>OJJV01000118.1_pt1 | contig 86977 bp, 94 predicted proteins | sample 1596391 | NCBI WGS metagenome assembly OJJV01 (sample SAMEA4350164, study PRJEB24818) | metagenome | biome: human; feature: gut; material: faeces | place: Denmark | collected 2013-09
GAAAGATCAACCGCTATCAATGATTTTGCATTATATGAATCTGGTATAGTATATCTGTTTATAAAACTATTTATTTTATTTTTTGTATCTCTAAAATTTTCTGGTTCAATCGCCCAAGGTATAAAAAATCTTCCAAGTATTATTATTGCAAAAAAAACTATTACTATATACTTTGCTTTTTTCTTTTTATTACAACCTCTCATTTATAAATTCTCCTTTAGCATATTATAACATATATATATACAAAAACAATTAATTTTTTATTAAATTTATTTCATTTACTAATATAATTTCTTATACAAATTACTATTTTTCTAACTAATTACTAACTTGTAATTTGTATTGCTAATTAAATATATTTACTAGCCTCTTTAATACTTAACTTGTCCATTTTGTCTTTGTATTTTCCAACAAACTCTTTAACCCATTTCGGATTTGTTTTAGAATAATCTCTTAAACTCCAACCAATAGCCTTATTTATAAAAAATTCATTACTACCAAAATTATTTACAATTATTTTTTCTAATAATTCTGTATTAGTTTTTTCTTTTCTACAAAGTTGATGGTCTATTGCTATTCTTCTTACCCAAAAATCTTCATCTTTTGACCATTTCAACATCAAATCATTTATTCTTTCATCTTTAAATGCTATATTTCCAACGATTCTATCTAGTCCATCTATTGTATCCCACCATTGTTTTGACTTTATATATTTAAAAATTTTAGAAACATCATCATAAGTTAAATATTTTTGCATAGTTACTAAATAGTCCATGACTAAATATTGAAATTCTCTATAGTCATCTTCATAACATTTATCTAAAAAATCCCAATCTACAACTTTACTTACTTTTTCTTCTTTTAATAAATCTTTATAAAATGACTTTCTTATTGGAGTTGCTAATCCATAGAATTTGAACAAATCTCTCATATATTTTGACATCTTTACAGCATTTTCTTCATCTCTATTTTGTTCAAAAAGATGTTTAATTTTTGTATATTTATCCATAATAATCTCACCTCCAAATTACTATTTTTCTAACTAATTACTAAATTGTAATTTGTCTTATTATATGGCATTCCAAAAAAATAAAAATATAAATATGCAACCCCAAGCATTATTTGTTTTTTCTTTAACTATTAACATACCATAAATTATTATAAAAGTAGTCAATGCTTCAAAAATTGTATATAAATCAAAACCCACCATACCATGAATTAGTACACAAACTATACCACAAACAATAGCACCATAATTTAACCACTTATTTTTGCTTATATATCTCTCGTTTATTTTTTTAGATATTACAACATAATTAAAACCTTCTACAATTCCCCAGACAAATGCTATTAAGATATATCCTAATATATTAGTCGGATAATTTGAATTTAAAAATAAACTTGTAAAAAAGCAACCTTTTAATGGTAAGTATGAATTTATTTCATTATTCACTAACAGAAAAATCATAGATGGAATACATACAACTAATGATAATATTATTGTTTTAAAAAAGTTGTTTTTTACTAATCCATATTCTTTTAATTCTTCTTTTCTATAACAAATAACAATTAAACTTCCTAACCCAGCTAAACTAAATTGAACCAACATAACAGGTATAAATCTTAGCCATATATTCATTTCACTTGTTTTAGCAAAATTCATTATATCATTACCAAAAATCAAATAAATAATTAGCGGTATTAAGGTAGCATATATAATAATATTTAAGTCTTTATCTGCTTTTTTTTGTTCTATACTAAGTTCTTTTTTTTTCATATTCACTTACTCCTTTTTTAACCATACAAATCACTATCTTGCGTTTAGATTATATCTCAATGGGCAGATAATTTTCAACTGAATTACTTACCCTACTTATTGTAATTTTTCTCTATCTTTCATCATCTAAAATTTGTATTTTAACAACTTCTGTTAATGGAGTAGGACTAATAGATGTAAGCATTTCGTCAGTAAAAGTAATTGCAATATTGTTTCCCACTTTGAAATCTGAAACTTTAATCTTTTCGCCTCTCCAAGTCATATCCATACTATTATCTACTTTAAAAGTGAAATTTCCTCTATAATTTATGTCGTTTATTTCTAGTCCTTTTACATTAATGTGGAAGCTACCATCATTGTATTGCTTTATACTTTCAATATTTGCATAAAATGTTTGTCCAACTACTTTCCTAATTGCTAAATCATTCTTTGGAGCATTTTGTTGCCCTATAAATAAACCAACTACAAAACTTACTCCTATAATTATTATCATTCCTATTACAATAAAGACTTTTTGTTTACTATTCATAAATATTCCTCTCTTTCTAATTTATAAATACAAATTACTATAAATCTTTCAAACTACAAAATTGTAATTTTTTATTCAAAATAGTATGTTTCATTTTTATTATTTTGAATTGTAGCATTCGTAGGTACTTCTCTTAAAATTTTAAATATATTATAAATATCAGGATAAACACCTACCATTCCCATTATTGCCATTCCAAACAGTATTCCATTTAATTCTTTTAAACTATTGCTACTAAAACAGAATATAGCTAACGGAATCAGTCCTAAAATAATTGGTAATATGCTTAAAAATATAAAACGATTCCTTTTTACTGGACTTGAAGATAATGCAACTGCTGTTAAACTTTTAGGCATTATACCTATATATACTGTTGCATTTTTAGGGAAAGCGATAGCATGTAATAATTCGTGAACAATTATTAAGAAAAATCCTATAATTACTCCTATAAATAGAAATCCTACATTTATTATTTTTTCATTTGCAATAAATGTTTTTACAAACATACATATAAAGCAAAGTAAAACAGATGGTATCATAAAAGGTAGTGCTTTTATTTGCATTTTCTTCATATCTTCTTCACTATCTAATTTTTTAGCATTTTTAGGTATATCAGCAGTAGGAAAATCCTTTTCACTTTTTATTATACCTTTCCATATAATTTTAGGCATTTCTTCATCTCCAATCATCTCGACAACTTACTATTTTCTTTTTACTTCGTTAATTGATAACTTTGTTCTATCAATTCTTTCACTAAATTCTCGTCCACTTTTTCATCCACAATAATTGTATTCCAATGTTCTTTATTCATGTGATATGCAGGTATTATATAATCATAAGTACTTCTTAATATATCAGAATAATTTGGATCTGTCTTAACATTAAGGTATAACTTATTATTTACATTCATTAATAATGCAAACCACTTTTTATTTTTGCAATGTTTCATTGTTACAGATTCAAAGTCATCTGAAAATGGACAATCTTTATATGTATTTTCTAATGTTAAACAATATTCTATTATTTCTTCTTTATTCATAACTAAATCCTTATAATAATCTACTAAATTTTTTACTATATTTATCTATATCCTTTGTACTTTGACTTACAATAAAATCTGTTACCTTAATTTTTAATCTTTCAACTTCATCTTTTGTATAATTTTTATCTTCTACATTTATCCCTGCTTCATTAAATAATTGAATATCTTTGCTTGAAAATTGCACTATTTGTTCCTTCTTTCATTTATTATTTCATTAAAATTATACCTTTTATACTTGGATGTAATAATTTTATAAAGTCCGTGGCATCTTGTTTTGTTCCAACTACACTACCATAATGAATTGGAACTGCTATTTTAGGTTGTATTTCATTTATTAATTGTGCTGCCTCTTTAAAATCCATTGTATATGTTCCTCCAACTGGAACAAAAGCAACATCACATTTTACTCTTCTATTTTCTTCTGTAATGTCCGTATCTCCTGCAATATAGTATCTAATATCATCTAGTGTGATGATATAACCAACCCAACCATTTTCTTTTGGATGAAATGTCTTATTTGTATTATATGCTGGTATTGTTTCAAATTTAATTCCTTGTACCATATACTTTTCATTTGGTTCTACAGTAATAATTGCATTTTTATTTATGCCTTTTCTTAATAGTTTTGTTAATAATTCTTCTGGTATTATAATAGTTGTATTTTCGTTTATAACCTTATCTATATCTTCCTCAGAATAGTGATCATAATGGTCGTGTGTTATAAAAACAATATCTGCATCATTATAATTTCTATCTATTTTAAATGGATCTATATAAATTGTTTTTTCTTTGTTAATTCTTATACTACTATGGTATAAAACTTCTACATTTTCTAACATTTTTCTGCCTCCTTGTGAATTTTTATGTACTCAAAGGCATTATACCACAAAATTTTTTTCTTTGTACTAAATTAATTAAAATTTAATCATATTTTTTTAATTTTATTGACTTTAATTGATAACTTTGATAAATTGTTAAAAAATACAAAAGATGTAATTATTTGTCGAAGGGGGTGAATATAATGAATAAAGCTGAATTTGTAAATGCAATGGCAGAACAAACTGGTCTTTCTAAAAAAGATTCTGAAGCTGCTATTAATGCTTTTGTAAATATTGTTTCTGATGAATTAGTAAAAAAAGAAAAAGTTTCTTTAATAGGATTTGGAACTTTTGAAACAAGAGAAAGGGCAGCTCGTACTGGTAGAAACCCACAAACTGGAGCTGAATTAAAAATTGCTGCTTCAATAACTCCTGCTTTCAAACCTGGAAAAGCATTAAAAGAAAAAGTTAATCAATAAAAAATAAGGCGTACTAGGAATTAAATTCCTAATACACCTTTTATTTTTTATTTCAAAATCATATATTCTATTCTTCAATAATATTTCTGTATTGGTGAACTATTCGTTATCTTCTTCTAATGAAATTATAACTGTAAAATAATGCACCGAAATAAATTTTCGTATATACTATTTAAATGTTTGTCCTTGTATTTTCAAATTATTAAACTATGGTCTCAAAGATGTTATTGGAATAATATATATTCCTGTTTCTTTATCTTGTATAACTGCCGCATAATGTCCCACTATAATACACATAAATTTTGGTTTTTTATTTACATTTTTATAAAAAGTCATTAAACTTTTTTTAGCATCTTCAACGCTACCATCACTTAATTTTATTTCTACCGCAGCATATTCCCCATCTCTAAATTCTAATATGCTATCAACTTCATCTCCTGAAACATTATCTCTAAAATGATACAAATGTCCATCCAAATAATCCATATATATTCTTAAATCTCTTTCTACTAATGCTTCTTAGCATATCATTATACATTTTTCAATACTTTTAATATACACTTTTCACTAATTTTGCTATACATTTTTCAATTTATCCTATCAACAATTTCTAATGGCGAATAAGTACATATATAACAAGATCTTTTAGTATTTAAAAACTGTTTTCTATAATCTTTTGTTTCAATAATTATTATAACTCTTTCAGCCTTTGATATTTCATCAATTTTATCAAATAAAGCCTCTATTTCAACTTCCTTAATTGCGATTATATCATAAGTATAATAATCTGTTTGCATATGCACATTTACTGGAAGTTTCCCTTTTTTTAATATTGGATTTCTGTCTAAATAATTCATAACAACATCAAATGCAACAATATTCCTATTATTAATTTCTTTTTTTGCATACTTTAAAATGCCTTTCTTTACATCTTTACTTATAACCTTATTGCTAATCAGATTATTTATATCTGTTTCAGTACAATTACATAATTTCATTATTTGATTTTCCCTTAATGAATCAAAATCCCATAATAATTTCATTATATTTTTTTGTTTATCATTCACTTGCATCACTTCCCATTATCTTAATTAAAGAACTATAAATTTTCCTTTTTTCAGGAATTATTTTGTAAATTTTAATTATTACTTTCTCTCCTGGAAATGGTGGCCTATCTAGCCAAGTTGGTAGTATGCAAACAGTATCTACTCCTTGTGCAATATTAGCAAATATTCCATTATCAGTATAGCCAGTAATTGTTGCTAAATACTCACCTTTTTCTGTAAAATCTTTTCTTATATTTTTAAATGGATCTTCTAGCAAATCTTTTACTGATATTTTTATACTTTTATTTTCTTCAGATTTTTCTTTTATAATAACCTTTATTTTGTCATTTACTTTATACATTTTAGAAACATCTTCAACATATCCATATTGTAAATCTTGTGCTTTAACTATAAAATCTATACCCATAACTTCAATTCTTATAAACTTTTTCCATACACCTACAATTTTCCCATATATTTTATCTCCAACTTGTACTTTTTTTATATTAATTTCTTTTAATCTTCCCATAGCCTTTCTTCTCGAGCCTATTGCTTTTTCACTTACTCTATCCGCTTCTACTATAATAAATTTTATCTCTGCTCCCATCATATTTCTAAGTAACTTTTTATCATTTTTAGAATCTTCCGATATTTCAGTTGCTGGAATTAATACTCTAATTCCATTAAAATCTATAATAGCACAAGTAATTAACTCTTCTTTCATTTGTTCATTTTCTATTGCTATTATTTTTCCTGTTAAAATTTTTCCTTTTTCTTTAGATGAATTGATATTCTGCCATACTATCTTTTTTTGTAATTCATCTGTCATAGCTTTTCACCTTCTTACTTTTTCTATTTAGGTTTTACGGTCTAACCTAAAACCACTAAAAATCTTTAAAACTATATTTAACCTTTTTAGGTTGCTGCTTATTTTTTTCATTTTCTACATTGTCTTTAAATCTTTCTCTTTGTTCTTCTATTGTCATATCTTCCATCTTACTTGCTTCAATATGTTTAGAATAATCATATTTATTACATATAAAAGGTTTTCTACCTCTAACAATAACTATCTCTTTATTATTATCTAATTTTAATAGTTCATCTGGATTCATTAAATTTCTTTTATTTGTTGCTATGTTTTCCATTCCATAAGTAAATTTACCATCAAACCCCGCTTCTTTTCTAATAGCATTAGTTTCGACAGTTGCTACTCCAAGGTACTCGGTGATATACTCCGCTGTTAAAATATCTCCGACAACCCATGCATATTTTGGTATCGGCGTTACCTAATATTTCTTGCCAAACATCATTATCATATCTATTCTTTAACTGAGCTATATTTTGGAATATCATAAATATATTGATACCCCTACTTCTCGTTGTTGCTAATTTCTTCTCAAAATCTACAATTCTACCTATGTTTGTAAACTCATCTAATATCAATGATGTTTCAACTTTTAATCTACCATCTGGATTTTCATCTGCTTGTTTTATTAACTTTATGAACAAGAACGAAAAGAATAATGTCGAAAGGAAGTCAAACGCACTATTTGTATCACTTGTAACAACAAATACACAAGTCTTTTTATTTCCTATATTCTCAAAATTGATTTCATCCTTATTTGTAATGTTTCTTATTTTATCTGTTTGGAATATTTGAAGTCTTGTAGCAAGTCCTGTAACAACTGATTGCTTTACTATATCTGTCGCCTGTGCATATATGTTATAACTTAGTTTTGTTGGACCTTCAGTATCATAAAACAATTTATCTATTTGTTTTATATTTCCACTTGCTAATGCATCATAGATAAATCCCATACTCTTGTCTTCTTCTTTTTTTACATAGTTAATAACATATAGCAATAATGCTTTCAGTAAATTTTGTTCACCTCTGTTCCAAAACTCATCTCCACTAGACCTTCTACTTAATTGTGTTCCCTCTATTACTATTTGGCTAAAGATTTGTGCATCTGTTTCATCTTCTACAAAGTTTATAAATCTTGCACCATTCGAAAATGTTGGATTTACTAAATTAAATACTTCTACATCATATCCTTTTGTTTCAAGATATTTTGCAAGTTTTCTGTATAATTCCCCTTTTGGATCAGTAAATACCAAACTCATCTGTCTTTGAATTGCTTCTTGCACTTCCTCTTGTACCAATTCAATTCCGTTCGGTATTGCAAAACCACGAGACTTTTTACTACCGCTGGAGCCAAACACAGCAATATTTTTGTTTAAATATGTGTTCATAGGTAGAGTAATTATTTCTTGTTCATCAGTTTCTCCTAGAATAATTCCATCTCTTTTTCCTATACTTAAATATTCTTGTATTTCTTGTTTGTTTCCCCAATCCGCTGTTCCAAATGTTCCATCTTTCTTTTTTAGATTTACACCTTCTACTTCTATCTTTGCGTTCTGTTTTGTTGTACTTATATTTTTTGCAACTAATATGATAATTAAATTTAATATTACCCATATAATAAATATTGTTCCATTTCTGAATATTACAGTAAACAAATTCAAAAAATTTATATCTATCGTGTTTAAATTAGTATTAAAGCATTTTTCTAGTATTTTCATAAAACCATTAATTAATGGTATTAAAACAATGTAAGAAAGTAAAAAAAATAAAGATATTTTACTTTTCTTGTCTTTCCCCATCAATACCTCCTAGCCACTCGTCCATTTCTACAATGTTTGTTTTGTTAGTTAGTATTTCTTCTATTTTTTCTTTATTTTCTTTCAAAGTTATAATATCTATTTTTCGTATTATGTTTTTATTATTATTGTAAAACTTATTTAATCCATAAAGTCTTTCTGTATCTATAAATGGCATAAAAAATATATAAGTTCTATCTTCTGTCATATAATCTGCTTTTACCCAGTTAGACAATAGAACTTCTGTATTAGAATACATCTGCTTAATAATTTCATAAAAATCTATATCTTCATATCTTCTCATCAAATTAAAATTTTCAGGTGTTGGATTTATTATTACTGTAGAATCATTTCCAAACACAAAATTTCTTTTTGCTTTTATCAAATTAAAATCTTCTACAAAGATTATTATATTTTTATAGCTGACTAATTTTCTTATATCATTTAATATTTGACTTACATAAGGTTTTCTTTTTCCATTTGCTATATAATAAACAATAAATTCTTTTTCTTGATATATCATTTTTCCTAAATATTTTCGAGATTGCTCTGTAAATATGTCATCATCTTTTATATTCCAACTAGCAATAAAATCAATATTACTATCTAATGTTAATGCTGCTACTTTTGCTATTTCATTTAATCTATCAATATATTCTTTTCTTCTACATTTGTAACTATAATCATATCCAAATTCTTTTACTAGCCTTGTTCCTTTATCATCCAATTTTATATATAACCTGTTTACTCTTCTTATATACCTTTCGCTCTCTAAAACTTTCAACCTTTTCCTATGATAATCTGCTGTTCCATATATCAACTTACAATCCGAACCAAGCATCAGTTTATACTTACCTAGAAACATCAAAACTTCTGTATCTTTTCCGAGTTAATCTTACCATCCCATTCCTTCAACCACTCCTTCCTTTTTTCTTTTCTATATGACACACCCTTTTTGCACACCTTAATCCTTACTATGTGTCTTACACGCTAAACAAGACACAGGGTGTTTTTCTCTATTGCCTTATTTTTAGGCATTTTTAATATAGTCAAACTCTCCGTTTGAAAATACTCTAAAAACACTTCAAACGGATACTTTAACCTATCCGCTTGAGCTTCATTTTGTATCCGCTTCTATTTGATTTTTAATAAAATCTAGCATTTTTTGACCTCTAAAAACATACACTTCTGTATATGGTTTTTTCTTTTTATTGGTTGTTCCAAGTACGCCATAAAACATGTTATTTATATTGTCATCAGCTATTACTTTTGATAGTACAAGACCATCTACAATAGGTTTTATAAACTTATTATCTATATCAATATTCTTCTGATTTTCTACTACTTTTATAAATACAAACACCAGTTCTTTATTGAATAAATCTTTATATTCTTTTGTTTTATCCATAACATTTAGCATTATATTTTTATATGCGTAATTGTTAATATTTTTGTACTTTGGTATTACTTCAGGAATGTATATTTTTAAAACATCATTTTCTACTGTTGCACTATATCTATCATTTAAATAAGTTATTTTATCTTGTTCATTTACTTCATATTTATTGCTTAATTTTATCTTGTTAAACAAATTATTTCTTATTCTTTCAAAACTTCTTAAATAATTCTCTACATGCTTATTTTCAACAATTTCTTGATTATTGATAATAAACTCTGTTTCATCTCTTAAATCTTCCAATTCTGTTAAAATTTCTTTTTGCATATTGTTTAGTACCTCCCATATAAAATTATTAAAAGAAGATGCAAAAGCTTTTTTTGCTCTCACATCTTCCATATTTTATTCTTCTACTGTATCATCATATTGTTCTGATATTGCTTCTAATATTTGCATTCTTGTTTCATTATTTAGTGGATATGAAAAGTCTTGCCTAAAATTTCTATTTTTCACTTTTCTCTTTGGCATACTAATATATCTACCATTTTTTCCATTTAATAATTTAATTTCTCTTATAATAAAACAATCGTCTATACATATACTCGCCGCTGCTAATAAGTCCCCTTTATTTATTTTTTTAATTCTTACTTCTGTAATATTTAACATATAATTTTCCTCCTTATAATTTGATTTTTATTTTAGAAAAAGAGTGATACGAATATCACTCTAAATTCTAGTTATTTTTGTTTTTTCTTTTTAATGCAACTATTCCTGTTGTTATTCCTAATAATGAAATTATTGCACTACCTATTAGCAATATATAATTCATTTCACTACCAGTTTGAATCTTTGGTATTAGTTTATTATAATAAGTAAATGTGCATATAGAGTCATTATCTTCTAATAATTCTCCATCTGCAAAAGTCCCTTCATTATTTATCTCTATTTTAACGACTTTGTCTGATAGTTGATATCCGAATGGAGCTTTTGTTTCCTTAATATAATATGTTCCATACCTTAAATCTTCAAAAGTAACTGTTCCACTTTCTTTGTCTGCTTTAACTTCTTTTATTAATTTTGTACATTCTGGATCTTCATATATTCCAAACTTAAATTTTGCTTTTATTGTTTCTTTTGTTTCGCTATCTGCTTTAATTACTTTTATCGTTTTTAGTATTGGCATATCTTTCATTTCAACTAACTGTGTTTCTTTGTCAGTAGTTACTACAAAATTTATAGACTCTGCAACTTCATATCCATAAGGACAAGTTTTTTCTGTCAATGTATATTCCTTGCCTTCTTCTAATCCAGTAACATGATGTGGCTCTTTTGTAGAAGTCCATTTGTCTATGACATTTCCTTCTTTATCAGTTACTTCAAGTTCAGCTCCTGGTAATTCTTCACCTGTTACTAAATCAGTTTTAGACACTAATACCACTTTATCAATCATCTCTATTTTTTGAGTTTCTTTATCCTTACTTACTGTAAATTCTATATCTGTAGCTTTAACATATCCATCTATTGCAATTTCTTCGTGCATAACATATGTTTCGCCCTCGATTAATCCTTGTATTCTATGTGGTTCTTTTCCAGATACCCATTTATCTACAATGTTTTTCGTTTTGGTATTTGTTACAATTATTGTTGCTCCTTCAAGTTCATCTCCTGCAATATCTTTCTTGCTCATTTCTACAATTTTGTCAATCATTTCTATCTTTTGTGTTTCTTTGTCTTTACTTACTGTAAATTCAACATCTGTTGCAATTACATATCCTTCAGGTGCATATTCTTCATGTAAAGTATATGTTTCCCCCTCTACTAAATTTTTAATTTTATGTGCTTCATTAGTAGAAGTCCATTCATCCACTATGTTTCCATCTTTATCAAATACTTTTAATTCAGCACCTTCTATTTCTTCGCCACCTATGTTGGCTTTAGTCATTTCTACAATTTTATCTATCATCACTATTTTTTGTGTTTCATTTGTATTTTCTACTCTAAATTTAACTTCTGTAGCTTTAACATATCCAAGTGGAGCTAAATCTTCTCTTAATGTATATTCTTTTCCAACTGTTAGTCCTTCAATAGTATGTGTTTTATCTGAAGAAGTCCACTTATCTATTACTTTTCCATTTTCATCTATAACAGATAATTCTGCTCCTGGTAGTTCTTTATCTCCTGTAATTGTGGTTTTTGAAATTTCTACAAGTGTAGTATCATTAACAATTTCTCTTGTTTCTGTATATACTTTTGTAGTAGTATCTTTTTGTGTGAATTTAACTTCATATTTTGTTTCATTTAGTACTAATCCATCTAGTGTTTTAACTTCTTGTAGTTCATATGTTCCCATTGGTAATTTTTCTATTTTTAAATTACCTTTTTTATCTACATTATAAGTATTTACTTCTTGTCCTTTTTTATAAATAATTGAGCCATCAGCTGGATCAATTATATCTACTTTTGCACTTAGCTTAAATTGTATTCCACTTAAATCCGATATATCTACTATTGATGTATCTACATTTTCTTTTAAGGCTACTGACTTATCTACTATTAGAGTTCCAAATGGCTTATTATTTTTAATCTCAACTGTTTTAATATAATCTCCTGTATTGTCTTGGTCGTAATCTTTAATTGTATCTACTTTGAATTTTATTGGGCTATCTAATTGTAAATAACCTGATGGTATTTTTATCTCTGACACTTCATATTCACCTACTGGTAGTAATAATGGTGTTACAACAGTTCCTTGTTCATCTCTTATATTATCATAACTTCCATCTACTACTACTAAATTTCTTGAATTAGTAGTAAATGAATTATAAACTGTACTACCCACTTTTTGTGTTATAATTTCACCTTTTTTATATAAAATCTTTCCATTTCCTCTGTCTACTATGTCCTTAGCTGCTTTTATTTGAAATGTTGCACTATTTAAAGATACTATTTTTCCACTATCTGCATCCTTCTTCACTAATTTTATATAAGTTTCCATTTGTTCGTTATTTACATATAAATGTTTTATCTTCTTAGCGATTTCTACTATTTCGCTTTCATCTTCTGTAATAGAAAATGTAAAGTCTGATGAAACATAGAAATCTTTTGGAGTCTTAGTTTCTTTAACTAGATATTTTCCGTATGGTAATTTATTTTGTGTATAAGCATCTCCATTTTCATCTGTTACAATACTTTCATAGCTTGGTGCTATTTTTTGTGCTTCAGCAACTCTTTTTGAATCTACTTTTACACTATTTCCATACTCATCTAATCCGTTCCATATTTCTGCATAACTATATCCTGCATCTAGTGCTTTTTCTACATCTGAATATAATTTCATTGTAAATTCTGCACCTTGTAAGCCTGGTACTAATCCTGAATTTTCTTTTATTCCAGATTTATAAATATGGACTTGCATTGATTTTACCTTTTCTTTACTTGTTGTTTGACCTGTAATAACCTTAGTATGTTGGTCTTTATATGTTAGATTAACTTCATATTCCGTTTTATCTATCATATATCCAATCGGAGCTTTTTCTTCTTTCACTAAATATTTTCCTAAAGGTAATCCTGTTACATCTTCCATTTCTCCCTTATTGTTTGTTGTACGAGTAGCAACTAAATCACCTTTGCTATAATATTTTTTTGTTTTTGCAACATTATATATATCTTCATTAGCATATACTTTGTATATAGCATTTTCTAGTTTGGCATCCCCTTGAGCTACTGAACCTGTTTGCGTATCTCTTTTTGAAATAGAAATACTTCCAGTAGGTTCTTCATTTATAATTGTCTTAGATGTAGTTTCATTTGGCTTTACTTCAATTGTATAAGTATTTTTATCTAAAACATATCCCTCTGGTGCATAAGTTTCTTTAATTGTATATGTTCCTTTTCTTACTTTTTCTATCAGTAGCTTTCCATTACTTACTGTAAAACTCTCATTGTAATTATTAGGACCTTTTACGTTAAATATAGCACCATTAACTAAATCATTATTTGTATTTTTTTTAGTTAATTCAATATTTCCTAAAAGATTAATTTTCAAATACATTGACATAGTTACAGGATCATTATAGTGCATAGAGTATAGCTGATTTTGTACTCCTTCTCTAAATTGGAAAAATACACTTGTATGATTATCTTTGGTTGCTTCCTTTATGCAGCCCCAGTCCTTCATCATTGCATCAGTTAATCTAAATTCTTCTATATTACAATCACTATTTACAGTAATAGTCATTGTATTTTCTCCCTTGTTATGTTGAAATCTAATTCCATTAACTGTTTTATCCAAAGAAGTATAGTCTGCAAATACTCCGTTTGTATCTGTAAGAGTTGTACTTTCACCTGCTTCAACAGTTGTTGTAACATTACTAAAGCTTGGCTCTTTTTTAGCATTAGACATTTGTTGATTAATTCCTGATTTAAAAGCTTCATATTGACTTTGAATACTTGAGTCTATAAATCTTGCACTACTTTGTCCTAACACTTCCCAAATCATTTGCTGAGTAAAAACATAATCTTGTTTTACCCATTTCATATCACCAGCTAAAATCCCCCCATCAACTACATAGTCTGGATATTTATTGTACCATCCAAAATAAGCAACTTTACATGCTTGTTTCATCTTTGGATCTGTAGGTTTTATGTGAGTTGCATTTTCTATTTCTCCTGTCGTTGAGTCAACAAAATGTTCTGCACAAAAAACTGTTAATCTTTCTTTAGTTGTGGTATTTATTAATCTTCTTATAAGAATTCCTACACTACCTTTGCTATCAGTAGTCTTCATTCCTGAATCATATTGTCCTGGAACCCATCGACCACTTCCAGAATCAGATACTGCAAAAACAATAGGTTGTGTAATACTAAATACTGTTAATATCAAAAGTATTACAGCTAATATTTTCTTTAACTTTTTTGATGTTCTTAACATTCAAACTCCTCCTTTAACGAAAAAAAGAACAAGTATCATTTTACTTGTTCCAGTTTTAATTATTATATTTTTTAATTTTTACTATACATATTTATTGTCCATTTATGACAAATCGGACAGTCCCATGTTTCATATCCACTTGGACAATTTTTAATGTATTGCTCGTAACTTATTATACCATTACTCCATTTATCTCCCCATTCTTTTACCTTTTTATCATATGTTGCTATTGCTTCTTTCTCTGAATTAAACCAGTTACTACTTGAATGATTACATTTTGGAGTTTCTTCTGTTTCTTCTTTTTTAGTATCATTATTTATGATACTATTATTATTATTGTTGTTATTTTTTTCTGTTTCTTTTGTAGGGTTAGAATTCGTTATTGGTTTCGAATTGCTAACTTCGTTTTTACTACTACTTTGTTTAGGTGTTGTATTATCTTTCTTTTCTGTTTTTTCTTCCATTTTTTCTAGTATTTTAATTTTAATATTCTTTTCTGTTTTATTACCATAAATGTCTTCAATAGCTACAACTGTTTCATATTCTCCACTAGCATTAGAATCTATTTTTGATAAATCTATAGCATAATCTTTTAATTCTGATAAATCTGATGCCACTATATAATTTTTAAAATCAAAAGTAGATAAATCTGTATCAAATGGTATCTCTATATTATCTTTTACAGATAATTCCGGAGCAGTTGTATCTTTAACTTCAATTTTTTGTTTTAAAATCTTCTTTTTATAATATACATTTATCTCATATTCTCCAACTGCTGGATAATCTTTATCTTTTTCATTTTCAATATTGTTTTCTATACTAATTTCTTGTTGATTAATAAATTTATATTTTGATAAATCTACTAATTCTTCAATATTAGGATTATATGCATTTCCATATTCTATAACTACATTATCTTTTATAAGTGAAATCCCATTATTTCTTTTTTCTAAAAATAACATATATGTTATTCCAAAAATTATTACTAAAAATAGTATTATTATAAAACCCATTAAAACTTTTTTCTTCATATTCATCACCTTCGTATAAGAGTATATCATAAATTTTATATTCTTTCATAGTTCAAAAAAAATTTCTTTTAAAAATTCTTCTAACACTATAAAAATCAACTGTTTTTAAGCATTTAATTAACTTTTTCTAATTTTGCTACTATATAATACCTCTGATCCGTTGGCGTTGTATGATTATTTAGGTATGAACATGTTGATAATTTTACTATTTTTTTGATTTCACCTACATTATCTACAGAATATTTACTTGCTTTTTTATAATATTCTACCTGTTCTTCAAAATCTAATAACTTAATATTGTTTTCTTCCTTATTTATGCCTATTGAATAGCAACTAAATACTGTTGCTTTATAATTTTGATTTTTTGTGTATATCTCAAAACTAGAATGCTTATCAAAAAATTCTTTATTCATATATTTGCCTAATTCTGAAAACATAATTCCACTTTTCATATTGTGTCCGTATAATACTGTTTCATAATCTTGAAATGGATTATTATTTAGCGTAAATATTGAACCATTGTTATTATATTTTCCATCAAAGGAATGTTTTAAATATTTTAAGTTATCAGTATCTTTAAGAATAGGATAATTTATATTTGTATTATCTATTTTTATCCATCCTATAATATCTTCATTTATATTTTTTAGCTTTTCCCAGTCTATTTCTATATCTTTTTCTGTTTTTTCTTCTGTAATTACATTTTCAATTAGTTCTATGCTAGAGTCATTACTCTTCTTGTGTTCCCAAAAATCTCTAATTAAAAAATATGAAGATATTACTAAGATTATCATAAATACACTTATAGCAATTTGTGCAATTTTAGTTTTTATCACTTTTTTACACCTCCCTCAATTATTCTATATCTAGCATCACCCCCTTAACTTGTGATTTTCTTATTATCTATACTTTGTTTGTATAAACTACATTGTTTTGCTTTGAATTATTAGAAGCATTAGTATTACTATCATCAGCTGGTAATATCATATTCAATCCAAATAGCCAAATTATATCAATAGTTATCCAAATAAAATATTTCATTATTTTTTTTACTATTTTCATTTCGTTCTCCTTTAAAACCTACTAAAAAAAGAATTAGATTTTTCTTCTCTAATCCTTTTTCGTTTTTTTAATTTTATATTAAATGTTTTCATATACAAATCAGCTATGTCTCTAAAATTCTTTGGATGTTCTATAACTTCTTTTATCTGACTTGGATAAAAATTGCCATAAATAATATCATATATTCCTAATTGTAGAGCTAATTTCGTTTCTTCTTGTTTTTGATTTTTTAGTAATAAAATTACTCTCATATTCATTTGCTTTAATATAAATAAGAACTCATGTAAATCTCCTTCTACTGCTTGTGGAGATATAATAACTGTTTGTCCTTCAAATGTATTATTTTCAATTAGATAATCACTATAATGTGCTACTATTGAATCTCTTAAATTCATTTGAATTTCTTTATCTATTTCTTCAATTCCTGTATAAATTACTATCATCTAAATAAATTCCTCCTTTTTCACAATTTCTAATGGATCAATTAATTCTCCATTTTTTCTAATAGTAAAATGACAATGACAACCTGTTGTAGCTCCGATTTGTTGGATTTCCTTTGTCATCTTTATATGGATTATTTGTTACACCATACACATTTTTCGGTCCTACTTTTCCGATAATTTCTCCTTTTTTCACTTTTTTTCCTACTGATACTATAAATTCAGGTGAACTATGACAATAAGAAAATTTATATATACCATCTGTACTTTTTATAGTGATAGTATATCCACCAGCACCACCCCAACCTACAGATGTTACTTCACCATCCATAATACATACTAGTTTGCTTCCTTCAGGTGCTGCTATATCTATTCCAGTATGATAAGTAGATGCTCCTGTTGTTGGTGCATCTCGTTTTCCAAAATTGCTTGTTATCTTATATTGTCCGTTTAACAGGCCAATCTGTTTTGTCTGTCATTTCTCCACCACCAAATATTTTCTCTACAAATTCCCAAACACTTTCAAAAAAATTCTTTGCTTCATCTTTTTTATATTCAGTATTATAATAGGCTAATTCTTTTTTCATATCCACTTTATCTTCATTATTAAAACCAATATATAATATATCTGTTATGCTACAAGCTATGGATAAAAGTATTACTATGATAGTAATAGGAACTATAAAAGGTTTTATTATCATCAATACAAATCCTATTACTTTTTGTTTCACTTTATTTTTAATCATTGGCATCATCCTGTTCTATACTTATTATCTTATTTGTGCTTTCTTCCATATCTTCTTTTCTTGTATTATTGATATTAGGTCTATTATAAATTCTGTTATTATTTATATTACTTTCGTTAGTCTTGAAATTTCTTCCCTCAGCCATATACATACCTAAATTCATAAATTCTTTTCCTACATTAAATGCTTTTCTAAATCCACTTGTTGATTGAGGTGTTTCTGTATTATTTTCTTTTCCAACCATTGTTGTATTTTGTGTTTGCTTTGTTTCGTTATTTATATTAGTTTGATTTACTGGTCTTGCTTTTTCTGCAAAATTTTGTGAATAGCTTTCATAACTACTACTAGCGATTGGCTCTGCTTTTATACCACCTGAAGCTCTACTTACTACTTTACTAATAAAGTCATTTCCACCATTGGTATTTGTATTTTCTCCTTTAAATTGATAAGCAATCGTTTTTACTGTTTGTCCCATTGCTGCCCCCATTCCTATTCCTTTGTTTGCTAATGCTTCATTGTCGACACCTGCTATTCTACTTACTAAATTTTGCATTGTATTTTGTAGTGCATCTGCCAAAGGTAATATCATCATAGCCCATAATAAACTAACCGCCCATCCTGCACTTTTTGGTAAAAATGTTAGATATATTAAAAACAAAAATGTATAAACAAATTGCATAAAAGCATTTATTACAATTTGACCAAACCATATACTTGATGCTATCGTTCTTTTATTTATAATCCAAAATACTGCAACTATTGGTGTAAATATAGTAAATACAATTAGTGTGAACTGTCTTATTATAAATTTGATATTAACTTTTACAAATAAATAAGCAAACATTGCAATTACTATCGCTGTTGCTATTGCATTTCCTGTATTAATACTTGTAAGTAATGAATTACCTAAAAGATCATCTAAGCTACCATGGCTATTTGCAACTAATAATTTTACTAATGAATTGTTTAACATTAGCATAAACTTAACAAAAATTGGTGCAATTCCAATAGCAGCTGCTCCGAAAGAACAATCTCATTAAATTGTCTTTTACTTCATTTCTTTTATCTGGACTAATTCCAGCGACTATCATTTTCCAAGCTAATATTACTATTGCAATTAAAATAGGTCCTCCAATTATTCCTGCAATTCTCCAATACCAAGTCATTATCAAATTCCAATTTTCTTGTGTAAATGGCGATATATCTGTTTGATTATTTCCAAAGATTAGTTCATCATAATTTTTAAAACCGACACCAAAACTTTCATTTGTTGTTAAATCAAAAACTGTTTCCGCTATGCCTCCGAATCATTTTTGCTATAATCTTTTCAAATAGTCCACCTTCATCTTTATCTATTGTTTCTTCTATTTCTGACTTATTGTCTTCTTTATCATCTGTAAAAAAATTAGCTTGAACATTATTTGTAAAGCTAAAAAAAATAAGTATTACTAAAAAAATACTTATCAAAACTTTTTTCATTTTCAATTACTTCACCACCTTGCCTATGTTGTAATAAATTCACTCTCAAATTTTGTCATATCTATTTTTATTGCTCTGACATCTCCTCCTCTAATTAAAATACATTCTCCTGGTCTTGCTTTTGTTAATATTTCTTTTACTCCTGATGGTAATTTAAAAAACTTCATTATTTCATCAACACTTCCTATAGACTGCTTTAATAAAATTATTGTATCACAACAATTTATTATAGCTTCAGCTTGATTACTTTGTCTCATTTCGGATAAATTTTGAGTAGCTAAAATCATTGCCACTTTTTTCTTTCTTGCACGCCTCGCCAAGTTTTCTAAGAAATCTGAAGTTTCCTTATTCTTAAATAAATTCCATGCTTCATCTACTACTACATATCTTTTGTTTCTTTCTTTTGTGGCCATATATTTATTTGTTATCCAAGTAGTTAATACTAGACACACATAATATCTCATAATTTCATCCTTAATCTCCGAAATATCAAAACATATTATCTGGTCGTTTATTTTTAATGTACTCTGGCAATCAAATATTCCTAATGTATTTCCATTTAAAAAATTAGAAATAGTACTTGTTAATTCTTTGTTTTTTATCTTTTCTTTCATAACTCTATGAAAATCTGTTAGTGTAGGCATTTTCTTTTTTATATTTCCAAATGTTATTACTCCTTCGTGTTTTCCACCTTCTTTTTCATAAATTGAATCTCTGTCTTTCGTTATTTCTTTTTCTCTATAAACTTCCCTTACAGCTTGCTCAATATCTGCTATTTCATTAGGTTTTAAAGTTCTGTTCTCATACTTGTTTATGATTCCATTCATAATAGATCTAATTTCTGTTATTTTGCTATCAATATCTATAAATCCTTCATCCTCATCTATATCAATGTCAAACAAATTTATTCCTACTGGTATGCTTTGTCTAACTTTTATAATTCTTCCACCTAATTTTTCAGTTTGTGCTACATATTCTCCCTCAACATCTAATATAGATGCTCTCCTATTTATTAGTGCAGTTCTTCCAACTATTGTTTTTACTGTTACAGACTTTCCACTTCCTGGTACTCCAAATATTGCAATATTTGCATTTGCTAATCCTTGTGTAAAAGTTTCTAAATTCATTGGAAGTCCTGTAAATAAGTCTCTTCCTAAATAAATACCTTCTTTTACACTTGATTTTGTTCTTGCTATTGGGAACATCGCTGCTAACCCTGCTGTTGTCATATTTCTATTATTATCACTTATAATATTGTTGTTTAATGGTAATGTTTCTTTTAATGCATCTAATTGTTTAAAATATAGTGGTCGTATTTCACACGATTTATTTGCAAATTCATCTCTTAATAACTTGCTTTTTTCATTCAATTCTTTAAGACTTGTAGCATTTACTCTTAATGTAATTTTTATAAAGAATAGCTTATCATTATTTATTTGTATATTTCTTCTCATTTCTTCAAATGATTGTATATTTTCTTCTAGTTTATGCAATTCTTCAATATTTCCTTGCTTTTCAAACAAAAGATAGTCTGACTGCAATTTTGTAACTTTATGAGTCAAATATTTTATTACATTTCTTTCATCTGCAATTTGCACTTGTGTAGAAATATCAACATCTCCTATTGTGTTTAAAATATCATCTAACCATCCAATTCCAATATAACTTGGATAAAACATCAATACAAAAATTCTAGCATATTTGTCATCTCCCATATAAATATAATCTTGTTTTTCTTGTATAACTTCAGGAGCAAGTAATGATATTAATTGTGGTTGATTATCAAAGAAATTTTCATCTTTTATTTTTCTTCTTTTTTTGTATAATTCTATTTTCTTCTCTTTGATTCGTTTTCTTTTCTTATATGGTCTAATCTTTCTTTCTCGTTTTATCTGTAACATATAGTTCGAAACCTCCTTTCTGCTCAATATCTGCTACCTTATTTTTGTTTCCCTTGTGCAACTGTTCATATATTAGTTCTACAATTTCTCTATCATTTAATAATCTTGTACTAACTTTTATATTAAGCAAATGATATCTTAATAATTGATAGAATTCTTTTAATTCTGATTCAGCTACTTTTCTATTATTAAAAGATGATATTACCATATAATTTTTTCTTTCAAATAAATTTTGATCTTCTTGTAACTTTTCTAAATGTGCTATTATTTGATTAGCATATTCTTTTACATTATCATTAGCATTTATTGTGCTTATTTTTATTTCTTCTAACATATCTCCTATTTCAATTTGTTTTTTTACTTCTAAAAATTGAATCGGAAATTTAAGCATTTGTGCTATACTTATTAGTTCTCTATCAACATTTGCTTTTTCTCCATCATGCAATAAACTGTATTCTATACTTTCTAATTCTATTATTATAGAATGTTGGTTTTTATTTATTGTAATTACCTGATTATTAAATCCATCTATTCCCCATAAATTGCTAAGTGTCTTTTTGCCTTTTTTTATATTTGACTTGTCTATGGGTTTTACTTCTTGTAAGTTGTTTTTCTTTCTTGTGTATATTAGAGTTCCTATCATAAAGATAATTCCAACTAATATAAAAATAAATGCAATTATCATTTTCTTCCTACCTTTCAAATATAAAAATTTTCTTTCTAAAAATGTATTTTAGAACATTGAAAAAGTATTTATCTGCATATATATTACCTATTTTCAAAAAAGCAAAAGTCATAAGTATTGCTACTACACTTAAAAATATTATTGTTTTTACTATTGTTGAAATATGAAAAAATAATATTCCTAATGATATTACACTTGCAATTACATATAACATTTGTCTTAATGATAGATAACCACCGAAATACTTTTTCTTCATGTGTAAAATCAAATGGTACTTTATATAAACTCAATTTCTCTACCTCCTAACCATTTGCACTTCCACCTGTAATTAATGCTCCACCACCATTTGTAGCAATGCTTAGAATAATTCCAGAAACTATAAGGGATAACCCTAAAAGCATTGTTCCAGCACATACCCAAGCTAAAGCTCCTATTGATTCACTTCTTTTATTAGCATTATTTGAATTTACTATCATTTTTAAGGCAATAATAACGATACTCACAAATACTAAAATTCCTCCGTATTGGCATTGCTAATTTAATAACAGCATTTTTTATATTTTCTGTAGCTTGATTTACTTCAGCAGTGCTAATACTTCCTTGAGCTGCGAATACTTTTGTTGGCAATAACATTAATGTTGTAGGTATTACCCATAACTTATTTTTAATTTTATAATATTTTTTTCTTAAATTCTCTTTGTTGATTTTTCTCATCTCATAACCCTCCTTGATTTGTTGCGAATATTTAGGCTATGGTATGCATCACTTTCTTTAGTTATTTTAAAATACATTAAGTAATAGCGGTATTCCTAATGTGATTATAATTAATACTAAAGTTATTATAAAATTCTTTATCCCAAATTTTATTGCTTTTTCAGATTTCTTTTTGGCTCCGAAATAACCATATTAATAGACTTACAATTATCCAAATTGTGAATAACACTATAGATATCGTAAATCCTATTCTCATTATGTTTTGAAACATAATATCTAAATTTCCTGTCAAATTATTAACATCATAAGTAGGTATCATTTTTCCTCCTTGCTTTCAGCAAAACATAAATCGTTGTCAAAATCTTGATTTTGTTCCAACGATTATATGCTGTGTTATAAAAGCTATCTAGCTTTTTCTAATTCTTTGATTAAACTTATATAATAATACTCAAAAAAATTATTTATTTCTTTGCTTGTATCTTGATATTCTTCTTGTTTATTTTTACAATTATCATAAACATATATTAATTTTTCTCTTGTAGCCCTATTTAATAATATACTTCTGTTACTAATGCTTAAATCTTTCAAAGCATATATAATTATTTTCAGTTTTTCAATATTATCTTCTGTAAATATTTTTAGTAATTTTTCTGTATAATTCAATTCTAGTTTTTCTAATATTTCCATAAATTTTACTTCTTGAACCGATGTCATATTTTCTGGATTTTCGCTTTCTTTTTTTATAATATAATTAAAAAGTCTATCTATCTTTATATTTATATTATTATCTTGTCGTTTTTGAGACATACCCTCTGACATTTTTATAGTATAGGGGTATGTCATTTTTGTTACATAGGGTATGTCATTAATATAAATTCTTCTTTGTATAATTTCATTCTTGTTATTTCTTATTAAATCCACATATACAAAATTCAATTTATTAAGATGCGATATCCAATTAGATATTGTATGAGCTTTAGAATTGAACAAATCTGCTAAATAGTTATTTGATGCATAACAATATCCTTCTTTATTTGCCAATGCTGTTATAACAGCATAAAGTAATTTTTCATTTGACTTTAGTTCTTCATTAAATAAAACTGTCGAGGGTATTACTGCATAATACCCTATTTTGCTTTCTTCATTCACATATAATATATCACCTCCAAAAAAAATAAGCCAAAATGGCTTATTTAAATGTGTAAAAATCTATTTTTTAATAATTTATACATTTGACTTTAATTTATAATAGAGTTAGCTCACTTTACTTTCTTTTTGTTCCACTCTTGATAATAAATTTCTAACAGTTCCATAATCTTATTATCAATTTGTTTGTTTGAATAAGCTTTAGGAAAGTAATGTCTAATTTTATCATAAGAAGTTCTAAACTGCTCCTTTTGATTAGGTTTCTCTTCTCTCATTATTTCTTCAATTTTATTGTCTGTTAATGTTCCTTTTTCCTCAAGATTTCTTAATAGTTGAGCTTGACTTAAAGTAGGGGTTGATTCATTATACTTAAAAATATCATACAGTAAGTTTTGATTATCTTCATTTATATAAGACATTTCAACTGCTGGCCTTAAAGCTATTCTTTTCGCATCAACTAACTCTAATAAATCAGGTATCAAATAAGTAAGTCTAATATATCGTTGTATTGTTCTAGCACTTTCTCCAACTTCTTCTCCTAATATTTCAGTTGATATTTTATTATCTGACTTCTCGTCCATTGGTCGAGAAGTATTTTCTAATTGTTTCCCTTGATGTTTCATAGCTTCCAATTTCATTTTATAGGCAAATGCCTTTTCAGAAGGAAGTAATTCTTCTCTTTGAATATTAGAATCTACCATCAAAATAGTTGCTTCATCATCAGTCAAATTCTTAACAATACAAGGAATTGTTTTTAATCCTGCTTTTATAGCTGCATGTTTTCTTCTGTGTCCTGAAATCATTTCATAGTCTCCATTAACTCTTTGCCTAACTATTGTTGGAAGATATACTCCTCTTTCTTGAATACTCTCTATAAGTTTATTCATATCTTCATCATCATTTACCTTAAAAGGATGATTAGGAAAATCGTGTATAGAGTCTATTGAAATTTTAATTACTTGCTCATTATCAGCATTATCTCTTTCTGCTTGTGTTGTAAATAAACTATCTAGTGAGGTAAGGTGCATTTTAGGATTTTGTTCTTTCATCGTTCAATACCTCCTCTACTAAATTTTCATATGCTTTTGCTACAGTTCCCTTTTTATCATATTCAAATATACTTTTTCCTCTAATAGATGCTTCAGCTGTTTTTATTGCTAATGGTATTTCAGTATCATATATTTTCACATATTTACCATAGTTTTTATCCAATTCTTGCCTAACATTTTTTGAGAGATTTGCTCTTCTATCTACTAAAGTCAATAATATTCCTTTAACTCTTAAATTTGGATTTATTGTTCTTCTTACTTTTGAAACAGTTTCAAATAAATATGTCATTCCCCTCATTGCAAGGTATTGGCTTTGAACTGGAATAATTATTTCATTGCTACAAGCTAAGCAATTTATAGGAATTAATCCTAAAGATGGCATACAATCAATTAAAATATAGTCATATTCATTTTTTACTGTATTCAAACAATTTTTTAATATAAATTCTCTGCTCATAGCATTTCCTAAAGAAAGTTCTATTGCAGAAAGACTTATATCTGAAGGAATAAGGTCAATTTTTTCTTCATGATGTAAAATAGCATCATGAATTTTGATTTCTTTGTCCATTATTTCAGCATACATTAAATCTGCAAGAGTTACTGGCATATCTTCTTGCTCATAATACCCTAATGAAGTAGTTAAATTTCCTTGTGGATCTGCATCAACTAATAAAACCTTTTTGTTTTCTTTTGCAAGAGCCACTCCAATAGAAAGTGTTGTTGTTGTTTTACCAACACCACCTTTTTGATTTGCAATCGCAATAATTTTTGCACTTTTCATAAATTCCTCCTTTTTGGAAATATGAAAAACTATTGAGATTATTATAATTCAATTTTTATGTTAGATATTATTTCAATAACTATATTTTATATAATAAATTTTAAATTGGAAAAATCTTTAAAGATATAAGAAAAAAGTTTATTAGATTAAAGAATTAATATTTGAAAGATTATTACTAAAGGGGCTATTATTATCAAAGTTTTGTGCAATTGAGTGGAGAGGAATTTGTTTATATACGCTGTATAGTTCCTCTACTGCTACTTTTAGCTATTATTGAGCTTATATATATAGTTTATTACTTTATATTCAATCTAATTATTATATTTATAATTTTGTTTATTACTCACTTATTTTTAACCTTCTAAAATCGATTCTAAGCCTTTTTAAATTTTTATTCATATAAATTTTATTTCAAATATTTTATTATTATATATTAATAATTTATATTAATATATTTTTATCTGAATTATATAATTTTTTTTAAAATATTTGATTATTGGTTATATTTTAAATATTAAGCTATTTTTCAGACAACAAGTTATATGTCTAAAAAATAAAAACGCCTTAAAATCGATTTTAGAGCGTCGCTTTTTTAGCCTTTTTCGAGCATTTTTAATAAATGACTAAAAATCAGCATTTCTACTAAAAATTATATAATAAACACTAGATTTATAAATTAGCATATCTAATCATAAACATATAACTTGTTTGATTAAATATAAAAATGTCTTAAAATCGATTTTAGCGTGTTATAATTGCAAAATTATATTATGGATTTGTAATCTAAAATTATATAATATTTATAAAAAAATTTATTAAATTATTTTATTAAATTATAATGTAAAATTATTTACAAGCATTATTAACAAATGTTCGTTAATAAAAAATTATATGAAAAATTTAACTTTACACAAAATTTTAAATTTTAAAATTTCTGAATCTTAATTACTAATTTTTTTACTTTAAATTATTTTAAGTTTAGTTTTATACTTTTAAGAAATTTTTATTTTATATTTTATATTTTATATAGAATAAATTTTTTATGTATTTATTTTTATGTTTTAAAATTTCTTTTAATATTTAAAATTTCTTTTTTATACTTTTATACATTTCTAAAAATAGCCTATTCCCCTATTCCCTACTTATTTCCTTGTGTAAAAAACAGCTAAACTTCAACATTTAGCTGTTTTAGTGAATTCTATTCCACATTTTCAAGATAATTTAATTTTAAATGAGAATTTGTTCTGAAGTTATAATAATAAGGTTTTATATCTTTAACATAATCTCTGAAAAATAAAATATTACCATCAACATCTTCTATTTTTATATTAGGAAATGTTTTTATCATTTTTTCATTGTCAAAGAATTTATAAATAAAATCTTTTTGTTTTTGATCATTAACATATATTTTTTCATATAGAGTATCCATTAATTGTTTGTTAGATACATTTAAATTATTTTCATGAATAATACGTACACTAAACATTTGCAAAGCATAAACTGTAATTCCCAAATCAAAGCTTAAAAATAGTATTGAAAATATAATAACAGTTTTCATATAATTAGCAGGAATTTTTGATTTCACAAAGTCAATAAACTTATCTATTCTTGGGTTTATATCTGACATTAAATAAATTGCAAGCAAGCCCCAGAAAAGTGAAAATAAAATGCATATTCTTCCATTTATATTAAACATCTGGTCAGAATAGTCCCACCATTTTATGTGAAATATAAGTTCTCCAACTAAGCTTACCATATATTCAATAATTGAACCTATAAAAAATCCTGCAAAGAATAATGTATAGTTATTTTTCTTGTATTTTTGTAAAGGTAATATCATTAATACTGCTCCCAATCCATATATACTACAAAATGGACCATATAAAAAGCTTTTTCTACTTTCCAATACACCTTTAGTTAATAATCCAAATATAGTTTCTATAATAAATCCAGCAACACTATATACAACAAAATATGCCAGAATTCTCCAAATGCTAATTCCACATATTTTGATATGCTCTTTCTTCTTTTTTTCCATTTAAAAATCTCCTTTATTTAATTTTTAAGAATTATATCATAACATTATAAAAATTTGCAATACAAAACGCACCCATTACAGGTACGCTTTGAGCGAGTACTTTAAATTCGTGCAGAAATTGCTGCATACTTTATTTGGCTTAAAAGTAAACATAATGTATAAAACTAGCTTTCCATTGCTAAAGGGTTGCTTTCAACAGCATTTTTTACTTGTTTATTTTCCACATGTGTATATATTTCAGTAGTAGATATACTTTCATGTCCTAATAATACTTGTAAAGCTCTAATATCTACATCACCATACTGATACATTAAGGTTGCAGCAGTGTGCCTTAATTTGTGAACAGAGTATTTACTTATATCTAGTCCAGCCTTTATTAACTCTTTTTTTACTATCTCTTGGACCATTCTGTTACTGATGCGTTCTTTTCTTTTGCTTAAAAATAGAGCATCTCTAGAATCGAATTTTACGCCATCATGTGGTCTTACAGCCAAGTATGAATTTATGGCATCAATACAAGCTTTGTTTAAGTAAATAGTTCTTTCTTTATTTCCCTTACCTACTACATTTAATTTATTATCATAAAAATTTATATCTTTTATATTTATATTCACTAACTCAGATAAACGCATTCCACAATTTAAGAATAAAGTAATTATTGCATAATCTCTTTCTTTAAAATCTCCGGATTCTGCTTTTGTAACTTCTAGTAGTTCCTTACTTTGTTCTAAAGTTAGATATTTAGGAAGCCTTTTGTCTAGCTTAGGTGTTTCAAGTCCTTGCGCAGGATTCACTTCTAATAAGTGAGCTTTTTGAGTTAAATAACTAAAAAACATTCTGATACTTGCGGCTTTTCTTGCACGTGTGGCAGCTTTACTGTGGTATGTTTCTGTTAAATAATATAAAAATGCATGTATATCTTCTAATTTAATCTGCTTAACCGTTTCTATACTCATATCATGAATATCTATCTCTTTTATGTTTTCTTCAGAAGATAAGCCAAAATGATGAGATATGAACTTTAGAAAATGAGCTAAATCATAGTTATATTCTTTTACTGTGTTAACAGATTTATTTAAAATACCTGTTAGATATTCCAAAAATGAATTTAAAAATGTTGGATTTTCTTTTAAGTCTATCATTTGCTAAATCTCCCTTCGCATCTATAATATCATTAAATTTTAAGTTATACAAGTAGAAAAAAGGGTTTCTTTTCGAAACCCTTCAAAAATTTATTTACTAACTACTTCCATAGTGTCTCTTGCTATCATTAGTTCCTCATTTGTTGGAACTACAAATACTTTTACTTTAGAATTAGATGTGGAGATTTCAACTTCTTTTCCTCTGCAATTATTTCTATCTTCATCAACTTTTACTCCTAAGAAAGAAAGTGATTCACATATTTGTTTTCTTACATCTATTGCATTTTCTCCAATTCCACCAGCAAATGTAATAACATCTACACCATTCATTTGAGCTGCAAATCTACCAATATATCCAACTACTTGATATACAAAAACATCTATTGCAAGTTTTGCTCTTGCATTTCCTTCTTCTGCAGCAACATCAATATCTCTGTCATCAAAGCTAACCCCTGAGATTCCTAATTTACCAGATTGTTTATTTAATATTTTATCCATTTGGTCTGTAGTTAAATTTTCTTTTTTCATTAAGAAAGTTACTATTGATGGATCAATATCTCCACATCTTGTTCCCATAGGAAGACCTGCTAAAGAAGTAAATCCTAATGAGTTATCTACTGCTTTTCCTCCACTTATTGCACATATACTTGCTCCTTGACCAAGGTGACATGAAACAATTTTTAAATCTTCTAAAGGTTTATCCATAATTTCAGCTACTCTTTTTGAAACAAATTTATATGATGTTCCGTGGAAACCATATTTTCTTATTCCATATTTTTCATAATATTCATATGGGATTGCATACATATATGCTTTTTCAGGAATAGTTTGATTAAAAGCTGTATCAAATACTCCAACCATTGGAACATCTGGTAATACTTTTTTACAAGCTTCTACTCCTACTATTTCAGCAGGGTTATGTAAAGGTGCTAAAGGTGTAAATTCCTTTAATACATTTATAACATTTTCGTCTATTAAAGTTGGCTCACTAATTTTATCTCCTCCGTGAGCTAATCTATGGCCAATAGCTCCGATTTCATCAAAGCTTTTAATTACGCCATATTCTGGATGTGTTAATTGAGATAATACTAATTTAATTCCTTCTTCATGGTTTTCTATAACTTGTTCAATTTTATGCTTTTCACCATTTACAGTATGTGTTAAGAAAGAATCTGGCAATCCAATTTTCTCTAAATATCCTTTTGCCATCATATTTTCATTTCCCATATCAATCAATTGATATTTAATTGATGAGCTCCCACAATTTAATACTAATACTTTCATTTTCAATCCTCTTTTAATTATTTATTTACTATTTCCATAGTATCTCTTGCTATTGTTAATTCTTCGTCTGTTGGAATAACAAATACTTTTACATTAGAGTCTGGTGTTGAAATTTCAACTTCTTTACCTCTGCAATTGTTTTTCTCTTCGTCGATTTTCACGCCTAAGAAAGAAAGTGATTCACATATTTGTTTTCTTACATCAATTCCGTTTTCTCCAACACCACCAGCAAATGTAATAGCGTCTACACCATTCATTTGAGCAGCAAATCTACCAATATATCCAATTACTTGATATACAAATGTATCTATTGCAAGTTTTGCTCTTTCGTTTCCTTCTGCCATAGCTTTTTCGATATCTCTATCATCAAAGCTAACTCCTGAAACTCCTAATTTACCTGATTTTTTGTTTAGTATATTATCCATTTGGTCTGGTGTTAAATTTTCTTTGTTCATTAAAAATGTTACTATTGATGGATCAATATCTCCTGATCTAGTTCCCATAGGAATTCCTGCTAAAGGTGTTAATCCCATTGAAGTATCAACTGATTTTCCACCGTCAACAGCGCACAAACTTGCACCTTGGCCCAAGTGACATGTTATAATTTTTAAATCTTCAATTGGTTTATTCATAACTTCAGCTACTCTTTTTGATACGAATCTATGTGATGTTCCATGGAAACCATATTTTCTTATTCCATATTTCTCATAATATTCATAAGGAATAGCATAGATATATGCTTTTTCTGGTAATGTTTGATGGAAAGCTGTATCAAATACTCCAACCATTGGAACATTTGGTAGTACTTTTTTACAAGCTTCAATTCCTGTAATTCCAGCTGGATTATGTAAAGGTGCTAGTGGAATGCATTCTTTCATTGCTTCCATAACAGCATCATCTATTAAAACAGAAGAACTGAATTTTTCTCCACCGTGAACAACTCTGTGTCCAACAGCTCCAATTTCATCTAAACTACTAATTACACCATATTCTGGGTGTGTTAATTGAGCTAACACTAATTTTATTCCTTCTTCATGATTATTTATAGGCTCATCAATTTTACGTTTTTCACCATTTACAGTATGTGTTAAAAATGAATCTGGTAATCCAATTTTCTCCAAATATCCTTTTGCCATAACGCTTTCATTTTCCATGTTTATCAATTGATATTTAATTGACGAACTTCCACAGTTTACTACTAAAACTTTCATTTTAAATCCTCCTAAAATTATTATATATTGAACAGATTAACTCTGTAATTCAATCTTTCCATATTATATACCATTTTGAGCTTGAACACAAGTAATTGCTACAACTCCAACAATATCTTCACTACTGCAACCTCTTGATAAGTCATTTACGGGTTTTGCAACACCTTGGCAAAGTGGTCCATAAGCTTCAGCTTTTGCTAGTCTTTGAACTAATTTATATCCTATATTTCCAGCATTTAAGTCAGGGAATATTAAAGTATTTGCTTTACCTGCTACTGGACTATTAGGTGCTTTTGAAGACGCAACCTCAGGGATTATGGCAGCATCTAATTGTAATTCTCCATCACAAACTAAATTAGGCATTTGTTCTTTTAACAGTTTAGTTGCATTTATTACCTTTTCTGTTAATTCAGAATGTGCACTTCCATAAGTAGAATATGAAAGCATTGCTACTTTTGATGGTTTTCCAACTAAAGTTTCAAAACTTTTACTTGATGATTTTGCTATTTCTGCTAATTCTTCGGCAGATGGATTTTCTACTAAGCCACTATCTCCAAAAACAAATACACCATTTTCTCCATATTCACAGTTTGGAACTACCATTACAAAAAATGCAGAAACAAGTTTTGTACCTGGTGCTGTTTTTAATATTTGAAGTGCTGGTCTTAGAGTGTTAGCTGTTGAATGACAAGCACCTGATACTAATCCATCAGCATCATTATTTTTTACCATCATCATTCCAAAATAAATTGGTTCTAATAGTAATTCTTTAGCTTGTTCTAATGTAATCCCTTTAGCTTTTCTTAATTCATATAAACTATTTGCATATTCTTCGAATTTATCAGAAGTTTTAGGATTTATAATTTCTGCATCTGATATATTTAAATTGTTTTTGCTTGCATCCTCCTTAATTTGTGTCGTATCGCCAATTAAAATAACTTTTGCAAATCCTTCTTTTATTATTTGCTCAGTTGCTCTTAAAACTCTAATATCTTCTGCTTCTGGAAGTATTATTGTTTTAATATCTTTTTTTGCTTTCTCTTTAATATTTTCAATAAAAGTCAATTTCTTTTCCTCCTTACTCAATACCATATATTATATAAATAAAACCTAGAAGTTTCAAGTAGCAAAAGAAAAAACGTTCAATTTACTTGAACGTTTTTGAAAAATTATTTTGCGTAATCAATTACTCTTGTTTCTCTAACTACATTAACTTTTATTTGTCCAGGATATTCCATTTCATCTTCTACTTTCTTAGCAATATCTCTTGCCATTAATTTCATTTGATTATCGTCAATCTTTTCTGGTTTTACTATAATTCTAATTTCTCTACCAGCTTGAATAGCAAAAGATTTTTCAACACCATCAAATGAATCTGCAATACTTTCTAATTGCTCTAATCTCTTGATATATGCTTCTAAAGTTTCTCTTCTTGCTCCTGGTCTTGAAGCAGAAATTGCGTCTGCTGCTTGTATTAAAACAGCTTCTATTGTTTTTGGTTCTACATCTCCATGGTGAGCTTGTACAGCATTAATAACGTTTTCATTTTCTTTGTATTTTTTTAATACTTCAACACCTAACTCAACATGTGTACCTTCCATATCATGATCTAAAGCCTTACCAATATCATGTAATAATCCAGCTCTTCTAGCAAGTTTAGCATCTAAACCTAATTCTTCAGCCATTATTCTAGCTAAATTAGATACTTCTATTGAGTGATTTAAAACATTTTGACCATAGCTTGTTCTGTATTTTAGTTTACCAATTAATTTTACTAAGTCAGGATGTAATCCTATAACACCTGTTTCAAGTACAGCTCTCTCCCCTTCTTCTTTTATAACATTTGCTACTTCTTCTTTTGCTTTTTCTACCATTTCTTCAATTTTAGCTGGATGAATTCTTCCATCTTCAATTAACTTTTCGATTGCAATTCTTGCAACTTCTCTTCTTAAAGGATCAAATCCAGAAATAACAACTGCTTCAGGGGTATCATCGATTATTAAATCAATTCCTGTTAATGTTTCTAATGTCTTTATATTTCTTCCTTCTCTTCCTATTATTCTGCCTTTCATATCGTCATTTGGAAGTGATACTATAGATACTGTTGTTTCAGAAGTATGGTCAGCAGCACATTTTTGAATTGCATATCCAATAACTTCTTTTGCATTTTTATCTGCTGTCTCTTTTACCTTTGCTTCCATATCTCTTATAAGATTAGCTTTTTCTGCAGTTAATTGCTTTTCAAGTTCTGATAATAAAAGTTTCTTTGCTTCTTCTTGAGACATTCTAGCAATTTTCTGCAATTCTTCCATTTGTTTGCCATATAATTCTTGTAAGTCTGCCTTTTTTTCGTCTATTTCTTGATGTTTTCTATCCAAATCTTTTTCTTTTTTCTCAACAATATCTTGTTTTCTTTCTAAATTTTCTTCTTTTTGGATTAATCTTCTTTCTTGATTTTGTACTTCGCCTCTTCTTTCTCTAATCTCCTGATCTAAATCTTTTCTAGCATTCATAATTTCTTCTTTTGCTTTGAAAATTTCTTCTTTTTTCTTGTTTTCAGCGTCTATGTTTGCTCTTTCGATTATTTTTTTTGCTTCATTTTCTGCACTTTCCATTTTAGATTCAGCAATTTTCTTTCTTATGTACATTCCTATGAATGTGAAAATTACTGCTGAGACTAGAAATGTGGCGATACCAATTAGGATATTTTCCATAATCTTACACCTCTTTCTATTAAATTTTCAATGTACTAAATATATAATATTAATTTAAAAATTTTATTAAAATATATTTTCCTACATTACTATTTTATATTGATTATTGTTAACTGTCAAGTAGTTTGGAACAAAAAATGAAAGCCAGATATTTTACTTTGTTTCTACAATATCTACTATATCTGATATATAATCCCCAATAATTGGAATGTTTAGCGTTACAATTTTTTGTAGTATTATTATTAAAATAGCACTTAATACTGTAAATCCAATTCCTATTCCAATTCCCTTTGATATTCCTGCAATAAGGTTTCTGATAAAAATTTTTCTTTTATTGCCTAATATTTCAAGTATTTCAAATATATTATTTTTTTCCAACATATAATTTAACTTTTTTAAATTTCTATTTAAACTTTTTTCTAGTTTATATTTTTTCAAAATAAAATCCTCCATTTATATTAAAATGGAAGATTTTATTATTTTTATTCATTGTTTTGTATATTTTCAGAATTTTGAACAACAGATTCTTTTTTTGTTTTATTATTTTGGTTTTGAAGTTTTTCTAATTTAGTAATAAGTTCTTGTAATTTAGTCATGTCTTTACCAACCATTTCCCAATTATTATTACTGTTTGATTTTTTTAAATTGCTATTTGTTTTTATTATTGCTTGTATTAGTCCTTCTATTGTTTCAGTGTCTTCTATTTCAATGTCAACTGCTGATTGAGAAACAAGATTAGATAATGCTTCTGAAATATTATTTCCAATTGCAACTTTGTTACCAGATGCCACAATGACCTTTTTTAATATTGGTGTTGAATTTTCTTCATTCATATATTGTTGGTATATTGGCTCAACATATAATAATGAATTATTTATAGGAACAACAATCATATCTCTAAGAAGTTTCGTACCTGTTATATTCAAAACTTCTAGTTCTTTAGATATAGTTTCGTCTTGCTCTATTTGAGTATCTAATTGCATTGTGCCCAAAATATTGCTATCTGAAGGATATTTATATAAAACAAGTTTTGCTTCACCATTTTCATAGCTTCCTATTAAATATGAAGTTAAGTTTTGCTTATTGTAAGGTGTATAAGGTAAAACTAGTCCTAAGTTATAATTATCATTATCTATTGTTTTTACCATGGTGTAGTATGGACTTAATTCCACTCCAACTTTGTTTGTAACTTTAGTTGAATTATGTGTTGCAATGTCCCAAATGTCATCTCCACGATATAATACATCTGTTTGAATATTGTGATATCTTTTTATAACTTCAGCTTGTATTTTGTATAAATATTCTGGATATATAAATTGTTCACTAATATTTTCTGGAATAGCTTCATCTTTATCAACAAATAAATCTTTATACATTTTTTGATATGCCATAATTATAGGATCATTTCTATCTGTAATATAGAATTTAATAGTTCCATCGTAAGCATCTATTAATACTTTTACAGAATTTCTAATGTAGTTTATTTGCTCTTTATTTAATACACTTTCATCATTTAATGTTATTTTTTGAGAAAATGGATAATAATCTGAAGTTGTATATCCATCTAGAACCCATAATAATTTTCCATTTTCATCTACTACTAAATATGGATTTTCATCATAAGAAATATATGGCATTAATGTTTTTGCTCTCTCAATAATATTTCTATTTATTAAGATGTTGCTTTCTGCTGTAACATTGCTTGAGAAAGCGAGTTTTAGGTCTCCTTCTTTAATTGCAAGTACTAATCTGTCAAAGAAATTTAAAGAAAGTCCTGCTTGTCCATCATAGACGTTTTCAATATTTTCAGCCTTTGTTGATGTAGTACTTGGATAGTCAAATTCTTTTTTGTCTTTGCTATTTGTTACTACAGTTGAATTAGTTTCTAATCCAAAATATATTCTTGGTTGTGATAAACTAATTATTTCACTTGAATTAAAATCCTTTTGCATATATTTAATATTGCCTATTTCATCTGTTGTAGTTGCTGATGTAATAATTGCACCATATCCATGTGTGTATTCATAAGTTTTATTATTATATGTACTTGAAGAACTTTTTATTTCTCTTGGAGATACATATAATAATGCTTGTTTTCCATCTATATTGTAGTTTGCAATTTGGGCAATATTGTATGTGTAGTATCCTTTATTTGTTTGCATTGTATTTAAACTCTTTAAGACTACGTCCTTGCTTATTAATGCTATATTATCTATAACCTCTTTATTGTCTTTTATTGCTTCTGCTGTTATTGTTTCATTTGAATTTATGTTATTTTCATCTATATCAATTCCATAGGCTTGTTTGGTTGCTTCTATATTTGCTTTAATATATTCTTGTTGTTTGTCAAGTTCATTTGGCTTTACAAATATTACATCAAATCCAATTAATACAAAAAGCATTATTATTAAATAACAAGGAACTATAAGCAAAGAAATTATCATTTTTTTAGTAATTTTTTTCTTTAAATAATGTAATGCCATTATAACAGAAATCACAACAAAAATAGATAAGATACGATATCCCCATAATTTAATTGTTGCTTCAGAGATTCCAGCGCCCCAAAGAACATAAGGTTCTTCTCCATTTTGTAATGTTAAAATTTTTTGTAATCCAACATTTTGAGTCTCTGCAAATATAATCATTGCTATAAATAAAGTTGCAAATATAATATTTACGCATAATTGTTTTAGTAGTATTCCTGTACTTAAAACTTTTCTGTCAACCCCATCAAAGCATAAATTAAATACAACTATATAATATAAAACTGCATATATTGTTAATCCAACTATTGCGTATAAAATATAATATAACATGTATTGAATAAAAGGTTGTACAAATATGAAATATCCTATATCATATCCTAATACCGCATCTGTAATTCCAAAATTTGTTGCATTTATGCAAAGCATAAACTTTTCAAGTAATGTATTACTAACAACAAAACTAGTTATAATTGCCCCTATAAATGCAATTGATTTATTAGGCATTTTGGGCATTTCCTTCTTTTCTGTCTCAAAAAATGGATTTAACCCTTTTTTTATCCTTCTATTTGTTATACGTATAAGCACATATAATACTATAAAATTCAATATAAATGTAATTAAATAGTTTATTGAATTTTGCCAAAAGATGCTTAAATAGTTTTCTCCTAATTCTAACATTTCTAAATATTGACCTTTATAGCTTATATAAGAAACTAAAAGAACTAAGCTTAGAAATATTAAAACAGTTATCATTTTGATTTTACTTATCTTGCAAATATTCTTTTCTTCTGTTTTATTAATTTTTGTTTTTTCTTCCATTTAAACCTCCATTTAAATTAAAGCTTTTGCAAAGTCTTCACTATTAAAAATTTCCATGTCATCTATTTGTTCTCCAACACCAATAAATTTAACTGGCATTTGATTTTCAGCCACAATTCCGACTACTACTCCACCTTTTGCAGTACCATCTAATTTAGTTAATATCAAGCCGTTTATATCAACAGTTTCTTTAAAAGCTTTTACTTGTGAAATTGCATTTTGACCTGTTGTAGCATCAAGTACCATTAATACTTCTTTTGAGCTTTCAGGCATTTCTTTATCTATTACTTTTTTTATTTTTACAAGTTCATCCATTAAATATTTTTTGTTATGCAATCTTCCAGCTGTATCACATATTAAAACATCTGCGTCTTTTTGTTTTACTATTTGTATAGCATCATAAACTACTGAAGCAGGATCTGCTCCTTCCTCTCTTTTTACAATATCACAATTAGCTCTATTAGCCCATATTTCTAATTGTTCAACTGCTGCTGCTCTAAATGTATCTGCTGCTGCAACTACAACTTTTTTCCCATCTTTTTTTAATCTATTTGCAATCTTTCCAATAGAAGTAGTTTTTCCAACTCCGTTAACTCCAACTACTAATATTACAGATGGATGTGTATTTAATTTTAATCCGTTATCAACTTCATTTAATATATTAACAATTTCTTCTCTTAAAGCATTTCTAACGTCTTCTTCATTTTCAATCTTTTCCTTTTTTATTCTATTTCTCAAATTTGAAATAATTTTTGTAGATGTTTCAACTCCGACATCTGACATTATTAATGCTTCTTCAAGTTCATCTAATAATTCTTCATCTACTTTTCTAAAGTTACTAAATACATTGTTAATTTTTTCATCAAATGAATTTTTGGTTTTACTTAACCCATTTTTTAACTTATCAAAAAATCCCATAAACTTACCCTTTCTTTAGTTTGAATCCTTATATATTTTAACATAATCAACTATAAATAGCAACCTTTTAAATTTACAAAAAAAAGCCACTCCCTTTCGAGAGTGGGAAAACTTTTAAAGTTTTCTTTTTTTATTAGATAAGAGTTAGGAGAACGGTGTCCTCCTTTTCAAGGTACGTGGCTTTAAGCCCGAGCTTTCTAGCCACATCCTTTAACTTTTGGAAAAAGAGTCTCTGGTAGAGTTTATACCTCTGCCAGTCCGACTTTCTTTCTAGGTAAAGCTTCTCCCCGTTAGGGGAGTCTTCACCGGGTAGAATGTAAAATTCTACCCACACAAAGAACCACTTTTGCAGTGATATCTTTTTACAGAATTTTTCTGTCCACTGCATCAAGCAGTGGGTAGGGTTCTCAGCACGCTGGCCTATCGCCAGCCTAAAGCTGGCAACATTGCCATTTTTTTCCTCTATTTCTTCCTTAATCAGGAAGAATAGCTCACGTTCTGCTTCGTCCTTTGGCGATGTCAGACTGGATTGCTCCAGCCTTTTCCGGGACATTTTAGCCCGGAGTTTCCCGTAGTCTTTTGTATAATGGGAAACTTTTAGGAGTTTAGCATACTCCTTTAATGTTATATTTTTCATTGTTTTCCGCCCTCTAAACGAGGGCTCTCCCTTCATAAACTACACCTTGTTGGTGTTATTTATTATTATACCAGACTTTACATAAAAAAGCAAGTTTTTGTTTGCATAATGTTTTTTGTTTTGAATCAATTTGTGTAGAATTACTAGCTTAACAATGAGCTGCAGCTTATAAACCCCCCCAGAGAACATTACGCTCTCTGGGGGGCCAAACGACCTGTTTGTGGGTGGGTGGGAGCTTACTTCTGCAGATCCATGTAGCAGAGAGCTGCCGCTCTACTGTCGTACAAAGGATTGTGAGTGCCACCAGCCTCAGGCTGCGGAACGATGATACCATGGTTAGCATTGTAGATGTCTACAGAAGTAGATTCAAAACCTGCCTGCTTCAAACAACCTGCAATGTCAAGCCAAGGATATGCTCCGTCCCACTTACCAATGAAGCCTTTATCGTGCATATCAAGAATTACACGAGCTTCGACAGGGCAACCCATGTGGAAGATAACATCAGCGTCTGCTTTGTTGTTCATAAAGAACTCAGCAAATGCCTTAAGCATCTCCTCATAAGAAGTATGGGTTTCTTCCATGTCTAGCATCTGAGGCAGAACATTCTCCTTAACCCAGCCGTCAACCTGTCCACTGATAGGGCATCTTGCATAAAACTTTTTGCTTTCAACACCGTCTTCATAAACAACCGCGCCAATCGCAAAGGCACGGCCCCACAAACCGTTTGTTTCACAGTCCCAACTAAAAATCTTCATTTCTGTCTTTCTCCTTTGTCTTTATTTTTAGTTAGAATCCGCTACACTTAGTAGCCGACATTTATTATGTGTATCATATTATGTAAATTCTGTCAAATATATATACTTAATTTTAAAAAGTAAAATATAATTTGCTTTTTTCAACAAAAAAGAATCCCTCTTCCGAGGGGAGAAAATTTTGTATTGCTGGAGCGGTTAAGCTACAGCTTACGAACTACAATGCTCTCTTTCTAAAAACATTATATAGTAATTCCTATATTTTTTCAAGGAAGCATGGGAATTTTTTGTAATTTATAGTATAATGTAATTGTATTATTCGCTGTAATTTATTGAAAGGAGAATAAAATGATTTTTAACAAAGAGAATATTTTAAAAACACTAAATAAATATAATTTTGATTCACAAAATTATATAGTTATTAGTGGTGCAGCTTTAGTACTTCAAAATGTAAAAGAATATACATCTGATATAGATATAACTGTTTCTAATGAATTATATAACCAATTATTAAAAAAATATAGTTGCACGTTTGAAAAAGAAATTGAAAATTATAATGTTTGGTTTATTGATAATATAATAAATTTTAGTAATCATTATTATGAAAAAATAGAATATATAGAATTATTCGGATATAAAGTACAAACAATAAAATCTGTATTAAAATTAAAAAAGCAACTTAATCGTTCAAAAGATAAAAAAGACATTCAACACATTATGGATTTTTATAAAGATACAGACGAGGTTAAATAATAAATTAACCTTGTTTTTTTCTAGTTGCAATTTTTAAAAATTAAGGGGTTTGGGGATTTTCCCCATATAAGAATTTGTACGGGAGTATAAATTCAGTGCTGGCTAGACATTACTTTTACTCCCATATTGGTTAATATATAAAAAGAGGATTAAATTACTTTGCTAATTTTTTGCTCTTTTTTAAATTATTTATATAAAAATATACTCTTTTAATATAATTTCTTCTGCTGTAATTTTATAATTATTCATAAGTTTTGCCCATTCAATATGATTTCTTTTTTTATTTTTTTCGAATAGTCTTTCATCTGATTTTTTATAACTTTCCATCAAAGTATTTAATAAATCTTCTGAACTTTTACTTACTGAAATAAGATGATTAGTAAGTTCTTCTTTCATTAAAAGTGAAGTATATAGTGCTTTTTTATATTCTTTTAAATAGGCTAATCTCATTCTTCCATATTTGTTTATAATTCCTTTTTTAGTTTCTTTTAAAGTTAAATCTGGCAATAAATAATCTCCTTGTTTTGTATAAGTTATTTCCATAATAAAATCATTCCTTTCTTATTTTTATTAAATATTTATAATTGTTTTTGGTATTAATAGTAGGTTATCTACTATGTTATTATCTTCAATATATGGACAATTTATAATTCCATCGTGAAAAAAATGTTGTTTTATTAGTTCCATATATAAAATCAAATCTGCTTCAGAATATTTATTATCTTCATATTTTTTTGTAGAAAATATGAAGTAATCTTGTTCTAATTTTTCTAATTCTTGCTTGTTGATTTGTTCTTTATATTTAATTCCAATTTCATTATTATTTAAAATTTCATTAAGATAATTTAAATATTCTTTATTACTTTTAGATATAAATTCATCTGTGAATTTTATATTTTTAATTTCAATATTGTAATTTTTATCTCTTGTAATTTCTAAATTTGCTATTAATCTTTGTATTAATTCTTTCTTAGTTTTTCTATTTAAACTATCCCATAAAAATGAAAATCCTAGTTTATTTTGAAATAAAATATTGTTATCATCTTGATAATCACAATCTAATTTTTTAAGTAATTCTACTGTATAATCTTTAAAGTCATCATCTGGATCTAGTTTGTTTTTCTTTTGGTTTAGTTTATCTATTTCTTTTTTTATTACTTCATTTTTGTGGTTAATTACTTCAACATTTAGGGTAGAACTTAAATATAAATCTACTAACTTTTTCTCTTGTTGTTTTAATTTTTCAATAGCATTATCTATGTCTTTAATCTCTTTAGTTTTAGTAGAATTACAAACTATAATTTCATTATCTGCATCATACATATATCTAGTTAATTCATTTAAAATACGTCCTAGTTTTTGTTCTATTTTATCTGAACTATAATGAAGTCCTTTTGATTTACAATTAGCATTTTTACAAGTCAAATGATAATAAACTTTTTCTTTTTCAGTTCCACTATTTTTAAAAGAATTAGTAGAAGAAAGTATTACACCACAATCTGGACACTTAACTATTGAAGTAAATAAATGAATATGTTCTCCATAATTAGAGTGTTTATTTTTCTCTAAATTTGCTCTTGTAACATTCCAAGTTTGTTCATCAATAATAGGTTCACAATAGTTATTAACTCTTAAAACGTCTTGTGGTTTTCTTTTATATTTTCCATATTCAAATACACCTATATAAATAGAATTAGTTAATATTTTATAGACTCGGTCACTTCGCCATTTACCTTGTTTCAAGTATGAATTATTATCTTTCATAATACTTGCTATGTTTCTTGTAGAATGTCCTTTTTTACATAGTTCAAATATTTCTTTAACTACTTGTGCCTCAATAGGTTCTATCTCTAAATGTCCTGTTTCTTTGTTTCTAATATAGCCATATGGTGCTTTACTAGGGTGTATTTTAGATAATGCCATTTCTTCCATAGCTCGTTTAGTTCTTGCTCCAATTTCTTTTCTTTCTCTTTGCCCAAATACTAAATTCATTCCAAATATCATTTCACCATTAGCAGTAGATACATCATAAGGTTCTAGTATTAATTCAATTTTTACATCGTGTTGTTCACAATAATTAAGTAGCCAAAAACCATCATAATTATTTCTAGTTAATCTATCTACTTTAATTGCAACTAATTTATCTATCTTTTTAGATTTAATATCTTTTAATAATCTTTGCATTTCAGGTCTCATTAAATCTTTTCCAGAATGTCCTGCATCATTATAGACATCAACTATTAAATAGTAGTTTTTCTCACAATATTCTTTAATCATTCTTAATTGTGAATCAATAGAATAACCATTATCTCTTTGATCATCTGTGCTAACTCTTACATATACTGCACATCTATTACTCATAAAATCATCTCCTCACTTCTTTCCAAACTAAAACGGAAAATAACAACCAATTTTTGAAAATTTCTTTCAATTGTTTCCTAAATAGTTTTAATTTTTGCAACCCTAAACTAAAAATATCTCTCATTTGTTTCCTCTTTAAATAATAAAATTGCAGACACTAATTTGATAATTTTATGATAATTTGTTTGATTTCTTTGAGATTGTATTTCTCATTATGCTCTTTAATGTAGAATGGTTTATTTCTAATCTCATTAACTTTGTATTCTAGTATTGTAAGAATAGTAGGATATGTAATTATGTACTCTATAGGTTCAACAAATTGCAGATTTGTTTTCAGTAAGTGTTTAACTTTACCATTTTTAGTTATGTAAGTGTAGCTTTTGATGATTTCTAGAATTTCAGTATTTGGTTTTAATTCTTGTATTATTTTGAATTCAAGCATAAAAAATGTTCTCCTTTCTAGAAAGAAAACATTATAGTTTTATATAAAATAAAAACTTACGATACTATATTGGTTCGTAAGTTGTTTTCAAATGGAGCGATTACGAAACAGGTATGCGAAAAATAAACATACTTTGTTTCAAGTTCTCTTATATAATTCGATTTATTGTATTTACTTTAACATAAAATTTGTATTCTAGCAATAGGAAAATAAAAAATATATGAATTATTACTAATTTTTAATTGTACAAAATAATTAATTTTTCAAAAAGCTTTTTTTTTATAATAATATGATATAATATGTGCAAGAGTAATAATAATTTCTCTTAAAGCTGAGAGGTGTTATAATGAATATTTTAGGATATGTATTAACGGTATTTAATTATTTGTTTTATTGTATAAGTAGATTTAAAAAAGAAAAACATCAAATATTATATATAGATATTATTTCAAAATTATTTGTAATTGCTTCTCTTTGGGTGTTTAATTCAATGTCTGGTGTATATATGGTGTCTATACAATTATTGCTATTATTTGTAGTATACTATAAAACAAAGAAAAATAAAAAATGGAATATAGGTTTTATTTTATCAATGATAGCTCTTTTGACAATAGCTTTATTACAATATGAAGGTATTTCTACGATTTTAATGCTATTATCATCAATTTGTATTATTATAGGAAATTGGTATTTAAAACCACAACATATGAGATTAATAGGCATTGTTGCTAGTTGTTTTTATCTAGCATATTGTATAACTATAAAAAATTATGTAGGTGTATTGGAAATATTTGTGATTATTAGCAATATTTCAGCTTATAAAATGTATTTAAAAGATAAAAAATATAATTGATAAATTTTTAGGAGGCAAAATGAAAGGAATTATTTTTGATTTTAATGGGACATTGTTTTGGGATTCTGAAATACAAGAAAATGCATGGAAAACATTTGGAACAAAATTATCAGGACGAAATATAACAGATGAAGAATTTAATACATATTTTCACGGAAGAACTAATAAAGATACCTTGGAATACCTTACAGAAAGAGTACTCACAGATAAAGAAGTAAACGAGCTTGCTCAACAAAAAGAAAGTATATATCGAGATTTGTGTAAAAGTGATTTAAATAAATTTAAACTTGCACCAGGAGTTGAAAGATATTTAGATTATTTGAAAGAAAACAATATACCTTTTACTATTGCTACAGCTTCAGAAATAAATAATGTTAATTTTTTTATTAAAGAATTTCAATTAGATAAATGGTTTGATATAATTAAAATTGTTTATGATGATGGAACATTTAGAGGGAAACCAGAGCCAGACATTTATTTAAAAGCATCAGAAGCATTAAATATACAACCAGATAATTGTATTGTTTTTGAAGATGCATTATCTGGAGTTCAATCAGCCCAGAGAGCTGGAGTTAAGGAAATAATTGCTGTTGTTCCAGAGGGAAGAAAGAATATATTTGAAAATCAACCAAATTTAAAAATTATAAGCGCATTTGATGATATAAGATTATATGATGTAGAAAAATATAAATAAAAGAGGAGTGAGACTCAAATGGATATTAATAATCTAGATAGAGAACATATATTTACTGAAATAAGGAAAAGGATAGATAGCAGAAATGATGGAAAAGTTAAAGTAATAAGCATTGTTGGTGGTGCAGGAAGTGGAAAGACAATATTTGCACACGAATTAATAATGTTTTTAGGTAATGCATGTACATTGGGTACAGATGATTATGTAATTGGTGATAGAGAATACAGAAGAAAATATTTAGAAGGAGGAAATCCTTTAAAAAAATATAATTCAAAAGCTCTTAATGACAACATTTCAACAATTAAATCTCTTGGAAATGGCGAATATTGTTTTGTCCCAACATATGATGATGTGACAGGAGAAGCTGTTGATGCTAAAGAATACCATAAGAAGATTTCTAAAGTGAAATATATAATTGTTGAAGGTGATTTTGATTTTGTTGAAAATCCAGATTTATTAATTTATTTTGATGTTGATGACGAAATTAGATTAGATAATAGAATACAAAGAGATTTAGCAAAACGGAAGAGAAGTTGATGAAAAGTCTATAAGAGAAAGTTTTAATCTACGTCAAAATTTGCAACATAAACCTTATACTGAACCTGTAAGGATGAAGGCAGATTTGATAATTACTGTAAAAAAGAAAGAAAAAGATGATAACAATGACATGTACACATATAGTATTATTCAAAATGAGAGGACAGAAAAGGATAGTCAACAACTTGAAATATAAAAAATACCTCAAATTAATAAAAAATCATTTTTTTATACTTTTTTGAATAAAAATGGAACAAACTAAAGCCGAATCTGTATGGAACCTAAAAGTGTTGAACATTATAAATTAGTCTACTAAAAAGGAGTGTTCCCTGTATTAAACAAGGAACATTCCTTTTTAGTATAAATCATTTTTACTTTTTAGTTGTTTAATCTTTTCTTTTTCTAGTTGTTTTAAGCTTTTTTTAGGTGTAGGCAAATCTTCTGGCATAGTTCCACCCGCTTCTTTAATTGCTTTTCTAACTATTTTTCCAATTTTATTATGAGTATCACAAGCCTTCTTTTCAGTATCTACATTATCTCTTTTTAATCTTTGCTCTGTTTGTGAAATTCTAAATAAATTAGCAATAAGTTCATCACTACCCATATTATCTAAAATATCTTCTCTATATCTTAGTCCTTTTCTTTTTGCTATATCATCAGCTGTTTCGCCATTATATAAACCTTTATAACCTGCATTATGAAATTTATCAAAATTTTTAACACCAGCTTTTTTGGCAGTCTGATTTAAGGAATAATTACCTTTACGTGTTAAATTTCTTTGATAAAATCTTTTTTCATCTTCTGTTAGCATACTGTATTCTTTTTCAGTAATTTCTTGCTTTCTTGTTTGAACTGCAAAATATGTTTGTGCAAGTGCAATAACTTTTTTTCTACTATCTCCATTTTGTGCTATTAAGTAACAAGCATAACGAGTTAATTTATAGTCTTTAATTTCAATTTCAGCATTATTAGCACGTTTTGACAACTTCCTGACGTCAGGAAAATGTTCAAACACACTAATACCACTATTTTTGCAAGCATCTTTAGCTTTATTGATTACTTTTTCAAAATTTTCCCATTTATTGTATTCTAAAATTTTCATAAGTTCTCTAGCATACCAAAATTCAACACCATTTTCATCAATATGTTTAATATCTTCAAATGATTTACTATTCTTATCTATTTCTTTCAATAATATCATCTCCATTACTTAATATTTTTATTTTTCAGATGTTATTATAAAACAGTTGTTTGTAAATGTCAATTATTTTTCATGCTTTTATTGAATTTTAATATTGTTAAACAAATATAATGCCACCTTATTTTTCTCTGTTGTTTCCATTTACATAAGTTTAGCTATTGCAAACATTGCAAGTTTATATTTTCCAAAGTTTATAAATGTAGTTCTATATTCTTCATCTATATCTTTTAACATACTATCAAATTTTTCATAATATTCTTTGGTATTATATATAAGGCCAGACCATTTGCTTTGGCTCATACATATTGCTAATCTTAATTTATCCTTTATATCCATATCATTTATCATATTTATTAAAAATTCAACTTTATTATTTTCCATAAAAAAATTCCTCCTTTATTTTTTAGGGTTTGGGATTTTATCCCATTATGCAGAATTTCGTGTGAACAAATTCAGTGCTTGCTAGGACAAGCTTTTTATTTTTTGTTCCATTTTATGAACTTTATTAAGTACATATTTTGTTCCTAAAAATCTATTTTAGGTATACTAAATAGTTCATTTTTTTATGCTTATTTTTAAAATTTATACTACTATTTTTGTTTCTTTTTTGGTACAATTCGAGTTACTAATCCAAGATTTATTATACCTTCTGGTTTAGCTAAAAAGTTTTTATATTGTTTTATTGCAATCATTCTAATAGGCTTTTCATTTCTTTTTATTTTAAATTCAATAGCACTTTTTCTAATCTTTGCAACTTCTGTTTTAGTATCATAATTTTCATCAATCTTATCATCGTGAAAATAATATTCTCCTAAATCCATATAACTAATATCTAATTCTTTTTTCAATGTACTCAAATAATCATCTAACTGGTCTTTATTCATATTGACACTAACTTTAATATCTTCAAATTTGCTATCTCTTTCTATCATGCTTGGTACATCTACAATACCTTTATCATATAGCTTGTCTATCTGTTCAATAAAACTACTTCTAAAATTTATTTTATCTATTTCAAAACTTCCGTCTTTATTTTTCTTTAATGTTGCAGTATCAATAAATTTTGAGATAAAAGATTGTTTTTCATATTTGCTTTTCATAGTCCAAAGTTTTAATAAAACATCTTTATATATTCCGTGTTCAGTTAATTTTTCTTGTTCTATATCTCTTTCGGCCATAAGATGTTGTGGGTTATAAGTTTCTTTATCAAAATCTAGTGCATCAATTCTTTTATTTTCTAATATTGATAGTTTTTCTTCAATCAATTTGTAATCTTCTGAGAAATCTTCCATTTTAAGAATAACAGCTTTATAAGCGTCCATTAATCTATCTTTTTGTTGTTTGTATTTTTTTATTTCTTGTTCAATTTCTTTTGTTTCATCATTTTTCTTTTCAGCAAGTATAGGGTAGAAGTATTTATTTATGTGATAATCATATTCAACCAAATCTAAAATGTAATCAATTAAACAATTCTCAATTTCACTTTCGTTGTAATATAAATTACAATTATCACAATGATAATATAAATATTTTGCTTTGCTACCACCAGCACCTTTACAAGTCATAATACTTCCACAAGTAGGGCATATAAGTTTTTGAAAGAAGATATAAACTCTATTTCTGCAATAAGACCTTTGATTTTTCTCTTTTTGTTTTTGTACTTCTTCCCACATAGCTCTTGTTATAATAGAAGGAACAACATCTACAAATAATTCTGTTTCTTTATCTGTATCATATTTATATCTTTCATAATCTCCCATATAAATTTTGTTATTTATAATTCTATCAATAGTTGAATCGCACCATTTTTTATTGTTAGGAGATAGGACTTTTTCTTCATTTAGAATATTAGATATTGCTTGATAGCTTTTACCTTCTAAATACATTTCAAATATTCTTATAACTAAATCTTTAGTAGAATTATTTATTTTTAAAGTTTTATCAGTATCTCTATAATAACCAAATGGGCATTTTCCTGGAATATGACCAGATTTAATTGCACCATTTAATCCAAATTTTGTTCTTTCAGATACTATTTCAATTTCTAATTGTGAAAGAACAGTAAGCATTCTAACAAAGAAACGACCAATTTGCAGTAGAAGTATTAACATCATCTCTATCACAAATTAAATAACAATGATACTGCTCTAATGTACTAATTAGGACTTCTAAATCACGAACTGACCTTGTTACTCTGTCTAATTTATAAGCTACAATATAATTAAGCTTTCCTGATTTCATATCCTCTAGCATTTCTTGAAAAGCTGGTCTGTCTTTCATATTTTTTGCACTTATTCCTGCATCTTTATAAACTTTATAAATCTCAAAATCTTTGTATTTGCATAATTGTCTTAATTTTTCTTCTTGTTCTCCTAAACTAAAGCCTTCTCTTGCTTGGTCTTCTGTACTTACACGAATATAAATTCCTGCAACATTCTTTTTACATTTTAAATCTGTTTCTTCCATTTAAAAACCTCCAATATAGTTTTATATAGCAAAAAAGTGCTAGAAAGCTTTTGCTAACTAACACTTTATAATTTCTATTCTATTAAATCTGTAATACCTGCTGATACAAAAAGAACTTTTAGTGTTAGTTAATCATTGATAATTTCGCGTAATTGAGAAAGTGGATATTTATTTGCTAAATTATTTATATAGAAATATTCGTGCTCATTAAAGAAAAGATATAGTTTATCTTTAATAATAGCAGTATGTGGCTCTATATAAGCAATATTAGTTTTTTCAACCATTCTCAAATTACCATTCTTTATCTTTGGTTCACAATTACTAAAAGTGCAAGCCCATTCAATTTTAGAAAGTAATTCTTTTTCTATTGCTATTTCTCTTTTAACTGTAGATATCATATCTCAAAAACCTCCTTTTTTCAATGATTTGAGTCTATTTTTATATACTTTTGGTAAAAAAAGTAAAAAAAATAAGCCGACTAAATCGACTTATATAAGTGATATGATATTCACTTTTTGCTTTCTTCAAACTCGCTTATATGAATAATTACAAATAGTTCGACGAAAACGCATTATGGAGCTACTGGGCGGAATCGAACCGCCGACCTACAGGTTACGAATCTGTTGCTCTACCAACTGAGCTACAGTAGCGCATATATTATGGAAAAGAAATAAGATTCTTTTCCATAATTAAGTATTTTTATTAATTTGAATGTTTCCCTTTTGATTTTTCTTTTTTAGGTTTATCATCAACATAAGGATTTTCAAATAGTTTTTCATTTTCTTCTCTGCTATCTGAAGATTTATTACTTACCTTTCTATATATTGCTGTTACAATTGCAATAAGAACTATTGCTGTTATTATAATTGAACCACACATTATATAAAATTGTATATTGTTTTGTGGTGCAGTAGCAATTTCAGATGGTACAGTTACTTTTATTTGATATGTAGCTGTTTCTTTTCCGTCTGCTGAAGTAAGTAATACTGTAACATTATTCTCCCCCTCAACAAAATCTTGATTTCCTATTATTTCTATTTTTGCGTCTTCTTTATTAGCTTTAGCTGTAATATCTAGGTTTTTAACAAAGAAATTAAGTTTTAATCCATAAATATGTTTACTAGGATCAAATCCATCTGAAAAATTTACACCTGCAATTTCTAAAGATGATAAGCCTAAACTTTCATCTGTAGTTGTTATATTTTCACCTGTATTATTGTTGCCTACTTCATTATTTTTTGTTTCGTTATTTCCTTCAGATGTTGTATTATTAACTTCTTCGTTTGTAGTTGTATTTTTTTTAGGTTCTTCTGTTTTGGGTTTATCTTCAGCAGGTTTTGTTTTTGTTAGGTATGAACTACTAACATAAGCTGTTGTTCCATTACTTAATTTTATTCTACTCCATCCTTGATTTCCGATTCCTGTTCTTGTTACTTCATCACCTTTAGACAAACTTCCTATTATAGTACCATTTGCTGATTTTCTAACATTTAATCCATCTGTAGTTGAATATACTTTTTCATTTACATCTGTATACTTTTCTGTTGGTGTTGAAGGCTTAGTTGTACTGCCTCCTGTATTGTTTCCAGACTCACTATTTGAACCAGATGTTGATTTTGCTTTTACTGTAACACTTATTGACTTGCTTCCTGTAACCTCCTGAGGTTCGTTCGAATTGTCTGCCACATCAGTTGCCGTTACTGTAATTGTAGCTTTTCCAGCCTTTAATGCTGTTATTGTAATTGTACCTGGTTTTTGCTCTGTAGGCCAAACTAATGTAGAACTTACTTTTACAATACTAGAATCGGATGATGATATTGTAAATTTTCCCTCACAGTTACTAACAGACACATTAAACGTAGTGGTTCCACCCTCAGTTAATGATATTGATGATTTTGAAACGGTAAAACTTCCTGCTGCCTGAACCCTCCCTGTTAGAGTCCAAATAACTATTAGCATTAAAATCATTGTCATAAAACTAAATTTCTTCTTCATAAGTTAACCTCCATATTATAATGTAATACTCGAAGTACCCATTATATAGTTTTTTATTTTCATATAATCTGTTGCTTTTATGTTTCCATCTCTGTTGACATCTGCGGCCTCTTTTTCTTCGTTTGATAATGTTGAAGTACCCATTATATAATTTTTAATTTTCATATAATCTGTTGCTTTTATGTTTCCGTCTCCATTAACATCTCCTAAAACCACTATCGTATATGTTTTATCATTTAATGTTAATGTGTAACCTGTTCCGACGTTTGCTGTATCAGTTATTATAGTTGAACCTTTTTTTATTACAATATCTTTTGACGCTGATTTAATGTCTGAAACTTTAATATTAGGCTGACAGATGATATTTGTTCCACTTGTTTTGAATCCATTTCCCTTTACTTCTGTTGGCGTTTCAGGATTATTATTCTTTATAACCTCAACCCAATCTTCATTAGCTTTAACATCTCTAGTTGCTATATATCCAACAATTCCACTAGATGTAATTATTTTGCTCCATACATATTCTTTTTGTGTGCTTTCAACGTCTTTTTCAGTTCTGGTTACAATAGCTCCTTTAGCTAAAGATGCTAAAGCTGCAGAACTTGTTGTTGGAGATTTTCTAACAGTTAAGCCATCAGTACAAATTATTCTTAATTGATCAACTTTGCTTGGATCATATTGTTCAAAACTACTTGCAGTCACATATCCATAAGTTCCGTCACTTAATTTAATTCTCCACCAATCATTGCTATTTAAAGAATTATATTTTCCTTTTTCAACAACTGTCACTATTTGTCCTGAAGCTAGTACTCTTAATACAGATGTTTTGGTAGTTCCTGGTCCATTCCTAAAATCTGTATATTTTGTTGTAATATATTGTTCGTTGCAATTCGATTGTAAATCAATTTGTGCTAAATATGTTCTTGCAACATAACCAACTGTTCCATTCGCTAATACTACTTTGTCCCAATAATAACCACCTGTAGTAGAATTATCTAATTCAATTCTTAAAAGTTTGGTGTTTTTACTTAAAGAAGTAATTTTATCATAGTTTGTTCCTTTACCTTTTCTAACTGCTACGGCGTCTCCTGTTATTTTAACATCTTGAGTTACAAGCTTTTCATTACCTGGTTCAGGTGATATTTGACTAGGCATATTCTTATATACAGGAATCTTAAATTTTATTTTAGATTCTCCAGATAGTAACCCCATTTCATTGTATGCATCTCTCATTGTATAGCCTTCTGTTTTTGATGCGGATACATTTGTCATATATTGCCAAGCATAGTATCCATCTCCACCATCAACAACATCAAATTTTTGTAAATACAAAGTATCTTGTCCACATGATATATAGTCTTTTACTATCACAGCTGCTCCACCTTTAATAGATTTTTCTGGATCTGTCCATCCTTTGCTCTTAGCATGAATTAGCCCATTTTTTACGACATCATCGCCATAAGCTTTTACATTAAAGAAGTTATAATATCCTTTATATGCTCCACTCTCTCCAGTCCATTTTCCAGAAATCATTGAGCCTGCATCTCCAGTTCCTTGTTCTTGTCTAATTCTTGATGCTAAATGATAAGGACTAACATTATATTGTTTTGCTGCTTCCATTATTACATCTACATAAGTTTTGTTTAAAGTCTTTTTGTTTCCTTTTGTATCATAATATGTAACTTTTCCTTGCATATAATTACAAGGTTTTAATATTTGTTCTACACCTTCTCTTGTTTGAATTTTTTCATCATAAGTTAGCTGTTCAAATTGGAATATATAATTTTCATTTAAAGAATTTCTTGGATCCATGTAGTATGCTACTGTTGCTGTTGAAGCACATTTCCAAACCGTTTCAACAGTTTTATTGCATGCACACTTCCAAGCATCTGATTTGTTTTTAGATACAACATTTAGTCCATGGTGACCTGTTGATTCTTCGACAATTGATGCATACCAATCAAGACCAGTTTCCATTATTTCAAATTCCCAATTCGGATGTGCTTCTTGTAATTTTTTTATTAAAGCCTCATATCCTGGATATTTTGAAAACTCAGTACTATATGATGCTTTAGTTTCTCCTATATTTAATAGTATAATTGAACTAGATAATATTAAAACTATTAAAATTATACTTATAATTCTTCGTATATTAAAAATGTTTTTTAACAACATCTTTTCCTCCTAAATGTGATAAATTTCTACAAAGTTAGTATATCATTCTTACATTTTTCAGTCAAGATAAAAAAGAAAAAAGGCAACATTTGTCAATGTTACCTTTTTATATGTTTATCTGTTGCATCCACAATTACAAAATAGTAATAAAAATATTATTATAAAGAATAAAATACTACTATCACCACATCCACAACCTCCAAATAAGTTGCTTAAGCAGTTATTGTTACGTCCGCATCCACAATCTCTAGATTCTTCTGGCATAAAGTTCTCCTCCTTTATATTTTCTATATAATATTAGTATGCAAAAGTTAAAAATTGTGTTACAATAAAATTGGTGTGTAAAATTACAGATTTGTTTTACATTATTTTAAACTGTCTGTTTTTATTTATATACAAAATTATAAAATTAAAATAACTTAATATATTGGAGGTTGTCTTTATATGTCAAAAGTCGAACTCTTGGCTCCAGTTGGAGACTGGGATTGTTTAAAAGCTGCTGTACAAAATGGTGCTGATGCAGTATATTTTGGAGTAGAGCAATTTAATGCAAGAATGTATGCAAAAAATTTTAATATTGATGACATGAAGCAAGTTATAAATTATTGTAAATTAAGAAATGTAAAAACAAATTTGACCTTAAATACATTAATAAAAAATTGTGAGTTTGAAAATGCTATAGATTTAGTTAAAGAAGCTTATGTAGCTGGAATTGATGCTATTATTGTTCAGGACTTTGGGTTAGCAAAATACTTAATTGATAATTTTCCTCACCTACCTATTCATGCTAGTACTCAAATGACAGTACATAATCTTCAAGGAGTATTAGAACTTGAAAAGTTAGGATTTGATAGAGTTGTATTATCAAGAGAACTTTCATGTGAAGAAATTGAATATATTTGCAAAAACTGCAATGTAGAAATAGAAACATTTATTCATGGTGCACTATGTATTTGTTATTCTGGTCAATGCTTATTTTCAAGTGTTGTCGGTGGTCGTTCTGGAAACCGTGGAAAATGTGCTGGTCCATGTAGACTTCCTTATGAGCTAATTAGTGAAAACAATTCAACTCACGAAATTAAAACAATTAATAAAGGTTATTTGTTAAGTACAAAAGATTTATGTGGCATAGCCTATATTCCACGTTTAATACAAGCAGGAGTAAAATGTTTTAAGATTGAAGGACGTATGAAAAGACCTGAATATGTTGCAACTGTCACAAGAATTTATAGAAAATATATTGATATGTTTCAAAATACAAACGAATTCAATATAGATGAAAAAGATATAAATGATTTGATGCAAGTATTTAATAGAGGTGGTTTTTCAAATGGTCATTTAGATTCGAAGCATAATAGCAGTTTGATTTTCCAAGAAAAACCTAGTAATATGGGGCTTTATTTAGGAACAATAAAAAAATACAACTCAAATAAAGGACATATTACACTACAGTTAGAAGAAGATTTAGATTTAGGTGATTCAATATCAGTTTCTAATGAATCATCAAAGTACCTAGTATCTGAACTCATGATTAAAAATGATAATCATAAACATATATCTTCTGGTACAGAAGTTACAATTGGCAGAATGAAGGGAAATATAAAAGTTGGAGATAAAGTTTATAAAATTTCTAGTAAGAGTTTAAGTGACTTTGCCAAATCTTCTTATGATAATTGTGAAAATAAAAAAATACCTTTAAATTGTAATATTACTATAAAGAAAAATACACCTATTAAGATGAAAATTTCAACAAATAAAAATACTTGTTACAACGAACTATATTCTAATATTTGTGTAGAAGATGTTTCTAACATGATACCTATTGATGCTTTAAAAACGCCTATTAGTGTTGAAAGAGTCGTAAAACAAATATCAAAAACAAGTAATACACCTTTTTACTTTGAAAATATAACCGTATTACTAGATGATGGATTATATGTTCCAAGTATTAGTACTTTAAATGAATTGAGAAGATCTACTTTAGAAAAGGTTGAACAAGAAATATTGAACAGAGCAAAAAGAAGTTTACCTCACATTCAAAATATTTCTAAAAAAACAATTACATATATTCCAAGTATGGAGCATCCTAAAATAGCATTATTTTTTAGAAATTTATTTTTAGATTTTGATTATAGCAAACTTGATAAAGAAAAAATAAATAGAATCTATTTGCCTTTAAAGATTTTAGCAAATAAAAAATATGCAGATATTATTACATCTCTTTCAGAAAATTTTGATATATATTTATATATTCCAACCATAATAAAAACTAATTATAAAAATGTAGCATTAAATTTAATAGAGCAAATACTATTTGCATATAATATTAAAGGGTTCATTCTTTCAAATATAGCTGATTTTGAACTGTTAAAAAAGTATCAAAAAGACTATGAATTTATTGGTAATTATTCATTGAATGTTTTTAATAATAATTCAATTGATGAATATAAAAAAATTGGACTAAATAGAATTACATTGTCTAGAGAGCTACATCAAGAAACAATAAAAGAAATTATTTCAAGTTCAAGTATTGATACAGAAATAATAATTTACGGTAACCTACCTCTTATGGTTAGCAGTTATTGTTTTTTAGGTAAGACAAATAAATGTTTTCCAGATTGTGGAACAAATTGTAAAAGAGATAACAAATATTATTTAAAAGATAGATTAGGCTTTAATTTTAGAGTAATCCCTGATAGCATGCAAACAGTTTCTTTGATATGTAATAGTAAAACACTTTCTATTTCTACAAAGGATTTGCCAATTAATTTTGTAAGGTTAGACTTTATCGATGAATCAATTAGTGAAATAAATAAAGCTGTAGATAAGGCTTATAATAGAGAAAAATTAGAAGGATTACAATATACTAATGGAAATTTATATAGAGAGGTTTAAATTCAAATGCACCCAAAATATAAAATTTAATGGGTGCATTTAAATCACTTTCTCTCATTTCTCGGCCAATTAAATCATGTGTCTTTTATTTAATATAAAATTTATATAAAAGTCTATTTCATTTTTGTTGTCAAGAATTGAATTACTCAACTTAATTTAAAATTTTAAGATTAGTTAAAATATATATGTCTTAATTAAAACTATAAAGTAGTTTCAGATCCCAAATAGTGCCTTCTCTTGTATCCTTTAAAAGGATGCCTCTTTTATCAAGGTTATCTCTAATTGAATCGGCTTTTTCAAAATCTTTGCTTTTCTTTGCTTCGGTTCTTTCTAAAATCTGTTTTTCAATGTCTTCCACATCAATATTCAACTGTTTAAGATGTTTCACTTTCATCTCTGAAAGAAATTTTTCTGGCTCTTGCTTAAAAAGGCCTAAAATTCCATAGACTTCTTTCAAGTCTTTCAAAATCTTAGCCAAAGTATGTGCTACTATTTGTCTGTTATCTTTCTTTGCTGTTTTCATAATGTTATTTACATATTTAAAAATTGTATGCAAATTTGCAATCGCAACAGCAGAATTAAAATCATCATCCATCACTTCAATAAATTTTGAAATAATAGTGTTAGGAATTTCGTCATTTAAGACTTCAGATGTTTCATCTCCATGATTGTCTAAAATGAATTTTTGCATTTCTTTAATTGTACTATAAAAATAGTATGTGTGTCCTTCTGCGAGTTGAAAATCACTATCGTGAAGATCAATGTCAGATGTGTAATGCTTAGAAAGTATTGTATATCTAATAACTTCATAATTATATTTTGCTAAAGCATCTCTTATAGTTAGAGAATTTCCTAAAGATTTTCCCATCTTCTGTCCATTAATCTTTATAAGACCGCAATGGTTCCAATAGTTTGCAAAAGTTTTTCCAGTTAAAGATTCACTTTGTGCAATTTCATTTTCGTGATGTGGAAAAATCAAATCTCTTCCTCCACCATGAATGTCAATGGTTTCGCCAAGAGTATCTAATGCCATAGCTGAACATTCGATATGCCAACCAGGTCTTCCTTTTCCCCAAGGGGATTCCCAATAAATTTCTCCCGGTTTTGCTGATTTCCACAAAGCAAAGTCAACTGGATCTTCTTTTTCTTCATCAACCTCAATACGTACTCCATTTCGTAATTCTTCTACTTTTCTGTGAGACAATTTTCCGTAATTCTTATCAGTTTTTACTGAAAAATACACATCTCCTTTTTCTGTTACATATGCGTGCCTTTTTTTTATCAGACCTTCCACAACTTTTATAATCTGTGGAATATACTCTGATGCCTTTGTGTTAATATCCGCATCTGTAACATGCAAAGCTGCCATATCTTTTTCAGTTTCTCTAATTTGTTCAGCAGAAAATTCCAAAGCATCTCTTCCTAACTCATTTGCACGTTTAATAATTTTGTCATCAACGTCAGTATAGTTGCGTACATACGTTACATGGTAACCTCTGTATCTAAGATAATCTGTAATCATAGCATAGTCAATAGCTTGCCTTGCATGACCAATATGACTCAAATCATATACAGTAATACCGCATGCGTACATTTTGACTTCTCCCTTTTTCAAAGGTACAAATTCTTCTTTTTTGCCACTCATAGAATTTGTAATCTTCATTGTAAATAACCTCCTTAATTAGTACTAGACTACTTTATTAATTTAATCTTAAATTTATTATAATTAATTACTTTTTAGCAATATTCATAATTTAGTAATTCCATTCTTCTCTTATTTTTTATCAAAAAAGACTATGTGTCCATTTTCTTTGCCTACATAGTCTTTTACTATATTATTAATATAATTTCTACTGTAGGCATACTTATTAACACTCATGTCTACAACAGACAGAGTATATCACCTACAACAACAATTAGAAATTATATTTTTTAAAAACATTAGAATCTTTCCTTTCAATTTATATTATTGTATGTACTATTTTTATTTTTGTCAATATATTTTCTAAACTTAATTTTAAATTTTTGTATACTTCTGTCTGTTTTTCTATAAAATAACGGGAGTAATTTATTGCTTAAATAACACTCTTGTGATACAATACTAATAAATTTTTATAATAGAGGTAACAATTATATGAGATTTCGGAATGCCTATATTAGTCGAACTTCATTCTTTAGAAGAAAATGTGAAACTAGCTCAAGAGCTTAATTTGGATTTTATTGAATTAAATCTAGATATACCATACTGCTTCTTAGAAAGCTTAGATAACACTCTATTAGATAGCAATGCTTTTACTATTCATCTATCAGAAAAAATTGATGTTGGTGAATTAAATGATTCTTTACGCAAGTTTTATTTAAATGAAATAGAAAGAATTATATCTTTTGGTACAAAGCACCATATTCTCAAATATAATATTCATCTTGACCCCGGTATTCATTTTTCGTTACCAGATAAAAAAATATTTATTTACGAGGAATACTTGAGTGAATATTTGGATGCATATAAAAATTCATGTAATGCACTTTCTAAAATAGCAAGTAAATATAATGCTACTATCTTATTTGAGAATGTAAAAATAGAATCTTATACTTTAAAAGCAATTGAAATTATTGCAAATTATGATAATTTATTTTTCACATTAGATTTAGGACATAATATTAGATATGGTAATATCGCTAAAGAAGAATTTCTAAAATATAAAGATAAAATTAAACATGTTCATTTACACGATTATAATGGTTCCAAAGATCATCAAGAACTATTTACAGGTATCCTTGATATTAAGGAAGAATTAGATTTCTGTAATAAGCATGATTTAGATGTACTTATTGAAGTAAAAAGAAAAGATGAATTAATCAATTCAATAAACAAACTTCGCACTTTTGGGTATATTTAATGATTCGTTTATTACGTATTAATTATGTAACCACAAAACAATGGAAAGGTTATATTTTATTAAAACCTCTCTATTGTTTTGTAGTTAACTCAATTATCAAATCCATATTGTCATCCTCTGCTGCTTTGTTTTTGCGTATCGCTCCACATTTTTTGCATTTATATATTATAACATAGCCTTTTTTGCTATCTAGTTCAACCCTAATTGGTTCTAAGTCTCCATGACACTCTTCTTCCCTATCACCCGGATTTATATCTACATGTTTTGAGTGCAAACAATAGTTGCAATGATCTCTACATGTATACCCTAGTGGCTCTATTTTGCTTCCGCAATTTTCACATATAAAAGCTTCATCAATTTTTGTAAATTTTCTTCCCATATATTTTACCTCTTAATATTCAAAGACACTTCCTCCAATAAATTCACGAAGTATTGAATTTTCAGGTACATATTTATCTTCAATGTCTTCGAAATATTTTAAGAATTCGCATAATCTCTTAGCTTCTGCGTACTCAACATAAGAATTATCTATTTCTTCCAACATTGGTAATGCATATTTTTTTAATACGCATAATTCATATATTAATGATGTATTAAACATGCTGTCTGCTTCATCTTGATATGGGAAAATATATTGATTCTCTCCATTATTTACAGAGTTCCATATTTGTAATGTATGTATCGCTGTATATCCTCTAAAGTTATAATCTCTTACCATTCTTCTAATTAATCTGCTATCCGTTGTAGATATTCTATTATAGTAATCGATATTAAGAATTGTTAATGCACTAATATATATCTTATATTTTAATTCTTTTGGAATTGATTCTGTTAATTTATCATTTAAGCAATGAATACCTTCAATCACAAGTACTTCATCTTCTGCAAGACTCATTTTTTTGCCAGTATATTTTTTACTTCCTTCTTTAAAATCAAATGTTGGGCAAAGTATTTCTCCTCCATTTAATAATGTTGTTAAATTATCATTAAATAGTTTTAAGTCAATTGCCTCTATACATTCAAAATTATATTTTCCATTTTCGTCTAATGGAGTATCTTTTCTTTCAACGAAATAATCGTCAACAGAAATTGTTACTGGTTTTAATCCATTTAATCTTAGTTGTATTCCTAGTCTTTTTGCAAATGTAGTTTTTCCTGATGATGATGGACCTGCAATCAAAATTACCTTTACATTTTTTCTATTTATAATATTATCAGCAATATCAGAAATTTTCTTTTCATGTAATGCTTCTGCTAGTAGCACAAATTCAGGTGCTTTTCCTTCTCTGATTTGTTTATTTAACTTATATATAGTATTTACATCCAAAACTCTATGTATATCTTTATATTCATCTAATATTGCTATCATCTTTTTGCTTGCTACCCCAGCCTCTAATGCATTTGGGTTTGATTTGTCTGGATAACGTAGTAAAATTCCATCATTATATGGTACAATTTCAAAAACATTTATATATTCTGTGTTAATTGGCATTACTCCATAAAAGTAATTATAATATCCTTCACAAAAATATAAAGAAACTCCTTTTTTTTGTTCATTATCAAGTTGTAGAATTCCTCTTAAGCTATTTTCTTTTTCGTAAAATTTAATTGCTTCTTCTTTAGACATTTCAACTTTTTTTATATCTAATTTCTTACTTACTATCTCTTTCATTTTCTTGCTTACATTTTCAATCATTTCTCTTGTTACTTTTAAATTATCCACTTCACAATACATTGCATTTGTTAATTGATAATTTACAGATAAAAATGCTTCTGGATAGCATTCATTAAAGGCCATACTCATTATAAATAATAGCCCTCTAATATATGTCCTTCTACCATCTCTTGAGGTTACATCTACAAATGATACATTATCATTTTCTTTTGGAATATAATTTAAAGTTTTTATTTCATTATTAATATCACAAGCAATTATATGATTATTTCCCTTAAGTTTGTCTCCAAATAATTCTATTATTGATTTATTATCTTCTACATTTATATTTTCATTGTCCAGTTTTATATTCATAATTTAAACATTCCTTTCGTTTTAATGATTCTATTTTATATCTTATATTTATTTTAGTCAACTAATTGATATGAATAAAATTCATTAAAGAAAAGAGCAAGCCATAAAAGCTTACTCTTTCGAGAAATCCTATCACTTCTTGATATTTTTAGGATTCATCGGGTCTTTGTAGTAGTTACATCTTTTTGTCAATTTGTAAATGGCTAGAAAACTTCTATCAAGAACTACTTCATTTTTTCTTTCATATTAACTAAAATATTAAGTGCCTCAATTGGAGTCAATTCATTTATATTTACTTTATCTAATTCATGAGCTAGTTCAGCTAACTTATAATTATATAAATCTAACTGTCCTGTTGCAACCTTTTTGTTTTCCTTTTCTTGTGCCTTTTCTCCTTGTACACTTTTTCTTTCTAATGTTTTTAATATTTCATTTGCACGTTTTGTTACAACTTGTGGAACTCCCGCCAATTTGGCAACATGTACACCGTAACTTTCATCTGTTCCACCTGGTACAATTTTCCTTAAAAAGATAACGTCTTCTCCTTTTTCTTTAACAGCAATTGAATAATTTTTGACACCCTCTAATTTTTCCTCTAATGATGTTAGTTCATGATAATGTGTCGCAAATAAAGTTTTAGCTCCGCATTTTTCTTTATCTGAAATATATTCAGCTACTGCCCATGCAATTGAAAGCCCATCATAGGTTGAAGTTCCTCTACCTATTTCATCTAAAATTACTAAACTATTTGATGTAGCTTCTTTTAAGATAGCTGCAACTTCCATCATTTCAACCATAAAGGTACTTTGTCCCATGCTTAAATCATCTGATGCACCAACTCTTGTAAAAATTTTATCAACTACACCAATTTTTGCATAAGATGCTGGTACAAAACTTCCAACTTGTGCCATAAGTGTTATCAAGGCAACTTGCCTCATGTATGTAGATTTACCAGCCATGTTTGGTCCTGTAATAATTGCTAAACGATTATCATTTTTATCTAAATATGTATCATTTTCAACAAAGCTTCCACCTGGTAATATTTTTTCAATAACAGGATGACGTCCATCTTTTATATCTATCATTCCACTATTATCAACTATTGGCATTACATAATTCATGTCATCTGCTACTGTTGCTAAAGATGCTAAAACATCTAATGTAGCTATAATGCTTGCTGATTTTTGAACTCTTAATATTTGCTTTTCTATTTTTTCTCTTATTTTGCAAAATGCATTATATTCTAAATTTATAACTTTTTCTTCTGCTCCCAAGATTTCATTTTCAACTTTTTTTAGTTCTTCAGTTATATATCTTTCACAATTTGCTAAAGTTTGTTTACGAATAAATCTATCTGGAACCATTGATAAATTAGATTTTGTTACTTCAATAAAATATCCAAATACTTTATTAAATCCAACTTTCAAACCTTTTATTCCAGTTGTCTCTCTCTCTTTTGCTTCTATTTCCAATACCCAACTTTTGCCATCTGTAGTTGCTTTTTTTAGATGATCTATTTCCTCATCATATCCTAATTTTATTATTCCACCTTCTTTTACACTTATAGGTGGATCTTCAATAATTGAATCTTCAATTATTTGATAAACATCTTCTAATGTATCTAAGTTGTCATACAATTGAGTTAGTAACGGAGACTTGGCTTGTGAAAGAGTTTTCTTTACATCTGGTAATTGCTTAGCAGAATTTTTTAATGAAAGTAAATCTCTTGCGTTTGCACTACCATAAGATATTTTTCCTGCTAATCTTTCAATATCATATACTTTCTTTAAGCTATCAACAACATCTCCTCTTAAAATTATATCTTCTTTTAATTCTTTAACAGCTTCTAGTCTTTCATTTATTTTACATACATCTATTAAAGGATCATTAAGCCACCTTCTTAAAAGTCTTCCACCCATTGATGTTGAAGTTTTGTCAAGAACCCAAAGTAAGGTGCCTTTCTTGGTTTTATCTCTTAATTTTTCTGTTATTTCTAAGTTTCTTCTTGCATTTATGTCTAGATTCATATAATGTGTTGTATAATATAATACAATTTTATGAATATAATCTAAATCACTCTTTTGTGTATCTTTTAAATAATTTAATAATCCATTACTTGCTGCAACGCATAATACACTATCAGATATGTCTTCAACCTCTTGCTCATTTTCATTTAATATATCATATTTGATTTTAAATTCATTGTAATCAGTATCAAATTTTTCATCATCAAGTTTTGATATGTATATGTTAAATCTTTCACGTATCTTACTAATTTCTTGTACTGATTCATACATCATTGTATTTACTATAATTTCGGCTGGAGAAAATCTTGAAATTTCATCAAGCAAGGTAATAAAATTATTTTGATCTTTAATTTGCGTAGTTTTAAAGTCTGCTGTTGTCAAATCGCAAACTGCCACTCCATAATAGATTCCGTTTTTATATATTGACATTATATAATTGTTTTTCTTTTCTTCTAGGAGATTGCTCTCCATTACTGTTCCTGGAGTTACAACTCTAATAACATCTCTTTTTACAATTCCTTTAGCCTGTTTAGGGTCTTCAAGTTGTTCACATATTGCAACCTTGTATCCTTTTTCAATTAATCTTGCAATATATGTTTCTGCAGCATGATATGGTATTCCACACATAGGAGCTCTTTCTGCCTGTCCACAATCTTTTCCTGTTAATGTTAGCTCTAATTCTCTTGAAGCTGTAATTGCATCGTCAAAAAACATTTCATAGAAATCTCCTAAACGATAAAACAAAATACAATCTTTATATTCTTCTTTAGTTTGTAAATAGTGTTGCATCATAGGTGAATATTCTGCCATTTTATTTCTCCTTTCAAGTACCACATGTGTTCTGAAATCACTTTTATTTCAACCATTTTACCTATTAAGTTGTCATTTCCTTCTAGAATCACAACTTTGTTAGAATCTGTTCTTCCTGTTAACATGTTGTTGTTTGTTTTACTTCTTCCTTCTATTAGAATTTTTTGAACAGTTCCAACATATTCTTTATTTCTTTCTGCAATTTGACTTTCTACTAATTGTTTTAATTTGTCAAATCTTTTATGTTTAATATTTTCTGGAACTTGATTTTCCATTTTATCTCCTGGAGTTCCAACTCTTCTTGAATAGATAAACATATATACTTGTTCAAAGTTTACTTTTGAAACAACATCTAAAGTATCTTCAAAATTTTCCTCTGTTTCTCCTGGAAATCCTACTATAATATCTGTAGAAAGAGTAAGATTTGGGATTTCTTTTTTCATTTTTTCTATTAAATTTAAGTATTGATCTTTAGTATATTTTCTATTCATTACTTTTAAAACTTCACTACTTCCTGATTGAAGTGGCAAATGAACTAATTTACAAACTTTTTCACAATCTCTAATTGCTTCTATAACATCATCTGTAAAATCCTTTGGGTGTGGAGAAACAAAACGTATCCTCTCTATTCCATCTATTTTATTTATAGCTCTTAATAATGTAGCAAATGAATTAACACCTTCATATTGTTCAAATTCAATACCTTTTTCCTTTTCATTTCTCAAATAAGAATTTACATTTTGACCTAAAAGAGTAATTTCTTTATATCCTTGTTCTGCTAATTTTTTTACTTCATTTATAATATCTTTTGGTTCTCTACTTCTTTCTCTTCCTCTAACATAAGGTACAATGCAATAACTACAAAAATTATTACATCCATTCATAATTGTTACAGATGCTTTTATTTTATCATCTCTTGATATTGGTAACCCTTCAATAACATCTCCATCTATATCTAATACGTCTTCTATTCTCTTTTTGTTGCATAACACATTATATAAATCTGTTGGAAATTCTTGAAGTGTATGTGTACCAAATACAATATCAAAAAATGGATAACTTTGCTTTAATTTATCTACAATATGTTTTTCTTGCATCATACATCCACCAATTGCTATTATAGTACCTTTGGCTTCTTTGTATTTTTTTACTTCTCCCAATTTACCAAACAATTTATCTTCTGCATTTTCGCGAACACAGCAAGTATTGAATACAATTAAATTTGCTTCAGATAAATTTTCTGTTTTAGAGTAGTTCATGCTTTCCATCATTCCACATAATTTTTCAGAATCATTTTCATTTAACTGACATCCCATTGTCAAAATACAGTATTTTAAGTTTTTACCTTCATTTAATGATGCTACTTTTTTTATATCTTCTAATTGTTTATTTACTTCTATTTTTGCCACAATATTTCCTCCGATATTTCTTTATAAATCCAGTATATTCTACAATAATTGAGCATTTTTTTCAAGTACAATACAAAATAAAAGTGTTGTAAATATAAATTTACAACACTTTTTATGTTTTTATTGAATTCCATATTTTTTCTTGAACTTATCTGCTCTACCACCAGTTGTTTCTCTTTTTAAGTTACCTGTCCAGAATGGATGACATTTTGAACAAACATCAACTTTCATATCTGCTTTTGTTGAATTTGTTTTCATTACGTTTCCACAAGCACATGTGATTGTTGCTTCTGTATAATTTGGATGTATTCCTTCTTTCATTTTGTATTCACCTCTCCCTTAATATCTATTAACAAACTGTTATTTATTGTAACACAGTTTAAAAATTTTTTCAAGTTTTTGTTTATTATTTTTGCTCATTAGCCTTTTGTTGTTGTTCTATATATTCTGCTGAAGCCTCTACTTCTTGTTTCATTGAAGATTTATGAACAAGTTTATTTATTATATTAAACAAACAAGCAATTATTAAAACAAATAATAATAATTTTTTCCATATTTTAGCTAACATATTTTTCTCCTTTTATAGGAATTCACACTATATTACTATTATAGCCTTTGTTTTTATAATTGTCAATATTTTATTCTGTTCTTAATGCAATTACTGGATTTTTTTTAGATGCAGCTCTTGCCGGTATTATTCCACCAATTAATGTAAGTATTATACTTAATATTATTAATATAACTGCATTTGTAGCATTTTATCTATTCCTTTGCATAAATTATTTTATTTATACCTTTTCTTCTTTTTCAGAAGTCTCTTTTTTTAATAAATCTCTTATTTCTTCAAGTAGTAAAACCTCATCACTCTTTTTAGGTTTTTCAACTACAACTTCCTCTTTTTTATTTTTTATTTTTTCAAATGTTCTAATTACTGTAAATATACATATAGCAATGATTAAAAAGTCTATAATTGTTTGAATAAAATTACCATACATAATTTTAGCCTCATTTATTTGTATGCTTAAATTACTAAAATCTATTCCTCCTATAATTATTCCTATTATAGGTGTAATTATGTCATTTACTAAGCTAGTAACAATCTTTCCAAAAGATCCACCAATAATAACACCGACAGCCATGTCAACAACATTACCTTTTGAAATAAATTTTTTGAATTCTCCTGCTTCCTCTTTAGCGCTCTTTTGTGCTTTTCTTATTTCTTCTTTCATTTTTTTATTCATTTCAACTTTTTTCATTTTATTATTCCTCCAAAACTGTTTATTGTTACTACTTTATTATTTTATCATAATTTAAATAGTTTCTCAATATTTTTGAATAGTTTTATACTTTAAGTAAATAATAGTTATATATTATATTGGAGGTCAAAAATGGAAAATCAGAATTTAAATATTTTAGATGAAGTTAATAAAGGTGCAACCATGGGAATGAATGCTATTTCTTATGTTTCAGATAAGGTTACAGATGCTAAATTTAAAAACGTTTTAGATACTGAATATAACAAATACAAAGATATTTCTAATCGAGTTAATGACTTATATGCAAACTACAGTAGTAAAGAACCTCATGAAACTAATGCAATGACTAAAATGATGACATGGTATGGGATTCAGATGAAAACCATGAATGATGACAGCACTTCAAAGTTATCAGAACTTTTGATGCAAGGTACAAATATGGGAATTATTGAAGGAAGACGTTTACTTAACCAAAATGAAAATGCTGCTACAGATGTAAAAAATATTCTAAATGATTTTGTTGTTATGCAAGAAGATAGTGTTGAGACCTTTAAAAAATATTTATAACTTATAAATCGCAGGTGTTACTAAGTTACCTGCGATTTATTTTTATGCCATTTTCCATACAAAAACGGTAAATATTTTTCAATTATAATATTTGCTACTAAACATAATAATATTGAAATAATAGCTACAACTATTCCAATAATTAAATTATTTTGTGCTAATGCATTTTTAGTATATGGAATAGCTATTTGAAAAAATAGTATTGGCATTTTATGCATTACTAATATCGCTAAGGTTTTTTGCCCAATATATTCTAATACTTTACATTTATTTATTATTACGCTAATACCTATGTATCCAATTATACTTAATATACTAGAAATATAAAATAACAAAATGTTGTTGTAAACATCTGCTGAATACCTTACTCTTCCATTTTTTAGCCCTACAAGCATTCCTACAGCCAGTGTAATAATAGTTAATCCTATAATCAAGAATTTATTGTTATATATTGCTTTAGCTTTTTCGAGATTTTTAAAAAATAAGAATCCTAAACTAAAAAATACTAACATTGTAATAGCTGTATCTAGTCCATAAGGTAAACAAGAAATATTAGTATGATAATTTATAGCATATCCTAAAGCAGCACATATTGGCACTAATATAATAATCTTATTTTCCTTTAATATTTTAATAGCAAAATAAAATATAATGTTTGTTGAGAATAAACATGGTAAAAACCATAATGGAAGATTATATTTTAAATGTCCTGTTTTTGCACTTCCATATAATAGTCCTAAAACATTCATTAATATGTTTCCGTCTATGTTTCCTCTGCCTAGTGAATTTGCTGCAAACTTTCCTAGTATAGCATATATCAATATACTAACAATTCCAAAGCAAAAATATGGTACCAATAATTGTTTAATTTTTTTAATCAAAAATGTTGCAAATTTTTCTTCTTTATTTTTAAAAAGCATTCCTGAAATGAAGAAAAATAAGGGTATATGAAAAGAGTAAAAATATGTTTGTACTTCTCCTTCTGTAAGAGTATGCCCTATAACTACAAATATTATTGCAATAGCTCTTAATATGTCAATCCATTTTATTCTCTCTATCATATACTCCTCCATTCTTGCAGTGTTCTTCTGGATACAATTCTCATGTAATAGTCCTATGTTACCCCAATATTCAACATTCTCATTTAATTCTTTAGCAAAGTATCTCATAACACCTTCAACTGTTAAAGCATGTCTTATATGAAATTCATCTTTGTTATATTTTTTTAATATTTCAAATGCTTCTTCACTTTTTATATATAATCGCCTTCTAATAGGAGAAATTTTACCACACATCATTTTATATTTCAATACATATAATTGCATCATTTTCAATTCTATCTAATAGAAATTTCATAAATTTAGCATCTATAGCAATACACCCTGCTGTTGGCCTTTCTGCACTACAATGTAGAAAAATTGCACTTCCTTTACCTGGTATATTTTTAGGATTTGTTTTTATTTCTATAGCATACTCATATTGTTTTGGATATTCTATTAAATGTTCACTACTATTCCAGTCTTTTTTTACTTTTGTAATGTCTATTAGCAGATTATAAAACTTTGAATTTACATCATCTATCCAATATAAATCTTCATTTATTTTGATATATTTACTAAATTTGATTTTACCATGCGTTCCAAATGCTACTCCTAAATTATATTTACCAATTGGTGTTTTTCCATCTCCCTCTCTTTTATCATTTGTTATTCCATTTTTGCCTATAAAAGCTTTACTACTAAATAGCTTTACATTATTTTCAAGAAAATTCAATGTTGCTTCACTTCCACTAATATCAGTTACCTTTATAATTTGATTACTCACTCTTTCCTCCAATAAAAAAATGAACTAATATATTTATATTAGTCCATTTGAGTTTTTATTTCTTTTCTTTATTACGTTTATCTTGTATAATTTCCATTTCTTTTTCTGTAATCAATGTAACATTATTTTCTTTTGCCCATGCTACACATCCCTTTAATACAGTACTTAAAAATACTCTTGGTACTTTTACAAGTTTAGCACACGCTTCGTCTGTAAATTTTACATCCGGATCAGTTCTTGAAGCTGCATATTTAACAGTGTCTAAACTAATGCCTTTGCTTGCTGGTATTGGTTCTGATACAGGTCTTTCATCTTTTCTTCTGTTGTTTCTCCTGGGTAACCTAATCTTACCGCTTCTTTAAAATACTTTCTCTTATCAGTTATAAAGTTTATACTACACTTACCTGTTCTTAAAATATTTTTAGCAGTATTTGAGCTGTTTCTGCAACAAAGAAGCATTGCATAATAATCCTTTCCTGCAATATAGTATGGAAAGCATAGCGAATATGAACCTAAATTAGTTTGACCAGATTCACTTAATGTTCCAATTTCTGTTGTTGGCATTGGAAAAAAGCTTGATGTTTGATAAAAGTTATCAACAATTCTTAAATCTTTAAATCCATTCAACTCTTCTAATTTCTTTTCCATAAAATTCAACCTCTCTTTTTCTTTTGATTATACTGATTATATATTAAATAATAATTTTTGTATACAATTTATCTTTCAAAATCTTCTTTCTTTATAGATTTTTTCTAAATATACTCTTTTAGAAAAACCTCCTCTTTTATTTCTTTTATCATCTGCTAATTTTATGATATCTTCAAGAGTCTTTCCTTTTACATTTGCAATGGCTCTAATTACCTCTAATACGTCTGCTAATTCTTTACAAGTTTCACTATTATCTTCCGCTTCATAAACTTCATTACATTCTTCTACTAGCTTTCTATATAGTTCTTTTTCATATTCAGCATCTGTTAAATTTCTGGTAACAGGTGTTCTGTTATCATCTCTAATAATGTCTGGTATATTATCTCTTACTAATTTATTATATATCTTTTCCATATCTACCTCCCAATAGCTTCAACTGAGTATTTGGTTTGTTTCTTATCTTTCATATTTTTAATCTTTTCTACAAATTGTAATTTCTCGCTATCATTAACATGACTCTTTCTCAACTTTATTCAAATAGAAATTATATATTTTATTGTTTGCTATATTCATAAGTTTAGCTAATATTATGCTTAATCCAATTACTAGAATAGCATATAAATAATCAACTCTACAATAAAAGCGAGGATTTCTCAATAAATACATAACTAATCCATGATATAAATAAATTTCAAAAGATATATTTCCCAAAAAAGTAAATACCTTATCATTCAATCTCATTTTTTCTAATATAGTAAACAATACAAAAAGTAATGCTATACAAATAATATTCATATTTATAACAGGAATAGGCTCTCTCATTATATCGTCTGCTAGATCTGTATCGTTTATTATATCCATAATGGCATATCCACTTGTGAAGAATTGAATCCCTATTATTGCAAATAATATAATTGAAAGCATAATTGCATATCTAATTATTTTATTTTTGTCTTTTAATGTTATTGTATATTTTTCTTTATAACTTGCCCAATATATACCTATAAAAAATGCAAAACAAGAATTAACCCACCAATTATTAAAGCCTAAAATATTATTAACAACTATGCAATATAAAATAGTTCCACCAAATACTGCAATATTTATCATTTTCTTCTTTTTTAAAAACTTAGCTGACAAATAAAAAACGATATATAAAATAATAATTGCTAACACATACCACGAAAATCTTACAACTGGTTCTCCTTCAACTAAAGAATTAAAAATTTTTCTAAGTGATAATTGTCTAGTTAATAGATATGCTAAAATAGTAAATATAATTGCGATTATATATGGTATAACTATTTTCATTATTCTTTTATTCCAAAAATCTTTTAGATAATTCTCTTTTTTTAGATAGCTTGTCATTAGTCCATATCCTGAATAAAAGAAAAATGCTGAAACTGCAATAACTCCTACTATTGTAAATACTTTAAGTAGAATTGTGTCTTTTATATAAATAGAAAAGTGGTGTATTATTATCAATAATGCCAATAGTCCCTTTATTTTATTACTATTGTATTTATCCAATACATCATTATTTGCATTAAAAATAGATTTTCTTTTTATTATTAGGCATATAATTCCTATTAAAAATATTATATCTACTATGTTAATATTGAATATTGCTACATCATTGGGTAATGGATAAATACTGTCTGATTTTATTGTTGGTAACATATACTTTGTTCTCCTATTACTACTAATAAATACATATTAAAGTAAGCGATAACTTACTATTTTCCCGACTAATTACTAAATTGTAATATTATTACTTGTTTTTTTATATATTTTAATATTTTAATTAATAATGGTCTAAAAATCAAATATATCACATATCCAATAATTCCACCGATTACATTTGTTATTATATCAGTCATATCAGCGTCGTGTACATATCATACTCAAACAACCTTTTGAATATTTTTGAATTTTTTATTAAAATATCACCTTTTTAGTTTCGTCTAAAAACAAAAAGCTTTATTTTTCAAAGCTTTTTCGATGTAGTACTGAAACACACTCAACATGCGACGTGAAAGGAAACATATCTACTGGTTGTATTTCTTTTATGTTGTATTTTTCTTCTAGCTTTGATAAATCTCTTACCATTGTTGCTGGATTGCAACTTATATATACTAATTTTTCTGGGCTTAATTTTAATATGTTATTTATTGTGGTATCATCTAAGCCTCTTCTTGGTGGATCTACAAATACAACATTTGGAGTTATATGTTTTTCATGTAATAAGTTTTCCAAAACTTTTTCTACATCTCCACAAGTAAATTCTATATTTTCTATATTATTTATTTTTGCATTTTCTTTTGCATCTTCAATTGCTTGTTCTACAATTTCAATTCCATATACCCTTTTTACAAACTTTGAAGCATATATTCCTATTGTTCCTATTCCACAATATAGATCAAGTAAAATGTCATCTGCTTTTAAGTTTGCTCCTTCAATTGCTTTATTGTATAAAACCTCTGTTTGCACAGGGTTGGTTTGATAAAATGACATTGGTGAAATTTTAAATGTATAGTCTCCTAGTTTGTCATAAATATAGCCATCACCATATATAGTAATATTTTTATTTCCTAGTATTACATTTGTATTTTTAGTGTTTATATTTTTTACAACTGTTTTTAGTTTGAATTCACTTTGTTTTAAACCATCTATTATACATTCTACTAGTTCTTTTTCTTTTGGTATATTTTCTCCATTTATAACTAATACGCACATTATCTCTTTAGTTTTTACGCCAACTTTTATTACAATATGTCTAAACAAACCTTTTCCTGTCTTTTCATTATATACAGATATTTTGTTTTGGTTTAAGAATTCTACAATTGTTGTTGCAATTTGTTCTGATATAGGGTTTTGAATTTTACATTCTTTCATTGGAATTACTTCATGTGTTCTAGCTGCAAATATTCCTGTAACTACTTCTCCATTCTTTGTATAGCCTAATGGGTATTGGGCTTTGTTTCTATAGTTGTATGGATTTTTCATTCCTATTGTATTTTGTACTCCAATTTTTTGTTTTAATGTTTTGTTTACTAAATTTTGAACTACTTCCTGTTTCATCTTTAATGTTGCTTGATAATTTATATGTCTTAAATTGCATCCTCCACATCTTGTGTATGTGCTACAATCTACTTTTTCTCTGCTTGAAGCGGTTTGTAATATCTCTAATATTTTACCAAATCCATGAGAGGCAGTAGTTTTTAATATTAGTATTTTACATTTTTCACCTTTTATTGCTTGTGGTATAAATATTATATAGTCATTTATTTTAGCTATGCCTTCTCCTTCATATCCGTTATCTATAATATCTACAATATATTCTTCATTTTTCTTTACTGGTATTTCCACTTTTTTCGTTCCTCCGTTGAAGTTTAGATTTAGTTGGAAAAGAATTATTCTAATTATTTTTCAACTTCTATATATTTTTTTATAATTTGATACAACTTCTGTACTGGTAGCCCAACAACTGAATTATAACTTCCTTCAAATTTAACTATAAACTTGGAAAATTGTCCTTGTATTGCATAAGCTCCTGCTTTATCCATTGCTTCTCCTGATTCAATCCACTCGTTTATTTCTTTCTCATCTATTTTAGATAAATATACTCTTGTTATATCATAATCTGTAATAACATCTTGTTTACCATCTTTTTCAATTATTACACACAAACTTGTAATAACTTCATGTACATCATTTTGTAATTCTGAAATCATTTTAAAAGCTTCTTGTTTGTCTTTTGGCTTTCCATAATGTTTACCATTTTTTAATACTAAAGTATCTGAACCTATTACAATTCTGTCTCCTGTAGTTTTATCAAATACTTCTTTTGCTTTTAAATAAGCTATTCTTTTTGATTGTTCCTGAATTGTTAAGCCTTCTTTAAAGCTTTCATCTGCATTGCTTACAATCACTTCAAAATTTTTTGTGATATATCCTAATAACTCTTTTCTTCTTGGTGAAGCTGATGCTAGTATTATTTTCATAAAATTTATCTCCTTTCATCTTCTTACAGATTATATCATAAAAATACAAAAAGCGATAGTTTTGCCCTATCGCTTTTAAAAGTTTATTGTATTGTCTCTAATTTATAATCTCTGTTTCCTACTCCAATTTCAGCTGCTGTTTCTATTGTGTGTACTACATATTTATGTTATTCTTCTCTTAGAACTGCTCCACATCTCTTGTTAAGAGTTTTTAATATACTTTCCATTTTAGCATTTATTTCTTCTGATGTCATAGTTGTATTACCATTATCAATTACAATTCTTAACATTATTGATTTTTTACCTTCTGGAACTTGGTTTCCTCTATATTCCTCAACAAATTTTACATCTTTTAATTTGCCTTTGATTGAGCCAGAAATTTCTTTCCATGTTACAGATTCATCAACTAAAATTGATAAATCTTTTTCAACTAATGGCAATAAAGGAATATGAACAAACTTATTATCCCTAGAAGCATAAGGTACTAACTCATCAACATTTAATTCAAAAATTGCAACATTAGCTCTTTTTATTTTAGCAGAGCTCATAGTTTTTATTGATAATAATCCTAACTTACCTATTACTTTGTCATCTAACATAATATCTAAATATACATTTACATCTGCCCAAGAAGGTTTTTCACCTTGTTCCAAAGTTATTTTTTCCATGTGGCAGTATTCAGACATATTTTCTATTACACCTTTTAATTCATAAAATAACTTACTAGCATCTTTTCCAACAATACTTGCTGTCAATAATTTTTTATGAACTGGTAATGTCTCATCTTCTGATGATTCATGATATTCACCTTTTTCAAATGCTTGGGCAACTTCAAATAATTTGAATTCATCAAAGTATCTTAAGTTTTTAGAAATCGCCTCTAACATTCCTGGTATAAGTGAAATTCTTAAATATGCTTCACTTGGTGATGGAGGTGTGGCTAGTTTAACTGAATTTTCCTTATCCACTCCAGCTGCATCTATATATTTTTCGTCTATCCAAGGATATGTAAATATCTCATTAAATCCACATCTAAAAGCTAAATATTGTTTTAATCTTTGCTCTAATAATACTTTGTTTTGTAAAACAGCATGTTCAAATTTAACAGTTAGTGGTTTAGCTTCAAAACTTTCAAAGCTTAGTAATCTAGCTATATCTCCCATTACATCATCTTTTAAAGATACATCTCCTGTTGAACGCCATACTGGAACAACAACATGGTAAACTTTATCTTTATATTCTACATCATATCCTAAAGCTTTTAATACTTTTTCAATTGTTTCTCTAGGTAAAACTTTTCCTAATCTAACATTAAGGAATTCTTCTGATACATCTATTACTTCTCTTTGTGTTTTTATAGGATAAACATCATTGAATGCTACAACTTTGCTTTCTGGGAATATTTCTTTAAATAATTGCAATGCTAATGCAATTCCTTGGCTAACTCTTTCAGTATCAAGATTTTTTTCATATCTTATAGAAGCATCTGTTTTTTCGTCAAATCTTTTTCCTGTTTTTCTAATTGTAGAAGCTATGAAATTAGCAACTTCTACAACAACCCCTGTTGTTTCTGGAAGAATTGAATCTTTTTTACCTCCACGTATTCCTGCTAATGCCATTGCATCTGTGTCATCACATATTACTAAATCGTCTTCAGTTAGGCTAATTGTGTTATTATCTAGAAGTAATAATTCTTCATCTTTTTTAGCATTTCTAACAATTATTTTTTCACCATTTACATGTGTTCTATCAAAAGCATGTAAAGGTTGACCTACAGCCATCATAACATAATTTGTAATATCTACAATAGCACTTATTGGTCTCATACCTGCATTTATTAAAGCTGCTTTCATCCACATTGGAGATTCTTTATCATATACATTTTCTATTTCAATTGCAGCATATCTATTACATTTTTCAGGTACTTGTATTTCAACATTGTATTTTGGAAGATTTTTATCAATTTCTATACTTGGTAATTCTTTTAAAGGTACATTATAAATTGCTGATAGCTCTCTTGCTATTCCATAATGTCCCCATAAATCTGGTCTGTTTGTTAATGATTTATTATCTATTTCAAGTACAACATCATCCATGCATATTAATTCAGCTATATTTTGACCTGGTTTACATTCAACACCTTTTAAGTCAACTATTTCATCTTCACTTTTAGCTGGGAAAATGTTCTCTAAATATACTTCTTCTGCTCCACAAATCATACCATAAGATGATTCGCCACGCATATTTGTTTTCTTTATTTTAACTAAATCTGGTTCTCCATGCCAATATACTTCAGCACCTGGTTTAGCTATAACTACATATTCACCTACATATAAGTTTGATCCACCACATACAATTTGTACTGGTTCTGATTCACCTATATCTACCATACATATTCTTAATGAGTCTGCATTAGGATGTTCTTTTACTTCTAATATTTTTCCTACTACTATGTCGTGAAATTTATCACTAGTATTTTCAACAGACTCTACTTCAACTGTTCTTAATGTTAAATCATAAGCTATTTGTTTGTTTGTTATTTCTTTTGGTAAATCAACATATTTTTTAACCCAATTTAATGATACTTTCATTTTGTTTACCTCCTTATTTAAATTGCTCTAAAAATCTTAAATCTGCACTATGGAATAATCTTACATCATCCACTCCATAACGCATCATAACTAATCTGTCTAATCCAATGTTAATATAAAATCCTGTCCATTCTTCTGGATCAAGTCCAGCAGATTTTAAAACATTAGGATGAATTACGCCACCTGGCATTACTTCAATCCAGCCATTGTGGTTACATACACTACAGCCTTTTCCATCACATACTAAGCATTCCATGTCTATTTCATAACCTGGTTCAGTAAATGGGAAAAATCCTTCTCTCATACGTACATTGATTTTTCTACCAAATACTTTTTCAAGAATAGTTTGAATCATTACCATTCCAGATGAGAATGAAATATTTTTATCAACTATAAGAGCTTCATATTGGAAGAATGCTCTTTCATGTCTTGCATCAGTATTTTCGTTTCTATATACTCTACCTGGGTAAACAAATCTCGCAGGAGCACCATGTTTTAATAAATATCTAACTGATCCACCTGTTAAATGAGGTCTTAAACATAAACGCTCATTTCCTAATTTTTCCTCTGTTCCATCTAACCAGAATGTATCCATAGATTGACGTGCTGGATGGTCAGAAGGGAAATTTAAGTTATCAAAAGCATATTTTTCACTACTAATATCATCTTCACTATATACTTCAAAACCTAATGATAAAAAGGCTTCATTTAGGTCATAACACATTTGAGTAATAGGATGTAATGCTCCTTTACTTATAGCTGTTCCTGGTAATGTAAGGTCTAAAGGTTTATCAACAACACTTTTAGCACTTATAAGTTCATCTTCTTTTTGTTTTATTTTATCTCCAAATAATTGTTTAATTTCAGTTGTTTTCATTCCAACAACCTTTTTTTCTTCATTAGATAATGTACTTATAGATTTTAAAACTTCACCTAATTCGCTTTTTTTACCAGTTAGTTCTTTTGCAATATTTTGCAATTCTTCTACTGTTTTTGCATTTTCTAGTTTTTCAAGTCCATCGTTTTTGATTTTTTCTAACTTTTCTTCCATAATAGCATTTCCTTTCCCTAAAAAACAAAAATAGTGATACCAAACTAAAGGACGAATCTTTTAATCCGCGGTACCACCTTTTTTCTAATTTCTTAGCACTTATTAAAATAATTTTCTTAACGATATTGACTCCATTATTGAAATTCATTATATAGCTTCTCTAGTATGGCTCTCAGTCTGTTGACCATAATTCCCTGTATAGAACTCTAAATAACTACTTAGATAATTTCTTCATCATATATCGAAGACATTTATATATTACATAAAACTGTATAAATTATACATTCAAAATAGCTTTTTGTCAATAAAAAATTGGTAGAAATTCTACCGCTTTTAAGAAGCTTACTCTTCCAGTTGGCTTCATGCCAAACTCCTTACGAGTTCGTCTTCATCATCCTTCAATCTCATCAAGGTGTCGCGTGATGTATAAATGCATCTTGCAACCGCTTGCCTGATTTCGGGATTTTCAGCCGTTGCCAGTGTTGCCACCACTTCTTCAGCCTTTTTACTAAAGTCACTGTCCTTGTCGAAAGGAGGATCATTGAGGTCCATCATAAATAGTATTTGCCTTAATTATACTGGTTATAATTTTAAGCAAATAGACAATAAAAAAAACACATCTGTACTTGACGGTTAGATGTGTTTTTTTACATATATAACTGGCAAACCACGTTTATGGATTCTCCATTTTCTATTTTAATTATACACAGATTTTTAAGGAATGTCAACTAATTTTCTTGATATATTCAAGAGAAATTAAGATGCTGATGCAACTAATTTTTCGAACTCCTTGAAAGATGGAATTTTAATACCTGTTAATTCTTGTATTTTTTGCAATAAAACATAATCATTTCTAGAATTCATACCAAATCCAGTATAAGCATCCCATCCATATTCTTTAGCTACGTTTACTATTTCAATATTTAATTGAGGTCGTAAATCTACAAAAATATGGTTCATATCCTTTAATTGTTTTATTACAGTTTTTAACTCTTTATCGTCTCCGCCTTCTTTACCAGCACAATTTATTAATATTAATTTACTATTAGTATTAAAATCAACTTTACTCAAGTTATTAAAGTATTCTACATTTGTATTTTTAGATAATTCTTTTGCTAAATCTTCTTTTGAATATATATCTATTAAATACATACTCTCTGGATTACTATTAGCAATAATTCTAGCTATTGGCTCACCTACACCTCCAACACCAAAAACAATTACTTTATTTCCAGAAAAATTCCCTACTTCATCTTCAAACCAACTAGCAAAAGACGGACCATTTAAATTATAACATTGTAATTTATTATACTTATCTTTTATTAATGCATCAACATTATCTGGAATTCTTTGCCCCTTAAACCACTCCTTTTGCACAGCATTGCTTTTATGTGGTTGAGTTTGATTTATTGCTACTATTCTACTATCTTCTTCTGCTATATTATAGACTTCTCTAATTGCTTCCATATCGCCTTTTTTTATATTTACAGGTAAATATAAAAATTTCTTATCTATCTGATTCATATAAACTCTACTCGTTGAAATATCCCAAGCTTCCTTAGTTTTTTCTGCCAAATACAAACATATTTTAACCTCGTTATTCGTATCTAAATATGCTTTTAGCTCTTTAACTCCATCACAAACTAAAATCTTATCACTATTATTTCCCATATATTTATCTTTCCTTTCTAATTTAGCAATCATTTATGTTTTTTTATGCCAATAGGTACCTCCTATTGGTGCCAACGACGTAGACATTTACAACTCGTTAGCTCTCTTGACGAATGACTAAATAGTCATTCAAGTTATAAATATATTACAAAATTATTTTATAAAAATCAAGTATTTAAGAAGAAAATATAGAGTGATATTTTATAAACCACTCTATAACTGAATTATAGTTTTAATTTTTTGCAAATAGGACATCTGCCACTGCCTTTTCTTTCGTTATAAACATGTCTTTGATATTCATGACCATTTTTGCATTTCCACCAAACTTTTTTACTATAACTTTTACTAATTGATTTAGGCGTAATTCCTAATTTATTATTCTTTTCATAATTCCATTTTTCCAATAATTTAGGATTCGTCGTTGCTAAATCATTAAAACCAACTAATATCTTGTTTCCAGAACAATACGGACACCCTGTACCACGTCTTCGAGCTGGAATAGTAGCTTCATAGCTATGATTGTTACTACAAATCCACCAGATTTTTTTATGAGTTCCTTTAGTTACTTCATCAGGTTTAATGGTATTCTTACTATAATCCCATTCTTTCAATAATTCTGGATTTGTTGATGCTATATCATTAAATCCTTTAAGAACTTTATTTCCAGAACAATATGGGCAACAAGTTCCTTTTGATTTTGTTCTATTAACAATTGAAGATTTATATTCATGACCTTTTTCGCATTTCCACCAGACTTTTTTATCTGTATTTTTCTTTACATTCTGTGGTTTAATTCCTAATTGGTCGTTTTTTTCGTAATCCCATTCTTTTAATAATTCTGGAAATAATGTGGCAATATCATTCTCTCCACTTATAGCATATCTTCCAGAGCAGTACGGACAATTAGAACCTCTAGCTCTATTGTTTAATGTTGTTGTCCATTCATGACCATTCTTACATTTCCAATGAATCATTTTAGTTGAATTGAGAACAACATTTTCTGGTTTGATTCCTAACTTATCATTTTTTTCATAGTCCCATTCTTCTAATAATTCAGGATTAGTTGTTGCCAAATCATTAAATCCTATGATAATCTTCTTATTGGCACAATATGGACATTTGGTTTGTTGATTTACTTTGTTTGAAACAATAGCTTGATAGTTATGACCTTTTTCACATTTCCACCATACTTTTTCTTTGCCACCATTAGTAATTTCATTTGGTTTAATGCCTAATTTGTCATTTTCTTCATAGTCCCAATCTTTTAGTAATTCAGGGTTGGTAGTTGCTAAATCATTATAGCCCTGCAAAACTTTTCTATTTCCACAATATGGGCAATTTCCACGACCATGTAATCTATCATAAATACTTCTATCATATTTATGACCTTTGCTACATATCCAATATACTTTTTTTATTGAACCTACTAATAATTCGTTTGGTTTAATACCTAATTTATCGTTTTCTTCATAATCCCATTCTTTTAACATTTCTGGATACAAAGTTGCAAAATCATTTACTCCTTGAATTGCTTTTTTACCCATGCAATAAGGACATCCGACACCTTTAACCCTAGTATGAATTACAGCTTCCCATTCATGACCATTTTTACATTTCCACCAGACTTTCTTACTACTACCTGAAGTCAAATCAGCTGGATTATATAAAATGTTTTTTTCTTGATTCCATTCTTTCATTAATTCTTTATTATCAATTAATCTATCTGACATATATAACATCACCTTTAATACTACAAAAACGTAATTAATTGCTCTTATTATATAACAAAAGACTGATAATATCAACATATTATCAGTCCTAGAAATTATAATTTCTTGTTATGTTTTACTTATTGTCACTTATCATTTTCTCCTTAAAAATAAGAATAGAAATAATTAAAGCTAGTATAGTATATATACTAAAAAAAATTATATTTCTTATTGTTATACTTTCTAAATTAGCATTCATTACACCTTTAATAATAGTTACACAAGATTCAAAAGGTAAATATTCACATATCCTTGAAAACACATCTCCTAATAATTCTCTAGGAAAATACATTCCACTTGTAAAGCAAACAAGTTGAACTACAATACTTGATATTCCTGATGATGCCTTTTCTGAAAACAGACTTCCCAATATTATACCTATTGCTATAAAAAGAATAGCAACAACTATTGAAATAAGTATAGCCCAAATAATATTAATGCTAAAACTTAATCCTAAAGCAATAGCAAGTATAAAGAACAATACATTTTGAATTAGTATAAGTGGAATAATTGATAACATATAGCCTAATATATATCCTATTGGTTTCATCGGACTTATACCTAATCTAATAAGTAATGATGATGTTCTATCTTTGCTTACAAGCATTGCTGTAAATAAAGTTATAAATGAAAATCCAAACACTACAATTCCTGGAGTAAAATTGTGTAACTCATAACTTTCGTTTGGAATATTTATTTGTTTAAATATAAATAATAAAAATAGTGGTAACAATACAGAAAATATTATACTTAATGGATCTCTTATTATTTCCTTAAAATTTCTTTTTGCAAAATTTAGTGTTCTCATTATAATTCACCTCCAGTTGCAATTTTTACGAATGCATCTTCAAAATTTTTTGTACCTGCTCTTTTTATAAGTTCTTTAGCAGTTCCCACATCTACTAAATTTCCTTTTGCCATAATTCCTATTATATCTGATAAACTTTCTGCCTCTTCCATATAATGAGTAGTTAAAATAATTGTAATTTTGCCTTTAAGTTTTTCTATTACATTCCATAATTCTTTTCTTTCAATTACATCAAGACCTAGTGTTGGCTCATCTAAAAATAATATTTTAGGCTCATTTATTAGAGCTATTGCAATAGATACTTTTCTTTGCCATCCTCCTGATAATGTCTTTGCTTTTTGATTTAAAACTTCTTCTAATTTAAACATTTTTACAAGCTCATTAATCTTTTCTTCTTTATTAGGTATTTGATATACTCCTGCCATAAATTCTAGATTTTCTTTTACAGAAAGATTTGGAGCAATGGCTGTTTCTTGAGGAGATACATTTATGATTTCTTTTATTTTTTGTCTATCCTTAATTATATCTAAACCATTTATTTTAATTTCTCCATCTGTTGGTAAAATTAGTGTTGATAGCATTTTTATAGTTGTTGTTTTACCTGCACCATTTGTACCAAGTAAAGCAAATAGTTCTCCTTCATTTATCCTTAATTCAATTCCATTTACAACTGTTTTTTCTTTGAATTTCTTTGTTAAATTCTTTGTTTCAATAGATAGCATTATTTATTTCCTCCTTTTGGAAATACTTTATCTGTTAAATCTTCTATTGCATCTGCCTTCAATAAAGCTATTCCTTTTTCTTTGTCGCAAAGTACAATAATAGAATCTCCTGGCTTTATATCAAACATATCTCTTGCTTCTTTTGGAATTACAATTTGTCCTTTTTCTCCAACTTTACTTATTCCTACAAATTTATCTCTTTACATTTTAGCCTCCTTAATTATACTTGTTATACTTTTCCTACTTATTATACTTTGTAAAAATAAAAAAAAGCAATAGAATTCTTAAAATTTCTATCACTTTTTATTTATTACCTCGTTCGGAAAATTACTTATGTTACGAACATCTTGCTAAATGACAAATTACTATTAATCTCACACATTTATTGTAATTTATCGAGATGATTGTAACATAAAAGTTAGATATTTTCAAATCAATATATAACTTTCTAAATTTTATTATGCATGTATAATATTTGTATTCTTTGAAATTTCACTATTAGTTGTTACAATATCATAATTACTCAAATTATGAATATCCTTGTTTCCTGTTATTCTTGCAAAAGTTTTTAATTCATCATTTACAACATTAAAATAATTCTCTAACCTTTTACTGCTTTTTTCAATATTTAATCTTTTTCTTAATTCTGAATCTTGTGTTCCTACTCCTACCGGACACATTCCATTATTGCAAACTCTGTACTGTTGGCAAGCAATTGCCATCATTGCAGCTGTTCCAATAGCGATAGCATCTGCTCCCATTGCAATTGCCTTAGCAAAATCTGATGAAGTTCTTAGTCCTCCCGTTATGACAAGTGATATATCTTCTCCATGCTCATCTAAATATTTTCTTGCTCTATATAGTGCATATATTGTAGGTACTGTTGTTGCATCTTTTATGATTTTAGGGCTTGCACCTGTTGCACCACCTCTCCCATCTATTGTAATAAAATCCGGCTTTGCAAAACAAGCAAATTCTAGATCCTCTTCTATATGTCCTGCTGCAAATTTCACACCAATTGGTCTTCCTTCTGATTTTTCTCTTAATTCATCTACTAGAGATTTTAAGTCTTCTTTTGTTTCAATCTCTTTAAATTTAGATGGACTAATAATATCTTCTCCTACTTTTTTACCTCTTATTTTTGCAATTTCTTCTGTTACTTTTTCTCCGGGTAGGTGTCCTCCCATTCCTGGTTTTGTTCCTTGACCTATTTTAATCTCTATTGCACTTACCTTTTTTAAGTTTTCATCCGTAACACTATATTTATTTGGCACATATTCAAAAATATATTCATAAGCATTTTCAAATTCTTCTGGTAATATTCCACCTTCTCCGCTACATATTGCTGTTTTTACATTTTTCGTTCCTATGGCCAAGGCTGTTTTGGCTTCTTTTGATAATGCACCGAAAGACATGTGTGTTACAAATACAGGTGTTTCTAAAATCATTGGCTTTTTCGCATTTTTACCAATTACTGTTCTTAGACTAACTTCTTCATCCTCAAAAAGTGGCATTTTGCTAAGTTGTCCACCTAGAATTAGAATATCATTCCAGCTAGTTACAGGTAGCTTTGTTCCCATTGCTGAAATAATACTTTTTCCTGTAATAGCCATTGTATGGATATCTTCCATTCTTTGTTCTACTTCGTCTGTACTACGAGTATATTCTTTTAAATAGTTTTCTAGCTTATTTTCATTCTTTCTTGTTTCTTCTTTAGATTCTACTTTTTCTTCTTGTTTTGCATCTTCTTCTACTAATTTAAACATATTCTTTGGTGCAAAACACATTGGACATTTCCAATCATCTGGTAAGTCTTCAAATTTAACTCCCTCTTTTTCTTCATCATAAATATGTCCACATAATTGACATTTATATTTAGCCATTTTTTCCTCCTTTTTTAATTTCAATAAGAGATACAAAAAGGTATCTCTTATTTTACTAATATATTAATAATTTTCTGCTTTTATTTCAAAATATGCTTTTGGATGACTACAAACTGGGCAAATCTCTGGTGCTTCTTTACCAATTACAATATGTCCACAATTTCTACATTTCCAAATTTTATCTCCATCTTTAGAAAATACTAACCCATCTTCTACATTTTCTAATAATTTTTTATATCTTTCTTCATGTTCTTTTTCTATCTTTCCAACCGCTTCAAATAAATATGCTATTCTATCAAATCCTTCTTCCTTTGCTTCTTTTGCCATTCTATCATACATATCTGTCCATTCAAAATTTTCTCCTTCTGCTGCTGCTTTTAAATTTTCAGCTGTAGATGGTATATCTTCATCATGTAATAGTTTAAACCATAATTTAGCATGTTCTTTTTCATTATCTGCTGTTTCTTGGAATATTGCTGCTATTTGCTCATATCCTTCCTTTTTAGCTTTGCTTGCAAAATAGGTATATTTATTTCTTGCTTGTGATTCTCCTGCAAATGCCTCCATTAAATTTTTTTCTGTTTTTGATCCTTTTAACTCCATTTTTTATTCCTCCTCATACTTTATTTTAGATTTACATTCTTCACATATTCCATATAAAATGATACTGTCTACATTAGTAATTACACTCGTTTGATTATGGATCAATTCTTTTAGTTTTTCCTTCTTAAACTGATACATAAAATCAAAAACTTTTCCACATTTGTTGCATATTACATGATAATGTTCTTTATCAATATAATCATATTTGTCTGGTCCAGTTAATACTTTTATTTTCTTGATAGTTTTATTTTCCAATAAAACATTTAAATTTCTATAAACTGTACTTTTACTAATAGTTGGATTATCTTGATGTACTTTATCATATATTTGTTCCGCTGTTGGATGATTTAAATACTTAAATGTTTCTAGTATAATTTCTCTTTGCTTAGAATAGTTATTCATGTGTCTTCTTTCTAAATTAGGAATTATTCCTAATTTTGTTTTATTTTATATTATTTCATATAGTTTGTCAATAACTTTATGATTATTATTACTCAATTTTTTATAATTAGAAAGATAATTTGAGCGATAACTTACTATTTTTATTGTCTGCCATTTTTTATTCCTACATAATATATTTTTTCTGTATAATTTTCTTTAAATTCTATTGATTCATTCTCATTCATGCTACTTACCTCCATTTCTAATCGTTCAAAATATCGTTCAATCGTTCAACCATAGTATAACATTTTTATTATTTAATTTTTGTAATATTTGCTAAAGTATTTTGATTTACTTATTGTAATTTGTATCTAAAATCCAAGTATTTATAAGTTTTACCTGATTTTATTGTAAAAAGAGTTTAATTTCATTATTAAATTAAACTCTTAAATCATTTCTTATTCTTCTATTTTTTCAAAGAATTCTTTTCCAAGACCACATAAAGGACAAACCCAATCATCTGGTAAATCTTCAAATTTTACTGCTTCTACATTATCATCATAAATATATCCACAGGCTGTGCATTTATATTTCATAGTACACACCTCCTTTTTATTTTTTTATTAAATCTTCTGCCATTTTATATAATTGCAAACAATTTTCTTCTGAAAGTTTGGATTTAATTGTAACTACTGGTTCTATTATATCTATATTTTTCATTGTGTTCAATATCTCTTTCATACATTTTGCAGAATTTGGTGCCCAAGTTCCATTTTCGATCAATCCAACAATCTTATTTTGATAATTTTTTTCTTTTAAATTCAATAATAGGTTTCTCATTGGAGTAAATATTTCCATATTATATGTTGAAGAAGCAAATACAATTTTCCCATATCTAAATGCATTTTCTATTGCTTCTGACCAATCTTCTTTTGATAAATTCGATAAAACTACTTTGCTTATGCCTTTTTCTTCTAAGATTTCCTTTAACTTTTCACAAGCACTATATGTATTTCCATGAATTGATGCACAAGCTATATACACACCATCACTTTCAGCCTTATAGCTGCTCCAAATATTATATTTTTCAATATAATGTACTAAGTTTTCATTTAGTATTGGTCCATGTAAAGGACAAATTTTTTCTATATCTAAATTCATAACTTTTTTTAATAATGTTTGTACTTGTAAACCATATTTCCCAACTATATTAAAATAATATCTTCTGGCTTCGCAATCCCAATCCTCTTTGGTATCTAATGTTCCAAATTTACCAAATCCATCTGCTGAAAATAATATTTTTTCTTTTTCCTCATATGTCATCATTACCTCTGGCCAATGTACCATTGGTGCCATAATGAATTTTAATTTATGGTTTCCTAAGTCTAAAATTTCTCCTTCTTTTACTTCAATTTTTTTTGAGTCTAAATTTTGTATATCAAAAAATTGAGGTAAAAAGGTAAAAGTTTTCGAATTTCCAACTAACTTTATATCTGGATATTTTTTCATTAAAGTATTTATATTGTAAGCATGGTCTGGTTCCAGATGTGAAATAACTAAATAATCAGGTTTTCTGCCATTTAATGCTTTATCTAAATTTTCAAGCCATTGATTTGTTCTTCTTTTATCAATTGTATCTATTATTTATTGCAATTTTTTTATCAATTATTATGTATGAATTATATGCTACTCCATTTGGCACATTATATTGATTCTCAAATAATTCAATATCTTTATCATCTGCTCCGATATATATTATATCATCAGAAATGATAATATCTTTCACTTTTATCACAGTCCTTTCTATGTAATAAATCTCACACCAAAAGTTTAATTTATCTATATTTATTCAACTTCTTTTGACCAAAGTCCATGTTTATTACAAAAAGAATAAATTTTACTTCCTTTAACATATGGAAATATTACACAGGCTTCTTCA
>OJJV01000126.1_pt1 | contig 82967 bp, 73 predicted proteins | sample 1596391 | NCBI WGS metagenome assembly OJJV01 (sample SAMEA4350164, study PRJEB24818) | metagenome | biome: human; feature: gut; material: faeces | place: Denmark | collected 2013-09
CCAAAAGTCATTGATATATCAAGACTTTTGGACGGCGTTTTATTGTATTTGAGGCGGGCCTTGCCCCCTCAAGCTCCCCCGCTGCTCTGTTATCTGTGCCCTGCTGCATATGTTTTTTGACAGACTGTGAGCGGCATGGTTAAAAACCATGCCGCTCTTTTATTTTGCTATGGAATTACTCTTCAGGCTGGGTGTCGGGGGCAGGCTCGGTTTCGGGAGCGGGAGTCTCTGCGGGGGATTCCTTGGCAGGAGCCGGAGTTTCCTCGACAGGGGCTTCCTCAGCCGGAGTTTCCTCTGCGGGAATCTCTTCTGCCGGAGCTTCCGTGACTTCCTCGACCGGCTCGGCGACCTCTTCCTCCGCGTAGACAACAGTGATACCGTTGTCTACGGCGTAGGCCTCAGCCGCGGAACCCTTCACAACCGTCAGAGTCAGAATGCTCATGTCGCAGCCGTCGAATATTTCAACAGGCTCACGATCCTCAAGCTCTTCCTCGTTCTCGGGCTTGATGGTGATTATCTCGAACTCAACGAGAGATTCGGGAAGTTCAACGCTGCGCAGCTTCTCGCAGTCCGCAAAGGCTGCTTCGCCGAGCTTCTCAAGCTTCTCGGGAAGCTTGATCTCGGTAAGCTCCTTGCATCCTGCAAACGCGTACTCTTCAATGACCTCAAGCTCGCTCTCCTCGTCGAAGCTGACGCTTACGAGCTTCTCAAGGCCGCTGAACGCATACGCACCGATGGTCTTGACATGCTTCTCGATAACGATGTTCTCGATATTGTCCGCATATGCCGCCCAGGGCGCTGCATTGTCGGCGTCATAGCTGTACATACCACCGCGGCCGGAAATGGTCAGGGTCTTCTCGTCGAGCTTCCAGGTGAGCTCATCGCCGCAGACGTTCGCGGTCTCTTCAACTGCCGGAGTCTCTTCGACGGGGACCGTGGTCTCAGGCTCTTCGACCGCTTCAAGAGTGGTCGTCTCGCTGCCGTGGTTGACGTACTTGACGTTATTGGTTATTGCCCACTGCTCGGCGTAGCTGCCTTCCGCGACGCTGAGAACCACATTGGCGCAGCCACTGAAGGCGGAGCTTGCCATATAAGAAACGCTGTCGGGGAGATAGACGCTCGTGAGAGCGGAGCAATCGCGGAGCGCGTTGCCGTAGACGGTTTTGAGGCCATCGGGCAGAACCAGCTCGGTGAGAGCGGAGCAGCCGCGAAGTGCAGAGCCGCCGATGGTGGTCAGGCTGCTGTTCTCTGCGAAGTTCACAGTCTCAAGGGCGGTGCAGCCATAGAATGTGAAGTCGGGCAGATTGGTGATGCCCGCATCAACGTTCACGACGCGGATCATGTGGCGATAGTCATACCATGCGATACCGCTGGCGACCTTGGGGCTGGTCAGCGCGCCGGAACCAGTGATGTTCAGGGTACCGTCGCTGCTCAGCTCCCAAGCGGCGTCGGTGCCGCAGGAACCGGAGGCGATAACGCCGGTTTGACGCTCAGTGTACTGGATGCCGTTGTTGACGGCGAATTCCTTGGCATAGCTGTTTGCGCCGACGCTGAGAACCACATTGGCGCAGCCACTGAAGGCGGAGCTTGCCATGTAAGAAACGCTGTCGGGGAGATAGACGCTCGTGAGAGCGGTGCAGTCTCTGAATGCGTTGCCGTAGATGGTCTGGATGCCGTCGGGCAGGGTCAGCTCGGTGAGAGCAGAGCAGCCGCGAAGTGCGGAGCCGCCGATGGTGGTCAGACTGCTGTTTTCGGCGAAGTTCACAGCTTCGAGAGAGGTACAGCCGAAGAACGCGAAGTCGGGCAGATTGGTGATACCGGCGCTGATGTTCACGACGCGGATCATGCTGCGGTAGCTGTGCCATGCGGTGTCGCTGGCGACCTTGGCGTTTGTCAGCGCGCCGGAACCGGTGATGTTCAGGGTGCCGTCGCTGCTCAGCTCCCAAGCGGCGTCGGTGCCGCAGGAACCGGAGGGGATAACGCCAGTCTGACGCTCAACATACTTGATGTTGTTGTTGACGGCGAATTCCTTGGCATAGCTGTTCTCGCCGACGCTGAGAACCACATTGGCGCAGCCGCTGAAGACGGAGGCGGACATGTAGGAGATGCTGTCGGGGAGATAGACACTCGTGAGAGCGGAGCAGTCGCGGATAGCGTTGCCGTAGATGGTCTGCACGCCGTCGGGCAGGGTCAGCTCTGTCAGAGCGGTGCAGCCGCGGAGTGCGGAGCCGCCGATGGTGGTTAGGCTGCTGTTCTCAGTGAAGTTCACGGTCTCAAGGGCGGTGCAGCCGAAGAACGCGAAGTCGGGCAGGTTGGTGATGCCGGCGTCGATATTGACGACGCGGATCATGCTGCGATAGTCATACCATGCGATACCGCTGGCGACCTTGGGGCTGGTCAGCGCGCCGGAGCCGGTGATATTCAGTATGCCGTCGCTGCTGACCTCCCACTTCGCATTCGCGCCGCAGGAACCGGAGGCGATAACGCCGACCTGACGCTCAACATACTTGATGCCGTTGTTGACGGCGAAGTCCTTGGCATAGCTGTTCGCGCCGACACTAAGAACCACTTTGCTGCAGCCGCTGAAGGCGGAGCCGGACATGTAGGAGATGCTGTCAGGCAGATAGACGCTGGCGAGAGCGGAGCAGTCTCTGAAGGCGTTGCCGTAGATGGTCTGCATGCCGTCGGGCAGAGTCAGTTCGGTCAGGGCGGTGCAGCCGCGGAAAGCGGAACCGCCTATGGTGGCCAGCTTGCTGCCCTCGGCGAAGTTCACGGCTTCGAGGTAGGTGCAGCCGGAGAACACGAAGTCAGGCAGGTTGGTGATACCGGCGTCGATGTTGACGACGCGGATCAGGTTGCGGTTAGCGTACCATGCGATGTCGCTGGCGAGCTTGGCGTTGTACAGCGCGCCGGAACCGGTGATGTTCAGGGTGCCGTCACTGTACAGCTCCCATGCTGCGTTATCGCCGCAGGAACCGGAGGCGATAACGCCAGTCTGACGCTCAACATACTTGATGTTGTTGTTGACGGCGAAGTCCGTTGTTTCCTGCGGAATATTCATTTGAACCGGTCAAACCGACATAGCAAAAACCGGCATAGCCGCGTCAGGCAGCTATGCCGGTTTTTGCTGTGATTTTATTCAAGCCCGCGGGGCACGGCGGAAGATACTGCGGAACAGCAGGCGGGTGACAGGGCCGGCGGCGAAGAGATTCCACAGCAGCGCCATCTGGAAGTTTTTCAGCACCGTTCCGACCCAGACGGCGAACAGCTCCGTCGCCGGGGCGCGACCGGGGATGACGCTGAACAGCAGAGCCGCTGCCATGCTCATCGTAGGGCACATCACGAGCACTGTGCAGCCGGACACCATAAGCGTGATGAAAAACGGGTTATCCTGCCCAGGGCGGATAATTTTCCCTGCCAGCGCGTGACCGAGACGGTTGCCCCAGAGGTTCGAGAAGATGAACACGAATATCCACATGTACGCCGCCTCCGCGAGCGCGGCGGGGAACACGGCGTTGGTCATGCCGCTCAGTCCACCGGGCTGGAGCGCATAGCCCATGCTTATGGCGACGTTGTAAATCTCCATGCCGACGGCCATCGTGATCGACATCACGACGCCGAAAAACAGCTTTTCGCCGCGTGTTTCAGGCATTTTTCTCACCGTCCTTTGCGATCCGCAGGCTGCGGGAGATGGAGGACGGGTCGTTCCTGCCCCAGAGGATATACAGCAGCACGGAGACGATATTTGCCGCCGACAGAATGACGAACATCTGCTCATAGCCCAGACCGCTTATCAGCACGCCCGCGATGCCGCCGCCAAGCCCGATGCCGATGTCATATGCGCAGAGGAAAGTAGAGTTCGCGGAGCCGCGCTCCGACGGGGCGGCGCTGTGCACGGCCATGGATTGCAGCGCAGGCTCCAGCCCGCCGAAGCCGTAGCCCGCGAGCACGGCGGCGATGATGAACGTGACCGTGTTCGGCGCGAGGGCGAGCAGCAGGAAGGCCGCGAGCATGGCCGAGTTGCAGGTGTAGACGAACATCGCCTCGCCCTTTTTGTCGGCGTATTTGCCGAGCACGACGCGGACGAGCAGCAGCATGACCGCCATTATCGCAAAGAACAGGCCGCCCGAGGGCAGCTCCGCCTCAACGGCGTACTTGGCGAGGAAGTTCTCAAGTGCGCCGAAAGTCAGCATGAATACGAGTGCGATGACCGAGGCCGGAACTGCCGCACGCGAAAACAACGCCGAAACGTTCAGAGGCTTTTTCTCAGCCTTTATCGGCGGATTCTTCAGAATAGCGAACAATATCAACGCAATGAGCACCGAGCCGGAAGCGCAGGCGAAAAGCACCGTGTAGCTGAAGCTGTCCATCAGGTACAGCCCCAACGCGGGAGCGCAGGAGGTGGCGAGGGCGGTGGCCATGCCGAACATGCCCATGCCCTCGCCAAAGCGTGGGGCGGGGATCACGTCGGAGGCGATGGTAGCGGTGGCGGTGTTGCTGAGGGCGAGGGACGCGCCATGCACCATCCTGAACACAAAGGCGAGGAATATCACCGAGGCGAACATGTAGCCCAGCGGCATCAGCAACATTCCCACAAGGCCGATCAGCAGTATCGCGCGGCGTTTGCCGTTATCGAGCATCCAGCCGACGACGGGGCGGCAGAGCACCGCGACGAGCGAGAACAGCGTAGCGGCCAGCCCCGCCAGCGCCTCACTGCCGCCGAGGCTTTCAATATAGAATGGGAAGGTGGACAGCAGCATGATATGGTTCATGAAGACGAGAAAATTGATGACTATTATCAGCACAAAGTTCCGTGTCCAGAGCCGCGGCTTTTCGTTATTCATTCTTTCAAATCTCCTTTTTAAATAAGAAAAACACCGTGAAAACGACAAAAAGCGCAAGTCCGGGAATAATATCCGGACTTACGCTGTCGCTGCACGATGTTTTCTCGTAATTAAGTTCGATGATATTTTAATGATTTTTCGGAAAATGTCAAGCCTGCTTGCCGAAAAAATTTTCACGGAATGCCACGGCTGTCGGGCTTGCGGCGACGCCGCCGCGACCGGTCTCGCGCAGGGCGGAGGGCAGTGCCTCGCCCACGGCGCGCATCGCATCGATGACCTCGTCTGTCGGGATGCGCGACTCGATTCCGGCGAGAGCAAGCTCCGCCGCGGAGAGCGCGTTCATCGCTCCGGCGACGTTGCGCTTGACGCATGGGACCTCGACCAGCCCCGCGACGGGGTCGCACACCAGACCCATCATGTTCTTCAGCGCAATCGCCACGGCCTGCGCCATCTGCCGCGGGCTGCCGCCGTGCAGGTATACCAGTGCTGCCGCCGACATCGCTGCCGCCGAGCCGATCTCGGCCTGACATCCGGCCTCCGCACCTGATATCGACGCGCGCGTCGCGATAACTGCGCCGAAGCCCGCCGCGACGAACAGCGCCTCGACGAGGCGTTCGTCCGGGCAGCCGAATTTTTCGGCGTAGGGCAGCAGCACCGCGGGCATCACGCCGCAGGCTCCCGCCGTGGGTGCGGCGACGATGCGGTGCATGCAGGCGTTGCATTCGCCCATGCGCAGCGCGGCGGTGAGAATCTCGCCGGTGAAGTCGCCGCCTATCGAGCGGCCGGAGCGGTAGTAGCGCTCCATCTTTGCGCCGTCTCCGCCGCTCAGGCCACTGCGCGAGCGCTGTTCGGGCTCATACGAGGCGGCGGCGTCACGCATGGCGCAGAGCCGGCACAACATTTCGTCCCACGACTTCTGCGGCTCGATGCCGCTTTCGTGGGCGGAGTATTCCATTACGAGCCGCCAGAGCGGAGCGTTCCGCTTTTCACATTCGGCCAGCAACTCCTCGACGGATGAAAAAATAGACATGACAGACTCCTTGAATTGGGATGATGGGGGGCTCCCCTGCTAAGGGAGCAGTCGCGGCGTTAGCCGCGACTGAGGGGTTGCCGGATTTGGGCAATCACCATTAGATAAAAGACAAGGCAGAATACAGAAACCCTTTGTCATTCCGAGGAGCGAAGCGACGTGGGAATCCGGTTCTCTTTGGGGCGGAAGTATGTTTTAGCGCGGTGTGAGGGGGATGCGGATTGCCACAGCCCACCTGAGGTGTAAGTTCGCATTAGCCAAATCAAAGATTTGGATGCTCACTTAAGTTTGCAAACTGGCTTCGCAATGACAGGTTGTTTTTGGATGGGTGCGTCGATTTGTCATGCGGTGTGGGACGGTGGACGACGGGACGGCCTCTGTGCCGTCCCGTTCGGCTACCTTTACACAAGGGAGGCGCTTCGCGGCGAAGATTTTAGATTGGCGCGGCGATTTTCACACGCAGACGGCGTTAAGGATGCCGGGGAGACGGCGGATATCCGAAGCGATATCCTCGCTGAGCGTTGCGTCGCACTCGATGACCATCACCGCCGTGCCGCCGCGTGAGCTGCGATTGACCTGAAACGTCGCAATATTTATCCCGTGATCGGCCAGCAGCCGCGACACGTCCGCGACGCTGCCGGGCTGATCCTCATTATTGACTATCAGCGTCGGCTGCTCGGCGGAGAAGCACAGCGGCATACCGTTTAATTGCCGTATCTGTATCCGCCCGCCGCCTATCGACGCGCCGACGACCTTGACGTGCCTTCCGCTGCCGCCCGTCACGCGCAGCAGCACGCTGTTCGGGTGCGCCTCGCGCAGGGTGCAGGTGCCGAACTCAAACTTCAGCCCGTGCTCCGCAGCATGATCGAAGCTGTCCGGAATGCGGGAATCGTCCGGCTCCATGCCCAGCAGCCCCGCGATGAGCGCCCTGTCTGTGCCGTGGCCGCGGCCGGTATCGGCAAACGAGCCGTGCAGCAGCAGCTCCGCCCGCACCGGCTCCTCGCCAAGCAGCCGCCGCGCGACAAGTCCTATGCGCACCGCGCCCGCCGTATGCGAGCTTGAAGGGCCGACCATTATCGGCCCGATAAGATCAAAAATATCCATATCTGCCTCCGTAGGAGTGATATGGATATTATACCCGACCTGCGCCGCGTTTTCAACACTGCATTTGCCGCAGCATCTCGCGGCGCAGCCGATCGATTATCTTCTTTTCAAGCCTGCTGATGTAGCTCTGCGAGATGCCCATCATGTCGGCCACCTCCTTCTGCGTGTACTCGCCGGAGCCGGACAGCCCGAAGCGCATGAGGATTATCGTTTTTTCGCGCTCGTTCAGGCAGTCGATGGCCGCCATAAGCATCTGCCGGTCGGCGTCATCTTCCAGCGGGCGCGACACTTCGTCCTCGTCTGTGCCGAGAATGTCCGAGAGCAGCAGCTCGTTGCCGTCCCAGTCGGTGTTCAGCGGCTCGTCGAAGCTGACCTCGGTGCGCTGCGAGCTTATCTTGCGCAGATACATCAGGATCTCATTCTCGATGCAGCGCGAGGCGTAGGTCGCAAGCTTTATCTTCTTGCCGGAATTGAAGGTGTTCACGGCCTTGATAAGCCCGATGGTGCCGATGGATATCAGATCCTCAATGTTGATGCCTGTGTTCTCAAAGCGCTTCGAAATATACACTACAAGGCGCAGATTGTGCTCGATAAGCTCGCGCCGCGCGGCGTCATCGCCGCTTTCCAGACGGGCGACGCACTCGTCCTCCTCGGCCTTTTCCAGTGGCGGCGGCAGTGTGTCGCTGCCGCCGATGTAAAAAACCGAGGGCGGCTCCAGACCGAGTATGGACAGGATTCGCTCGCGTAGAAAGAGGATTTGAGGTTTACATAACATGAATAGCTCCTTTTTAAAACTCAGTTCCGACAGTCATATGACGGCCTCAAAGCCGTCCCCCTGAAGCTCCGGCGACACTGCGGCCAGCAGCTCCGCGCGCGTCTCGCCGCCGACGGTCAATGCGTCCGGGCGGAAGGCCGCCAGCAGTCCCGCGCCGCCGACGGCGGAATACGGTATCAGGCGGAACCGGCCGGCAAGCTCCGGGAATCGCGCGGCGCGCTCGACAAGCTCCACGGCGGGGCAGGCGGCAAGGCCGGGGTAGTCCGCGAAAACGGGCGAGAGGGCGTGCGCCGAGACGACCATGACCTCCATGCCGCTGACCGGGTCGAAGAGGGAATTGCCGGTGTCGAGCAGCGCCATGAACCGCGCCTCGCGCCTCAGAAACCGAAGCTCCACGGCGACGCGCTTTTCCTCCGCAAGCCTTGCGCGGCGGCGGAAAATCAGGCTCAGCCCGGCGTAGCACAGCGCGAAGGCCGGGACGAACACCGCAAGCGGCATCGGCGCCGCGCCGCCCGCTCCCGCGGATATCGACATCGCCCACAGCGCCCCGCCGAACGCGGCGGACACCGCGAGAAACACCGCATAGCAGCGCATCGGCCGCTTCTCGCGCCCGTAGGCCACGAGCGACATCAGCGCCGCGGCGGCGAGCTTCCCAGGCCACGAGGCGAGAAAGCCCAGCCCCGGCAGGTACACCGCCACGGAATACGCCGCGCCGAGCAGCGCCGCGAGGACGTAGCGCAGCCGCCGGAGGTATAGCCCGCATATCCGCGCCGAGGCGAGACACAGCAGATAGTCCACGCCGAGGTTCAGAAAAAACAGACTGTCTATGTAGATTACTTCCATACGGCAATTATATGCCCCGCGCCGCGCATAATTTGTCATTTGGGAATTGTCAAAACGGAGAGGCTGTGGTAAAATCATTTGGAATATATATAGGCGAAAGGAAGTTTTTCTAGCAATGTGGTTCTGGTTTGCGGTCATTGCGCTTCTCTGCTGGAGCGGCTCTGACCTGTTTTCAAAAATCGGCTGTCAGGATGAGAAGGACAAATACTCCCATCTCAAGATGGTCACGGCGGTCGGTATCGTGATGGGTCTGCACGCGGCGTATGAGATATTCATCGGCGGCGTGGAGATAAATTTGGAAGTTATCCTGACGTATCTGCCCGTGTCGGCACTGTACATAGTGTCGATGGCGGTGGGATATCTGGGGCTTAGATATATCGAGCTTTCGATATCCTCCCCGATATGCAACAGCTCCGGCGCGATAGTCGCGGTGCTGACGATAATCACCGTCGGCATCGGCGATGAGGTGCCGCCCGTGGCGCTTGTCGCTGTGGCGCTCGTGTGCATCGGCGTTATCGGGCTTGGCTTTACCGAGGCGAACGAGGACGAGGAGCTTCGCCGCGCAAGGCAGGACGCTAGCAACCGGCACTACGCCAAGAGCTGGATCGCCATATTTATCCCGATAGTCTATTGCCTGCTTGACGCGCTCGGCACCTTTGCCGACAGCCGCGTGCTTGAGCTTATCGACGAGGACTCCGCGAACGTCGCCTACGAGCTGACCTTCCTTGTCGTCGGCCTCGTGTCGCTGTTCTATGTCACGGTCGTGAAAAAGCAGCGCCTTGTCGCAAAGCAGGAAGCGCCGAAATACACCGGCGCGATATTCGAGACCATCGGCCAGTTCTTCTATATCTACGCCCTTGCCGACACCGAGCACGTCGCCTTTGCCGCACCGATTATCTCCTCCTACTGCGTGGCCTCAGTTGTATGGGGTCGGATATTCCTGAAGGAAAAGCTATCGAAGAAGCATTATCTGTGCATCCTCGCGGTCGTTATCGGCATCGTGATAATGGGCATACTTGATATATAAAGGAGAAGCGATATGGATCCTGTTTACAAGCGCGTCGTACTCAAGATAAGCGGAGAGGCTCTCGCCGGAGAGAAGCATACCGGCTTCGATTTTGACTTTGTGTCTAAGGTCTGCGCGACGGTCAAAAAGTGCGCGGAGATGGGCGTCGAGGTTGGCATCGTCATCGGCGGCGGCAACTTCTGGCGCGGCGTCAAGGACGGCGCGGGCAAGGTCGAGCGCGTCAGTGCCGACAGGATGGGTATGCTTGCAACCTGCATGAACTGCCTTGCGGTGTGCGATGTGTTCCGTCAGATGGGCGCGAAGGCCAGAGTTATGACCGCGGTTGACATTCAGGGCGTCGGCGAGCGGTACGACACGAGAAAGAGCATCGAATACATGCAGCAGGGCGAGATCGTCCTGTTTGCGGGCGGCAGCGGCGCGCCGTTTTTCTCCACCGATACCGCGGCGGTGCTGCGCGCGGCGGAGATACATGCCGACGCGATACTCCTTGCGAAGAACATAGACGGCGTCTATTCCGCCGACCCGCGCGTCGACGCGAGCGCCGTGAAGTTTGACGAGATAAGCTATGACGAGGTGCTTGCGCGGCATCTTGCCGTCATGGATACGACGGCGACGAGCCTTGCCATGGATAACGACATTCCGGTCATCGTGTTCGCGCTGGCGGAGCCGGAGAATATCGTCCGCGTCCTCGGCGGGGAAAAGCTCGGTACGCTGGTGAAGTGAAGGATTGAAGTAGAGGGGAAAAGAAAGGGCAGAGTGAATAACCTGTCATTGCGAGGAGCGAAGCGACGCGGCAATCCGTTCTTCTTGCACATAACGCTTATTCTATCTGCGTTGTGTAGGGGATGCGGATTCCCACGACTGGTGTGCGCACCGGTCTCGGAATGACAGAGGTCTTCTTTACATTGCCTTGTCTTTTCCCTAATGGCACTCTTTCAACACCGGCGACCCCTTAGGCGGCTTCGCCGCCAGCGTCTCGCTGCGGCTCGGTCACGGCGCGGCTCTGACATGCCCCCGGCATGTCATTCACTACCGCGCCGCCGCTTCGCTGCCTAAAAGGGGTGCCAAGGGGCACCCCCAAACCCAATTCAGTTTAATAATAAAATCAACATAAACGGAGGTAAAAACATGTCCGACTACAAAGAATTTGAACAGAAAATGAAGAAGACCTGCGAGGCGCTCAGCACCCAGCTCGCAACCATCCGCGCCGGCCGCGCGAACGCCGCCGTGCTCGACCAGATCGAGGTCGACTACTACGGCTCTCCCACACCCATCCAGCAGGTCGCGTCCATCGCCACGCCCGACCCCCGTTCCCTGCTGATCCAGCCTTGGGACGCAAGCGTCCTCAAGGGCATCGAAAAAGCTATCCTCGCCTCCGATCTCGGCATCAACCCCCAGAACGACGGCCGCATGATCCGTCTCGTGTTTCCGCCGCTGACCGAGGAACGCCGTAAGGATCTGGTCAAGCAGACCAAGAAGTACGGCGAGGAATACAAGGTCGCCATCAGAAACGTCCGCCGCGAAGCTATCGAGAAGTTCAAGAAGCAGCAGAAGGCTTCCGAGATCACCGAGGACGATTACAAGAACGCCGAGAAGGATATCCAGAAGCTCACCGACGATTACGCCAAGGAAATCGACAAGATAATCGCCGCCAAGGAAAAAGAGCTTACCGAGATCTGAGATGGCGTGGTTTAAAAAAAGAAATACGGCGGGGGAGCGGGAGACATCCGGCCTCCCCCGCCATATTGCCATTATTCTCGACGGCAACGGCCGCTGGGCAAAGAAGCGCGGCCTCCCGCGCACGGCGGGTCACGCCGCGGGCTCGGAGAATTTCCGGAAGATCGCGACCTACTGCAGGGACATCGGCGTCGACTACCTCACGGTGTACGCCTTCTCGACAGAGAACTGGAAGCGCCCGGAGGACGAGGTCAAGTCCATAATGAAGCTGCTGGAGAAGTACCTCCACGAGGCGATAGACACCATGGAGCGCGACAAGATACGCATGAAGGTGTTCGGCGACGTGACGGCGCTCAGTCCGGAGCTGCAGGCGCTAGTAGCCAAGACCAACGAGATTTCCGAGCGCTACGAGGGCTTTCAGGCGAACATCTGCCTCAATTACGGCGGGCGCGACGAGATAATCCACGCCGCGAAACGCTACGCGCGCGACGTCGCCGAGGGCAGGGCGGACGGCGAGCTGACCGAGGAGCAGTTCTCCGACTACCTCTATTCCGCCGGTATCCCCGACCCCGATCTGTTGATCCGCCCCGGCGGAGAGCAGCGGATATCGAACTTCCTGCTGTGGCAGTGCGCATATTCGGAGTTTTACTTCACGGACGTGCTGTGGCCGGACTTCACGCCGCATGAACTGGACAAGGCCATCGCCGCCTTCCGGCACCGCGACAGGCGCTACGGCGGGGTGAAGAACCCGTGACGGAGATACAGGCGCGGCTCTTCGCCCTGCAGGACGAGGGGTTCAAAGCGTTCAGCTCGAAGCTGATGCCGACGGTCGCGCCCGAAACGGTCATAGGCGTGCGCACTCCGGCGCTGCGCGCTCTGGCGAAGGAGCTGCGCGGGACGGAGACGGCAGCGCGGTTCATGTCTGTGCTGCCGCATGAGTACTTCGAGGAGTACGCGCTGCACGCGTTCCTGATAGAGTATATCGGCGATTACGCGGACTGCGTCGCGGCGCTGGAGAAGTTCCTGCCGTATGTAGATAACTGGGCGACCTGCGATCAGCTCAACCCGAAGGTGCTTGGCGCGCACAGGGCGGAGCTTATGGGGAACATTCGCCGCTGGACAGCGTCTGAGCATGTGTACACGCGGCGCTACGCGATAGGGCTGCTGATGCGCTGCTACCTCGGCGAGGACTTCCGCACGGAATACGCGGACATCGTTGCCGCGGCGGACGACGGCAGCTTCGGAGGGTACGACAAATATTATCTGAACATGATGCAGGCGTGGTATTTTGCGACGGTGCTTGCAAAGAATTATAATGAGGCGCTGCCGTATCTTGAGGAGCGCCGGCTCGCGCCGTGGACGCACAATAAGACCATCCAGAAGGCGATAGAGAGCTACCGCGTGACGGATGAGCACAAAGCGTATCTGCGCACGCTCAGGGTGTGATGGGCGGTAAAAAGGAAGCGCCAAGCGAACAACACTCGTGGCCTCCCTTGTGTAAAGGGAGGTGGGTCGGCGCAAGCCGAGCCGGAAGGATTGTGCGGTGTAACGTTCAATTATGCGCCGTTTTTGGGCGGATACGTAACATTTACAGCGTGTGGGACAATCCCTCAGTCGCTCCGCGACAGCTCCCTTTACACAAGGGAGCCAAGGGGCGGCGGGGCTGTATGAGATATACAAAAGAGGTATCAACATGGTAAATTCCATTTCAATACTCGGCTGCACCGGTTCCATCGGGCGGCAGACGATCGCAGTCGCCGAGCATATCGGTATGCGCGTTGCGGCGCTGACCGCAAACAGAAAGATCGAACTGCTCGAAGAACAGGCCAGGCGGCTCAAGCCCGAATTCGTCGCGGTCTACGACGAGGACGCGGCAAAGCAGTTCAGAATCGCCGTCGCAGACACGGACATCCGCGTCGGCTCCGGCATGGCCGGCCTCATCGAGGCCGCGACTCTCGCCTCATCCGACTGCGTTGTGACGGCGGTGTCGGGCGCGGTCGGGCTGAAGCCGACGCTTGCCGCCATCGACGAGAAAAAGCGCATAGCGCTTGCAAACAAGGAGACGCTTGTCTGCGCGGGCAGTATAGTCATGCGCCGCGCGGCGGAGACGGGCGCGGAGATAGTGCCTGTCGACTCCGAGCACTCCGCCATCTTCCAGTGCCTCATGGGGCGCGGGAAGGGCGAGCTCAAAAAAATCCTGCTCACCGGCTCCGGCGGCCCCTTCCGCGGCAGACCCCGCGAGGAGCTGGAGGACGTCACGCCCGAACAGGCCGTGAAGCATCCAAACTGGAGCATGGGCGCGAAGATATCCGTCGACAGTGCGACGATGATGAACAAGGGGCTTGAATTCATCGAGGCGATGCACCTCTTCGGCGTGACGCCTGATGACATTCAGGTGGTAATCCACCCGCAGAGCGTCATACACTCTATGGTAGAGCTTGTGGACGGAACTGTCATCGCCCAGCTCGGCGTACCGGACATGGGGCTGCCGATTCAGCTCGCGCTGACTTATCCTGAGCGCCGAGAGTCGATGTTCGACCGGCTCGATTTCTGGAAGCTCAAAGACCTCAGCTTCGAAGCGCCCGACTATGAAAAGACCCCCTGCCTGCGCCTTGCGATGGACGCGGCGCGCGCGGGCGGAACCGTGCCCTGCGTGATGAGCGCGGCAAACGAAGTGGCTGTGGGGCTGTTCCTGCAGCATAAACTGGGCTACAACCGCATTTACGACTGCGCCGCCGCCGCGGTGGACGCGCTGGGCAGCGCACAGGAAGCAGATCTTGAAACCATACTGGCAGCCGACGCCGCCGCCAGAGCATTTGTCAGGGAGCATTGTTCAAAATGACTATTGTCTACATCCTCATAGCGATCCTTATCTTCGGCGTGCTCATCATTATCCACGAGCTTGGCCACTTCGCCGCGGCGAAAGCCTGCGGAGTGCGGGTCGAGGAGTTCGCGGTCGGCATGGGCCCCGCCATATTCAAAAAGCAGAAGGGCGAGACGACCTATTCGCTGCGCTGCATCCCATTCGGCGGCTTCTGCGCCATGACCGGAGAGGACGAGGAGTCGAAAGACCCGCGCGCATTTACGAATCAGGCCGCGTGGAAGCGCGTGATAATACTCGCGGCCGGTTCGTTTATGAACTTCGTGCTGGGTTTTGTCATCGTCGCGTGTCTATACGCCAACGCTCAGGCCTTCCGCGTGCCGGTGCTGGCGGGCTTTATCGATGGCTGTCCCTACGAGAGCGCCGAGGGGCTTCAGCAGGGCGACAGGTTTTACAGCATCGACGGGCACAGGATATACCAGTACTACGACGTGTCCGACTTCATCTCCAAGGGCGACGGAAGCTATGACATCGTCGTCATCCGCGACGGGAAAAAGGTGAAGCTTGAGGATTTCAAGCTTGTGCCGCTGGAATACGAGGGCTACGAGAACAAGATGTACGGCTTCCTGTTCGGCGTCGAGGAAGCGACGATAGGGGCGAAGATAGAGAACACGTGGAACACCTGCATGGAATTCGTGCGCATGGTGTGGATGGGACTTTCCGAGCTTGTGAGCGGCAACGTCGGTGTGAAGGATATGGCGGGGCCTGTCGGCATCGTGGATATGATGGCGCAGACGGGCGAGCAGGCCGAGTCCGTGAGCGACGCGCTCTTCAGAATCTTCTACTTCGGCGCGTTCATCGCGGTGAACCTCGCCGTCATGAATATGCTGCCGATCCCCGCGCTTGACGGCGGCAGGGTGTTCCTGCTCATCATCACATGTATAATAGAAGCGATAACGCGCAAAAAGCTCGACCCCAAGTACGAGGGCTACATCCATGCTGCCGGTATGGTATTGCTGCTGGCGCTGATGGTGTACGTGATGTTCAATGATATAATCAGGATAGTGACAGGCTGATGAAAAGAGAAAACACAAAGAGAATAAACGTGGGCGGCGTCGCGGTCGGCGGCGGGGCGAAGGTCTCCGTGCAGTCGATGTGCAACACCAAGACGTGGGACGCCGAGGCCACCGCGGCGCAGATACGCGAATTTGCCGCCGCGGGCTGTGACATCGTGCGAGTCGCAGTGCCGGATATGCGCTCGGCGCAGGCGATATCGGAGATAAAGGAGCGGGTGGATATGCCGCTGGTGGCGGACATCCACTTCGACTACCGGCTCGCCCTTGAGGCGGCGGCGCGAGGCGCGGACAAGATACGCATCAACCCCGGCAACATCGGCGGGGAGGAGAACGTCAAGGCCGTGGCCGAAGCCTGCCGCGCGCGGAACATCCCGATCCGCATCGGAGTGAACGCCGGCAGCTTAGAGGCGCGGCTCATAGAGAAATACGGGCACCCCTGCCCGGAGGCGATGGTCGAGAGCGCGCGGGGACACGTCGCGCTGCTGAATAAATACGGCTTCGACGATATCTGCCTTTCGCTCAAAACATCCTCCGTGCCGCTGACGATAGCGAGCTACCGCATGGCGGCGGAGTGCTTCCCGTACCCGCTGCACCTCGGCGTGACCGAGACGGGCACGGAGTGGAACGGAACGATACAGTCCGCCGTCGGCATAGGCACGCTCCTGTGCGAGGGCATCGGCGACACGATACGCGTTTCCTTGACCGCCGACCCCGTGCGCGAGGTCGCGGCGGGCGTTGCGATACTCAAGGCCGCGGGGCTGCGCTCCGGCGGCGTGAAGTTCGTCTCCTGCCCGACCTGCGGCAGGACGGAAATCGACCTCATCTCCCTTGCGAAGGACGTCGAGGCGCGGGTCAAAAACATCGACCGCGACATTACCGTCGCTGTCATGGGCTGCGTTGTCAACGGCCCGGGCGAAGCGCGCGAGGCCGACTACGGCGTCGCGGGCGGCAAGGGCAAGGGTATACTTTTCAAGAAGGGGCAGGTGCTTGGCACCTACCCGTATGAGCGCCTGTGCGACGCGCTCACAGAGCTTATAGAAAACGACAAGGAGCAGCAATGAGCGAGCATACACCGTTTCTTGAAATATTTCCGGGCTGCGCCGATCTGGCGGCGTTCAGCGGAGGGCTTGACAAGGCGTATGTGACGGACGTGCAGGTGGACGCGTCGGAGCTGACGATGACGGTCGCGGCGTGGTTCGCGGCGATGCCGTCTCCAGCCGAGCTTCAGACCCTGAGCGAGCGGCTGAAGGCCGACTACGGGCTGAGCGGCGTCGGCATGGCGCCGGACTTCCCGCGCCCGAAGCTTGCCTCCACATCCGCGACGACCGGCAAAGCCCCCGCCTCCGGCGACGCGCCGAAGGGAGACGTGCTCTACGGCCGCGCGATAAAGCAGCACCCCGTCCCGATGAATACGCTGAGTCTCGAATCCGGTAAGGTGACGGTCGAGGGCGACGTCGTCGCCGTGACGAGCCGCGTGCTTCAGAAGCGCGGAGGCGCGGTGCTGGGCTTCGACATCACCGACCGCACCAGCTCCATCAAGATATCCCGCTTCCTCCGCTCCGACGACGATCAGTCCATCATCGACAAGGTCAAGGTGGGCGACCATCTCATCGTGCAGGGCGAGATAATATACAGCAAATACGACGACGACATGATCCTTGACCCGCGTAACATCGTCAAGGGCAAGCGCTACATACGCCCCGACAACGCCGAGGAAAAACGCGTGGAGCTGCATCTGCACACCCGCTTCTCTGCACTTGACGCGCTGACCGACCCCGCAAAGGTCGTAGAGCGCGCCGCATACTGGGGCATGCCCGCCATCGCCGTGACGGATCACGGCGTCGCGCAGGCGTTTCCGGATATGTGGAAGGCCGGTAAAAAGTACGGCGTCAAGATCATCTACGGCATGGAAGCCTACTTTGTCAACGATATGGACGGCAACAACGCCGTCATCGGCAAGAGCAAGCTCCCGCTCGACACGGAGTTTGTCGCCTTCGATATCGAGACGACGGGACTCAACGCAATGAACGACCGCATGACCGAGATCGGTGCGGTCATCTTCTCCGGCGGCGAGATAAAGGCGGAGTTCAACACCTTCGTCAACCCCCAGCGGCACATCCCGCCCGACATCACCCAGCTCACCGGCATCCGCGACAGCGATGTCGCCGACGCGCCGCTTGAAAAAGAGGCGATGGAGATGTTCCTGGAATTCGCCGGAAACAGGCCGCTCGTCGCGCATAACGTGCATTTCGACGTCGGCTTCATGGCCGCCGCCTCGAACCGCTGCGGGCTGAAATTCTCGCCGGTGTTCCTAGATACGCTGGCGCTGTCGCAGGCGCTGCTGCCGGAGCTGAAGCGCTTCAAGCTCGACATCGTCTCGAACCACCTGAATCTCCCGCAGTTCAACCACCACCGAGCCTCGGACGACGCGATGGTCGTCGCGCGCATGATGGACAAGTTCCTGCCCATGCTGCGCCAGCAGGGCGCGCGGACGCTCGACGATATCGAGACAGTGTACCACTCCCTGCGCCGCACGGACGTGGCCAAGACCTACCACATGATCCTGCTGGTCAAGAACAAAAAGGGACTGAAGAACCTCTACGAGATGATCTCCCAGTCCTATCTTAAATATTTTCACCGCTCCCCGACGATACCGAAGAGCCTGCTGATACAGCACCGCGAGGGCATCATCGTCGGCTCCGCCTGCGGCATGGGCGAGCTGTACGGCGCGGTGATGAAGGGCGCGAGCGAGAAGGAACTGAAAAAGATCGCGTCGTTCTACGATTACCTTGAGATACAGCCGATATGCAACAACGGCTTCCTTGTGGATAACGGCGTCGTGAAGGATGTGACGGTGCTTCAGGACTACAACCGCACCATCCTTGAGCTTGGCCGCAAGCTGGATAAGCCCGTCATCGCCGCGAGCGACGTGCACTTCCTCGACCCCGAGGACGAGCAGTACCGCAAGATTTTGCAGGCCGCAAAGAAATTCTCGGACGCCGACCGCGGCTGTCCGATATATTTCCGCACGACCGACGAGATGCTGGCGGAGTTCGAGTACCTCGGCAAGGATGTGGCACGCGAGGTTGTCATCACGAACACCCGCGCCATCGCAGACCAGATAGACGAGATAGAGCTGCTGCCGAAGGATCTGTTCCCGCCTAAGATCGAGCGCTCCGCCGAGCAGCTCAAGGAGCTGGTGTACACCAAGATGCACCGCATCTACGGCGACGAGCCGCCCGCCATCGTCAAGGATCGCGTTGACGTAGAGCTCAACACAATACTTGACCACCATTACGACGTTATCTACATGAGCGCGCAGAAGCTGGTTCAGAACTCGCTCGAAAACGGGTATCTGGTCGGCTCGCGTGGCTCTGTCGGCTCGTCGATGGTGGCGTTCATGTCAGGTATCACGGAGGTCAACTCCCTCCCGCCGCACTACGTCTGCCCCAAGTGCAAGCACTCGGAGTTCATCACCAACGGCAGCTACGGCTGCGGCGCGGACATGCCCGAAAAGGACTGCCCCGAATGCGGCACGCGCATGAACCGTGACGGCTTCGATATCCCGTTCGAGACCTTCCTCGGATTCCCAGGCAACGAAAAGACCCCCGATATTGACCTCAACTTCTCCGGCGAATATCAGGCCAAGGCGCATAAATATACCGAGACGCTGTTCGGCTCCGACCATGTTTTCCGCGCAGGAACGATAGGCACCCTCGCCGAAAAGACCGCCTACGGCTATGTCAAGAAATATCTTGAGGAGCGCGGGATAAAGACGACCAAGGCCGAGGAGAACCGCCTCGCGCTGGGGCTTGTCGGCATCAAGCGCACCACGGGTCAGCACCCAGGCGGCCTCGTCGTCGTGCCACAGGACATGGACGTGACGGATTTCTGCCCCGTCCAGCATCCGGCAGACGACCCGAACAGCGACATTATCACCACCCATTTTGAATATCACTGCATGGAGGCGAACCTCCTCAAGCTCGACGAGCTGGGGCATGATGACCCGACCATGATACGCATGATGGAGGATCTGTCCGAGCAGATGGGCGAGCGGGTCGACGCGCAGAAGATACTGCTCTCCGACCCCGACACCATGTCGATATTCACAAGCCCCGCCGTGCTGGGGCTGCCGGACGACGACCCGATAATCGGCAAGACCGGCACCATCGGCATACCCGAGTTCGGTACGCCGTTCACGCGGCAGATGCTTGTGGATACGCAGCCCAAGCAGTTTGACACGCTGATAAGGCTGTCCGGCTTCTCGCACGGCACCGACGTCTGGGCGGGCAACATCCGCGACCTGATAGTCAACGGCGTCGCTACCGTTAACGAGACGGTCGGCTGCCGCGACGATATCATGATCTACCTCATCTCCGTCGGCATCGCGCCCGCGCTTGCATTCAAGACCATGGAGGCCGTGCGTAAGGGCAAGGTAAAGAAGAGCGGCGAGTTCCCCGGCGATGCCGAGCAGCAGATGCGAGACAAGGGCGTACCGGACTGGTACATCGAGTCCTGCCGCAAGATAGCCTACCTCTTCCCAAAGGCGCATGCCGTCGCGTACGTCATGATGGCCTTCCGTATCGCGTGGTTCAAAGTGCATAAGCCGCTGGCGTTCTATTCGGCGTATTTCTACCGCCGCAGCCAGAAGGGCGGCTTCGACGCGGCGATGATGACCGGCGGCACCGACGACGTCCGCCGCCGCATCAACGACATGCGCCGCCGCACCGACCTCACCGCGAACCAGGAGGATCTGCTGGTCACGCTGGAGGCCGTGTACGAGTTCAATATGCGCGGCTTCGAGTTCGCGCCGATAGACCTGTATGAGTCGGACGCGACGAAGTTTATGCTTGCGGACGAGAAGCGCCTGCGTCCGCCGTTCGTGGCCATCTCCGGCCTCGGCGAGTCGGCGGCGATCGACCTTGCGCGCATCAAGGAGAGCGGGAAGCGGTACATCTCCGTTGAGGAGCTGAGCCGCGACTGCCCCAAGGTCAGCCAGACGCACCTTGAGCAGCTGAAAGCCCTCGGCGCGCTCGGCGATATGCCCGAGAGCAGCCAGATCAATCTGTTCGAGCTGTGAATGTGTAAATGAAGACGCCCCCGAATGCAGCCATCCGGCCGCATTCGGGGGCGTTGTGTGCTGTGGGTCTTTATATTGCCTTTTCTTTTACCTAATGGCAATAATTCAAGACTGGCGGCCCCTTTCCCCGGTGCGCGCACTGGGGAAAGGGGTTGCCAGATTAGAGACCAGAGCAGAGCGGAAAAGAGAGAACGCACCAAATATTGTGAGGGACGGCTATTGAGCCGTCCCTCACGATTCCTTTCATATGTTAAATATATTTATCAGAAACACCGCGGCGAGGCCGTAATAGGTGACGACGGCGACGAGGTCGTTCACGGTCGTGATCAGCGGCCCTGACGCGACGGCGGGGTCAATATGTATGCGGTGGAAAAACATCGGTATCACCGTGCCGACAAGGCTTGAGATGACCATCGCCGCGACCAGCGACACGCCCACGCAGCCGGAGATCAAAAACGCCGAGAGCCATGCGTAGCCCTTGAACACGTGCACGTACACGCCGAGAAACACCAGCGCCATCACGCCGAGGCTTGTCCCGTTCAGGAAGCCGATCTTCATCTCCTTCGCCAGCAGCGACAGCTTTTTCCGCGCCGTCAGATCCTCGTCCATCAGCACGCGGATGGTGACAGCCAGCGACTGAGTGCCGACGTTGCCCGCCATGTCCAGCACCAGCGACTGGAAGCAGATCACTATCGGCAGCGCCGCCGCCACAGACTCGAACATCCCCACGACCGAGGATACCGCCATTCCCAGAAACAGCAGCGCTATCAGCCATGGCAGGCGCTTTTTCATGCTGACCGTCACCGGTTCCTTCAGGTCATCCTCGGAGGTCAGACCAGCGAGCTTTGCGTAGTCGTCGCCCATCGCATCATCGACCAGCTCCACGATGTCCGACGAGGTGAGGATGCCCGCGATGTGTCCGTCCTGCGTCAGCACCGGCAGCGAGTCCTCGTCGTAGTCGCGGATGCGTTCAATGCAGTCGTCTATCCGGTCATGCTCGAACACGTAGGGGTAGGAGCGGCTGATAATGTCCTCAAGCCGGTCGCCCTCACGGGCGATGATGAGATCCTTCAGGTCGATAGCTCCTGCAAAGCGCCCCTGCGCGTCCACAACATACAGGGTCGAAATGTTGTCGTGCTCCCCAGCCTGCTGCACAAGCTCGCTCATCGCGCCGCGGATCGTCAGCGCCTCGGAGATGCAGATATAATTATTGGTCATGCAGCTGCCGATCTCGTCCTCGCCGTAGGCGAGGATGCGCTGCACATCGGTCTGCGCGCCGCTGTCGAGCCGCTCGACCAGAGCCTGCTTCTTGTCGCCGGACAGATCGTCCAGCACGTCCACGGCGTCGTCGGCGTCCATACCGGAGACAACCTTCGCGGCCAGCTCCACCGGCAGCTCGTCGATATACGGCTCTGCGTCGTAGAGATAGGAAAAAATCTCGGACACCCGCTGCGTGCCGAGGAGCCGGTACAGCTCACGGCGCTCGTCCGCCGACAGGCGGGTCACGGCCTCGGCGATGTCCTTGTCGTGATAGTCCGAAAGCAGTTCCGGCAGGCGCTGCCGGTCGCCGGTGCGGCGGATCAGCTCTACCAGCTCCGCCGCGTAGTCCTTGTTACGGAAAATATTTTTCTTCATTGCGCACTCCTCCAATCCTGAAAATGGGCGTAAAAATACACCGCTTCAGATGATTGCGACCGTAGGGAAGCTCTGACGCGGTGCGAAAAGTGCGCAGCAAAACGGAGCGTGCTATCCGATGCTCACGGATGCACGCGCAGCCACGGCGCTGTTCCGACCGCGTTTGCGGCTTCGGCCTGTACTATCGCAACTATCCATGAACATTCACCTCCGTTGAATTTCGGAAAAGGCTCCGCCTTTTTCCGAGTACGTTATAGCAGATTTTCCGCGCCAAGTCAACCGGACAAATCGCAGAAAATATCCGGATGAGGAGGGGGAGGTCTTGACACGGCCTTTTCTCTTATCCAATGGCAGCATACCGAGACTGGCGAACCATCAGGCGGCCGATGGCCGCCAGCTCCCCTAGAAGGGGCACCAAGGGGGCGGTGCAGCAACAGAGGTGCGGCCTAGGGGCGCCGAGGGGGGTGCGGCGACGGCAGTGCCAACCAGAGCGTCAACGATACTGCGCCTAACGCGGTCTGTGAATATTGTATTAAATTCCAGTACCAAAACAGTGCAAAGTGCTGAAACGTACCCGAGCCAAGGGTAAATCGACCTTTTTCTATTGACTTAACGGCAAAAAATGTTTAGAATCATTCACGAAACTGGTATAGGCCAATAGGAGTACACCAGACAAGGACGGTGATGATGTGAGCGCAGGTTCTGCCCAGCCCATCTATAAGCTTATCAAGGACGACATCCTCAGGCAGATAGAAGAAAAAATTTACGGGCCGAATCAGTGCCTCCCGTCCGAGCGCGATCTCAGCGCCAAGTACGACACGACGAGAATGACCGTGCGCCACGCGCTGAACGACCTTGAGGCTGACGGTGTCGTATATCGCATTCAGGGCAAGGGCACTTTCGTGGCCGCAAACAAGGTCGTGCAGCCGCTGATGCGCGCATCCGGCTTCTCGCAGGATATGCTGCGCCGCGGCAGAAAGCCCAGTTCAAAGGTGCTGTTCGCGGGCGTGATGAAGGCCGACCACATTATTGCAAAGGATCTGCACATCGGCGTCGGGCAGGAATACGTGCTGATAAAGCGCCTCCGCCTTGCCGACGATACGCCGATGGCCATCGAGTCCACCGCGCTCAGCCGCGAGCTTTGCGGCGACATTCTCAGCGCCGACCTCGACCACGGCTCGCTCTACGAAAAGCTGCGCGGCCGCGGGCTGAAGCTTGTCACCGGCAACCAGTACATGGAGGCCGTGCTTGCAACCGCCGAGCAGGCGGAGCTGCTTCAGATTCCCAAGGGCGCGGCGGTGCTGCACATCGAGCGGCATGTGTCCGACGAACTTGGCCGCCCCGTCGAGGCAACCTATTCCGTCTACCGCGGGGATCAGTACAGACTGTTTATCGAGTTCGACAGCATCGGATGATGCGGGCAGACGTAAAGTTGACTGAGGGGTCGCCGGTGTACATAGACTGCCAGTGGGAAAAAGAAAAGCCGAATCGGGATGGCTTCCCACCTACAATGTCATCTTTGCCCGGAGACGGGCTGGAGATAAAATTTTGATAAGGAGAATAACAATGAAAAAGATCATCGCAATGCTTCTGGCTCTGGTCATGGTGTTTGCGCTGTGCGCCTGCGGCTCTCAGCCCGCAGCCGAGCAGACCCAGGCTCCCGCAGCAGAAGAGTCCAAGGCTCCCGCAGAGGAAACTCCCGCTGCCGCAGAGGACACAATCACCGTTATGGTTCCCCCTGTGACCGGCACCTACCTCGACGACATCGACAAGTGGGCCGCTGAGTTCACCGAGATGTATCCCAACCTCCACATCGAAGTCATCAAGACCTCTTGGGACGATCACAACAGCAAGCTGTCCACCATGGCTACCTCCGGCGAGGCTCCTGACATCGCTGAGGTTTCCTACTCCACCATCGGCTCTCTCGTAGAGCTGGGCGTCGGCGTTGAGATCGCCGACTACATGGATGCTGACAGACTCGCCGACTACGACCAGAACGCCATGGACTACATGTCCATCGAAGGAAAAGCCTACGGTCTGCCCCTCTACATAACCATCCAGTCTCTCGGCGCAAACCGTGAGATGCTCGAGGCCGCCGGTGCTGACGTCGCAAAGATCCAGTCCGAAGGCTGGACCTACGAAGAGTTCCTTGAGATCCTCAAGGCCGGTACCACCTCCGACTGCTTCGGCTTCGTGTTCGCTAACTCCGGCGTCACCGCCTCCGACGTTCCCAACATCATGGGCGTCATGGCCGGTCTCACCAACGCTTTCACCGATGATCTCAAGTACGCTTTCACCTCTGACAACATGCTCAACCTCCTCAACGCCATCGAAGAGATGACCAAGGCCGGTTACATGCCCAACTACGGTGTCGAGGCCGGTCAGCGCATGGTCATGTGCCAGCAGGGCAAGGCCATGATCTTCGGCAAGGCGATGCCTCTGTTTGAGAACAACATCAACAAGAACAACGCAGCCCTTGAGGCAAACGACGGCACCGCCGTTGAGAACTCCATCGCTCTGACCTATGCGTTCCTCCCCATGCCTCACATGGACGGCGTGCAGGAAGCCTGCTTCGGTTCCGTTGACGGTCTCGTTGCTCTCCGCAACAACAACACCACTGACGAGCACCTGAAGAACGTCTGCCTGTTCCTAGATTACCTCTGCTCCGGCGACCGTGCCGCGGCAGTTGATTCCACCCTGCTCCTCGACCCCGTCTGCCAGTCCGGCCGTGACGTATATGCAAACTACGCTCCCGAAGGACTTGACGAGGGCAACGTCGCCTGCGCAGCCCGTGAGATCGGCCTCGTCGTCGCTCCTCCCGCCGGCATCACCGCAGAGCAGTCCGCAAACGCAAAGATCATCATGGACGAGGTCATCGTGCCGAAGTTCCAGTCTCTGCTCGCTGGCGAAGCCACCGCTCAGGAAGTCTTTGACGCCATCAACGAGAAGGCTGTTGAGCTGTTCGGCGCTGACGGCATCGTCACCGGTCTTCTCTGATCCGGCTGACCGCTGATCATTCCAAGGCATAATAATACCTGCCCTGCCCGGCTGAGGTCGGGTGGGGCAGGTAATTTAAATTTGACGGGGATGCGCGGGACGGCACAGAGACCGTACCCTACGATGTTTGTCTGGTGCGCTCTTTCTTTTCCGCGCCGCCGTTTCGCTACCCTAAAAGGGGCAGCGCTTCGCGGCGAAGAATTTAAAACTCGCACAGTTCCACCATCCCGCAACATTCCATGCATAATCGAGATTTTCTGGAGGTAAGGCTATGAGCAAATACAAGGGCGAACGGATAGGCTCGCGCAGGTTCCGTCTCAAGGACGATGACTGGTGGGGTTATGCGTTCATATTCGTCGCCATGCTGGTGTTCTGCATTTTTACGCTCTACCCTGTGCTGAGCGCGGTCAAGACAAGCTTTCTGAAGTACAAACCCTTCGGCTCTGAATTCATTGGGCTTAAAAACTATCAGGACACCTTCAAAAGCGAGCTGTTTTTCAAAGCGGTCAAGAACACCGTCTTGTATACCGCAGTGGTCGTGCCCCTGTCTTTGCTGATAGCCTTCTCTATTGCTATTATGATCCTGCCCTTCCGCAAGGGCGTGCAGTCCGTGTTCAAGTCCATCTACTACCTGCCCGGCATCGCCTCCGGCGTCGCGCTGTCGGTCGTGTGGCTCTGGCTCTACGACTCCTCGCCTGACGGCCTGTTCAATCAGGTGATGACCTTCTTCGGCCTGCCGACGCAGAACTGGCTCTCGTCGAGCAAGACCTCGATGCTTTCCCTGATGCTGATGGCTATCCTATCCGGTCAGGGCACCAACATCATAATCTACATAGCCGCCCTCATGGGCATCGACAACAGCTACTTTGAGGCCGCCGAGCTCGACGGCGCGACCTTCTTCCAGAAGGTGCGCTACATCGTGTTCCCGCTCGTGAAACCGACGACGCTCTTCCTGCTTGTCACCGGCGTCATCGGCTCGTTCCAGGTGTTCCAGAACGCCTTCATGATGACCGGCGGCGGCCCAGACAACAGCACTACCATGATCGGCCTGCTGATCTATAAAAACGCCTTTGAATACTCCAAGTTCGGCCTTGCCTGCGCACAGGCGATCCTGCTTGCGATAGTCATCGCGCTCATCTCCATGCTCCAGTTCAAGCTCATGGGCGTGGACGTCGAATACTGAGAAGGAGGGGCTTATGGCTACTACCGGCTTATATTCCCAGCATCTGAACAACCGTAAAAAGCTCCACGCCAGAAACGCGGTCATCGCGCTGCTGCTGGTGCTGTTCGCGGTGCTGGCGCTGTTCCCGATCTTCTATATGATAATGTCCTCCTTCGGCCCCGCGATCGCTACTGCGGGCAACACGAGGTCGATATTCCCTTCGAAGTGGACGCTTGATTCGTACAAGGCATTCTTCGACTTCAGCAAGTATTCCGGCCGCTGGATACTCAACAGCCTCATCGTCGCCACCGCGACGGTCGTCGGCAACGTCATCTTCGCGTCCATGGCGGGCTATGCCTTCTCGAAGATCAACTTCAAGGGGCGCAAGTGGATGTTTGCGATGATCCTCGTTGCGATGATGATACCATATCAGGTCACGCAGGTGCCGCTGTACATCCTCATCGCAAATAAGCTCAAGATGACCAATACCTATGCCGCGCTCATCCTGCCCGGTGTTGTGACCTCGTATAATATCTTCCTAGCGAAGCAGTTTTTCACCAGCATCCCCACGCCGCTCATCGAGAGCGCGAAGCTGGACGGCTGCCACCAGTTCAAGATTTTTATAAAGATAATTCTGCCGCTGTCGAAGACTGTGCTCGCGGTCATGGCAATCAACACGTTTTTGTCGACTTGGAACACCTTCTTCTGGCCGTTCCTCGTCACGAGCAAGGACTATATGTTCACCATTCAGGTCGGTCTCAAGACCTTCAAGTTTGCAAACGAAACGCTGTTTGCGCCCATGATGGCGGGCGCTACGCTCTCAGCGCTGCCGATGTTCATTCTGTTCTTTGCGCTCCAGAAATACTTCCTTGAGGGCGTCACCATCGGCGCGGTCAAGGGCTGATACGGCGATATAACGGGCGCACTGCATCCTGCGGTGCGCCGTTTTTGCCCGGCGGGGGTGCAGAGGGTCTTTTACCTATTGACACTCCCTCAACCCTGGCGACCCCTCAGTCAGCTTCGCTGACAGCTCCCCTAGTAGGGGCGCCGAGTGGACACCGCACAACAAAATATTCGCATAATACCGCATGGAGGAACAACATGACGATACGAAACTACACGCGCGGCGACGCGGCGGAGGTGCTGCGGCTATGGAACACCGCCGGGGCGCAGACCATGGGCTACGCGCCGCAGAGCGCCGAGGGGCTTGACGCACTGCTGCTGCGCCATCCCGATTTCTCGGAAAAGCACAGCTTCGTGCTCACGGACGCGGACGGCGTACGCGGCTTCGTCAGCGGCGTCACCGGGGACGCGCTCGCGCAGGGCAGGGTGCGCGGCTACTTCTCCTGCCTGCTGCTCGATCCCGCCGCCGACAGCGACGAGAACACAGCGCTGCTCCTTGCAGCGCTTGAGGATTCCTTCCGCGCGGCTGGCAAAAGCGTCGCCGCCGTTACCTGCTTCAACCCCGTGCGCCTGCCGTGGATCATCCCCAGCACCGACGGGCACCAGCACAACAACATGCCAGGCATCCCTACCGACACCGCGCTCTACCGCCGTATGCTCGCGCTCGGCTGGGTCGAGGCGACGACCGAACAGACCATGCATCTCGATTTGAGCGGCTTCCAATATCCTGAGAAAATGCGCGAAAAAGAGCGTAAAATGGCCGAAAACGGGTACTTTGTGGACTGGTACCGTGAGGGCGTGCATCAAGGCGTGGACGAAATGGTCGAGTCGCTGAATAACTCGATGTGGTCGGAGGAGATACCGCCCGCCGCGCATAACGGCATGCGGCTGCTGGTTGGCCTTGAGGGAAACACCGTCGCGGGCTTCACCGGCCCCGTGTATCCGGAGCCGACCGGACGCGGCTACTTCGCCGGCATCGCCGTCGGCCCCGGCTTCCAGAACCACGGGCTTGGTTCGCTGCTGTTTTATAAGCTTTGCCAAGCCGAGAAGGACTGCGGCGCGCGGTACATGTCGCTGTTCACGGGGATAAATAACCACGCGCAGAACATTTATAAAAGCGCCGGATTTGAGACGAAGCGCTATTTTGCGGTCATGATAAAGGAGCTTTAAGATGGAAAATATAAACGGTAAAACGATACTCGCGATCGGCGCGCACGTCGGCGACATGGAGCTGACCGCAGGGGCGCTGCTCGCATCCTGCGCCGTGTCCGGCGGCAGGGCGGTGACGCTCGCGCTCACCGCGGGCGAGAAAGGCGCACCCGCCGGGGCGGACGTCCTCGAATACAGAAAAAACAAAGTCGCCGAGGCCGAGCGCTTCGCGGCCATGCTCGGAGGTGAAGCCATCGTGCTCGATCATCCGGACGGCCTGCTGCCCGACAACGATGATGTGCGCTTCGAGGTCTGCGACGTGATCCGCCGCGTCAAGCCCGACATCATCGTCACGCACCACGAAAAAAGTATGCACAAGGATCACGCCGCCTGCCACCGCATAGTCGTGGACGCGTGGTTTTACGCTGCGATCGAGGGCTTCCGGCGCGAGCTGCCGAAGCATTTCGCCCGCTCGCTCTACTTCGCCGAGAACTGGGAGGACGCCATAGACTTCAAGCCTTACGTCTATCTCAACGTCAGCGCGGGCTATGAGCTGTGGGAAAAGGCCATCGACTGCCACTGGTTTGCCGTGCACAGCACGAGCTTCCCATACAAGGAATACTACGCGCACCTCAAACGCCTGCGCGGCATCGAGGGGCGCAGACAATACTGCGAATGCTTCATGATCCAGCCGGAGCAGATGCATATAGTAAAGGATTGGGACAAATGAGCGACAAACTTGATCTGAGACGCATTGCGACCGAACAGCGCAACCCGCGAACAGCGCATATCGACGAGCTGCCGACTATCGATATGGTGCGGCTCATCAACAGTGAGGACAAAAAAGTGGCCGAGGCCGTGGAGCTGGTCTGCCCGCAGATCGCCGAGGCCATCGACCTGATATATTCCCGCCTGCGCGACGGCGGCCGCCTTGTCTACTGCGGCTGCGGCACGTCCGGACGGCTCGGCGTACTCGACGCCGTCGAGTGCCCGCCGACCTACTCCGTTGATCCCGACTTCGTGCGCGGCATCATCGCGGGAGGGTACAGCGCGGTGTTCAAGGCCGTCGAGGGCGCGGAGGACAAGCGCGAACTCGGCGAGCAGGAGCTGCGGGACGAAGGCTTCGGCGCGAAAGACGTGCTCGTCGGCATCGCGGCCAGCGGCCGCACGCCGTACGTGCTCGGCGCGATGGAGTATGCGAGATCCATAGGCGCGGCGGTCATCGGCCTGACCTGCTGCCCCGGCTCGGAGATCGACCGCATCGCCGACGTCGGCATCGCACCGGCTCCGGGGCCGGAAGTCATAACCGGCTCCACACGCATGAAGAGCGGTACCGCGCAGAAAATGGTGCTGAACATGCTCTCGACCGGCACGATGATAAAGCTCGGCAAGGTCTACGGCAACCTTATGGTCGACGTCAAGCCCTCGAACGAGAAGCTAGTCCGCCGCTGCGTCACGATCGTCTGCGAGGCGACCGGCGTGGGCGAGGACGAGGCCGTTGCCGCGCTTGAAAAATGCGGCTACGTCTGCAAGCAGGCGATCGTCATGCTCCTGCGCGGAGTGGACGCGCCGCGCGCCGCGGAAATGCTGAACGCCGCCGGGGGCAGAGTCGCCGCGGCGCTGGAGGAAAAATAATGGCTTTTCTGAACTGTGAGATCTTTTCAAAGACCCTGAATATGGCGACGGCGCTGCGCGTTATCCTGCCCGACGAGGGCGAGCTGGGCGCGGCGAACACGGTTTATCTGCTGCACGGCCTGTCCGACAACAGCAGCGGCTGGACGCGGTACACGGCGGTCGAGCAGTATGCGCGGGAGCGCGGGCTTGCGGTCGTGATGCCTGAGGTGCAGCGCAGCTTTTATGCGGACATGGCGGCAGGGCTGGACTATTTCGGCTACGTCGCCGTGGAGCTGCCCGCAATGTGCGAGCGGATGTTCGGCCTGCCGCACGAGCGCACGAAGCGTTATGTCATGGGGCTGTCGATGGGCGGCTACGGGGCGCTGAAATGCGCGCTGACGTATCCGGAGCGCTATGCCGGCGTGGGCAGCTTCTCCGGCGTTGTGGATATCCGCCGGCCGGTGTACTCGGTCAAGACTCCGGCGCGCGCCCGCGAGCGCGAGGCAATATTCGGCGCGGGCAGCCCTGAAGGCACAAAAAATGACCTGTACCGGCTGGCACAGGACGTTTTTGACGAAAAGAAGAGCTTTCCGGATATATATCTGTCCTGCGGCGAGCAGGACGGGCTGTATGAGGACAACGTGAAATTTGACGCGTTTCTGACCACACTCGGCGCTAAGCACCGCTTCGACCACCGCGCGGGCGCGCATTCGTGGCGCTTCTGGAACGACTCCGTCGAGGATTGCTTCGGGTATTTCCTCGGGAAGTAAATGGGGGCGTGTGGGGGTGTGCTTTCTTTTGCACCCTGCTCGTGTCGGAACTACGGCGACCCCTTTCCCCAGTGTGCGCACTGGGGACTGTCTCGCTGCGGCTCGGTCACGGCGCGGCTCTGACATGCCACCGGCATGTCATTCACTACCGAGCCGCCGCTTCGCTACCCTAGCAGGGGCAGCGCTCCGCGGCGGGGATTTTAGATTGGCACATTGCAATGCGGCGCGCCCTTGGCGCCCCTTTTAGGGGAGCTGTCACGAAGTGACTGAGGGGTCGCCGGTGTGCAGAAAGTGCTATTAGTTGAAAGAAACCTCAACATGAAGAAATCGGGACGGCACAGAGGCCGTCCCCTACGATACTAGTTTAGTGTGTACTTTATTTTCCACCCCTCACAGGCTTATACGACCCATGACGACGGGGTGCTTCGCGCCGGTGGCGGAGGGGGCGTTATTGTAGTGGGCAAACACCGCCTCATTCGCGAGAATGGCGAAGGCGACGGCCTCCTTGGCATTGCTGTCATAGCCCAGCGCCTCGTTCGTCATCACGGCGCAGCCAGGCAGCAGCGCGGCGATATGCCCCATCAGCGTCTGATTCATGCAGCCGCCCCCGCCGACGATAAGCTTCGCGGGCGGCTGCGGCGCAAAATCACGTACCGCAGCCGCAATGCACTCCGCTGTGAAGCGCGTCGCCGTGGCGAGCGCGTCCCCCAGCGGGACGGACAGCTCCTCCGCGCGGCGCAGCAGCCGTGCGACGTAGTCGGGGCCATAGGCCTCGCGGCCGGTGGTCTTGGGCGGACGGCGGCGCAGATACCCGTCGTCCAGCATATAGCCCAGCAGCTCCGGTGAGACGCGGCCTGCCGCCGCGAGCCTGCCGCCGTCGTCATAGCTCTGCGCACCGCCGGTGAGCTGCGCAGTCAGGGCGTCAATGACCATGTTGCCGGGGCCGGTGTCGAACGCGAGCACGTCGTTCAGCCCGCAGCCCGCTGGCAGGAAGCTTATATTCCCGATGCCGCCGATGTTCTGCAGCGCGACGCACTCCGTCTCGCTGCGGTACAGCAGAAACTCCGTATACGGCACGAGCGGCGCGCCAAGCCCGCCCGCCGCCATGTCGCGCACACGGAAGTCGCCGACGACCGGACAGCCGAACTGCTCGGCCAGCAGCGCGTCACCGCCGAGCTGGAGCGTGCTGCGGATGCGGCGGCCGAGATATTCCTCCTCGACCGGAATGTGCCAGAAGGTCTGGCCGTGATTGCCGATGAGGTCGATATTCTCCGGTGCAACGCCCGCCCTGCGGCACAGCTCAAGCCCTGCCTCGCAGTACAGCTTTCCCAGCAGAAAGTTCATGCGGCAGAAGTCTGCGGCCGTTGCCGCGCCGCCGCCCGCGAGGCGCAGTATCTCCGCGCGCACCGGCGCTTCAAACGGCACGAAGCAGAATTCCAGCTGCTCGGCCTTTGTCTCACGGCTGCAGCCCGTGATGCGCACCAACGCCGCGTCCACCCCGTCGGCGGATGTGCCGGACATGAAGCCGATCACCAGCCGCGAGGGCTTGTTTATCAAGGTTAAAATCGGATGTTCCATGGACGATCTCCAGTTTGTGATATAATGTGAGGGGAAGAGGTAGTGTGTAGAAGACCATAGTCGTTTGTGCTCTGGCTCACGTCGTTACTCTGGAGACCCCTTCGGCGCTGACGCGCCACTGTCTAGCTGTTGCTCGGTCACGGCGCGGCTCTGACATGCCACCGGCATGTCATTCACTACCGCGCCGCCGTTGCACTACCCTAGAAGGGGCAGCGCTTCGTGGCAAAGGTTTGCGACTGGCGCGTTTGCTGCTTCGCGCCCTCTTGGCGCCCCTTATAGGGGAGCTGGCGGCGAAGCCGACTGAGGGGTTGCCAGAGTTGAGGTATTGCCATTAGGAAAAAGATAGAGCGTAGTATAGACTACGGGACGGCACAGGGGCCGTCCACTACGAGAAAACTGTTGACGTACCAGTCAACGTCCCCAGATTACCGTATATTTGAATTTTAATCTCGGCGTTCAGCTTTGTCAAGGAGGACTGCCATGCTGAAATTTGGAATCGACCGCGCGGCGGAATTCGCGCCGCTGTTCGCGGGGCGCGTCGCGCTGATAACCGCACCATCCGGACGCAGCTCCGACAACGTCGGCAGCATCGACGTTCTGCGCCAACGCTTCGACCTGCGGCTGCTGCTCGCGCCTGAACACGGAGTCCGCGGCGACATGCCAGCAGGCGCACTGTTCGACGGCGGTATCGACCGCGTGAGCGGCCTGCCCGTGCTGAGCATGTACAGCCGCGACTCCAAGCGTCTGCCGCGCGCCGCTCTCGATGGCTTCGACACGCTCGTCTACGACATTCAGGACGTCGGCTGCCGGTACTACACATTCATCTCCACGCTCAAAATCGCGCTGGAGGACTGCGCCGCGAACGGTAAACGGCTCGTCGTGCTCGACAGGCCGAACCCGCTGGGCACTTCAATCGAGGGCTGCGTGCTCGACCGCGAGGTCGAGAGCTTCGTCGGCTGCTATGACATTCCGGCGCGCTACGGCCTGAGCTGCGGCGAGTTCGCCCTGATGCTCAACGCCGAAGAAAAGCTTGGCTGCGAGCTGCACGTCGTCCCATGCGAGGGGCTGACGCGGGGGATGAGCTTCCCCGACTGGGGCAAGCCGTGGGTCATGCCCAGCCTCGCAATGCCGCGCTACGAGACGGCGCTGCTCTATCCCGGCACCTGCCTCATCGAGGGCACGAACTGCTCCGAGGGGCGCGGCACCGCCGACCCATTCGCAATTATCGGCGCGCCGTTTGTCGACGCGGAGGAGCTTTGCCGCGAATTCTCCGCCCTCACGCTGCCCGGCGCGGCGGCGACGCCGGTGTACTTCACGCCCACGGCCTCCAAGCACTGCGGCGAGCTGTGCGGCGGCGTACAGCTGCACGTCATGGACGCGGACGCGCTGCGCCCCTACGAGTTGGGCGTGCGGCTGCTCGACCTGCTGCGGCGGCTGTATCCGGACGACTTCCGCTTCCTGCCGCCGGTGCGCGCCGACGGCAAGCCATTCATCAGCCTGCTGGCGGGGCACCGAGAGTTTGAAAAACCCGACTGGGATGCGGACGCGCTGCTCGCCCGAGCCGAATGCGAGAGCGCGGAGTTCGCGCTCCGCTGTGAGAAGTACAGACTTTACTGAACGGGGGAAAAATGTCGTGAATATTCGCGAAATGATTGGCCAGCGGCTGGTTTTCGGCTTCAAGGGTACGGAGCTGCCGCAGGAATTCACAGAGCTTGTACGCAAGTTCAAGCTCGGCAATGTGATACTTTTCAGATACAATGTGGAAAATACGGCGCAGCTGAGCAGACTCTGCGCCGAGATACAGGAGCTTGTGCGCCGCGAGACGGGGCACCCCGCTTTCATCACCATCGATCAGGAGGGCGGCATGGTCACGCGCCTGCCCGCCGACGCCGTGAACGTCCCCGGCAGCATGGCCATCGCTGCGACGGGGCGCGTCCGCGACGCTTATGACTGCGCGGGTATCACCGCGCGGCAGCTGCGCGGCATCGGCGTCAACTTCAACCTCGCGCCCGACCTCGACGTCAACAGCAACAGCATGAATCCGGTCATTGGTGTGCGTAGCTTCGGCGACGACGCGGCGCGGGTCGCGGAGCTTGGCGCGCAGGCCGTGCGCGGCTACGGCGAGGCGGGGCTGCTCTGCTGCGGCAAGCATTTCCCCGGCCACGGGGACACGGCGGTGGACTCCCACCTCGGCCTGCCCTGCATCGACAAGAGTCTCGCGGAGCTGGAAAAAACGGAGCTTGTGCCGTTCCGCGCCGCGATCGAGGCCGGTATTCCGGCGATAATGAGCAGCCACATTCTGTTCCCGCAGATCGAGCCGTCGGGCGTTCCGGCGACGATGAGCCGCCGCATCATGCACGATATCCTGCGCGGCGGGCTTGGTTTTGACGGGCTGGTGCTCAGCGACTGTATGGTCATGGACGCGATCCGCCTGCACTACGGCACCGCAAACGGCGTTGTCGCGGCGATGAAGGCCGGGGTCGACATGGTGTTCGTGTGCAGCAACCCCGCGCTTCAGCGCGAGAGCGCCGAGGCCGCGGTCGCGGCGGCGGAGCGCGGCGAGATAGACCTGACGGAGACCGAGGAGTCGGTGTGCCGCATCCTCGCGGCGAAGGAACGCTTCGCCGCAGGCGGAGCGAAGCCTGAGCTGTGCTCGCGCGAGGAGGATTTTGCCGCGGCACGGGATGTCTCGCGGCGCGCGATCGTCCACGTCGGCGGAAAGATCTGCGCGGCGGGGGAGGGGAGCTTCTTCGTCGGCTGCGCGGATTACCGCATGACGCAGGCGTCGAACGCCGCCCCCGAAGCGCGCCCGTTTTCGGAGTACATGCAGCGCCGCTTCGGCGGGAAGGCTGCCGTGTGCTCTACCAATCCGGACGACGCGGAGATAGCGAAAATTGTCAAAATGGCGGCGGGCTGCGGGAACGTGATCATGTCCACGTGCAACGCGCATATCTACCACGGGCAGCTGAAACTCGCGCGGGCGCTGGCGGAGACGGGCATAGAGATGACCGCCGCGGCGCTCAGGAATCCCTACGACCTGCCGCTGCTGCCTGATAATATCGGGCGGCTCGCGGTCTGGGACTATTCGGCGGACAGTCTTGCGGCGCTGTGCGAGGTGCTGCGAGGCGGCGAGTGCACCGGACGGATGCCGGTGAAGATCTGACGAGGTGAGAGCAATGTTCATAGCCGGAATAGACGGCGGGGGAACCAGCACAAAGCTTGAAATAAGGACGGCGGAAAACCGGTTCGTGCGGCGCGAGAGCTTCGGCGCGTTCAACATTTCCGCCATTGGCGAGGAGGGCTTCGCCGCGCGGCTACGCGAGGTGCTCGCCGCCTGCGGGGACATGGCCGACTGCGCCGCGATATGCTTCGGCAGCGCGGGGATATCGGTCGGCGCGGCGGGGGAGATCATCCGCCGTGAGCTTGCGGACGCGGGCTTCGCGGGACGACTCATCCTGCGCGGAGACCATGAGATCGCCCTGCGCGGCGCGATCACCGGCGCGGGCGGGATACTCATCGCCGGAACGGGGTCGATATGCTGCGGCGTCGATGAAAACGGGCGCTTTGCGCGCGTCGGCGGTTGGGGGCACCTGATCGACGACGGCGGCAGCGGCTACGCCATCGGGCGCGACGCGCTGGCGCTGACGGTGCGCGGCGAGGACGGCAGAGCGCTGCGGGGCGCGCTGCACGATACGGTGCTGCGCCGGACGGGCGCGGCGGATGCGCGCGGGATAGTTGAGTTTACCTACCATGGCGCGTCGAAGGCCGAGGTCGCGGCGCTCGCGGCCGAGGTGCTGCGGCTTGCAGCCCAGGGCGACGCCCAGAGTGCCGCGATACTCCGCCGAGAGGCGGAGGAGCTGCGGGAGCTGGTCTCGGCGCTGGCGCGGGAGCTTGCGATCGAGCGGCCGCGCATCGCGCTGATGGGCGGGCTGCTCGCGGAGGATAACGTGTACCGCGAAGCGGTGTGCGCGGCGCTGAGTGGCATGGCGCAGCCTGTGCGCCCGCTGCACGACGCGCTCTGGGGCGCGGCGCAGCTCGCGTTCGAGGCGCTGGGTGAGTAGGCGACCGGTAATAGAATTGAATGGAACGGGACGGCATATATGCCGTCCCGTTTTTATGCTGCTGTTTCTTTCATACAATGGCAGTAGTTTTGAGACTTTTCTCTCCCGCAGTCGGCTGCGCCGACAGCTCCCTCGTCAGAGGAAGCCGAGAGGAAGAGGTTTCAAGAGAGACTTTTATTTTCACTATTGGCGCTAGCACAAATTTGGCGCCCCCTCAGGCGGCCAGTGGCCGCCAGCGTCTCGCTGCGGCTCGGTCACGGCGCGGAGGGGTGGGGCAGCAAATTACACAACCCGTCACGCGGCACTGCGCGCGATTCATATCCCTTACGCACAAATACTTCAAAAAACACATGCATTTCAATGTTGAAAATCCCCAATTTTTGTGTTATTTTCATATCGATGGTCAGCGTTTGATAGCAATACTAACAAAAAGTTATACAATCACTATGAGATGTATAATTGCAAATTGTGAAAATATATGCTATACTAATTTTTGCAAATCGCTGATTAAGCGCAGACCCGGATCAGTAGAAAACGGCAGATGATAAATCTATATCTCATCGCCGTATAATAAGAAGGAAAAGAAAGGAAGAACCACATGGACGAAAAGTATAATGCCCTATTTACTCCGTGGAAGATTGGCAATGTGGAAATACCTAACCGCATCGTACAATGTTCCATGGGCGGCACCTCCCTCTTTGGTTGGCTGGAGCCTAACCACTTCGACAAGGAGGCCGCCTACTTCCTCCTCAACCGCGCGCAGGACGGCGTCGGCCTGATCCTCCCCGGTATGCAGTGCGTTCGCGATACCATGGGTATCCCCGGCCGCAAGTGGCTCTGGCAGAACGACCGCATGTTCAAAGAACTCAAGCCCTACATGGAAGAGTTCCACAAGACCGGCTCCAAGCTCTTTATTCAGCTCGCCGCAGGCTTCGGCCGCTCCATGGCTATCAACGGCTGGATGAGCTATCTGGCGAAACACGACTTCCTCAACAAGCTCGCTTCCCCCATCGTTGACGTTCAGTACTCCTGCGCGTCCGCTTCCGCTACCCCCAACCGCTGGAACGAGGAGCTCAAGTCCCGTCCCATGACCCGCGCCGAGATCAAGGAAATGGTCGAAGCGTTCGGTAAGACCGCGAAGAAGCTGCGCGATGCCGGCGTCGACGGCGTTGAGATCCACGCTGTCCATGAAGGCTACCTGCTTGACCAGTTCACCATGAAGAACTGGAACTTCCGTACCGACGAGTACGGCGGATCCTTCGAGAACCGTTTCCGCTTCCCCGTCGAGATCGTCAAGTGCATCCACGAGTATGCCGGCGACGACTTCCCCGTCTCCCTGCGTTACTCCGTCGTCTCCAAGACCAAGGGCTGGGGCAAGGGCGCAATGCCTTACGAGGAGGACTTCGAGGAGTTCGGCCGTGACATGGAAGAGTCCGAGAAGGCTGTCAAGTACCTCGAAGAGGCCGGCTACGCAATGTTCAACTGCGACAACGGCACCTACGACGCATGGTACTGGGCACATCCGCCTCAGTACATGCCCGACAACTGCAACCTGAAGTATGTTGAGCACATCAAGAACTTCACCAACGCTCCCGTCGTCTGCGCAGGCCGTATGGATCCTGTCAAGGCTGCCGAGGAGATCGCCGCTGGCCGTCTGGATGCAGTTGCTATCGCACGTCAGAATCTTGTTGACCACGAGTGGGTACATAAGATAAAAGAAGGACGTCAGGACGAGATCAAGCCCTGCATCCGCTGCCACAACGGCTGCTTCAACTTCGCAAAGTACAAGGGAACTCCCAACCTCCAGAACACCATGGACTCCCTGCACCTCGGCCGCTGCGCCCTCAACCCCACCACCATGCAGCACAAGAGATACTACATCGCTCCCACCAAGAAGGCGAAGAGAGTCGCTATCATCGGCGGCGGTATCGGCGGTATGGAATGCGCGCTCGTCCTCAAGCAGCAGGGCAACATCCCTGTCCTCTTCGAAAAGACCAATGAGTTGGGCGGTCTGTTCCTGACTGCTTCCGCCATGACCTTCAAAGAGAACGACAAGGAACTCATCACCTGGTACAAGCGTGAGATTGAGAAGGCTGGCATCGAGGTTCATATGAACACTGAGGTCAACGACCTGAACACTCTCCGTGGCTTCGACGATATCATCGTCGCCACCGGTTCTACTCCCAGAATGATGCCCCAGATCAAGGGCTTCGAGAAGACCCTCACCTTTACCGACGTTCTCAAGGACAAGAAGGATGTCGGCGACAAGGTTCTCTTCATCGGCGGCGGCCAGTCCTCCTGCGAGGCGGCTTACGATATGCTGCTGAACTTCGGTAAGCACCCGATCATCGTCGAGTACGCCGGCGACCTTATCGCGGCTCAGGCTACTTGCCTTGCCAACACCTCCTTCCTGCGTGACGCTATGGAGTACCACAAGGTTCCCGTTTACCTGCACTCCACCGTTACCGAGATCACCGACAAGGGCTGCACCGTCAAGAACGTTCAGACCGGCGAGACCTTCTTCGTCGAGTGCGACAGCGTCGTAAACGGCATTGGCTTCGTTCCCACTCCTGTCGGCGGCAAGACTGCCTCCAAGAAGGTCAAGGGCAAGGAAACCATCTACCGTGTCGGCGACTGCGTCGCGATCGGCAACCTGCGTACCGTTATCTGGCGCGCATGGGACGTCTGCATGGCCATCAACGGCAACAACCAGGGCATCGAGAAGATCGTCGACATGATCATCTGATCCCACGGCAGACGCGAAAGTATAAAATAAGAGACCTCCGCATGGCTTCGCCATGCGGAGGTTTTTTCGTGGGGGGGCAAGGCTAGGTGGTATCGTGAAGACACCCCAATTTAGCATTAACCTAGTATGCAGCCGAGTGGAGTACTTTATTCTGTGATTTGCCGCGTTTTCAGGCAGTCATATCTACAAGAACCTTCATGGCATCGTGGCTTGCCTGACGGTCAAATGCATACGATGTCCTTTCGAGCGGCACGATCTCGTCGATAAGCGGCTTGGTTTTGAGACTGCCGTCGAGCATGCCGGCGAGTGCTTTGAAAATATCGCAACCGCTGCTATCTGCTCGTAGCAGTTACCAAGTGAATTGTCGATGACATAATCTGCCCCGCACTGCTTAGCAATAGTTTGGCTTCATCCGCCGTTCCTCCTTTGATATTCTGCAACCATTATATCGAAGAAGGCTGCCTGAATCGAATGTGTGGGTATAAAAAATCACCGAGAAAAGTCTGTAATAGACCAATCTCGGTGATTCTCTGTTTGCCCTTGCTACGCCTGATAACTTTGTTTGAATATTACTTCGTTATCAGCCCACAGCAAACGAGCTGTCGGTTTTTGAGCAGAGCGTACTTAGCTCCGACGTGGAGAAGAACCCCAATAATACAAAGTTCGGATACTTTTGGGGTCACCTCCTCTGAAATTGGGGTCACAGCTGAAAATGCGGGGTCACATCTTTGACTTTGATTTGGCCGCACTTTTTACGATCTCCTCCGCCTGCCGCTGGGCATGAATCATTCTACCCTAAGAGCATTCAGTTTTTCAATTGCGCCAGTAATCGCATTGAAAATCAGTATGTACTCTCTTGTCGTTATCTCCATGTTCTCACCCTTGAAGGACTCGATAGCACAGAGTTGATGTGAAACATGTCGAAGCATGCAAAATGCTATTTCGGATTGTGCAAAAAAGGCCCGCATCTCTGCAGGCCATAAAATAGGTGGTATTTTAGATTAGGTTGGACAAAGCTTTGAGGAGTTTCGGCCCATGCTTCCGTATGATGAAAAAAGTGCCAACAACCAAAGAGCCGATGTCTGAACGATTATTCCCATAGAGGAATGCTTTCTCGCGGGAAAGTGGTCTCAGCAACACCCTTCTTCAATAAAACGGACACAAGAAAAACACTCCGCTCACCACAAATAGGGTAAGAGGGAGTGTTAATTAATGGTTTCAGATTCACTGAGATCCTAATTTGGACCATTACAACAACCGCTGTATCAAGGCAAAGCAAAAGGGCTTGCCGCCTGCTCTCCACAGACAACAAGCCCTTTCGGCTTCTTGAACAATTTTTTATTTCAAATATTGTCTAACTTTTTGGGCCACTTCAAATCTCCGGGGTCTTTTGTTCTTTTTGATTGCGGAATCCGGCTCTTATCTCCCACCGGACTGCGGAAGCCGCATGAATCATGCACTTCCGTTCTTCAAGCAGACCTGTTTCTTTCCCGTGCTCAGGCCAGATTCCCGGCGGCTTTCTTGTTCAGCTCGCTAACAGAGGGATATACATTGCAATACCCCACAGGATTTCGTTAAAATCCTACGCAGATATATGCCGCATGGTACAGCTCTATGAGGTCTTTCTGCACACTGCTCCCCCGGCGGCGATGCTGCCTAATGACGGCAGTATCGCTACTTAATTCAACCGGAGTTCTGTAAACTGCGTCTTTTTTCTTTTTTTCGCAACTTTTTCTTCCTTATCCTTGACAAAGCTTACAATTATGCTATAATTTTCTCATCCAAAACCAAATACGGAAACTATAGTTCAAATATGAATTAGCACTTAAAGCACACACCTTTATCTGTTTGCGGTCAAAACAGTTAAGTAGTAAAAAACACAATGGTTTCCTGCTTAACTGATTTGAATATGAAAGAAAGTCTACAAAACAAATAAGTAAGGAGATGCAAAAATGAAAAGGTTTGTAGCACTATTTCTGGCACTCATAATGTGCTTTGCTCTTGTGGGATGCGGCAGCAAAGCCAATACCGCTCCGGCATCCAGCAGCGATACGGCAAGCACCCAGACCGCGGAACCTACCGTTCTTCGTCTGGCGCTGGTAAATACCCCCGGCACCCCCATTTATGAAGCTACTGAGTGGTTTGCCAACCGTGTTAGTGAACTGAGCGAAGGCCAGCTGATCATTGAGCTTTACGGCGGCGGTCAGTTAGGCGATTATATTGCCACTTTCAGCGAAATGGTCAACGGCACCATCGACATGTGCTGGGATTCTGTCGTTTGCGAGTATGACCGTTCTCTGGAACTGATGGCAGCACCTTATCTTGTTTCCAACTGGGCACAGGTTAAGGCGGCATACAACACCGAATCCTGGCTGGGTAAGTATTGCGCGGAGCGTTATCTCAAGCTCGGCGTCAGAGTTTTGGGTTACACTCCCGGCGGCTTCTTTGGCGTGGCTGGCAACAGCGTCGGCAACGTTGACACTCTGTTTGATCTGGATGTCAAGCAGGACGCTCTCTGCCGCGTACCTCCGATGGACATCTCTATCAAGACTATGGAAGCCCTGAACTTTAACACCACTACCATCAACTACTCTGACCTTTACACCGCACTCCAGACCGGCGTTGCCGACTGTTGGATGGGTGGTAGTGTTTCCACAAACTACGAAAACTTCCGCGATGTAATCAAATATTATGTGGCATACAACTACATGAATGAGATCTATCCTCTCAGCATCAGCGAGCAGATTTGGCAGACCCTTTCTCCCGAGTTCCAGGAGATTCTGGTCCAGGCCGGTAAAGAAGCAACTGATAATGCATATGAGATCCAGTACAACTGCTACTATGACTACTTTGATAAGTTGAAAGAGGCCGGCATCACCGTGATTGAGCCCTCTGACGAGGAAGTTAATGCGATCGCAGACCGCGTACGCGAATATACCTGGCCCGCTCTGAAGTCAGTTTGCGGCGCTGAGGTGCTCGATGAGCTGTATGCGTTTGCAGAGGATATGAAAGCCATTACCGGCTGATTCAAGCTATATTCCCCAGCTAGACTGATTTAGGGTGTGTTCTAATGGAAGATAGTAAAAATTATTTTGAAATTCTGCGAAGTAGTAAGGGCTGGAAAGCGTCTGTCGGCGTGATGAGGACCGTTGAGGCTGTGATCGTATTTTCAGTCATGATGACGGTTTTCGTTAATACCGTAGCCAGATATTTATTCAACGCTAATTTTTCCTGGATTGAGGAGATGCTGACGATTTTTGCCATGTGGATGTATTTCCTCGGCGGCGTTATCGGCGCTGAGGAAGAAAGCCATATCTATGGAGACCTGGTCAGCGGTTCTCTACGCAGCCAAAAAGTGAAAAAATGGCTTACTGTTGGAGTCAATCTGCTTAATACTCTTTGTGCAGCGTTCTTCACGTACCTTGCTATCGCTTACTGTGTACAACAGACAAAATTCGGAGTTACTACTGCGTATCTGAGATTGCCTAAAGGCACTTCGCAGTATGCCGTTGGCTTCGGCATGATAGGTATGACCTTTTACTGGCTCTTCCATACTCTGAGATACTTGTTCAAAAAACCTTCCGAATATGAGGTTGCTGCAGCAGCTTCTGAGGAGAACCTTTCTGATGCCGAGAAAGAGTCTGTAATAAACAAAGAAGATAACTGTCAGGAGGGAAGAGAATGAGTACGCTTACAGTATTGGCTTTGTCGATCGTCCTGCTGACTGTCCTCATGATCATCGGCACTCCTATGCCCATAGCCTTTGGTACCGGCATTGTTTTCATTGTTTTTTCTCTGGGCATAAACTATAACAGTCTCATACATATCGGTTATTCCCAGATTAGCAGTTACATTCTGCTTGCAATGCCGCTGTTTGTTATCGGCGGAGCGTTGATGTCCAACTCCAGGATCGGTATAAGCATTGTTAACTGGTTTGAATGTATCCTTGGTCGGCTGAGAGCCTGTTTGCTTCCTGTTACCACGGCGGCCTTCGCGCTGTTTGGCGCTGTCTCCGGATCTGGTATGGCTGTCATGAGCTGCCTGGCGCCTATTCTGTTTCCCAGAATGAAGGAGAAAAACTATCCTGTGGAGACGGTTGCCGCTGTTTTATGCTGCGCCGCTCCTCTGGGCCTGCTTATTCCTCCCAGCTGCACACAGATTGTTTACGCATGGTCGGCGAATGTTTCCGTTCTCTCCTGTTTTCTGGCAGTTGCAACTCCGGGCGTGGCGATTACGGTACTTATGGCTGTCGTTTCATCAAGAATTGCTATTAAGAAGGTTCCGGATCTGCCCCGGGGGGAGAAGCTGCCTCCTAAATTATATTGCAAAAACCTTGTGAGCGTTACAGGCAAGTCTGCCCCCGGCTTGGTGATGCCCATCATTGTTCTGGGTGGTATATACAGCGGAATCATGACCACTACTGAGTCCGCATCCGTTGCAGCAGTTTACGCGCTTTTGATCTCCATATTAGTTTACCATGAGGTCAAGGGTAAGCAATTTATCGGATTCATGGCGGATGCCGGTGTTACTACCGGCGTGCTCATGGTAAATATGTTTTTTGTCATGATGTTCAGCCGGCTGCTCCTGCAGGAAGGTTTGCCTAAGTATATTCTCAATCTGCTGCTGTCTGTTTCGGACAACAAGTGGGTCATTATGATCATGATTAATATCTTCATGATCATCCTCGGGATGCTGATGGATGACGGGTGCGGCACCATTCTCTGCGCCACGATCCTTACGCCTGTCATCATTGATCTGGGCTTCAGTCCCTATCAGTTTGCGGCTATCCTGGGCGTGAATCTGGGCATGGGCTGCATCACTCCGCCTACTGCGCCGTTTTTGTATATGTCATCGAGATTTACAGGTGTTCCTGTAAAGGCGATGATCAAGGATGTAATGATCATTCTTTTGCTGGTATATTTGCCGGTGCTTTTTATCACGACCTTCTGGCCTGATTTCTCGCTCTGGCTTCCCAAACTGGTGCTTGGCGACAGGTTCTCCATGTTTTAATTGAATTTTTCTTTCCTAAAACAATCGTCCAGTACGCATTTTCTGCTTTGGAAAGTTATATAGCAGCAGATTTCTCTGCTGCTATATTTTTAAAAAATGGAGCTACATAAGCGGCTTCATTTCATATGACGTCTATTCTTTTGTCACGCTTTTGATTTGGGCAGGCCCAAACGCAAGGAAATATTTCTTGCTGACTGTGTAAGCAGATCAACAAGGTGTTCCTTAGATTCACCCTGATAATTTGAAATAGCACCTGTCAAGCCGACAGCCGCTACACAGCGAATCTCATGGTTAAATATGGGGGCTGCAAGACAGCCGATACCTATGGCATACTCCTCATTATCGAAAGCAAAGCCATTACCGGATACTTTGCTGAGCTCAACAAGAAAGTCTTTCCGGTTGTCTATGGTATTGACTGTGGCCTTATGAAATTCCGTGTTACTGAGAATGTACTCTCTTTCGCTGGGGGTTGCAAAGGCTGTGAGCACTTTACCGGCTGCACTGATGTTGATGGGCAGAATGCTGTACAGGTCTGTATAGAGAAGTACGGGGTTTGGCGGTGTAATCTGCTCAATATAGGTAACGCTGTAATCTTTGATAATACCCAACTGCACAACCTGCTTGCTCTTGATGGCAAGGCTATAGAGCTCCGAATTCGCGACCTGCCGCAGATCGTTAATATATGTCATCCCGTTTGCCAAGGTAAGAATCTGCAATCCAAGACGAAAATGGCTGGTACGCTGAGAGTCTTCCTGAATGTAGTTGCGGGCAGCAAGTTGTTTGACGATCCTGAACACGGATGTGTGGGGAAGCTGAAGATCGGTTGCGATGGATTTTATACTTACAGGGTCTCTTGCCTGAGCTATGTACTCAAGCACAGTCAGAGCCCTGTCTAAAGAAGGTACTATTGGTTCGTTCATGTTTGACATGTATTGGCTCCTCATCGCTATATAATTTATGGATATCGTTTTTATTCTTACCATAGTTTGCACTTATTGTCAAGTCTTGAGAAAAGACCGCTTTGTAGTCTAGCTCAGTATTGACAAAAAAAACGAGTAATGCTATCATATCAAATATGAAATATATATTCCATATTTGAACTAATTAAACTTCAAAAATCATAAATAACTGGAGGTAGAGTAATGCTTAGAAAACCTATCGTTGGTATTATCGGTTTTTCTGACGGCGATCCTGGCGTTCATGAAGAACTGAAGGACGTTGTGCAGAAACAGGTCGATGTTATCGAAGAGGAACTGAGAAAAAGCGGCGAAGTGGAAGTCATTGTTGCAGACAAGCTCGTTGCTTCGGAAGTTGATGCAAAAGAGCAGGCAATGCTGCTGCGCAGCAAGGGCGTTGACGTTACTGTTTTCTCCTACGGCGTCTTTGCTTTCCCCAATTTCTCCGCAATCGCCGCCAAAAACGGCAAAGGTCCCTTTATTCTTGCAGCGAATCTCAATCCGGACTGGCCCGGTATGGTCGCCATGCTTGCGGCGGGGGGCGCGCTTAACCACCTGGGCATCAGGCATTATCGTGTGGCCGGCGATTTCAGGGATCCTGAAGTTTTAGGAAAGCTCCTTATGTACGCGAAGTGCGGCTACGTCGTTTCTGCGCTCAACGGTCAGAAGTACGGTCTTATTGGTGGTCGTAGTCTGGGGATGTACAGTGCTGTTGTCAGTATGCAGGATTGGCAGAAGACCTTCGGCGTCGATGTTGATCATCTGGACCAGTCTGAGATACTGCGCATTGGGGAAACAATTCCTCAGGCTCAGGTAGATAAGGCAGTGAATTGGCTCAGTGAAAACCTTAAAGCTATCAACTATGACGGAAAGCAGTTGACTCCTGAGAAGCTTGCGCTTCAGATTCGCCATTATGAGGCGCTCAAGCAGATCATTAAAGAGCATAATTATGATTTTGTTGGTGTAAAGTGCCATTACGAAATGAGCCGTCATTACTGCACACAGTGCATAAGTGCAGCATTCTGCAATGACCCGTATGACTGGGATGGTCCCAAAGAGCCCGTCGCCTATGCATGTGAGGCTGACTGCGATGCCGCTCTTACCATGCAGATCCTGAAATTGCTCACCCATAAGCCCGTTATCTTTATGGACGTCCGCCATTATGACGCAGAAAACGATGTGATGGTGTTCTGCAACTGCGGTTCTCAGTCCACTTACTATGCCGGTGCCAGCGATGACTACAAGGAAAATCTTAAAAATGTCACGCTGTATCCGGCCCTGAGCATTTATGCCGGCGGCGGCTGCCATGTCAACTGCATGACGCATCCGGGTAAAGCCACGATTGCGCGTCTTTGCCGTAAGGAAGGCAAATACCGTATGACGCTTATTTCGGCAGAGTTTGTTACCCTCCCCGAAGAAAAAATGGCAGAGACGACGCTTGAATGGCCTCATGTATTTGCAAAGCTGCCCTTCGACCATAACATTTTCCTTAATGATTTTGACGCAAATCATTGCCATGCGGTCTATGGTGATCATATCGAAGAGCTCAAGACCATCTGCAGCATGCTTAATATTGATTATGAGGTTATGGGCGAGTAAAAAAAGCATGTACCAATCGGTTTATTACCGAAGAAAGAGCAAAGAGGTAAGAGTATGAGAGTTTCCGGACATCCCATTATTTCAGATTTCAAAAAGGGACGCCTTGTCACCTTTGAATACGACGGTATTACTCTTGAAGGGTACGAAGGCGAGCCGGTTTCCATGGCGCTGAAAGCCAACGGAATCGAGATCCACCGCTATACGACAAAGCTGCATAAACCCAGGGGAATGTTCTGCTCCATTGGCCGCTGCACAGACTGCGTAATGGTGGTAGATGGCGTTCCCAATGTCCGCACATGTATGACTCCGCTTAGAGAGGGCATGAAGGTCCAGACTCAGTATGGTGTGTCTGCAAAGAAGGAGGATGGCAAAGAATGAGGCGATATGACTTAGTCGTAATTGGCGCAGGCCCTTCCGGCCTATCTGCGGCTATAGAGGCAGCTTCTCATGGGCTCAACACCATCGTTTTCGATGAGAATGCACGGCCCGGCGGTCAACTTTTCAAGCAGATACATAAGTTTTTCGGTTCAAAAGAGCATAAAGCAAAGATCCGTGGTATAGACATCGGCGCAAAACTTGTGGCTGAGGCCGAAGAGGTCGGGGCAAAGGTAGTTCAGAATGCTACCGTCATGGGCATTTTCCCCCATAAGGATATCTCCGTCATGGTCGATGGCGAAATCTTCACCTGCAAGGCGGACAACATTATCATCGCAACCGGCGCGTCTGAGAACACTCTGGCGTTCCCCGGCTGGACGCTCCCCGGCGTTATGGGTGCGGGCTCCGCTCAAACGCAGATGAATCTCCACGGCGTAATGCCCGGCCAGCGCATCCTAATGATGGGCTCCGGCAATGTTGGCCTGGTCGTTGGTATGCAGTTGAAGCAGGCCGGCTGTGAGCTGGTGGCAATTGTCGAGGCAGCGCCGCGGGTAGGCGGCTATGGCGTCCACGCCGCAAAGCTTGCCCGCACGGGAGTGCCGTTCTATCTGCGGCACACGATACTGCGGGCCGAGGGCGAGGATCATGTCCGTAAGGCCGTGATTGCAGAAGTCGGTGACGACTGGAAGCCGATCCCGGGAACTGAAAAGGAATTTGACGTTGATACGATCTGTCTGGCTGTCGGCTTGTCGCCTATGTATCAGCTGGCAATGACCGCAGGGTGCAAGCTCGTTGATGAACCTGTAAACGGCGGCGTCCATCCCGAGGTGGATGAATATGGCGCGACCAACGTGCCCGGCGTATTCTGCACCGGCGACCTAATCTGCATTGAGGAGGCAAGCTCCGCAATGGTAAAAGGGCGCGTTGTAGGCGCTGCTGCGGCTTGGCGTGCCGGCTATATCACTGAGGAAGAACACTCGCTCCTCCACAAGAAATACATGTCCTCCCTCAATCAGCTCCGTCAGGGTATGTTCTCCGGTAAGAACAAGGGCAACCCCAACATAAAAACCACTGCCGAGAATATACCGCTGTCCAACAGCCTGCTCACCCACGGATACCTGGACGAAGAGGATGTAAAAAATTTCCCCGGCTTCTCCCGGCAGGCTGAAGGCTTCCACCCGGTAGTGGAGTGTACACAGAATATCCCCTGCAATCCCTGTCAGGATGCATGCCCAAAGCACTGCATCACCGTCGGAGACAATATTACAAACCTCCCCGTAGTTCACCCTGAAATCCAGTGTATTAACTGCGGTATGTGTGTAAGCTCCTGCCCCGGTCAGGCCATCTTCCTGATCAATGAAAGCTTTGAGCCGGGTTACAGCGCCATATCTTTGGCCTATGAGTTCAGTCCCATTCCGGCAATTGGCGATAAAGGAACCGCTTTGGACCGCAGCGGACAGCCCATATGTGAAGCAGAAGTCGTGAATGTGCGTATAAACAGCGCTTATGACAGAACGCCGGTGCTCACGATGAAAGTTCCTTCTGATATGGTAGATAAGGCGAGATTCTTTATTCCGAAGGAGGCGAAGAAGGCATGAGTTCAATTTGCGATGAAACTTATAATTTAGGCGAATTTGAGCCTCGTCCTGACGATGATACTATTATTTGCCGCTGCGAAGAGATTACCCGCGGTGAAATACGCAGAGCGATTCATGACGGCATGTACACTATAAACGAGGTTAAACGTTTCCTGCGTGTGGGAATGGGTTTGTGTCAGGGACAAAGCTGTATCAAAATCGTCAGAAGCATTATTGCTGAGGAGCTCGGGATATCTCCCAGTGAGGTAAATGTCATAACTGCCCGTTCGCCGGTACGCCCGATACCTATGGGGGTATACGGAAATGATACATTCAATCCAAAATTTTTGGGAGGCGACGAGGGTGAATAAGACCAGTGATGTTATTGTCATCGGCGCAGGCGTTGTAGGCTGTTCGGCAGCTTACTATCTCTCCAAAGCCGGCATGAAGGTTACTGTCCTTGAGCGCAGAGAGATCGCTTTCGGAGCGTCAGGCCGTAACGGCACCGGCGCACGTCAGTCCGGCCGCGATAACAGAGAACTGCCCCTGGCAATGTTCGGAGTAAAGAATATATGGCCCTACCTCGCCGAAGAGCTGGGTGAAGACATTGAATATGTCCAGAACGGCAATATGCGTATGGGCAAGACAGAGAGAGACTATGAGGCCCTTCAGGAGATCGTGACTGCAAACCGGAGCCTTGGCCTTGACATCCGCTTCGTGACTGATGTCAAGGAAATACGCGAGCTGCTGCCAGTGGTAGCCGACGACGTCACCTGCGCGACCTGGTGCCCTACAGACGGCCATGCAAATCCCATGCGGACCACGCTGGCACTTTACAAGAAGGCTCGTGCGCAGGGTGCGAAGTTCATCACCAACATCAAGGTGCTTAAACTCGAAAAGCATGCGGGCAGGGTCCGGCGTGTGTATACAGACGACGGCGTGTTTGAAGCTGACCGGGTGATTCTCTGCGCCGGATACGGTTCCCGCAAGATCATGCGCACAGTCGGTATAGATGTGCCCATGCTTCCTCAGCTTACCGAGGCATTTATCACTGAGCCGATCCCCTTTGTTACTGAAAAGTATATCTGCGCGGCTGACGGATGCTTCTATGCCCAGCAGCAGTGCAACGGGACCTGGCTCATAGGCGGCGACAGTAACTACGAGATCTATGACGCCAACTATCCAAGAGAAGTGACATTCTCTTTTTCCGCGCCAAGGATTGCCAGATTCTTTCTTGATTACATGCCATCTCTGGCGGGCGTAAAGGTTATCAGATCGTGGAGCGGTCAGTTGGATATGTGCTGGGATGGCTGCCCTGTCATATCCCCTGTAGAGGAAGTTCCCGGACTGTATATAGGCTGTGCTTTTACAGGCCATGGCTTCGGTATAGGCCCGGCTGCAGGATACGTTCTGGCACAAATGGCCATGGACGAGGAGCCGGCCGCAGACCTGTCCGGACTCCGGTATGACCGTTTCCGTATGCCCAGTCATTAAGCAAAGGAGAGAACTGTATGCAGCGAATATTTAATGATCCGAACAAAATCGTTGAAGAAATGCTGGAAGGTTTCTTGAAAGCCAATAAACATATCGTGGCGTCCACAAGCAACCCGCGGGTGGTCAGAGCGGCAGAGCTTCCCAAAGACCGCGTGGCCATCGTCACCGGGGGCGGCTCCGGTCATAAACCTGCTTTTGTGGGCTATGTAGGGAAAAACATGGTCGACGCAGTTGCTGTGGGCGAGATCTTCTCCTCACCGACAGCAGTTGCCTTTCTTGACGCTTTCCGAACCGTAAACGCCGGAAAGGGCGTTGCGTGTCTGTACGGTAATTATTCCGGCGACAACATGAACGTGAAGATGGCCTCCCGCATGGCGAAAAAAGAGGGCATAGAGGTAAAAACCGTCGTTGCCAATGATGACGTTCCGTCTGCCCCCAAAGACCAGAGGGAAAAGCGCCGTGGTGTAGCGGGCGAAATTCTCATGTGGAAGATAGGCGGAGCCAAGGCCGCTGCCGGTGCTTCCCTTGATGAAGTGATTGCCGCCGCGCAAAAAGCGATAGACAATACAAGAAGTATGGGCATTGGCCTGACTCCATGTACGTTGCCTGCCGTGGGTCACCCCAACTTCAGCATTGAAGAGGGCACCATGGAGATAGGCATCGGCCATCACGGTGAAAAAGGTATTGACATCGTTCCGATCGAAAGTGCCGCCGAAATGGCAAAACGAATGTGCAACATAGTGCTCCCTGACTTGCCCTTCTGCGAGGGAGATGAGGTTGCGGTGCTCATTTCCGGCCTGGGTGCAACTCCTGTCATGGAACTGTATGTCCTGTACAATGAGGTAGATAAGATTCTTGAAAGCAAAGGTATAAAGGTTTACCGCAGCTATGTAGGCAACTATTTTACTTCTCTTGAAATGTCAGGAGCAACGCTCAGTGTAATGAAGCTGGACGAGGAGCTCAAGATGCTGCTGGACATGCCGACAGAAACCATGGGTCTGACACAGTTCTAAGGAGGAACCGGGCATGGATAAATTTTTAAATGCTGAGGGAAAGCCGATCCTGGAGAAAATGGTGCAGACCATACAGAAAAACAAAGGGTATCTGGGAGACATAGATGGCCTGATCGGCGACGGCGACCACGGGATGAATATGAACAAGGGCTTCACGATGTTCTGGGAGCAATTCGGCGAAAAAGAACTGAGTTTTACTGTGGGCATCGGTGAACTGGGCACATTGCTGTTTACGCAGATAGGCGGCTCTATGGGCCCTATTTATGGCACGATCTTTACGGAGATGTCAGATGCGGGCTGTGATTTCGAAGAAATCGGCATAGGTGAATTTACAGCCATGCTGGAAGCCGGTATGAACGGCCTGTTTGAAATAGTGGACGCCCGAGTAGGAGACAAAACTCTTGTAGATACGCTGTCGCCTTCGATCGATGCACTCAAGAAAGCTCAGGCGGAGGGCAAAAATTTCAATGACGCTTTGTCCGATATGAAGGCTGCTGCCGCGGCCGGTCGGGACTCCACTGTAAATCTTGTGGCTCAATTTGGCCGTGCAGCCCGCTTGGGTGAACGCTCCAGGGGCGTACAGGATGCGGGCGCCGCATCCTGCTGTCTGCTGCTAACGGCTATGGCCGACGGTATACAGGCCCTGCTTTTAGGAGGAATATCGTGAGAAATATTATAATTGGCTGTGACAATGCCGCCGTTGAACTCAAGAAAATTATTGTTGAGTTTTTAGTAGAAAATTAGATATGAATTTTGATTATCTTTTTAGAAGTTCTTATATGCCGGTATAGCCCGTATTTACAGGCTTTTCCGGCATTTTTCGTATCGGAAGAAACTCACATATATTTTTATATCCGCTTAGGTTTTTGCTTTCAAAAGTAGTAAAGAAGTAGTAAAACCTTGATTTACTACTAAGCTGCTATCCGCAGCATTTCAGCTTTTGCGCTGTCGAAAGTAGCGTGTGCGTAATAGTTCAGCGTCATAGTAATGTTGGAATGTCCCATAATGTACTGTAATGCTTTCGGGTTCATTCCGGCATTTGCCATGTTGGTACAGAACGTATGACGTAAGGTGTGCGGTGTCATTACTTTCGGTAGAGCTTCCTCATGGTACTTGTTGTACTTCTTTGCAAGCCCCCTAAACATACCGTCATAATTGGTAGCTGTTTTCGGGTAGCCGTCCCGGTTGTGGAAAAGGAAGTTGCTGTAACCGTCAATAGTAACAGCTTTTGCACCCCTGCGCCGTTTCAGCACTCGGTTAAATGCTTCATATACTTTTTCGCTCATTGGAATTTGACGAATACCGCTTTTCGTTTTTGGTGTTTCAATGTAATATCCTGTTTCCGCACTTCTTAAAAGTTGGTGGTCTACATTGATTATCCTATTCTCAAAGTTAATGTCAGTATCGGTCAGCCCGCAAAGTTCAGAGATACGAAGCCCTGTCCCAAGCAAAATAATAAGCTCGTCATAATACTTCTGATAAACTTTGTCATTTTGAGCAAAGGACAAAAAACTTTCTTCCTGCGCTGGTGTTAGCGGAACCTTTGGTTCTGTATCATCTTCAATGACAGTGTTTAACTGGAAGTCAAAAGGATTTTTCCTTATGCAATCGTCCTGTATCGCTGTGTAAAAGGCAGCTTTCAAGGAACGCTTGTCATTACTGATAGTCTTATAGGAAATTCCTTTTTCTTTCATGCGGATTGCCCATTCTTTCGCGTCGGACAGCTTCACGCTGTCAATCGGGCAGCCCCCAAGTTTATCTTCTTCCAGTAGCTTCATCAGCCGCTTGCGTCCGTTTTTCGTATTGTACCTTACATTTCCCCGGTGGCGTATCTGCTTTGCATAAAGTTGGCAGACCGTCATTTTCTTGCCTATGGTGTCTATCCCGTCGTCAAGGTCTTTCTGTATCTCTTTTACCTTTTCTCGTAGGGATATATCCTCACGCTTTCCGGCAGGGGTCTTGTCCGTAGGTACTAACTTCCACGCATACACAAACTGCGGATTACCAAAGGTATCTATATATTTGTAAGCATATCTTCCGTCTTTTCTCTGGCTCTCTCCCGACCGCAAAACTCGATTTTTGCTGTCACGTCTTTTCTTTGACATTTTTCAATGCTCCTTTCCAAGACGGAAAGAGCCTTGATATGCTTATCCCATTATAGCACATTCAAGGCTCAATTTCACTATCAGATTGTGTCTATGGTATCAATCATTTTTTCAAACTGTTTGCGCTTGATTTGAATACGGTTGCCGTTCATAATAACCCACCCGGCGGCAGGATTTTCCTCGGCTAATTTACGCAGCTTGTTTTCTCCGATACGGAAGTATTTAGCTGCTTCATCTATCGTAAGCGTGTATTTTTCCCAAATAGGCACGTCGGCGTTACTCATAGTATCGTCCCCCTTTCAATATTAGGAAAAGTGAATAGTAAAAGGGGCTTTAATCGGACGGCTGTTAGCACAACCTCGCGGGAGTTCCACCCCTGCCCGTTAAGGCAGCTCTACCCAATGCCTGCGACGCTTTTAACGCTCGGACTATGGCTATAAAGGCTTGTCTACCCTTAGTGCGTGTCGTCGCCCACAAGCCGCTACACTTGTTCCCCGGCGTGGTGGTGGTCGCTCGACTTTCTCCAATAGAAGAAAAGCGTCATGGCGCACCTGCCGTATGGCTCAACGCAAAAAGGACGTATCCGATTTGCCCTATACTGCGTCGCCGTTATCTTGCGTCGCTTTCTTTGTCAAAGAGCAAGTAAGGTCAAGTCAACAGGCAGCGGAAAGGGGGACGCTGCTTGTGGTTATCTCAAACCTTGAATGAAAGGACAGCCCGCATAAGACGCGAACGCAAGCGGTCGCGTATATCCTCATCTATGCCCCAATAGATATTTCCGCGCTCATCACGCAGCTTTCGCATAGACAGGGACGCTATGTAGCTTTCGTAATGCTGTACGACAATGTTCATAGCTTCCGGGTCGCCCTTAGTAGCGGCTATGATTACCGGGTAAGGCAACAAGCCGCGTTCGTCCTGTTCTGATTTACTAATCTGTGCAGTCATAGGCTTTTTCCTCCAAATAGCGTTTTAACAGCTTCATTGAGCTTGTCCGGCGGGACTGTACCGTTGTCCTTGACAGATTACAAAACTTTGCAATCTCGCGTTCGCTCATGTCAAAGAAATAATACAGCAGTACGGTTTCCCGCTTTTCTTCCGGCAAACTGTGCAGGGCTTCGGCAAGCAGCTTCGCAGTAATTTCTTTGCCGCCGACAACGAAAGACTGTTCTGCTTCATCATCTGCAAAATACTCGTCGCAGACGTAGAGCTGTTTTTCTTCCAGTGGCGACAGGTCAGAAAAAGTAACCTCGCGTAATTGTCGCTGCTTTGTGTCCCTGTGGGCATTCATAGCTTCTCGCTTCAACGCCAGTTTGCAAAAGCCGTTAAAAGCACAACGGATTTGCCATTGGGTACGAATAGGCTCGTTCATGTTCTCACCTCCTTTCGCTGCCGCGAAAGCGGTGGAGTTTGAAATGTCCCCTTTCGTAAACCCTCAAACCAACGCACTTCAAAATGGACGTTGGTTTTAGAAATTTTTTGAAAAAGTTTTTTGATAAAATACAAAATGCGCCCGTCTGCAAATTGCAGACAGGCGCAAAGGAATTATCAAAAGTATATGTATGATTTGTGAGTTCATCTATGTAGCCAGAATAACCCGTTGGCGGGTAATGGCTTTTTTTGATAACAGTCTATTAGGGCATAGGAAAAAGGACATGACGATACCTCCTTGATACCGCCATGTCTTTATCTAGTAGGAGAGTTATCGTTAGAATTTAGATAGATAAAAAGAAACGGCGGCTCTGAAAATCAAAGCCGCCGAAATAGAATAGGCGCGTGAAAACCTGTCTGCGTTGCGACGGCTTTTTTTCTTTGCCGTCGTCCGGCAGATGTTCTATACTATGTCAATTTCAAAAATTTCTCATTATCCTTTATTACTTTTTTGTTTTGTCTTATGTAAAAGCAGGATAACCAAAACAGAAATAGCTATACTGCATAGAATATATGTCCAATTAAAATATGATAGATTTATTAAATTCTGTGCTGATTGATTTTTAATGAAGTTTGTATATGGTGCGTTACTCTTAATCGCTTCCATAACTCCTACAACATTTATCGGTCTTAAATTGTATAAGTACGCACCAAATAAATATATTGCTGCTTTTTCAACGACCGACGGTATTAAAATAGCCAATGCAGCAAGCCATAATTGACATTGCTTGTGGGATTTCTGTAAATATAACGCCCCAAAAAGATAGGGCAATATCGCAAGGCAACAGCCCAAGAGGACAATATTCTGATGAAGCCCAAAGAGGGCAAAGAATATGCGGATAAAAAGATACGTTCCAAATATAATTAACCAATCAATGAGCAAGCTTTTTATTGGCGTGTGCTTTTTTACTATTTCATTCTGTAACTGCATTTCACTACCTCCCAAATAGACGTTACACTTTTGGAAACGTCAAGGTTACGGTTGTTCCACCGTATGAATTGTTTTTAAGCTCCACCGTGATAAATAAGTCAGTTGCCATTTTCTGAACAAGGTATAAGCCCATACCTGTAGAACGACTAAGGTAACTGCCCGTATCTCCGGTAAACCCCTTGTCGAAAACAAAGGGTAAGTCAGACAATGGTATGCTTGTGCCGTTGTCTTTGATAGATAAAGAAATCTGTTCACTATTCATACTATCAGCTATGGAAAATATGAGCCGTGGGGCAAGGTTGTTTCCCACATATTTCACACTATTACTGATTATCTGTCCTAAAATGAACATCAGACCTTTTTTGTCAGAAATCACTTGATAATCGTTTTCGGTATATTCAATAGAAAATCCGGCTTCTTCAAGAAGCGTTAAATTATCTTCAACTGCTTCACGGCAAGTTCCAAGAATTGAAAGCGACTCAAAAGAGTAATCCTTATGTGTAGCCCCAAGCCTTGAAAAGTATAGAATTTGTTCTATATCCTGTCGGGTATGGTCGCGTACATAAAGCATACGAGTATGAACCAAAGGGGACATTTCATCTTTTCGATTATCCAGTAGCAAGGTCATAAGGGATAGTGGTTTTTTGATTTCATGCACCCAATTTTCAACATAGTGTTCATAGTCTGTAACTGTAATTTTCTGTTCGTTGATATATTCTTGCTGCGTCCTCAAATGTTTTCCCAATTCACAGATAAGAGGGCGTATTACAGCGGGAACAGCTTCACACAGTAAGTATTCGTTGGTATCGTCCGGCTCTAATAGAAAACGCCGAAAAATAGCGTCTGCCTTGTTACGTTTTCTGATTGATATAGCAAGAGGAATAGCAAGTGCGGCAAATGACACAAAAATTATCAATGCAGCATAATTTATAAAATAATCAGGGTTAGCCAACCAAGCAAGAAATATAAAGAACAAGTCCAAACAGGCAAGTGTAATAATCCATACCCGGTTAGAGGAAATATAGATTAAAAGTATTTTCAACTTATTCATAAGCGCACCTGCTCTTTCAAGCGGTAGCCTTGACCGCGCACTGTTTCTATACGTTCTTCAAGACCAAATTCACGAAGCGTTTTTCGCAGCCGAGTAAAATTTACTTGTAATGCATTTTCGTCTATAAATTCTTCTGTTCCCCATAGTCTAATGCATAATTCTTTTTTAGAAACAATCTTAGGGCTATTTTTCAAGAGAGCAAGTAATATTTTTCCTTCGTTCGGTGGCATAAGGTAAGAGCTATTCCCTACATAAATTGTAAAGGTATTCGGGTCAAGTAAAAAACCACCTCCATCAAGTAACCCTTGCTGTACCTGTTCTTCTTTACGTCGAAGAAGATTTTTAATTCGGGCAAGTAAACGTGACATATTACAAGGTTTTGTTAAATAGTCATCAGCCCCCAAGTCTAATGCGTGCAGTTCGTCCTGCAATTTATCTCTTGCAGTCAATACGAGTACCGTACCAATCTGTTTAGCTTTCAACTCTTTACATATTTCAAAACCCGAACGAAAGGGAAGATTGATGTCAAGCAAAATTAAGTCGGGAAAATATGCTGCTATTTCTGATACTGCGTTTTCAAAATCCGATAATCCAATCGTATCATATCCCGATTTTTCTAATAAGTTCAACAGTTCTTCTCGCATATAAACATCATCTTCAACCACAACTATCTTTGCCAATATGTCCGCCTCCTTTCCCATAATATTTATAAGCCTGTTAAGAATTGGGCTTGTAATTGAGCTTTCCTATTTCACGATTAGCTGTTCGAGCAACAGCCACACCGTAAATTACCATAACAAGAACAACAATAACAGCCATAGCAATTAAAAGAGGATAGGACTGTTCAAGGTGTGCCGCTCCTGAATATAAATATAGCTGCATGGCATATATCCCTACTGCTCCGCTGATACACGCTAATATAAGAGGAAGCAGGAAATACCATAATACTTGTTGGTTGATAGAACGCTTAATTTGTTCACGTCGTGCTCCTAAAATAGAGAGTGTTAGATACCTTGATTTTGTAGTTTGCATTTGCGTCAAGAATTGCAGGGCAAGTAATGCACACGCAATAATCAAAAACATAAATCCCATGTATAGTGTTGTATAACTTCCGGAAATAACATAAAATAATTGTCGCCCAAAATTATTAAGATAGCTTTCGTAATATAGACCAGATGGTTTTAACAAATCACGAGCTTCCATAATCGGTAACATTAAACCTTTTGTTTCAACAAGTTCATTAGGAATACAAAAGTTCCAATAAACCATACAAGTGTCTGAATTTACAAATTCTGAATATATCTCATCTGAAACAATCAATGCAGTTATAATCTTGATATTTTCATCTGCGGTCAACCCTTTCATCGGTACAGAGGGAACAAGATAAAATGGTCTTTCGTTGATAGAAAGCAACGCTTCATTATTCGCCTGTGCGTCTGCTGCAATTTGATTTAACAGTGTAACCGTTTCATCTTGAGCATTACCTAAAAAATCTGGGTTGAGATAATAGACAACTTCATTGTTCCCAAGGCTAATCTGTTTTTCTCCCGCGGCATCCAATAACCGATTATAGGAAGATACAGGAAGCAAATAAGGAGAAGAACTACCAGTATCAATAAGACCTAAAAGGTTTAAGGCAGCAGGTTGGTCGGAGCCAAAACTATACATACCATCTTCTTGTGTGGCAGGGTCTACTACATCTTGAGGTAAATGCTGCACGATTTGTTTCCTAAATTTCGACCAATCAACAGGAGAACTTATCCCATCCGAAGCAGTGGATTTTATATTTCCTATTTCCATACGGTTCAGATTTGATACATAAGGACGAATTTGTTCGTTGGAAAGATACTTCTCAACAATTTGGTCGTTGCCCATTACAGTAAAGTCATAAACAGAAGTACCTCGTGTCAATTCACTTCCATATGACATTATGCGCACTGAGCCGTCGGTAATTAACATAATAGTAAGCATCATCAGAATGGACGCTACGCTGATTGAAATATATTTATTAACGACATTTTCATGCAACTGCCGTAAAGTAAATACATAAAGTCCTCTTGTGGCTTTGTGTTTTATAGAAGCTGCCCATATACTCAAAATTCTTGCAAGTCCTCGAATAAATAGAATTGTTCCGATAATTCCAAGTAAAACGGCAATAAGCAGCATTGCCCCACTCGCAGCCATAAAATGCTCTACAACAATCCAGTACGCGACAAGCAAAATTACGGTGCCTATAGCAAACGATACGAAACTTACATATGGATTCCCTGTGCGTTGCTTTTTCGCCATCTCTCCATAAACAAGTTGATGTAGCTCTTTACGGAACAGCTTTCCGCATAGAACAAACAATGCTACAAACTGAATAATCAAGAAGCCTAACGATGTGAAAATAGCGGCACTTACAGAAAAACTTAATTGGTGTGTAATGATACCATGCCCTACTAAACGCGCGGTTGTAAGACTTATAGCTTCGGATAAAAAGCCACCGCATACAAGCCCTCCTAAAAGAGCTAAAAACGACGTGATTAGCCCCTCTGTCATTATTTGAATAAATAATTTAATCTTTGTCATTCCAAACATCAAATAAAGCCCCAGTTCTCGACTACGACATTCAAGTTGATATTTGTTTGCAAATACTACGAGAAAGAACACAAATAATAAAGCACAAAGATAAACCGTCGGTAAAAGATTAGTAAGCAACCGTTCTACTGCGTCGCTCTCAATTTCACTTAAAAAACGTATTACGTCCTGTTGTCCAAGAGAAAGCACTATATAAAACATTGCTACGGCTGTTATCATTGTCAGAAAATAAATTAGGTTTTCGCTACGGCTCCGTTTGGCGTTTCGCCATGTGAGATTAAAGAACATTTGCACTTCCTCCCCCCATTTGAGCCATCACTTGTAAAATACGTGCATAAAAATCTTCCTGTGTTTCATTTGGAATTTTACGACGTAACTCATGGAAAATAACACCGTCTTGAATGAACAAAATACGAGAACAGAAACTCGCGGCGTTAGGGTCATGCGTGACCATTAGGATTGTGCGTCCACGCCTAAGATTGATTTCCTGTAACTTCTCCATGAGTAAACGTGCTGATTTTGTATCTAATGCACCTGTAGGTTCATCAGCCAAAATAATATCGGGGTCAGAAATCAAACTACGTGCAGCAGCTACGCGTTGTTTTTGACCGCCCGACATTTGTGACGGAAATTTAGAAAGAACGTCTGTAATTCCAAGAAAATCTGCTATATCTTTTAGCTTTTTTTCCGCTGTAACAATGTCAATATTATGAATTGATAAAGGCAATATAATATTTTCTTTACCAGTTAGATTATCAAGTAAAGCAAAATCTTGAAATAGATAACCAATCTTGTTGCCACGATATTCAGCCAACTTCGTGCCATCAAAAGAGCTTATATTGGCACCTGAAAGTAAAATTTGTCCAGAGGTTGGTTTAATGACCGTAGCAATACAATTCAACAATGTTGTTTTTCCAGAACCGCTGGCTCCCATAATTCCCAAATATTCGCCATTCAGAACATCAAAGGTAATTCCGTTTAGTGCTTTTGTTGGAACCCCCTCTTTGGAATATGCTTTGTGCAAGTCGCGTACTTCTAATAGTTTTTTTGTATCATTCATATCTCACACCTCACATTTTTTGCTTACGCTTATCTTACGAATATAATTTTACTGCATAAGAAGCAACCACACCACTTACAGTTGTTGTAAGGTTTATTTGTTTGTTTATTGTATCTGCATTTTATGTTGTTTCTTTCTCATATCAAAAGGTTTTTCCGCGTTTTTTGGTATCAGCCACATATACCCCAGTTTTGAAACGCCCGGTATGCGATTTTCGCTACAAAGTATCTGTACTCGTCTTTCAGAAATTCCCCATTTCTTTGCCGCTTCGGGACAAGACATATATTCCATAATCAAAACGCCCTTTCCTCAAATTTTACCAGTATAATTATACTCGGATAGCCGAATAATATCAAGTATATGATATGCTCTATTTCAGTCAATAATGTGCTGTGTGTAATCATATCTCGAAAGGAAGATGAAATATACAATGTAGTTGGGTGAAATGACTATGAAGCAGAACAAAGAAAAATTTGATTTTAAGGCTTTCGGGCAAGCCATTAAAGCAGCAAGAAAAGCAAAGGGAATATCACGCAATCAGTTAGCCGATACGCTGAATATTGCGCCCCGATATATCGCGTCCATTGAGAACAGCGGGCAGCACCCAAGTTTACAGATTTTATATGAGCTTGTAACCCTGCTTGATGTATCAGTAGACCAGTTCTTTTTCCCGGAACGGGAACAGGAGAAATCCACGCGCCGCCGTCAGCTCGATACTATGCTTGACGGTATGAGCGAAAAAGATTTGAAAATCCTGTCTGCTACTGCAAAAGGAATAGAGAAAGCCAACAACGACGAAACGGGGGAATAAAGTTCTCTCGTTTTTGTTTATATAGAGTGATTGAAACGTCGCAGATTGCGGCGTTTTTCTTTTGGGAAAGTTCGTCAAATTTGCCGTTCCCGGTGTTGTAGGTAGTAAGGGATAAAGTTTCGTAGCAAGCATAGGAAAAGAGTACCCTTTTCCGTATTTTCGCCCTCCCGTCCTGCGGTGCGTCGGTTGAAAATTGCTTGTTGGGAAGTGTCCCAAACCCTCGGAATGGAAAGGAGCGATTGCATGAACGGACGCAAAAGAAAAATACAAATCAAATTCTATGTAACAGAGGAAGAAAGGGCATTGATTGAACAGAAAATGAAGCTTGTCCCTACCCGGAACATGGCGGCGTATCTTCGCAAGATTGCCATTGACGGGTATATCATTCAGACAGACCATAGCGATATAAAAGGCATGACAGCAGAGATACAGAAAATCGGGGTCAACATCAATCAGATTGCAAAGCGTGTCAATGCGACAGGCAGCGTTTACCAAGAGGACATAGAGGAAATAAAGGGGGTGCTTGCGGAGATATGGCGGTTACAAAGATTAAGCCTATTAAAAGCACGTTGAGCAAAGCCCTTGACTATATCCAAAACCCGGATAAAACAGACGGGAAAATGCTTGTGTCCTCCTTTGGGTGCAGCTATGAAACGGCAGATATTGAGTTTGGATTTACGCTTGCACAAGCCATAGATAAGGGAAACAATCTCGCCCACCATTTGATACAGTCCTTTGAGCCGGGAGAAGTAGATTATGAGAAAGCCCACGAAATCGGAAAGCAGCTTGCCGACGCGGTAACAAAGGGACAGCATGAATACGTCTTAACTACCCACATAGACAAAGGGCATATCCATAACCATATCATTTTTTGTGCGGTCAATTTTGTTGACTACCATAAGTACAATTCCAATAAGCGCAGTTACTACGGCATACGGAACATGAGCGATAAGCTGTGCCGGGAAAACGGGCTGTCTGTTGTCGTTCCGGGCAAAGGCAGCAAGGGAAAAAGCTATGCAGAATATCAAGCGGAAAAGGTCGGTACAAGTTGGAAAGGCAAGCTGAAAATTGCCGTTGATACGCTTATCCCCCAAGTAGCAAGTTTTGAAGAATTGTTGCAGCGGTTACAGGCAGCGGGTTATGAGATAAAGCCGGGAAAATATATCTCCTGCCGCGCTCCCGGACAGGAACGCTTTACCCGTCTGAAAACTCTCGGTACAGATTATACAGAGGAAGCCATAAGAGAACGGATAGAGGGCAAACGCACAAAGGCAGCGAAAGCTCCCAAAGAGCAGCGCGGCGTATCGCTGCTTATTGACATTGAAAACAGTATCAAGGCACAAGAGAGCCGGGGCTATGAACAGTGGGCGAAAATCCATAATCTGAAACTGGCTGCAAAGACTATGAATTTCTTGACAGAACATAAGATTGAGCAGTACGCAGATTTAGTCAGCCGGATTGAGGAAGTAAATGCGGAAAATGAAAAGACAGCAGACGCATTAAAGAGCGTGGAAAAGCGTCTTGCAGATATGGCGGTGCTGATGAAGCACGTTACTACCTACCAAAAGACAAAACCTGTCTATGAAGCATACCGCAGGGCAAAGGATAAGGACGCATACCGGGCAAAGCAGGAAAGCAGTCTGATACTCCATGAAGCGGCAGTAAAGACACTGAAAGCGGCGGGCGTTACTAAACTCCCCAATCTTGCCGCCATGCAGGAAGAATACGGGAAACTACAAGCGCAAAAAGAAGCCCTTTACGCTGATTATGGCAAGCTGAAAAAACAGGTCAAGGAATACGACGTTATCAAACAGAACATAGACAATATTTTGCGGCAAGGCAAAGAGCCGGAACGGAAGAAAGGAAAGGAACGGGAATAATTATGAAAATGGTTGGTATTACACCATGTTACAGAATAACATTAGAAAATGGCAGTTATGGCGTAGAAACTTATATTAACGCAGACAGTAAAATCCAAATTACTTTTGAGGACGGAAATACACTTATCGGATATATAGAATGTGTGGAATATGGAACTTATTCCGATGAAAATGATACTCTGGTTATAAGGGGAGAGAATGGAGAGCTGTATATCCTATTGGAAAACCGAATAAAGGATATAGAAGAACTGCACGAATAAAGTAAAAGAACAGGGCGCAGACAGCCAACAAAAGACTGTCCGCGCCCTGTTTTATGTAGGTGCGTTTTTGGTATCTGTTACGCAATAGAACGTCATTTTTAGGGGATAAGGTATAAAACCCTTGCCGCGTCATTTTCAAGCACTGAAAGCCCCGTAAATCAAGGCTTTTTTTGCCCCTACTACGTAACAAGGGCGCGCCGTTTTCTCATGCGCTCCGCTGCCTGTCTGCGGGTAATACGCTTCCGGCAGTCCGGGCAGTATTTGACGCTGTTAGAGGTGGACGCAAAAGAAGTTCCGCACTCGGTACAACGCTTTTTATCCTCGGTCTTGAAAAGCTCTGCATACAGCAGCTTATCAAGGGGCAATACGGCGGTCTGAAACCATTTGCAAAGAAGCGAATAGGAAATAAGCTGCGGGCAGACACATTCCTCCCCGTCGTCCAGTAAAATACAGTGTCCGTTATCGCAGTTGCAGCACTCCTTTTTTATAAGGCTGTTGACTTTCCGGCTTTGGGGTGGTGTAAGCCGCTTTATCCCGGTCATACCTCATCAGCGGCGAAAATAGCAAGCTCCGCATACTCATTTTCTGTCAGAGGTGCGATTTTCGCAAGGGTGCGTTTCGCCAGTTCCCGCATATCCTCGTCCATGAACGGCAGCGCAGCGTTGATGTTTTCTGTAAGCCCACGTTTGCCGTCCTCATTGTAAATGCTCAACAGGTTTGTTTCTTCAACTGTCAGTCTAATCATGCTCATACCTCCAATTCGTGATTTTTTGATTTTACAGCCGCCTTTTTCGGGGCGGCTTTTCTTTTGTCAGCGGCAAGCTGCGCCCGGATTGAGGGGCGCACCCTGCGAATATCTGTGCCCCGGTTTTCATTTTTATCAATCAAGGCGTATGTTCCATGTCTGCCCTCGATTTTGGAAAAGGAAAGTGTCTTATAGGGCAACATGGAAAACAGACGGTCGGTGTCCTTAGAGGACGCAAGCTGCATAAATGTCGGGGACAGCTCCACCATGAAATGTGTCCTATTAGGGCTATTGGGCGTGTCCCTGCGCTTCATTTCCTGCACAATGCGCCGCGCTTCGGCTTCAATCAGCCCAGCACGCAGGGCGGCGGTATGTTCCTTGAAGTCGCCCGGTGTCAGTTTATCCCGTTTTTGCTTTTCTTCCCGTAAAAGGAATTGTAGCGCGTCCGGGTCGTTGGGTACTGCTTCAAAGTGTTCAAACTTCCCTAAAGAAGTATCGGGATTTCCGTTAAAATGCTGTCCGGCGGGTATCTCCCTTGTCCCATGCTCATAAATCAACTTGACTGTGTCGGCGGCAAGCGCATTGTCCTTAACGCGCTCATACTGCCTTGCATAGTCAAGCTCATAAAGATTGCCTTTGATTTTCCCGCGCTCCCTGCCCGTCAGCTCGACGGCATAGGCAAGAACGCGGTCGCAGGTCTGCTCTTTGTAAAAACACCATGTATTGTGGGCGGCGGTATCCTTTAGGAACACGTCGCGCTCCTTAAAACAATGCGTCCCGGACGGGCGGCAAAACCATAGCAGCGTCTTATCCTCTCTGTTAGGGCTTGCCGCTGCTTTTGCGATAATCTCCTTGTCAATGTCAAAATCACTTTGGAAAAATCCTGTATTCTGCCGCATGATAGCGTCAAGAGAAGCGAAAATATCCACGTTTTCAAACTTATTCATGCGTCAGCTCCTTTCCAAATCCTGTGTTTTCTGTTTTGCCTGTTTCTTCGGTGTCTGTTCTTTCGCTGCTTTAAGCTGCGCCCGGATAGAGGGCTTCTTTTCCGTTTTTGCTGCCTTGCCACGTTCCTTGTCAGCCTTGACAGTTTCCGCAAGGTCAACAAGGGAAATGGTTTCTCCTGTCTTTACCTTTGCTTCCAATTCTGCGACGGTCGGGGTGTTGTTTATCTGCCCGTCAATCATGTTGTAGTTTTGCTCGGTGGTCTGCTCGGCAGTTTTCAGATAGTTTTCCGGCTGCAAAAATTCCGGCACTTTCTTATAACCGAAGCTGTCTACATAGTGGGCGGTGTCCTGCCCGTTCTGATGAAGCACCACTACGTCGGAAACAGAAAGGCTGTGTCCCTTAAAATCTTTCGGGTGGTCGATATTAAAGCGGGTGTAAATATCTTCAAGGGAAGTCCCCGGCGTAAGAGGTGCGGAATAGACAAGGGCATAGTTTTTCGGGTCTACCCGGTGTCCGGCGGCAATCAGACGGTCGTAAGGCTCAAAACGCAAGTCCCTTGTTTCGTCCCCGCCTTTTATCTGATAAATGGAAAAGGTGTCTTTGTCCTGTGGGGCTTCCTGCTCCGGCTGCTCCTGTGCGGGTTGTTCCTGTGCAGCTACCTTTTGCTGCCGGATATGCGCCCGCTGTAACTCGGTAGGCTTTTCCCCGGTAAGGGGAGCAATCGCTTTCACATAATCAGCCGCATAGTAGGCGTTACTGGTAAGCTGCCGCTGCCATGCCCCGGCTTTTGGCGACCAACGGAAGCCATTACTTTTTAAGGCTTCCCGCGTGGCTTCGTCCGGCTTATCCTCAAAGAAGATTTGCAGTCGGTTCGCTTCGGTGTTTGCTTCCACCTTGCCGCCGTCAAATTCCCAACCTACAAAACCGATTTCTTTTTGCTGTGAAAGGGATTTGATACGATCTTTCACGCGCCGGATTTCTGCGCTGTTGTTGGATAACGCCCAAGTCGCAAAGGGCTTGTCCTCCAAATGCCAACTGCTCGCCATGTCTGCTTTCAATTTTTCCAGTTCCTCCGGCGGTAAATGCGGGCAGCCGTCAAGGGTCTTATGCTTGCGGTAGTAGGCGTTTACGGCTTTCATGGTTTCCTGTGATTTTTCAAGGCTTTCCAGTTTCTTTTCTAACTTCTGTACTGCCTGCGGGTCGTCTGCGCTGATACCGCCCATGCCGGTACTGCGGATTTTATCAAGAAGCCCTTGTATGTCCTGCCATTCCCGGTAATTGCTGTCGCGGGCTGCGTTCTGCTTTTCTTTCTTCCTTGTGGGGAAGTTAGAGCCGCCCGCAATCAGGATAGAGGGAACACGCGCGTCAATCTCATAGCCTTTATTCATGTTCGCCGCCAGTTTCCGGGCATAGGTGTCAAGCAGGCTGTCGATTTTCTCATGGTACATCGGGTCTACCCGCTGTTTCTGCCTTTCTGCAAGTTGTACGGCTTCATCTACATAGTGCCTGTATTCAGCCGTCGCGCTGCCTTGCTTATAATCGGAAAAACTGTTCATATCCTTTGCACGTTTGGCGGCAGCTTCATTGATAGTATAATAAGGGGCGGCGGGTGCAGCCTGTTCCGGCTGTGCTTCTTTTTCCTGTACCGGGGCTGTTTCTTCGGGAAGCTCCGGCGCGGCTGCTTTTGTTTCGGGCTGTTTGGCGGCTTCCTGTGCGGGCTGTGCCTGTTCGGTGGTCTGTTCCTTATCCTGTGCCTTTTGGATTTCTGCAAAATGTCCGTCTATGGTATCAATCAGATTTGCGGCGGTGCTGCGGATTGTTTCAAGAGAGCCTTTCAGTTCTGCAAGTTCTTTTCCGCTGCTCCACCCGGCGATATACCCAAAAGAATAGTCCGACGTATCAAGCCCGTAATGTTGGCAGACCGCATAGGCGACGCTTTCCGCCTGTACCTCGCGGGTGCGGCGGTCGGGGCGTTCCGGCATGGCAAGGGCGGTATCATGCAGCGTGGCGTGGGCGATTTCATGGATTGCGGTCTTGATATTCTGCAATTCGTCCATGCCCTCGTTGATGAAGATACGCTTTTCCTCATAATTGCAGCGTCCTTTTACGCCGCCGCTTAGTGCTTCAAATCCCATAGCAAACGGGGAAGTCTTTTCAAGGGCAGCGAAAAAATCCTTGTATTGTTCCACGTTGCCCGTAAGCTCATAGGTAAGGGCAGGAAGTTCTTTTCCCTCGGTCTGTGAAATATCAAAGACAGATACTACACGAAAAGCGGGTATCTTGATTTCTTTTTCTTCGGTAACAGGTTTTCCGTCCTTATCGAAAACAGGCTTTTGGGTGTCCGGGTCGATTTTTTCCACCTGCTTCTTGACGGTAAACGGGGACGGTGCAAGTATCTTGATAGCTTTTTCTCCGGGCTTTACATGGCGGTCAAATTCCTTTTCCCATTGTTTATAGCCTTTCACAAGATTGCCGCCCTGCATGGCGATAAGGATTGTATTGTTAAGGCTGTAATCATGGAATTTTGACATGGTACGCAGATAATCGGCGTAACGGTCGCTTTCATACAGTCCTAAAATTCCCTGTTCCAGTCGGTCGGTAATCTCTTTCATTTTATCGGCGGGCTTTTCAGAAGATAGGATAATCGGGAGAACCGGGGGCTGCTCTGTGGCGGCGGTTTGTATGGCTGCGGAAGCGTCAAGGTCTGCCTGTTCCTTTTCCTGTACTGGCGGCTGCGGCGTTACCCGGTATTCCTCCGGCACGTCGCGCCCGTCGTACCACTGTGTAAAGGTGTTGCGGTTATTGTAGATATAGCCCTGCTCGGTAAAGCTGCCCCCGTCATTGATAGCAGCGTCCCGCCCGTATTCCTCATACATGAAATATTTTTTTGCTTCTTCGGGCAGCTCCAACTCGTCCAGTTCTTCAATCAGATAATGCCCGTAATCTTCCTCACTCTGTACGGACGGGTAAAGCCAGTAACAATCAAGGTTTTGTGCAAGGTTGATAATATCCTGCAAGTCCCTTGTATGGTCGCCGTATTCCATAGCTGCAACAAATTTTTCCCGGTCGTCGTCAAACTGCATTTTCAAAAGTTCGCTCAAATAGTTCAGTTCGTCAAGGCTTTCAAGCTCGGTCAATTTTCCTGCCAGTCCTGCAATAGAGGACTGGTATTCTGTGATATGCAGCTCCCCGTAGTTTTTGCCGTCTATCCCGATACGGTCAAAGACTTCTTTCAAATGCTCGGCAGTCGTGGGGAATGATACCCATTCGCCCGCAGGTCTGCCCTCGGTGTACTTTCCAAGATTAGAAAGATACCCGCTTAAAATCGTTTCTACCATGCGTTCGCTCCTTTCGTTTTCAATCATACGGTGCATAAGTTCGTAGTCCTCCATGCTCATGCTCCCGTCAAAAATATAGGGGTCGGGTTCTTCGCCGTCCCGGTAGGCTTTTTCAGAGAAAGGAAGCCCCGCAGCGGGGGCGGCGGCTCTTGCTTCCTCGATAAGCTCCGGCGGCAGCCTGTCGTCGTGGGCTTCGATAAATTCCCCGATATTGCTATATCCGTTTTCGTAGTGGCGGCGCACCCCGGCGGTCAGCTCGTCAAGGTTCATATCCTCGCCAAGATAGCCGGAATAATAGCCGTTTACCACAACGGCGGCAGGGTCAGCCTGTTTGATTTCTTCCATGCGGCTTCTGTCCTCCGGGTAAATGTAGTCGCTCATTTCAAGGTGGAAATATTCGGCGTTCCAAGAACGTCCCGTTTTCCAAAACGCCACCCAAGCGATACCGTCCCTTAATTCTTCTTGATAGTCCTTTACGGTGTCCCGTAAACTTGCCATGTGTAACCTCCTTTCTTCGGTTTCAGAGGGTAAAACCCTCCATAAAACAGAGGGTTTGGGAAACTTCCCAACAAGCAAAAATCCCCGCCGTTCTCGGTAGAGAAAGCAGGGATTTTACGGAAAAGGGTACTCTTTTCCTATGCTTGCTATTCAGTTATTTCTTCTTCGACAGTTCAATGCGGTAGTTGACATATTTCCCGCCTGTATCAGCCAATACGATAGTTCCGTCGTAGGTTTTGCCCGTCTTTGGGGAATAGAGCTTTTTCACATTTACTTTGCCGGATTGTAAGAGTGCAGCGGCAATTTTGGGGGTAAAGGTTACTTTTCGTTCTTCAAAGAAACGGTCATTTTTCCACATGGTAAAGCTACATTCCTTATTGCTGCAATAGTAGTTTTTCTTTCCCTCATAGACAGGAGAACCGCAGCGGGGGCAGCTTCCCAACGCTTCCCGTTCCGGCTTGAACATCTGCGCTTTATCATCAGAAAGAAACGGATAGGTCTTTACCAGTTCCCGCGCCATATCCTCGATACCCTCCATAAATGCGGCGGGGTCTGCCTTGCCTTTGGCAATCTGCGTCAGATTGTTTTCCCATTCTGCGGTAAGCTGCGGGCTTGTCAAGGTGTCCGGCAGGACACACACAAGATTGATACCGTCCTTTGTGGGAAGTAGCTGCTTGCCTTTTCGCTCCACAAAGCCGCCCTTTACCAGTTTTTCAATGACGGCGGCGCGGGTGGCGGGAGTTCCAAGCCCTTTGCGTTCTGCGTCCGGGTCGGTGTCCTCACTTCCGGCGCGCTCCATAGCAGAGAGCAGCGACGCTTCGTTGTGAGGTTTTGGCGGTGTTGTGTCATGCTCCGTTACCTTTGCCGTCGGATTTTCAAAGGTCTGTCCCTCGGTAAATGGCGGCAGGGTCTTTTCTGTGTCACTGTCTGCGTCGTCCGTTTCGGGCTTGTTCTTTAAGGCTGCCCTGTATCTTCGGTCAATCTCTTTCCACCCGTCGGACAGCACCGTTTTTCCCCTTGCGATAAAAGACTGTCCGGCACATTCAAAAACTGCTGTAACCGCTTCAAAGGTATGCGGTGCAGCGGTCGCCATGAGCAGACGCGCCCCGGCAAGGGTAAGGATATTCCTTTCGCTTTCCGGCAGCGTGGCAAGGTCGGTCTTTGCAAGCTCCATAGTCGGGATAATGGCATGGTGGTCTGATACCTTTTTACTGTTCAGCACCTTTCCAAGCTCCGGCGTGAAGTCTTTTCCCGCCATAAAAGAAAATTTCCCACAAAGCAGCTTGATAATGCCCGCCGCTGTGTCGCTCATGTCGTCGGTCAGAAATGCGCTGTCTGTTCTCGGATAAGTAAGAAGTCTTTTTTCATACAGAGATTGTGCAAGGTCAAGGGTCTGCTTTGCGGTATAACCGAACAGGCGGTTTGCTTCCCTCTGTAAAGAAGTAAGGTCAAAGAGCTTCGGCGGGGCTGCGGTCTTTTTCTCTTTCACAAGGGAAGCACAGACTGCTTTTGACACTTCGCAAGCAGCTTTCAGCTTGTCAGCTTCGGAACGGTCAGATAGTTTTTCGCTTGCAGCTTCCGCGCCGGATAAGACAAGGCGCACATGGTAGTATTTTTCTTTCTTAAATGTGGTAATCGCTGCGTCCCGGTCAACAAGCATTTTTAAGGTCGGGGTCTGTACGCGTCCCACGTTCAAGGTATGATTGTAAAGGACAGAGAAAAGGCGGGTGGCATTGATACCGATTAACCAGTCAGCCTTTGCCCTGCACAATGCGGAAGCAAAGAGCGCGTCGTATTCCTCGCCGTTCTTCAGACGGGAAAAGCCCTCTTTGATTGCGCTGTCCTCCATAGAAGAAATCCAAAGGCGGCGCATAGGTTTCTTGCAGCCCGCCATTTCATAGACAAAGCGGAAAATGAGTTCGCCCTCGCGCCCCGCGTCGCAGGCATTGACGACTTCGGAAACGTCTGCCCGGTGCATAAGCTCTTTTAGGGTTTTGAATTGCTTTTCCTTGTCAGAAGCAACGGTGTACTTCCATTCCTGCGGCAAAATCGGTAAGCTGTCATAGCTCCACTTTTTATATTGTTCCCCGTAGGTGGCAGCTTCCGCAAGCCCTACCAAATGTCCCACGCACCAAGAAACGATATAGCCGCTTCCTGTGAGAAATCCGTCTTTCTTTTCCTTTGCCCCCAGTACGGCAGCGATTGTCTGTGCCACACTGGGCTTTTCTGCGATAACTAAAATCAAATATAAGTTCCTCCTTTCAGCGTTCCGGCTCGGTTTTCTTTTTCTCCTGTACCTGTTTCAGACAGTACCCCACACAAGGGGACTGTCCCTTGTAAGGGCAGGAAGCACAAGCAGGGGGATAAGGAACAGGCGGCGCATTATCACGCCGCCCGTTCGGTTTCTGTATCATCATCTTTTCAAAGGGATTGTTGGTAAACAGGGTCATAGGGTTTCTTCCTCCGTTTCTTCATCTTCGGGAGTTTCCCCGGTATCTGCTTCCGGCTCGTCCTCGTCGTAGTCCTCAAATTCAAAATCTTCAAGGTCGGTATCGCCCTTTACATTCTGCTTCGGCTTTAGAAACTTAAAGTAGTAGAACGCTGCGCCGCCACCAAGCAGGGCAAAGAGGACTAAGGCAAGCACCACACCGGGATTGCCGCCTTTTTCTTTCAGTTCTTCCGGCTGCTCCGTTGGTGTTGGGGTAGGTTCTTTGCCTGTGCAGCCTGTCATACTGGTAACACATACCGGGCAGGACGTGTTTACCTTTCCGACTTCGCATTTTTCCGTACAGTTACAGATTTCCGGCTTTTTGGCAGCTTCGCCGTTTTCGGTCAGTGCCATAAGGTCGGCTTCGTCCACTTGATTTAGGAAATGTACGGTCTGTTCGTCCTCGGCGGCGCGGTCAATGAGGATATAGAAATAGTTGCCGCCTTTGGTGGTAACAGTGATAAGTTGCTTATTGCCGCCGTAATCGTCAACCAGTGTAGCGTTTCCCTTTGGGGTAAGGGGCGGCGTTTCCTCTTTTTCCTCCACAACTACATTACTGTCGTTGGTCGCGTCCCCGGCGGGCGGCTCTGTGGCTGCGCCCTGTGCATAGGCAGGGACAGAAAAACCGCCCATAAGGATAAGGGCGGCACAAAGGGCAGTCATGGTCTTTTTCAGTTTATTCTTCATCTGCATTTTCCTCCTGTTCGTTTTCTTCTGCGGGTGCGGCAGTCATGCCGGGAATACCGCCGCCGGACAGCATAGCGTTCAGTTCCTGCGGGGTCAGACGCATAGCTCGTACAAGCTGCACGATTTCAAGGTTTTCCGCTTCGGTTTTCTGCACTTCCAGTCCTTTTAACTTGTTCTGATACTCTGTGATTTTCTCGCGGGTCTTTGCGATTTCCTTATTGATACGGTCAATTTTATTGTTTGCCATAGGTCATTTCTCCTTTCTTTTTGGGGTTGCTTTACCAGTTCATCAGCCCGTAGCCTTTGATACATTGATAGTTAAGGTCATAGCTCTTTATCTTGCAGGCGTCGCCGGAATTGCCCTCAACGGTATAGACGCGGCTGCCGTCCCTGCCAAGCACAAGCCCCACATGGTCGGCAACGCCGTCTAAATCCCAATCGAAAAAGATAGCGTCGCCCGGTGCGATATTCTCATAGCCGCGTGCGCCCCATTGTCCCCTTGACTGAAACCAAGGGACACCCTGCCATTCGCAGCCCGCAAAGCGCGGTTCGCTTTTTCCGGCTTGATTGTAGCACCATGATACAAAACAGGCGCACCATTCCACGCGGCTGTTAAAGCCGTACCAAGACCAGTAAGGGTAGCCGCCCACATTTCCGACTTGCTGCTTTGCAAGCTCCATAAGCTCTTGATTTCCGGGGCGCGTACCGTTTACAAACTCCACACCGCTTAAATCCTCGGACGGGCTTCCGTCGGGAGAACCGCCGCCAAAAATCAGCGGTTTGTTGCCGCTTGTTTCCAAATACACCCGGTACATTTCAAGCTGCTGTGGCGTAAGAAGTTCCTCCGCAAGCTCTGAAATCGGCTTGTTTGTCAGTTTCACATTTAAGATGTGATACTCATAAGGGACTTCCTCGGTGGTGGTTTCCCCGGTTTCCGGGTCGGTGCTTGTTTCGGTGCGGTAGCGTATTTCCACTTCCTCGGTCAGCGTCAAGGTGTACTGCATGGAAAAGATACGTTCAAGCTCTGCCTGTGCGCTCTGCGGGGTGTAGCTCTGCAAGAGGGCGGTCAAGTAAGACGCAAGTTCGTGGGGGTTATGCCCGATACTGTCAAGGTCGTAGCGGTATTCATCATAGCCGGGGTGGGTGCTTTCGATATTGTCAATCTCACTTTGCAGCCCGTTTTCCAATGCGGCATAGTTGTTTTCAACTGCCACAAGGTCGCTGTCCTCGGATGTGTAGGAAGTGCCAAGCACCCCGTTTGTCAAGCCCGAAAACATAGCCCCGCAAGAGGACAGCCCTGCGGAAATCATAATAAAGAGAAGCAGCGCGGCAACTGCAATCAAAATGCCCGCCGGGTGTCTTGCCGCAAATGCGGCGGCTTTCCTCGTTTCCTCGGCGGTTTTCTTCGCCGTCTTTCTTGTGGCTTCCGCTGCGGCTTTTGCCCCTCCTTTCTTTGCCGCCTTTGCATACTGGCGTTTTATCTGCTGTTTCTGCATGAAACGGGAAAGCGGGTTAGAAGTAAGCTGCGGGTTGTCGTGCAGGGTTTTGTGATACTGGAAGTTGACGTTTGCCTTAAATGCTGCCTTTTCTGCCTTTGCCGCTTCCCGGTAAGGTTTCAGCTTATGGCTGCGGTAGCCCTGTTTTAACTTCCGCGCCCCGTATTTCGCGCCGCGCTCGGCAAGTTCCTCCGATTTATGCGCCCCCTCAACGCCGGAATTGTCCTTTTCAACGGAATGTATCTTGTTGTGGACGAAAATCCCTGCTTCCTGTGCGGGGCGGGACAGCGGGTTTCCTTTTTTGCCGCCGGGTATCGGTTTTTCCTGTTCTTCAAAGTGAAGTCGGGTCTTTGCCTTTCCTGCGGCTTCGTCAAAGGTGCGCTCCTTAACCAGTTTCTTTTGCTTCGGGATAGCTGCCTTTGCTGCGTCCAGTCGGTCAGCGGCTTTGTTTGATTTCTCAATATAGCATTCCAGTTCCGGGACGGCAAGTTCTTCCTCGGTAAACTGCAAGCGGGAAGATGTTGTTTGTACGGTAACTTCCTCCTGTGCTTTATGTACCGCTTTTTTACTGGCTCTGCGGGTCTGTGCTGCTTCGATATGCTCCATAACGCGCTCTGCTGTGGCGGTGTCCCTTGCGGGGGAAGCTCCCGGTGCGTGGGGTAACGGGGAAGTTTGGGACGCTACACCTTGAAGCTGCGTCCCGTCCTGCGCCGCTTGCTGCTCCGGGGACTTTTGAAAATCCGCGTCCTGTTCCCGTTTACTGATACGCTCGGCGGTCTGCTGTGTTTCGTTTACCTCAATAAGCCCGTCGCGGGTCATTTTCTGTGTGATTTTATCGCGGGATTTATATTGCTTCATGGTCTGCACCTCACTTTCCGCTTTCGGAAACTTCCTCCGGCTTCGTTGTCATTACCCTGTAAAGCTCGGTATCTTTCGGGAAGCGGTCTACAAAAGGCAGCACCACATTTCCATAGAAGATAAGCCCCTCGCCCGCTTCGGTGTGGGTAACATACTTCATCTGCTGCGGGGAAATATTAAGCTGCTTTGCAAGGATAGTACGGTCGCCCTGCGCTTGATTGAGCATGAGGACAAAATCGCTGTTCTCAAAGATATTTTCCACCTCGCGGCTTGCCAAAAGGTCTTTGACGTTCTGCGTAATGGCTGTTGGGATACCGCCCCATTTACGGAAACGCTTCCAAATCTCCACGCTGTAAGCGGCGGTCTGTTCCTCTTTTAAGAGCAAGTGAAATTCGTCCATATAGTAGCGGGTCGCCTTTTTCTCTGCCCGGTTTATCGTTACCCTGTTCCATGTCTGGTCTTGCACAATGAGCATACCTAACTTTTTAAGCTGCTTTCCAAGCTGCTTTATATCAAAGCAGACAAGGCGGTTAGAAAGTTCCACGTTGGTTCTGTGGTTGAATACGTTAAGGCTGCCGGAAACATACAGCTCCAATGCCGCCGCGATACGGGCAGCTTCCGGCTCCGGCTGTCTTAACAGCTCGTCGTAAAGGTCGCCCAAGATAGGCATTTTTGCCGGGTCGGGGTCTGCAAGGAACGGGCGGTACACATTTCTTACAGCCCTGTCAATGACGGTCTTATCGACAGGCTGCAAACCCTCCTTGCCTCCGATAACAAGCTCGCAAAGGGAAAGGATAAAATCACTTTTCAGCGCAAGGGGGTTGTCGTCCTCGCTGTAATTAAGGTTTATGTCCATAGGGTTTACATACTGGGGCTTGCCGTCAATGCCCCTGCCCGTAGGGGAAAGACGTATCACTTGCCCATTAAGACGCTGCACAAGGGAAAAATACTCGGCTTCCGGGTCGCAGATGATAATGTCGTCGTCGGTAATGAGGAAAGCATTTGTCATTTCCCTTTTTGCCGCAAAAGATTTTCCGCTTCCCGGCGTTCCCAATATAAGCCCGTTGGGATTTTTGAGCTGCTTTCTGTCGCAGAGTATCATGTTGTTAGAAAGGGCGTTCAAGCCATAGTACAGGGCTTGCCCCGTCTGAAAAAGCTCCTGCGTGATAAAGGGAATGAAAATAGCGGTGCTTGATGTGGTAAGCCCCCGTTGTATCGGGATAAGGTTTTCCCCAATCGGCACACTGGATAAAAGCCCTGCTTCCTGCTGATAGTCAAGGCGTGTCAGGCGGCAGTTGTATTTCTGTGCGATACCCGCCGCAGCGAAAATATCATTTTCCAGTTTCCGCTTCGTGTCTGCCATGTTTACCACAAGGAACGTAAGGAGAAACATTCGCTCGTTGCGGCTCTGTAAGTCCTGCAACAAGTTCTTTGCTTCGCTGCCAAAGGTGGCAAGGTCGGACGGGATTATATCCATGTCATAGCCGCTTCTAACCGCTTTTTTCTGTTCCTCAATCTTCATCTTGTCAAGGTCTGTGATTTTGCGCTTAATGGTCTTGATTGCTTCCGACTGGTCGATACTGCGGATATGTAAATTGACGATTACCCCTGTTTCCAAGTCCAGTATGTCGGCAAGCATACGGTCGTTAAGCTCCGGCGCAAGGATTTCAAGGAAGCTCGCCGCGCCGATTTTCTTCCCCATGCGGAAATATCTGCCCTCGCCAAAACGGAAAGAGGACGGGGCGATAAAATCCTTTGTAGACAGCCCCGACGGGGTAAGCCAGTCAAAGGAAAAGGAGAACGGCTCGCCCTCCGGGTGGAATACCCCATGCAGCACCTTTAAGCGTTCATAGCCGGATAAGGGGCGGGCGGTTACGCCAAGCACCTTGAAATTGTTAAGCACGTCGGTTTCGATACGGGAAAGCCTTGACTTTGCAGCCGCCTTGTTATCGGCTTCAACAGTAAAGGTAATGTATTTGTGCTTCACAAGCCCGTTGTTGCCTTTACTAAGCTGATTTTTCAGCATATCCGAATACTCGGTGCGGATAGAGTTAAAAGCGTCCTCCTGTGCGGGGATAGAGATTGCTTTTTCTGCCTGTTCCCGCTGCGTTCCTTGATTGATGAAAGAAAGCTGCACGCTCACGCTCGCGTCAAAGTAGTTGAGAAAATCGCACCAGTTTTCAAAAATGGCGGTCTTATCGTCAGCCTGTGCAAGCTGATAATTGATGTCCTCGAACACGACGCACTTTGAATATCTCTTTTCCGTAACCTTGCAGATACCGTCCGGGTACATGGCAAGGTAGGGAATGGTCTGCTGTGCGGTGCGGGCTTTGCCGTCGCCTTTAGCCTTTCGGATAGCTTCGGCAATCTGTTTCTTTTCGGCGCGGGTCAGCTTACGCCTGTTTCCTGCGGCTTCCCGCGTCTTTTTTGTTTGTCCTTTTGACAATCGCTGATACCTCCTTTTCTAAGTTTCGCTGCTTTTCCAAGACAGCGTATAGGTTTTCGGTTCTGTAAGGTCGCTCCTTTGGGCGGGTAAACTTTGTCTGAATGACATTTCTTACCACCACTTCAAGGGGCTGCCCATGTTTTTCATACATGGCAAGCAGGAAACAGGGAAGCATGACGACAATCATCGCCATAGCCGCAAGGTTTGTCCCTGCGCTGCCTTTGAGCAAAAAAAACAGCGGCAGTCCGATTAAGAGAGCCGCCGCAAAACAAACGATTTGCCGCTTTGTCAGATTGAAAGCGACTTTTGTTTTGACTTTGGAAAGGTCTTTTGGTACAGGTACATACGCCAAGAAAAAACCTCCTTTCTGCCCTTAGTGGGCGTTGAATATGGATTTTGCCAGTGTGCCGGATTTGAACAGGGAAAAACAGAGGATAACCGTATAGGCGGCAAGGGAAAATACCGCGCTGTGCAGATTGTCTGCGATTATCATATCGTTTACCAGTACGGCGTAAATACCGACACATATCATAATGAGGAAGCCTTGAAAACCAAGAGCGAACAGCCCTTTTAGGTAGTTGTTTCCAATCTGTCCCCATTCTCTGTTGGTCATGGTCGCAAATGGAATAGGCGATACCGAACAGTAAAGGTAAATCTCTATCATTCTGCCGTAGAGGATAACGGTTATCAGTACGGACATGATTTTCATGCAAAGGCTTACAAGGCTTGTTTCAAGCACAAGTAAGAGCAGTTCGGGGATTTCCATATCTTCAAGCCCCTCCTGCATGGCGGCAAGGGCTTCGGCAACGTCGATATTCGTATCGCCGCCGATAACCCCCGCTGCGCCGGAAACGATATGCTGCGCCATATCAAAGACCGCCATTGTGATGTTGAACGTGTTGGTTACGATAAACACCGCGACAAAGGCTTTGAATATCCACTTAAAGAACATGAATGTTTCTATGTCGTGCATATTGTTCTTTTCCGTTACCATGCTGATTAGCTCGTAGCATAGGACATAGGTAATGACAAGCCCCGCAATCGGAACGATTACATTTTCAGAAAGGGTCTGTATCATGCTGAAAATATTTGCGTTCCAACCCTGCGGGGTCTGTCCTACCTCGTTTGCGATAGTCCCGACTTTTTCGTTTACGTCCCCGAACATAGTTGACAGATTACCGTTTATCGCTCCGATAAGGATTTCCTTTATCCATTCGTTAATCGCGTCAAGTATGCTCTGCATAGGTAGCTACCCGCGCTTAACCGAACAAGCCGGAAAGCAGAGGTACAAGGATAGTGCCGATAAGGGCAACGCCGCCGCCCGCCATGAGCTGCTTAATGCCCTGTGATTTTGCGCCCGGATTATCATTTCCGTAGCCCTCCAAGAGATTGATAACGCCCCAAATGCCAAGTCCTGCTCCAAGAGCGATAACCAAAGTCTGTAATACGCCGATTGCGCTGTTGAAAAATTCCATAAAACTCCTTTCTGCCGCAAATGCGGCTTGCCCGTAAAAGGGCATAAAAAACGGCGGTCAGTTTTCAAACTGCCGCGGTCATAAGTCCCCGCGCTGCCTAAATGTCTGCTGCGCGGCGGTATTCAGTTGTCAGTGTGGGCGATAGGAATTTTTGTAGGGGCGCGTATCATGCAAGTTGTCTTTTTCTTTGTTACTGCGTCAATTCCTCCTTTCTTTTCGCTGCTGCTCATACAGGGCTTCACACCGTTTCACAAACTGCCGGATAGCAGCCTGCCGCTGCTGTTCCCGTCGTTCAGCAATCGAAACAAGCCCGTTTATGGCTTCTGTGATTTTCTTGTCCTTTTTCTTTCTGATACGTCTATTCATGGTCGGTGTCCTCCTGCAAATCGCTTTCGCTGATTTCGTAGTAGTCAAATACTTCGTCCGGCTTCACAAGGGCGGGTCTGCGCCTTAAATGCTTTTCCATATCAAAAGTATTTTTCTTGTCATAGTCGGAAAGATATTTATAGTTGGGGTGCTTTGTAATGTCGTACTTATCAGAGAAGAACGGGCGCACCCCTCGTAGCTGTAAAATACATTTCCCGCCGTCCATAACCGCTATTTCATCTTCCGTCATAAGCTGCTTGCCTAACTTCTGATAGTTCAGCCCATGCGATACCTCGCGCCCCCGGTTCTCGGAAGTGTTGAAGCTGTCAATGGTTTCTTTCCCCAAGATTTCCGACATTTCTTTGAGGGTGGTTTTCTCCTTGCCGCCCAAGAAAAGGGTGGTGTCGCAGTTGCCGACTATGGTATCGGCGTTGTCCTTATAGATTGCCTTTAACTGGCTTTGCGACTGTAAGATAATCGACGCGGAGATTTCCCGGCTTCGTATGGTGGCTATGAGCTTTTCAAACTTCGGTATCTGCCCGATATTTGCAAACTCGTCTAACAGACAGCGCACATGGACGGGCAGCCTGCCGCCGTATTCATCATCTGCCTTGTCGCAAAGCAGATTGAAAAGCTGCGTGTAAAGAATACTCACGACAAAGTTAAAAGTATCGTCGGTGTCGCTGATGATAACAAACAGGGCGGTCTTGCGGTCGCCTATGGTGTCAAGCTCCATTTCGTCGGTTTCCATAAGGTCGCGCAGCTCCTTAATGTCAAAAGGGGCAAGCCGCGCACCGCAGGAAATGAGAATAGAGCTTCGTGTCTTTCCCGCAGATAACAGGAATTTCTTGTACTGCCGGACGGCAAAGTGTTCCGGGTCTTTTTCCTCCAACCGTTCAAACATGAGGTCAACGGGGGACTGAAATTCCGGGTCGTCCTCGCGGGCTTCACTGGCATTTATCATTTCAAGCAGCGTCGTGAAGTTCTTTTCTTCCTCCGGGGCTTCGTACCAAATGTAGCCGATAAGGGCGCAGTAAAAGAGCCGTTCCGATTTTACCCAAAAATCCTCCCCGGCTTTTTCCCCGTCCCCTTTGGTGTTGGCAATCAAGGTATTTACCAGTTTCAAAATGTCTTTTTCGCTGCGGATATAGGCAAAGGGATTATAACGCATGGATTTCTTAAAATTTATCGTGTTCAGCACCTTTATCCGATACCCGCCGCGCTGTAAGAGCTTCCCACACTCGACTAAAACCGTACCTTTCGGGTCAGTTACAACGTAGCTTGAGTGCATTTGCATTAAGTTGGGCTTCACAAAAAATCTCGTCTTGCCGCTGCCGCTTCCCCCGATAACAAGGATATTTTTATTCCTTGCATACTTCGGCTGCTTCGGGCGGCTGTTCATGGTAAGCCGTTCCGTCTGTGTCAGAAGCACGTTATTTTGAAATACCGGGTCGGTATAGGGCTTTATATCTTCGGCGTTGCCCCAACGGGCTGAACCGTATTCGATACCTTTTCGGTATTTCTTCGCGTTCTTGCCTTTGAAGTACACCATAAGCCGGATAAGGACAGCCCCCACAATACCGATAAGCAAATCCATAGGGGCAAGGCTCGGAAGCGGGGTTGCAAAGGCAGCGGAAAAGCCGTCTGCAAGGGAAAGCACCTTGCCGGAAAGGTCAGCCCCCGGCGCAAGGCGTACCGCTTGTCCGATTTTGTCAAAGAGATAGACAAAGAGCAGATAGGGGGCATTTAGGATAAGCAGCTTTTTAAGTTCCGGCTTCATAGCGATACCTCCCTGTCCTTTTTCTTCACTTTGTCCTTCTGTGCGTTCAGAGCTGCCGCCTTGTCTTTCAGAGTGGAAAGCAGCTTGCGGATAGAGGGCTTTTTATCCCTGCCTAATTTCTTTGCGGTAAATTCCCGGAACGCTTCGGTCATAACGTCAATATCCTTGCCCTTAAAAGACACAAGATAGGTCGGCGGCTTGCCGTTCTCAATCTTCTTGACGTTGTAATCAAGCCCGCTTTTCCTTGCGATAGGGTCAAAGGCTTTGATATTTTGGTCGGTAATCTCAATGTTGGAAACCTTTTCTCCCTGCTTCATAAGCTGCCGCATAGTGATTTTCCCATGCGGGGCTTTGGTTAGCTGCCCTTTGCCTTTGGCAAGCAGGGCTTTCATAGCCTTTTGCAGCACTTCGGCGGTCAGCTTAGATGTTTTGATTGCTAAAGACACGACTTTTTCATTGACTTCATCTTGCATGAAATCCCTCCTTTCATAGTTTGGTTAGGGTGGTGTGCCGCTTCGGGGCATAAAAATAAGGCGTACATTTTTCATGCCGCCTTTAGATACGCACCCGCAGCCCGTTCAAATCCGAAGCCCTCACACCGACAAGATACCAGTTGTCCCCGTACTCCATGCGGGTCGGCTTCCATTTGCCGCGTACAAACACTTCAAGGCAATCCCCACAATGCAATCCTCCGTAGTAGTCGTTAAGGTCAAAGCGAATGTCGTAACGGTCTGCCGTTTCATCAAAAATCAAAGCTCCTGTTTTCTGTGTCATATTAAAATCCTCCTGTTTTTTAATAGCCGCCGTACATATCGTGGTTGACAAGGGCGGTGTAATAGCTGTCAATGGTGTTGGGCGCGTTGAAAAGTACCGCTTTCAGATATTGCTTGATGTTACGGATTTTCGTGGTGTTCTCTTTCATGCAGTCAAAGACAAATTCAATGTGGCTGCTGTTCAGCTTCATAAACTTTGCTTTGACAAGCTCTGCCGGATAATCGTCCCCGGCGATACGAATTGTCTTTCGTTTGGTGCAGACAGTTTCAAGGATAAGGGACACAATCTCGTCCAAGCGTTCCCTGTCAATGTTGGTATGCTTGATAAAATGCTCATACTCGATATTGTCCTTGATGATTTCCTCATACACGCTGTATGCGTCTGCCGCTTCCGTTCCTTTCCGTTCCGGCTCTGCCGTTTCTTCCCTCAAAGGAGAGGGGTTAGGGGAAAGGATAGGAATGGAATGGTTACTTGATAAATCCGTATTTGATTTTTCTTTTTTTGGTAAGTCAGTCTTTTGTATATCTTTATTTAATTGCATTGGATTTTCCAACGTAGGTTTTTCCTGCGTAGGATTTTCCAATGTTGGATTTCCCAATGTTGGATTTTCCAATGTAGGTAAATCCAAGTTAGGCGGCTGCTCATAGATGATGTAATCAGTTCCCCGCAAGCGTCCTTTCTCGTCGCGCTCCCTTGAACGCTGAATATATCCGGCTCTTTCAAGCTCCCGGACAGCTTCGCGGATAGCGTCGATTTTTTCCCGGTTGATATAGGACAGTCCCGCAAGGGTATAGTCCCAATCCTCCGGCAAGGACAGCATTTGCGATAACAGCCCTTTTGCCTTTAGGGAAAGTTCTTTGTTGCGTAAATGGTGGTTGCTCATAACCGTATATCCTGTGTTTCTCTCCACGCGGAAAACTGCCATAGCTTCATCAACTCCTTTGCTGCATATTTGTTACGCGGTAGAACAGCGATTTTAAGGGTTTAGGTATCAATCCCTTACCCTGTGAAAACCGTACCCGCAAAGCCTTGTGTAGCAAGACTCTTTTTGCCCCTACTGCGTAACATGAGGGTAAAAAAATAGCGGCGTTCCTTGTTTCCCGGTTGGGATAAGGTAACGCCGCCAGTGCGGTGCTATATGAAATTGTGTGATTGCCGACGTGCCGCGCCGCCAGTGCGTCGCGTTTGTATTGGGTTGTTTCATGCTCGCAAGATGTTCCGGCATATCAAGGCGCAATCCGTTAAAAGTAGTAAATTGGTAGTAAAATCAATCTGAAATCCTGCGAATGTGCTTGTATTTCAAGGGTTTTTCGGGATAATCAAAATTTTTAGCTAAAAAAGGCGTACCTGTTGAGGACATCGGCTGTGACAGTGAAAATGATAAAACGTATTACCCCACCATTGCCCAGCGGGTATGTCAAAAGGTGATAGACAGTGGTTACCAGGCGCGAGGCATCCTGATCTGCGGTACCGGCTTGGGTATGTGCATGACAGCCAACAAGTGCAAAGGCATCCGTGCAGCTGTGTGTCACGACAGCTATTCCGCTGAACGCTCTATCCTCAGCAATAACGGGAACGTACTTTGCCTTGGGGCGAGAGTCATAGGCTCCGAGCTTGCAAAAAAGATTGTAGGCGAATGGATTGAGTTGGAATTTGTGGATAGCCCTTCTACTGCCAAGGTCGCGGACATGATCCGCGTGGAAGAAGAGAATTTCAAGAGCTGACAAATCTGAGTAAACGCTCTTAATACACCCTGAAGGGGTTTGTTATCTGTTTATTATTATAATAGATAACAAACCCTTTTATTTTTAATTCATTTAGTCGTTGAAAATAAGAGGACCTCATCGAGATGTACGATAATGTACAATAAGTTGTGCAAATTGAAAAGAGCAAAAAAGAAGACATAGCTTGCAGGCTCCGGTAGAATGAAGTTACCACACACCATTCTGAAAGGAGACAGCAAACTATGTCCGAGAAAATTGTACAGCTGAATGAGGAAATTATCAAGGGGCAAATCAAGGAATTGGTTCGCGGCAGCGTGGAAGA
>OJJV01000132.1_pt1 | contig 80614 bp, 63 predicted proteins | sample 1596391 | NCBI WGS metagenome assembly OJJV01 (sample SAMEA4350164, study PRJEB24818) | metagenome | biome: human; feature: gut; material: faeces | place: Denmark | collected 2013-09
TGGGAGTACTATAATACACAGTTAGGTTTTTCATTGCAGTTAAATTCTAACACAAAAAAGGACTTTTGATTCGCAAAAATCGAAAGTCCTTTTTTGTGTTCATGGAGCTATTATTTCACAGCCCCTTTTTATTGTTTATAATCATTATCATCATTAACAATCATTCCTATAGAGTCCTCGTTTTAATTGTGGCACAAAACAAGGGAAGACAACAATCACTTTGTTTGTTTTTCAAATCAGAGGTGTGTCTAACAACATGGGGTAGTGTCTATTGAGATCTGTCGTTTTCTTTGTGATCTACTTCTTTCCGCCTTTGGGGAAGGAAAGTTTTCTCCGCGGCGTGTTTTCTGTGAATGTTTCCGCCATAGGGCTGGGACTGGCGATCGTCGGCATCGAGGTGGGGACGCTCTTCATGTACCGGGCCGGCTGGGCGGTGAATGTGGCTTTCGTCGTGGCGAACAGTCTTATCGTAGCGGCGCTGATGCTGACAGGATTTCTGCTCTACAAAGAGAAGCTGACTCTTCGCCAGCTCATCGGGGTGGGGATTTCTCTTGCGGGGATCCTTTGCATCGTGATGGGATGAGCCTTTGATCACGCGGGATTGATAATTCCTGCAAAACCCGTATAATCAAGCCATATTCATAACAAAAGCGAAGGCGCTGCCCATGGGCTCAGATGTCAGATGTCTGAAGTCTGAGAACTGAAGTCTCCAAGTCTTCCAATTTTCCATCCCCGTTGACAAATAGGGGACACAGATTATAATAACTACAGGTGCAGAAACGCATTGCCTTTTAGCTGGCATCGCTTGCGCGGGCTGGACTGCAGAGCGCGTTTGCGCCTGTATTTTATTGACGGCTTATATCTCACGGAGAATAAGAACGGAGGAACAGGTATGGAACAAAACAATCCCCATCAGAATCAGACTTTTATGAGCATTCGCGAGCTGACGATTTCCGGGCTGCTCGCAGGGATCACGATCTTTCTCGGACTGACAGGCTATGGATTCATCCCGCTCGTCGTGATGAATGCGACGATCCTGCACATCCCGACCATTATCGGGACGGTCGTCGCAGGGCCGAAGGTCGGCATTCTGGTCGGTTTCCTTTTCGGGCTCTTTTCTTTCATTCAGACGCTGCGTGCGCCGAGCCTGATGATGCAGTTCGCACTGCAGTACAGTGTCATCGCCGATGCGTTCATCTGTATCGTGCCGCGGATCTGCATCCCGATCGTGGTGTGGCTTCTTTATAAGTACATTCCGGGAAATGCGCATCTGCGCGCCGGCATCTCAGCGGTGGGCGGGGCGATCACGAATACGGTGCTCTTCCTGGGCTCCTTCTTTCTGCTGGTCGGCGCACCGTATGCAGCAGCGAAGGGGATCTCTGTCGAAGCGGTCGGTCTGATGATCATGGGGATCGTCACGGCAAATGGTATCCCGGAAGCTCTCGTCTCCGGTGTCATCGTGGTGCCGATCGTCATGGCACTCAAAAAAGCAGGATGGAAAATGAAATAAGAAAGCAAGCAAAAAGCCGGATGCATGGATTGTGCATCCGGCTTTTGAAATGGTTCGGGGTTAGCTCGCGAGGGTGGGCGACCTTTGAATGAGAAATTAGAAATGAGAAATTAGAAATGAGAAATTAGAAATGGTGGTGCGGCGCATCATATTTATAAAGCGCCGCGGAGTTTTGATAGCGCTTCGCGCCGTCGTCATTTCGAGCGTAGCCGAGAAATCTCTATTGCAGAACGCTCATTGTCTGATGTGAAACAGCACCAATACGTTGTTTCTCCTCAGTGCATACGTGCTGATTATTGCAGTGCAGTAGAGATCGAGGGCTACGCTCGGGATGACGCTACGGGGAATCCTTAGCCCCCAGTCACTCCCAATCCCTAATCCCTAGCTACTAATCTTTAAACTACGCTTCTTCCTTCCCACGCAGTCTTTCATCGCAGAGAGCGATGAGCTCTTTGGCATCTACGTTTGCTTCTTTACAGAGAGTGCCGATGGTGGTTTTCATATCCTGCGGCATGGCGATGGATTTCTTCTGGAAGACGGGAAGGAGCTGCGGGTAAAGGGTGAGAATGGTCTCCATCGGTGTCTCTTCGGTGAGGAGAGGCTTCTTGTATTTATCCGCGATGAATTCGTTCATCTCGCCGATGATCTCAAAGACGTCGATGCCGTGGCCCTGGGCAGCCTGCCAGAGGTTTTCATCGTAGGAGACGAAGCAGCCGACGCAGGACATGCCGTATTCCATGAGGAAGGGTCCCATTTCCGGGTATACTTCGATGATCTGCATGATGTTGTTTTCCGGACGGACGAAGTCGCCTTCCTTGAGCGGCGGTACGTCGGGGGCGCCCCAGGAAGAGCCGTAGTAGTCATTTCCGGCATCATTTCCCGCTGTGGTGTTTCCGAGAACGGTATCGCGGAAGGCTTCATAGCCCATGGCATCGATGAATTCTTCCAAAGACTGGTAGGACTCATGTTCCAGATAGTAGGTGCAGGCTTTCACCATGATAGAGAGGGCATCGGCAGGGAACTGTGCAAAGGCGAAGAAGGTCTTCTTTCCGGTGTAGATGTCCCAGCCGTCCGACATGCCGACCGCACGGATCGGGAGCGGAGAGACGATGGTGGCGGTCAGGATGCATGCCGGCCAGGTGCCGAAGGCGAGGAGACCGAGCTCCTTCAGTGCGCCTTCTACGTCATCCTTGGAAAGCCCGGAGATGATCGGGCGGGCTTTCGGATCGAGGATGTAGGTGCCGTCAAATTTCTCGGAGACGCTCTTCATGCTCTTTTTCAGTTCGGCGCGGCCGTCCTGAATATCCGGGATGAAATCGATTTCAATGGAAAATGTCAAGTTATCTGCGGTCATGTAAACAAACTCCTTTCAAAGAGCATAGATTTTCTATACATTGGGATGCTACGCTGATGATATGCTCGTAAGCATACATATTCTGTGCTTTCACAATATCCTATTATAGCATAGAAGGAAATCGATGGGAAAGATGTTTTATTAGCGAGTCAGTTTTGGTACAATGGTGAAAGCTGAATGCATAGATTGGGTTCAGGGTGTGGTGGCAGCTTCGCTGCAAAATATATATTCGCGGCGAAGCCGCCCCCACAAGTTTGAAAGCAGGGATGCGTGGCTAGGAATTGGTGACTTGTGACTAGGGATTAGTAGCTAGGAATTAGGTTTGCGGTACGAGAAAACGCTAATTTCAAATCTCCGCGGCGCTTCTGATTTTTTTGCGCCGCACCACCATTTCACATTTCTAATTTCTCATTCAAGAGAAACTTTCAAACGTAATCAAAGGGCAGCACAGCCCACGGGTGAACCCCGAACCCTGAACCATTTCATAATATATACTCAAAAAAACGCTAAGGAGACAATCGAATGCATATTTTTTTGACGAACGATGATGGATATGAAGCACCGGGCATTGTCGCCATGGCGAAGAAGCTGGCGACGCTCGGGCGCGTGACGGTGATCGCGCCGGATAAGGGACGGAGCTCCTGCTCCTCCTCCCTGTCGCTGCAGACCTATCTGCGCCTGTGGTACAAAGAAAGCTATGGGGAGAACATCACTGTGCTCGCCTGCAGCGGGACGACGGCAGACTGTGCGAAGCTCGCACTCTGCCACTGGCTCAAGAGCGATATGCCGGATCTCATTGTCTCTGGGATCAACAATGGCTACAATACAGGAAGCGACTGCATTTACAGCGGGACCGTCGGCGGTGCGCTCGAGGGCATCTTCGCCGGGATACCGTCTATCGCGCTCTCTGCGGAGACGACAAAGGAGGAGGCTTTTCTGGAAAAGGCATCAGACTTTGCCTTGGATGTCGTGAAGCGATATTTCATCGAGAAGAACTATCGCGGCATCCTGAATCTCAATATGCCAAAGCCTGCTGAACATCTCTCCTTCGCGCAGCTCAAGGTGAAACGCCTCGGCCTGCAGCACTATGACAATGCGATCCAGGAAATGAGAGATCCGTCCGGTCATCTGGGCTTCTGGCTCTCCGGCAAGGCGCTCTCCTGCGAAGATCCGGAGACGGATGTATACTGGGCGCACCGCGGCTATCCGACCCTGACGCCGATCACTTGGGATCAGACGGAAGCAGGAAAGCTGGATGTGGTCAGAAAGATCACGGATGAGGCCGGGCAGTAAGCCAAGAAAGCGAAAGGCATGGCGGAGAAGGGGCGTCGATATCCATTTGACAGTGATCCGGCATGTGTGTCGCACAGTCTCTTCAAGGAAACGCGGATCCCTTTTGATGATGAGAGGATCCGTGTTCCTTTTTTTAATTGACAGAACACCCCAGGGGGGTGTAGTCTATAGATGAACGGGAGGCAGAGATCGGGGATCGGAAATGGATCTATGGAGTTCTGCTGGACCGGATGGTTTATTTTCATAGGATCTGCACCACTGATTTCGAAAGGACATCTGTCATGACTGAAAAAATAACGACCACATCCTGCGAGTGCTGCCGTCACACGGAGCGGACGGAGCGGGAAAGAAAACGGCTGATGACGCGGCTCAAGACCATGGAGGGACAGATCCGCGGGATCGAGAGGCTGGTAGAGAATGATGCCTACTGCCCCGACATCGTGATGCAGGTCTCTGCCGTGTCAAATGCGCTGAACAGCTTCAACAAGCTCCTTCTTGCGGCCCATATCCGCGGCTGCGTTGCCGAAGATATTCGTGAAGGCAAGGAGGATAAAGTCGATGAGCTCTGCGCGATGCTGGAGAAATTGATGAAGTAGAAAGGAGCGGCGTCATTTCGTGTGAAGTGAGAGGAAGCCGGACTTTGCGCGAACCAATGGCAGACCGATTTCTGGTGCTTCCTTTCATAGGAAGAAGCAGAATAGTTGACTTTTTTTAGAAAGGGTAATGGGGAAGGAAAGGGATAGCGTAGCCGAGGCTCTTGCCGCTCCTTTCCAGCAAGACCCATTGGACCTGCCGACCCGTGTGCTGACCACTTTCCCGGATCGTGGCGCTGACAGGGTGTGGCAGCTTGGAGGTGGATTGTGGATCACGAAACAAATAAAAAACAGTATCTGGTGACCGGCATGACGTGTGCGGCGTGTCAGGGTCATGTGGAGCGGGCGGTGAAAAAAGTGCCCGGCGTTTCCAAGGTCTCCGTGGCTCTTTTGACGAATTCAATGATCGTCGAGGGGACGGCCGGAGAGGACGACGTGGTGCGTGCGGTGGAGAAGGCAGGCTATGGAGCTTCGCCCATGGGAGATACGAGGGCGGAAGGCAGTCCGCTGATCTCTGCCGAAGAGGAAGCACTGAAGGATCGCGAGACGCCGCGGCTGATGAAGCGCCTCATCTGGTCCGTCCTTTTTCTGGTGCTTCTCATGTACATCACGATGGGGCATAATATGCTTTCCTGGCCGGTGCCTGCATTTCTGGATCACAACCATCTGGGGCTGGCGCTTTCGCAGATGCTGCTCGCACTCTTTGTGCTGGGGATCAATCGTGACTTTTTCATTTCCGGCATCCGCTCGTTCTCGCAGGGCGCGCCGAATATGGATGTGCTGGTCGCGATGGGATCGGGGATCTCCTTCCTCTGGTCACTCTACATCTTCTACCGAATGACATGGCTCATCACAAATGATGTGTCGAACATGAATATCATGCCGCTTTACCATGATCAGCTCTATTTTGAGTCTGCCGCGATGATCCCTGCACTCATCACTGTGGGCAAGCTTCTGGAGGCTCTCTCAAAGGGGCGCACGACGGATGCGCTGAAGTCGCTCATGAGGATGGCGCCGAAGGAGGCGCTGCTCCTCCGCAACGGAGAGGAGATCCGTCTCCCGGTGAGCGAGGTCAGCGTAGGGGACATCTTTCTGGTGAAGCCGGGCGAAGCGGTCCCTGTCGATGGAGAGATCCTGTCGGGTACGGCAGCGCTTGATGAGGCGGCGCTGACGGGCGAGTCGGTGCCGGTCGACAAGGGGATCGGCGATGCCGTGCGTGCGGCCTCGATCAATACGAATGGATACATCCAGGCGAAAGCGACGCGCGTGGGTGAGGATACGTCCTTTGCGCAGATCATCCGCATGGTGAGTGAGGCGGGGATGACGAAAGCACCGATCGCCCGTATGGCAGACAAGGTCTCCGCCGTCTTTGTGCCTGCGGTCATTGGTATCTCTGCCCTCGTCTTCGCGGTGCATCTGGCATGGGGAAGCAGCGTGCAGGAGGCCCTGACCTATGCCATCACCGTCCTCGTGATCTCCTGCCCCTGTGCGCTGGGGCTTGCCACGCCGGTCGCGATCATGGTAGGAAATGGTCTGGGCGCGAAGAATGGCATCCTTTTCAAGACGAGTGAAGCGATGGAAATGACGGGTCGTATAGAGATCGCGGCGCTCGATAAGACAGGGACGCTCACCGAGGGCGCGCCCCGCGTGACAGACATCGTACCCAAGGACGGTGTTTCGGAGGAGGAGCTTCTTCAGGCAGCGTATGCGCTGGAAAGGAGATCGGAGCATCCGCTCGCACGCGCCATCGCCGATCTTGCGGAAGAGAGAGGGATCAAAGCAGAAGAGATCACGGATCTTCTCATCCTTCCGGGAAAGGGTCTCACAGGCAAGCAGCAGGGGAAAACGCTCTTTGGCGGTTCCCTTGCCTACATCACGTCTCTGACAGATACTGCTTCTCTTCGTGCCCGTGCGGACGCACTCTCCGAAGAAGGGAAGACACCGCTTCTTTTTATGAAGGACGGTATGCTTCTTGGGCTCATCGCTGTCGCAGATGTTCTCCGGAAGGATTCGGCCAAGGCCGTGCAGGAGCTGCACGCGATGGGCATCGAGGTCGTCATGCTGACGGGGGACAATGAAAAGACGGCTCGTGCCATCGGAGAGGCAGCCGGCGTCGATACCATCCTATCGGGGGTCCTTCCGGAAGGGAAGGAAGCGGCTGTCAGGAAGCTGGCAGAGCGCGGACATGTCCTTATGATCGGCGACGGCATCAATGACGCGCCTGCTCTCACACGTGCCGACGTCGGTATGGCGATCGGACACGGGACTGACGTCGCGATCGACTCCGCCGATGTGGTACTCGTGAATTCGCGCCTGACGGACGCGACGGCAGCCATCCGCCTCTCAAGGAAGACACTGCGAAATATCCACGAGAATCTCTTCTGGGCTTTCGCCTACAATGCGCTTTTGATCCCCATGGCAGCGAGGCTGTATCCGGGGATCTCCTTAGAGCCCATGTGGGCGGCGGCAGCGATGTCGCTTTCCAGTCTCAGCGTGTGCCTGAATGCGCTCCGTCTCGGCCGTGTGAACATCCATGATGCATCTCATGACAAGCCTCTCAGGCATCGCGTGGGCGTCAAGGAAAAAGAAGTCACTCCCGTGAAGGAGGAAAGCCCCGGCTGCGCCATCATCCATGTCGAGGGCATGATGTGTGAGAACTGCGAAGCGCATGTGAAGAAAGCATTGGAGACTCTCCCCTCCGTTACCTGTCTGAAAGCCGATGCCAAGACAGGGAAGGCGACCATCCGCTACACCCTGCTGCCCCGGGAAGCCGACCTCAGGAAGGTTCTGGAAGCAGCAGACTATACATATAGATCGATTCAATTTCCAAAGGAGGAAAACGAAATGAAAGAAACAGTCAAAATCGAAGGCATGATGTGCGGTCACTGTGAAAAGGCGGTGAAAGCAGCACTGGAAGCGCTGAGCGGCGTGGAAAAAGTAGAAGTCTCTCACGAGAAGGGCACGGCGATCCTGACACTTTCCAAAGAAATCCCCGACGCAGACATCCGGAAAGCGATCGAAGATAAAGACTACACCTTCAAAGGGATCGAAAAATAACACGGGACGTGTGCGGCAGAGTGCGCTCTCCTTTTGTCATAGTCAGGAGTCAGGCGTGAGCATGGCATGGGGATCCTCATACCTGCCTTTTCAGGGGGGCTTCTCTCCGGTCGTATGAAAATGCAGCACTGCGAGCTGACGATGGCTGGATCAGAATTTCACCGACTGCTTACTTGTCATTGACGGCATGTCGATAGGTATGCTACAATACATACTGTCGATATGCCGGAGTGGCGGAATGGCAGACGCACCAGACTCAAAATCTGGCGATGGCGACATCGTGCGGGTTCAAGTCCCGCCTCCGGCACCAAATGATCCGAACCTTTCTGGAAGAGGGGTTCGGATTTTTTTGATTGGAATAGGTGCAATGGTTAGCCCACGGGCGTACTGCCCATTGATGGTGAGTGAAAGCTCTGATCGAATGAGAAATTAGAAATGAGAAATGCGAAATGGTGGTGCGGCGCATAAGAATATAGAAGCGCCGCGGACTATAAAAAATGGCGATGCCCGAAAGTGGCATTTAGTCACCAGTCACCAGTCACTAGCTACTAATCCCTGCCAACCATTTTTCTGAAAGGATCTTATCATGGACATCTTATCCATCGGAGAAATACTGATCGACCTCACGCAGACCGGGGTGAATGCAAAGGGCGTGCCGCTCTATGCGGCAAATCCGGGCGGCGCGCCGGCCAATCTGTCTGTCGCGGCAGCGAGGCTCGGGGCGAGGACGGCCTTCATCGGCAAGGTCGGGAATGATGCCTTCGGGCGTTACCTGACGGACGTTCTCAAAAAGGATGGCGTCGACGTGTCTGCGCTTGCCGTCGATGCCATGCACCCGACGAGCCTTGCCGTCGTCTCTGTCGATGCAAACGGGGAACGGAGCTTCACGTTTTACCGGAGATCCCATGCGGATACCATGCTTATGGAGGAGGAGATCCAGGATTTTCTCCTGAGAAAGGCGCACATGGTGCATTTCGGCTCGGTGTCTCTGACGGCGGAGCCGGCCCGCGGCAGTGTGCTCTCTGCCATCCGCCGCGCAAGATCCTATGGCGCGGTCATCACCTATGATCCGAACTACCGCGCCCGTCTCTGGGATGATCCGCGGGAGGCGATCATCGTGATGCGCCAGCCGCTGCCGCTCGTGGATATTCTCAAGGTGTCCGAAGAAGAGCTTCCGCTCCTTTCTGGCTCGGAGGACTGGGAGGAAGGGAGCCGACGCCTGATGGAGAAGGGCATTTCTCTCATCCTTGTGACGCTCGGAGAGGCAGGCTGCTTCTACCGGCTCGGGCATTTGACCGGCCGCGTCCACGGCTTCCCTGCGAAAGTTGTCGATACGAATGGTGCGGGAGACACGTTCTTCGGTGCGGCTCTTTCCAAGCTTTGCCGTGAAGATCTCAGCCGTCTTTCGCAGGAGCGCTTGGAAGACATCCTTACCTTTGCAAACCGTGCGGCCAGCCTTTCGACGACCAGAGCCGGCGCGATCCCTGCGATGCCTCGACTGGGAGAATTGGAGTGACTAGTGACTGGGGACTAGTAGCTAGGGATTAGGAGTGACTGGGACTAGTGACTAGGGATTGGGGATTAGGAGTCTCGAGCGACTGCTGATGCTTTCGTATCGTCATTTCGAGCGAAGCGAGAAATCTTTGTCATTCGCGGTCAGGCAGTCGATGTTTGGAAAGCTCAAAACGGGAAACCTGTTCTCAAAGAAACCTTCGGGTATTGCCACTATTGATACTCTGCGGCGCTTCTGATTTTTATGCGCCGCACCATCCCCGTTGAACCCGTTGAACCCCTTGAATCTTTTCCCCATATCATTTGACACGTATCTTTCCCCTTTCTATAATGAAAGACATGTATAACGAAAGACATGCGGCAGAATATCTGCCGACGATCTATGGAAACGCTGATTACATCTGACAACGATTTCATCAGTATTTCCCTACAAGGAGCTGATCATAATGGATATAAAGAAAACAGTCGAAGCCGAGGAGAGCTTTCTCATTTCTCTTCGCCGTCATTTCCATGAAAATCCGGAGCTGTCGCAGCAGGAATGGAAGACCATGGACTTCATCGAAGAAACACTCCATGGCTGGGGGATCTCTACGGTCCGTGTACCGCGAGGCGGTATCTTTGGCATGATCGACAGCGGGAAGGATGGCTGGACGGTCCTGATGCGAGCAGATATCGATGCGCTGCCGATCGAAGAGAACCCGAAGAATCTTGCATGCGAAAAGGCGTGCCTCTCGAAGAATCACGGTGTCTCTCATGCCTGCGGGCATGACGGACACATGGCGATGCTCCTCACCGCGGCGAAGATCCTTGCAGCACACAAGGACGAATGGGAAGGCAAGGTACTTCTCATGTTCGAAGAAGCAGAGGAAATGGGAGAGCGTGGTGTCGGTCATCTGCTGTCTTATCTGGACGAGAAGAAGATCCACGTGGATGCCTGCTATGGCACGCATATGATGTACTGCCTGCCTGCGGGCAAGGTCGCGGTCATGTATGATGGTGTACTGGCAGGTGCCTTCTTCTACCGTGTAAAGATCCATGGCAAGAGCGGACATGGCTCCATGCCGAGCCTTGCCGTCAGCCCGATCGACTGCTTCAATACGTTCTACATGGCGCTTCAGTCTTACCGCATGCGGAAGGTCAGTCCGAGAAACTGCCTCACCTATTCCTTCGGTATGGTGCAGGCGGGTGACACCCCGAATGTCATCCCTGACGAGCTCACTTTCGCCGGTACAGCGCGCTGCTTTGTGAATGAAGACGGGCTTTCCTTCCGTGAGGATTTCTGGAAGCTGCTCAAGGACATCTGCGACAACTACGGCTGCACGGCAGAGATCATGGAAGATCAGTACTTCCCTGTCACGGCCAATAATAAAGAGTGTGTAGACTTGGCGCGGAAAGCCATCGCCGAGCGTGTGGGTGATGTCATGGAAGACACCGATCCATGGATGGCTTCGGAGACCTTTGCCATCACCGAGTCCACCTACCCGGGCCTCTTCACCTTCACCGGCGTGAAAAATGAAGCGCTGGGCACCGGAGCGAACCACCATACGCCGGAATTTGATATCGATGAGAGCGGTCTCACGGTGGGCGTCGAAGCGGCACTCGCCTATGTTCTCGCCATGCTTGAAGAGAAACCGGAGATCAAGTCCTTCCATCAGGAAGATCTGAAGCTCATGCTGGAGAGAGCGGAATAGTGACCGCTTCCAAAGATCCTGAAGATCCTCTGGAAAATCACGGCGCACGGTACTGCGCCTTTCCTATAGGACACAGTCACTATCCTCGGAGTCCCCTATGAAGAATATAAGCAAACTTCTTTTCCTTGCGATCCTCACCGCCTTTGCCCTCTGGCGGACACAAAGCCATGATGACGCCATGACACTGGTGACAGCGGGCATGGTGACACTCTGCTTCGTCCTTTCTGCGTGGCATGTGTGGAGAAATCGGAAATAAAAAGAGCCTTCGGGCTCTTTTTTTATGGAGATAAGGAGACTGGGAGAAGTTAGAGGTCTGAAGTCTTTGGGCTAAAGTCTTCGACTCTCCCAGTCTCCCTGCTTTTAAGAGATTTGTCTCTTTTTGAGAACGTCAAAGAAGGTACCTACGATATGAGCTGACCTTGAACCTGTAACCTTGAACCTTTATACTAAAGCTATAGAGACGAAATAGATATAACCATTTCCCAAAGGAGATCTTCATGGCAGTCAGAAGAAAAAGAGCAGCAAAAAAGAGCAATGGACATCCATTTCTGGTCCTTCTCTTCTTTATCAGCCTCGTGGTGGGCTCTGCATATATGACAGACCGGATGACGAACGCACCGACGGCGGACAATGCGGATCAGGTGACGGCGATCCGTCATATTTTCAATGACAAGGAAATGCAGGGGCTTGTCCCGAAGGAAGACCAAGGGACGCCCGAGAGCGTGAAAGAAAAGATCAAGGATATCATCAATAAAACCGTCATCGTCGAAGCCAGGGCAGACGATGAGGATACGCCGAAGGCCGTCGAAGTCACGAAAGCCGACGGGAAGACAGAGCGCATGAAAGAGGATGAGGCGAGAGAGACAGAGCCGACGAAGGAAGTTTTCAGCATCAGCCATGTCGTCTCCAAGATCACAGGCAAAGAAGAGCCGAAGGCGGAAACACCGAAAGAAACGGTCGTGGCTTCCGCTTCTTCCGCAAGGACAGAGAGCGCAGACTCTCGTGAGAGGAAATCTGCGCCGGCTCCTTCCTCCGTAAAGAAGACGGAGCCCGCAAAAGCAGCACCTGTAAAGTCCGGCAAGAGTGAAGCCCGTGCGAATGGCAGCTCCGAAAAAGCATTGCCGGCCAAAGCGGCATCCATCTTGCCGCCGAAAGAAAACGCCGGCGGGCAAGTGACCGGCCGCCTTGCCATCGTTATCGATGATGCAGGGCGCGATCTGGACTCCCAGCACATCTATGAACAGATGGGCATCCCGCTCACGCTGGCCGTCATGCCGGATCAGGTGCATACCAGAGATGCCGCACTCTCGTGGCGCGCGCACGGACTTCCCGTGATTCTCCATCAGCCCATGGAGTCCGTCTCTGGCATCGGCATGGAGCCGAAGGTCATTTTGACGTCCATGAGCGATGCGGCCATCCGGAAGATGCTGAGGGACTCGCTTTCGCAGCTGCCGGAAGCCATCGGCATCAATAACCATCAGGGATCGAAGGCTACCATCGACGCGAGGACCATGGATATCGTCATGAATGAGCTTCACCATCGCGGGCTCTTCTTCTTTGACAGCCACACAAATAGCACGACGGCTGCGGACAAGGCTGCGAAGACATACGCTGTGCCCTACGTGAGAAATGATCTCTTCGTCGATAATTCGGCTTCAGTCTCTGACATCTGTGCGATGATCCAGGAGGGCGCCGATCGCGCGAAGAAAAAGGGCACGTATATCATCATCGGCCACTGCCGTCCGCACACCGCCGAAGCCTTCCGCCAGATGGTACCGAAGCTCAAGGCACAGGGGATCGAGTTCGTGTATCTATCGTCGTTGAAAACGTGACTGGTAGCTAGTGACTAGTGACTAGTGATTAGGGCGGCTCGTGCTAAGGAAATCGTTAGCGACGCCGCGTCTTGCTTCCTCCTTCGAGTAATGCTATTAAGTTAAGCGGCAGAACATTCTTGGCTCCTCATCGGGGGAGCTGCCCGAAGGGCTTGTGCAAGTGAGACGCCATTTTGAGCGCAGTGAGATGGGACATGCCAGCGGTCAGCAGACCGATTGCGCTACCGTTTTTCTTTTATCGTCATCCCGAGCGTAGCCGAGGGATCTTTGTCACTGGCGGCGAAACAGATGGTGTCACTCATCGGAAATGGGAAACTTGTTATCCGCAGGCCTTCGGGCTTCGACCCCTCAAAAAAGCCGTCACTTCCCCGACTTCCCCGTTGAACACCAAAAATATTTTCCATACAAAGGAGCATACGCTATGTCAGATACACGAAATCTCGTTCTCATTTCCGGCGGTACGTCCGGCATCGGGCTGGCGGCGGCGAAGATACTTTCTCGTGACGGCTATGAACCGATCCTTCTCGGGCGAGACGAAGAGCGTGGCCGTGCCGCTTTAAGGGCAGTCCCCGGCTCTCATTTCATCCGCTGCGATGTGACGAAGACGGAGGAGTGTAATGCGGCCGCAGAGGCTGCTTCTCGTCTTGGGAAGATCCATGGTCTAGTGCTGTCCGCTGGTATCTATGGAGAGCAGCTTCTGGAAAATACGACGGACGCAGACATCGAGGAGTTCTTCTCCGTGAATGTATTCGGTGCGATGAAGCTCGCCCGTGCGGTGATCCCCCGGATGCGCGGCGCAAAGGGGAGCATCGTCTCCGTGGCCTCGGATGCCGCACTTGAGGGCAATGTGCAGTGCAGCCTTTACAGTGCGACCAAGGGGGCGCTCACTGCGTTCACACGCTCGCTGGCCTTAGAGCTTGCTGTCGATGAGATCCGCGCGAATGTCGTCTGTCCGGGGGATGTCGATACGCCGCTGCTTGAAAGGCAGCTGGCAGTCTATGGCGGCAGCCGCGAGGAAATGGCAGAGTGGTATCCCCTGGGCCGCATTGCGAAAGCATCTGAGGTGGGCGAAGTGATCGCCTTTCTGATCTCCGAGAGGTCTTCCTTCATGACAGGGGCGGTGATCCCTGTCGATGGCGGACTGACAGACTGGTGACTTGTGACTAGTGACTGGGGACTAGGAGACATCAGACTACCATATCGTCATTTCGAGCGAAGCGAGAAATCTTTCTTGCAGACCGCTAAACGAAGAATGTGTGAAAGCAGAAATACGTAGCACCAAGGCGTTGTTTTCGTACCGGTGTCTATGTGATACTGACAGTAGTGCAAGAAAGACTCTCGGTTGCGTTTCCGATGATGACGGCGCGAAGCGCTATCAAAATTCTGCGGCGCTTCATTATTTTTGCACCGCACCACCATTTCACATTTCTAATTTCTCATTCTAGCAAAGCTTTCATCCACAATCAAAGGACGCCCCGCCCAAGGGCTAACCCCGAACCTTCCTACTATCCACTCCCAGAGAAATACGTTATAATAAAGACAACCTGTTCCTTGTAAATTACAACCTGAAAATCCGGGAAGGCCGGAGAAGGAGGGACTTATGAGTGAAGAAATGGAAAAGACACCGGTTGTCCGTGCAGAAAATGCTCCTGTCGTGAAGGAATCGCAGCTGCCGGCAGAGAAGAAAGCCGCTGAAGTACCGGCTGTCGCCCGCGCAAAGGAAGAAGCCCATGTCGACTCTCCGGAAGCTGATGTAGAGATCCGTATCATTGATAACCGGGATGAAGAAGCCGAGAGCCTCATCCGCTGGGCGGCAGGACGCGCCGGTGTGATCGTGGCGGCTCCTGTCCTCGGGACGGTTGCTCTGGTCGCTAATGAAGTCTACATGATCGCGAAGGTCGCAAAGGTGTATGATGTCGAAGTGAACCAGACCGCGATCCTTTCCTTCATCGGTTCGCTTGGCGGGACGGTCATCGGCACGACGCTTGCGACACTGATCCCGATCTCCATCATGCAGATCCCGATCGGCGTCACCGTCACCTATGGCGTCGGCAAGGCCGCGCAGCGCTGGATCAAAGACGGCATGCCGGACGATACCCGCCCGTACCGCGCTGTTTTTGAAGAAGAAAAGGCGCTGGCAGCGTCTGAAGAAAAGGAACTCGAAGAAAATCCTAAGAAAGACGAACCGCTCGGAGATGAGAAGAGAGATTTCACCAAGGAATTGAAAAAGAATTGGGAGGACGTGTACCCGGAAAAGGCACATGCCAAGATGAATGAACTGGCCGATCAGCTTTCGGAATCCGTCACGGTGCTTGGCGATAAATTCCTTTCTGCCCTGAAAAAAGTCGGCGTGACCGATGAACAGATCGAGAAGGCGAAGTACACCGCACTCGGTGCTTCGGAGATCGCACAGGAAACGGCAGAAAAGGCCGCCAAGGATCTGCAGGCTATCGCGCGCATCAAGTCGAGAGAATTCAAGAAGGATGCGGCGAAGAAGGCGGAGGACGTGAAAGCGCAGGCCAAGGACCAGATGGAAGTGCTCCAGCAGAAGCGGGAAGAGATGAAGCGCCAGTCCGAAGTCCAGTCCCAGCAGATGAAGCTCAAGTCGGAAAAACTGAAAGCGCAGGCACGCGTTCAGATGCAGGAAGCGAAGATCCAGGCGAATAAGCTGAAGATCCAGGCCGAAGAATTCAGAAAGCAGGCGGAAGAGCAGGCAGAAATGGCGAAAGCCTCTGCCCAGGAATTTTCTGAAAAAGTAAAAACGCAGGCGGCAGAATACAAAGAAGCCGCCCAGGCCAGGGCCGCAGAAGCGAAAGAAAGCCTCAAGCAGACCGCCAGCGAATACAAGGCCAAGATCGAAGAACGCGCAGCCAAGAAGCAGGCAGAAGCCAAGAAAGAAGGAAATCTCGGTGAAAATCCTGGAACAGCTGAAGAAACTGGTGGCACCGCTCAGGAAGCTCCTAAAAAAGACTGAGTCGGCGTCTTCGGTAGACGGACTTCATAAAGAGGAGATCGGCGGCGTCCTGCGCCGTGAGATCTCACCTTGGGCACGCCGCCGTATCCGCCACCGCCGTGCGAATCACCCGTGGGTGAGAGGACGGCGCGCGAAGCTCTCCTTTTTTGAATGAAAAGGTTCAGGGTGCAGGTTGATAGGTTCACGGTTGAAAGCAGGGATGAGTGACTGGTGACTAGTGACTGGTGACTTGAATACCACTTTAGGGCATCGCCTATATATATTTGCGGCGAAGCCGCCACCTTCATTCCTAATTCCTAATTCCTCATTCGAGCAGAACTTTCATCCACAATCAAAGGACAGTACGTCCCACGGGCTAACCCCCAAAATCCCCCTTGACTTGCCTTCCCAATCAGCCTATAATAACAAAAGTTATGTAAAGGCAAGGATGAAGACGTTTCGCATGGACCTCATGCACAGAGAGCTTTCCGATGGTGGGAGGAGAGCGTTGGGGCTGCGGATGGATCACTTCAGAGCTGCGGGGAAGAAAAGCCCCGACGGGACATCGTTAATTGTACCGAGTGGCCATAAGGTCATGAGGGTGGTACCACGGGAAATCAATTCTCGCCCCTTATCGGGCGGGAATTTTTTATTTCGGTCATTTGTATGACCCCAGGAGGAAATTCGTCATGGACTACAGCAAGACCCTGCACTTACCGGAAACTGAATTCCCGATGCGCGGCAACCTTCCGAAAAAGGAACCGGGCTTCGTAGAATTCTGGCAGCAGAATCATTTGTATGAAAAGAGAATCGAAAAGAGAAAAAAGGAAGGCGCACCGACCTTCGTACTGCACGATGGCCCGCCTTATGCAAACGGCAAGATCCACATCGGTCATGCGCTCAATAAGACACTGAAGGATATCATCGTCAGATACCACCATATGGCTGGCAATGAAGCCATCTATGTACCGGGCTGGGATACCCATGGCCTGCCGATCGAATACGCCGTACTTAAGGACTCCGGCGAAGATCGTGCGAACATGACCCCGCTGGAACTGCGCAAGAAGTGTCTGGCTTACGCGAAGAAATGGATCGAGATCCAGAAGGAAGACTTCATCCGTATGGGCGTTGTCGGCGATTTCGCACATCGCTATGTCACCTTCGACCCGCATCTGGAAGCGAAGGAACTGGAAGTTTTCGGCGAAATGGCAAACAAGGGCTACATCTACAAGGGCAAGAAGGCCGTTTACTGGTGCACCCACTGCGAGACGGCACTGGCCGAAGCAGAGATCGAATACAAGGACAGAAAGTCTCCGTCCATCTATGTCAAATATCCGATGATCGACGTCCATGGCCTCCAGCCGGAAGGCGTAGATCCGAGCAAGGTCTTTGCCGTCATCTGGACCACCACCCCGTGGACCATCCCGGCTTCCTGCTACATCAGCGTGAATCCGAAATTCACCTATGTCTGGGTACACAACAAGGCTGCTGATGAATACTATCTCATGAATAAGGAGCTCGCTCCGGCATCTCTTTCCGACTGCAAAGTCGAAGACTATGAATTTGTCGGCCGTGAAATGCTGGGCTCTGAACTTGACCTTGCGAAATTCGAACACCCGCTGGCTCATTTCGCTCCGGAAACCTACGGCGACCGCACCATCTATGTTCTGGAAGGCAACCATGTCACGCTGGATGCCGGTACCGGCTGCGTTCATACCGCACCGGGACACGGCGTCGACGACTTCGAAGTCTACAAGACCTATGAAAATGCCGGCAAGCTCCACCAGCCGATCGTCTGCCCGGTCGATGAAAAAGGCCACATGACGGCAGAAGCCGGCGAATTCCTCGTCGGTAAGACCATCTGGGAAGCGGAAGGCCCGGTGATCTCTACCCTCGCGCATGAAGGCAGACTCCTTGGCAAGAAATCCCTGCACCATCAGTACGCGCACTGCTGGCGCTGCAAGCAGCCGGTCATCTACAGAGCGACCGATCAGTGGTTCGCTTCCATCAATGATTTCCGCGACAAGGCACTGAAAGCCGTCGATGACACCCGTTTCATCCCATCCTGGGGCCATGACCGTCTGTACAACATGATCCGTGACCGTCAGGACTGGTGTATCTCCCGCCAGCGCTCTTGGGGCGTTCCGATCCCGGCTTTCTACTGCGATGACTGCGGCAAGTGGATCATTACGCCGGAAACCATGAAGAAGGTCGAAGAGATCGTCGAAAAAGAGGGTACCGATGCATGGTGGGCGCATTCCGCAGAAGAACTTCTGCCGGAAGGATTCAAATGCCCGCACTGCGGCGGCACACATTTCCATAAAGAAAAAGACATCATGGACGTATGGTTCGACTCCGGCTCCACATGGAACGGCGTCCTCCGCTATCCGCATGAAGAGTCCTGGAAGGATATGTCCTATCCGTGCGATCTCTATCTCGAAGGCTCTGACCAGCACCGCGGCTGGTTTCACTCCTCTCTTCTGACTTCTGTCGCTGTCAATGGCCATGCGCCATACAAGGCCGTCCTCACCCATGGCTTCACCATGGACGGCGAAGGCAGAAAGATGAGTAAGTCCGTCGGCAATGTCGTCGCTCCGCAGGATGTCATCAACAAATACGGCGCTGATGTCATGAGACTCTGGATCTCCTCGGTCGACTACCAGGGCGATGTCCGTCTGTCTGACAAGATCGTGAAGTCCATGAGCGACGTCTACAGAAAGATCAGAAATACATTCCGCTACCTGCTCGGCAATCTGTCCGACTTCGATCCGAAGACCGACTCCGTCGCTTACGCAGATATGGAAGAACTCGACCGCTGGGCACTGCTGCGCATGGAACAGGTCAAGGAGACTGTCCTCAAAGCCTATGATGACTATGAATTCCATGTCATGTACCACGCTGTCCATAATTTCTGCACGGTCGATCTCTCTGCGATCTATCTCGATATCCTGAAAGACCGCCTCTATACGGAAAAGGCTGACTCCAAGCTGAGAAGAAGCGCACAGACCGCGATGTATGAGATCCTGACTACGCTGGTCCGTCTCGTCGCTCCGGTCCTTTGCTTCACCTCCGAAGAAGTATGGCAGGCTCTTCCCAATAAGAAAGAAAGAGAATGGTCTGTCCATATGTCCGATATGCCGAAGGTCAATGAAGCATACCTTGACAAAGAACTCGATGAAAAATGGAAGAAGCGCCTCGCTGTGAGAAGCGTTGCTATGAAGGCACTCGAAGAAGCTCGTCAGGCAAAGGTCATCGGCCATCCGCTCGATGCGGAAGTCACCGTTTATGCGGACGGCGAAGCCTATGACATCGTCAAAGCGATGGAAAAAGAACTCGCAGACTTCCTCCTCGTGTCCCAGACGCACATCGTTTCCGGTACAGCAGTGGCTCCGGAAAATGCTGCTTCGAATGAAGAAGGCACGGTGAAAGCATCTGTTGCGGTCTGCACGCTCGCCAAGTGCGAACGCTGCTGGAAGCGTTCGGCGGATGTGGATGCCGATCCGAAGCACCCGGGCGTCTGCGCTCGCTGCGCACATGTCCTCACCGAAATGGGCGAATAACCTTTGCCAAATAAAAAAGCATGCTCCGAAAGGAGCGTGCTTTTTTTAGTGACTGGTGACTAGGGGAGTTCCTTCCTTCAATAGCGCGCTATTCGCGTCGGGTTATTCTTTGTCATGTATAAAAATTCAAGAGTAAAATCTGACAACGATTGAATCAGTGTTTCCCTAGACTTTATCTTCGATATTGACTATAATGTAGGTAAATAACAACATTATAGTCAGAAATGTAGGTAAATAACAACATGGGAAGAGGAAAAGTCATTCTGTATCCACAGGTACAGAAAAAATTAGAAGACTTGGGACACCGCATCAAACTGGCGCGGCTTCGCCGGAAACTCACAATAGAGATGGTGGCAGAGCGTGCGAAGATTTCGCGTTTCTCTGTGCGCGAGGTAGAGAAGGGCTCGCCTTCTGTAGCGATTGGCATCTATGTCAATGTGCTGATGGCGATCGGGATGGTGAAGGAACTGGACAATTTCCTGGCAGATGACCCGTTGGGACGCATGCTGCAGGATGATGAGCTGTTGAAGTATAAGCGAAAGGGAACTGAATGAAAGACGAAAAAAGTTATGAATTGCACGCCGCCTGGGAGGAAGGACACCGCATCGGACGTCTCATCATCAGCCATGACCGGCGGGGGCAGATGATTGCGTTCGAGTATGAGGAAGACTGGCTGGAGAAGCACCCGGGCTTTATGCTGGACCCAGCGCTTTTTCCTTTTCCCGGGCGGCAGTATGCAGAAGCGGGCCTGTTTGGCTTTTTGGAAGATGCTTCACCGGACCGATGGGGACGGGAGCTTCTGAAGTGGAAAGAACAAGAGATGGCCGAAAGGGAAGGGAGATCTCCAAGAGAGCTTGATGCCTGCGATTTCCTGCTCGGCGTGGAGGATGATGTACGGATGGGCGGTATCCGTATCTATGATGGCAGCGCATATATTTCTCACGACAAACGGCGGGTACCACCGCTGACAAGCCTCCGGGCGCTGGAAGACTGCGCTCACGCTTTCGAGCGGGCAGGCGCTGTTTTACAGAATACCGATTTTCAGGATTTGATTTCCATCGGTTCCTCCTTGGGCGGTGCCCGCCCGAAAATGAATGTCATCGACGAAGCAGGCGAAATCTGGATTGCCAAGTTTCAATCCGATCGGGACAGGGAGCACACGGAAAGCTGGGAGTATCTGACTCATGAGCTGGGGGAGAAGTGCGGCCTTCATATGGCAGAGGCGAAGCTGGAAATGATAGGAAATCGGAGCTGCTATCTCACGAAACGCTTTGACCGTGAACAGGATGCGCGGATTCATTTCGCTTCTGCGATGACGATGGTCGGCAAGCGGGATGGAGATGATGCTTCTTTTTTTGATATTGCGGAATGTATCAGCTCCCTCAGCTGTGATGCCAGAAATGACCTGCAGGAGCTGTGGCGGCGTGTGACTTTTAGCGTACTCGTAAATAATACGGACTGTCACCTCAGAAATCACGGCTTTCTGCTGACCGAAAGAGGTTGGCGTCTCGCACCGGCATATGATATCAATCCAAATTTCTATACTAAAGATTTTGCACTGGCTATCGATGAGAGAAACCGAAGACCAGACCTGCAGGCGGTGATAGAGACGGCTCCCTATTATGAAGTGGCATGCCCTCGCGAGGAAATCGAGCGCATGCAGGAAATCATTCAGGTGGAGTACCCCTTTCTGGCAGAAAAATGCCGGATTCCGAGAGAGGAAATCGTAAAGATAGAACGCATCTGGCAAAGATGGCGCATATGACGTGTGATGCCTGGTACAAAAAAAGCAGCCCTTCGGCTGCTTTTTTACTTGATATACATTTCATACACGATCTTGCAGAAGAAGATCGAAAGGACCAGAAGAATGATCGGCTTCACATTGCGCGCGCCGCCCTTTTCAAAGTAGAGCGCACCCAGATAGTTGCCTGCCATCCCGAAGAGGCCGGCGATGATGCCCAAGGGGAAGAGTACCTTGCCATGTAGGAGGAAGATGCAGAGCGCAGCGATATTCGTCGTCGAATTGATGACCTTCGTCACGCCGTTCGCCTCTTTCAGAGGAAGATGCGCGATGCCCGTCAGAAGCAGCAGCAGGAAGGTGCCGGTGCCGGGGCCGTAGAAGCCATCATACACGCCGAGGAAGAGGGCAGTCACCATGCTGAGGATGACCGTTTTCTTATACGTGTACGGCGATTTCTCTGTGACCAGTACATTGCCGCGCGTGAGGTAGAGCCCTGTCGCGGGGAGAACGATCAGCATGAAGATCATGAAGATCTTCGCATCCATCAGGAGAGCAAGATTCGCGCCCAGCGAGGAACCGGCGAAGGCGCAGACCACGCAGGAGAGCGAGAGCTTCCACGGGATGAAGCCGCTTTTGGCAAATTTGAATGTCGCAAGCACTGTCCCCATCGTCGAGCTCATCTTATTTGTCGCAATGGCATTATGGACGGGAAGTCCGGAGAGCAGGTAGCCCGGCAGGGAGATCAGCCCGCCGCCTCCGGCGATGGCATCGACGAAGCCCGCAAGCATGACCAGCGGGCAGATGACAGCATATTGAAGAAATATTTCCATGGGTAGCTCCTTAGTGACTGATGATGAGAGATTGCTTTGGTGGATTCTGTTTTCTGAAAACAGCCGATTTCCTTATCATAGCATATCTGAGGAGGATGGGAAATAAAAAAACTGCGAGCCTGCGAATGAAAGCCCACAGTTTTTTACTCAGGGAAACCCAATGCGAGGAAAGCAGCCTTTCCTTATGAAAGGCAATGGATAGAGAGCGCACTTGGTTTTTCTTTTTACTGATCCATTATTTCAATGTACCTATGATCTCGGCGCAGGCGCTGCAGGCCGGGCAGTCGCAGTAGCGAGCGCCCTTTTCCTTGATGTCCTTCGCATGAGCGAGGAGGGCAGCGGCTCTTTCCTCCCCGAAGAGTGCTTTGCCGGCGTCGGAGTCGGCAAAGCCGATCAGTCCATCGATCGGCATGATGTCTGCTTCGGCTTCCTTTTTCAGAATAGCCGTGGCTGCTTCTTCGTCAGCGGTGCCGGCTGCAGCGAGCCACTTTTCACAAGCGGCCTTTGCTTCCGGGCACGCAGAGGGAGCGGCGATGAGGTTCTTTACTGCTTCGGTGAGTGTGTTTCTGATTTCTTCTGTCATGAGAATCATCCTTTCTTGTACTTGTTTTGTATCGGTATATTTATTATACTTGGCATAGATAAAGATGCAAGTACGCAGAATTTTCTGACCAGGTATGGTGAATGATACTAAGGATGGAATTTCTGCAGGAATCACCGGAGGGCATGTGTGATGTTCTTTCTGTTCCCTATCTCCTGAGAACAACAGGGGGGCGGTGAATCTGTCCGTGCTGCGCTCACATCTTTTTGGAGGTCTTTATGAATCAACAACTCTCGTATGAGGAATTTCTTACCCGGCTGGATTCTTTTATTCTGACGGAAAAGGGGAATTGCCCGGTGACAAGTGTCTTACAGCTCTTGCAGGGGAAGTGGAAGATGCAGATCATCTATCTGCTCTGCGTGAAAAGCCCGATGCGTTTCGGCGAATTTCGAAAGTTTCTTCCCGGTCTGACGAATACGATGCTGACGAATGCATTGCGTGAGCTGGAGGGGCTGGGCATTGTCAGACGGAAACAGTTCAACGAAATTCCGCCCCATGTCGAGTACAGTCTGACGGAAAAGGGACTGGATCTGCTTCCTGTGTTCCATGCCATACTGAACTGGGGCATGAAGTATGTGCCGTGAACGAAGTCTCATGAAAGAGCGGAAACAGGGAAGGCAGGGGCTTCCTGTGATGACATCCGTATCCGGTTCATGGCGCTTTTTCCGTTTGACAAGGTACAGGTTCTCCTTTACGATGGGGAGAAACGTTTTTTAATCGGGGGCTTATATGGGGGATGTGAATGATGCAAGAGAGGAGAATAGAAGGATGAAGGCGAGACTGAAAATTGCGTACAGTGATGAAGCTTGGAGCATGATAGGTGAGATCGAGGGACGGAAGAGCGTACGTCTGAAGGATAGCCACATCAAGGGGTAGAAGCACTATGTGCCGCACAAGATCATGAACAATGCCTTCATGGTGACTTCGTGCGCGCCGGGCTCGGCGTGGCTCTCGTGCCGCAGATGACGTGGTATTCTGCACAGGAAGGGGGGCCTCTCTTCCCGTCGGAGACCAGGAGTGCTATCGCTATCTGTATCTGTCTTGGAAAACAGATGCCAAGCTGCCGCTCTCAGCCGTTCTCCTTCGCGAATATATCATTGATCACTTCTGGGAGTATGTCCGCTTTACGGCAAACAGTACCTATCCCATGGAATGATACCGGCAAATCCGCTGGAAACGAAACCGTTTCCGGCGGATTTTTACTTTTCATAACAAGTCTGTTATAAAAGAAGCAATCATGCTTTTGCATGGCTGTTTGTACTTTTGATGAAAGAGACTAGGAGACTAAGAGACTGGGAGACATCAGGCATCAGACTTCTGGTATCTGATGTCTGCAAGTCTCTAAGTCTAAAGGCTCTAAGTCTCTTAGTCTAATTCCTAGTCACCAACCACTTCGGCTTATATCAAAATTGTTATGATATAGGGGATACGCTCCCATAACTATGCCTTTTGTGATAGGAATGTGAATTCTCTTCGTTTCGGCCTGTTTCAGTATTGGAAGAAATAGAGAATTTCAAGTAAGATGTATACAGATGAAGCAATCATCCGGACAACGTGCACAGTTCGAGACATAGAGTGATTTCAAAAAAATGGAGGATTTACTCATGAAAAAGTTAAAGATCGCTTATACTGACAAAGCTCTGGAAATCTTCGGGGCTATCACCGGCCGCGAGCAGGCTGACCTCGCCCGCACTGATTTCACGGATGTAGCTGCTGTCGTTATCACGGATCAGGACAAGGATGTCCTTGAAAAGGAAATGATTGCCGCTTTCAAGATCCCGGTGCTGATGATCAAGACGGGTGAAGGCCTGACAGAAGACGCACTGCTTTCCAAGGTATACCGCGTCATGGATCTCAATGAGACCGATCATGATTTCTACGCTCGCCAGATCGAGAGTGCTGCGGCTCACTATGAAGAAGATGTGCTGCCGCCATTCTTCTGTGACCTCAAGAAATATGTCGAAAATGGCTACTCCCAGTTCGACTGCCCAGGCCACCAGGGCGGCGCTTTCTTCCGCAAACATCCGGCAGGCCGCGCATTCTATGAATTCTTCGGCGAGAATACCTTCCGCGCTGACCTCTGCAACGCTGACGTAGCGATGGGCGACCTCCTGATCCATGAAGGCCCGGCACTGGCAGCACAGAAACACGCAGCGCGCGTATACAATGCAGACAAGACCTACTTCGTACTGAACGGCACCTCCACTTCGAACAAGGTGGTTCTGAATGCAGTCCTGACACCGGGCGATATCGTCCTCTTCGATAGAAACAACCATAAATCCATCGACCATGGCGCACTGGTTCTGGCAGGCGCGACCCCGGTCTATCTGGAAACCGCAAGAAATGCGTTCGGTTCCATCGGCGGTATCCCGGAACACTGCTTCGACGAAGACTACATCAGAAAGCTCGTCTCGGAAAAAGATCCGGTGAAAGCACAGGCAAAGCGCCCGATCCGTCTTGCAGTCATCCAGCTCGGCACCTACGACGGCTGCATCTACAATGCCCGTCAGGTCGTAGATAAGATCGGTCACCTCTGTGATTACATCTTCTTCGACTCCGCTTGGGTCGGCTACGAACAGTTCATCCCGATGATGAAGGACTGCAGCCCGCTGCTGCTCGACCTCGGACCGGAAGATCCGGGCATCTTCGTCAGCCAGTCCGTCCACAAACAGCAGGCTGGTTTCTCCATGACCTCCCAGATCCACAAGAAAGACTCCCACATCAAGGGTCAGGATCGCTACGTACCGCATAAGCGCGTGAACAACGCATTCATGATGCATGCATCCACCTCTCCGCTCTACCAGCTCTTCGCAGCACTCGATGTCAATGCGAAGATGCATGAAGGCGAAGGCGGCAAGAAGCTCTGGGTCGACGCTGTAAAGACCGTGATCGAGACCAGAAAACAGGTGCTCCGCAACTGCCACTACATCCGTCCGCTCGTACCGCCGATGGTCCACGGCAAGAAGTGGGAAGAGGGCAATACCGAACATATGGCAAATGACATGGATTACTGGGCATTCGAACCGGGTGCTAAATGGCATGGCTTCGATGGCTACGGCAAGGGCCAGTACTTCATCGATCCAATGAAGCTGCAGTTCGTGACCGAAGGCATCGACGTAGAAAATGGCGGCTATGAAAAATTCGGTATCCCGGGCAACATTCTCGCGAACTACCTGCGTGAAAACGGCATCATTCCGGAAAAATGCGACTTGAACGACATCCTCTTCCTGATGACTCCGGCAGAAAGCGCGACCAAGATGGATGACCTCGTAGCGAAACTCATCCGCTTCGAACAACTCATCGACGAAGATGCTCCGATGTCTGAAGTACTCCCGTCCATTTACAACGCATACGAAGAAAAATACAGAGGATACACCATCCGCCGTCTGTGCCAGGAAATGCATGATTTCTACAAAGACCGCAAAGTATCCACCCTGCAGAAGCAGCTCTTCCTCGCTGACTACTTCCCAGAATATGTGATGAATCCGCAGGAAGCACAGTTCGAATACATGAGAGGCCATGGCGACCTCGTCGACCTCACCGAAGCGGAAGGCCGCATCGCTCTTGAAGGCGCTCTTCCATATCCGCCAGGCGTTCTCTGCGTACATCCGGGTGAACGTTGGTCCAAGACCGCAGTCACTTACTTCTTAGACCTTGTCGAAGGCATCAACCAGCTCCCAGGCTTCGCTCCTGAAATCCAGGGCGTCTATGTACAGACCGGTGAAGACGGGCTGAAACATGCTTACGGCTATGTTCTGAAGAAAGAATTTGAAAAATAAAGCAACGCTTCGTTGACGGCAAGGGGAGCGGGAAGCATCGCTCCCCGCAGCCATCAATGAGACACAGACAAATACATAAGGGGATCATCATGAGCAAAAGTGCAAATAAAATGAGCATCCTTCAGCTGACCATCCTCACTGCGGTGAATATGATGGGCTCGGGCATCATCATGAAAGCAGCCGGTCACGAAGGCAGCGAGCTTTCCAAGACGAAATTCGTCGCATTCGTTGCCTCCATCTACAGTCTGTATGCATGCTATGCATCCGGCTTCGATGCCATGACCTACGTGCTATAATATCATCCTTTAAAAACAAAACGGTCTGCCAACGTCTAGGCAGACCGTTTTGTTTTGCGTTTTTACTGCGAACATAACGTTTGAAAGAAGGGATTGGGGAGGAATGGCTAGGGATTCGGCGCCTCGAGCGACTGATGACCAGCACTTCTCACTAAGTCCAGAAGGTGACAAATTGAAATACCAGTCACTAGTCACTAGTCACCATTTTCCCCTCATTTGCTTTTTCTTTCAGCCAATGATATAATTTATACAGAGGTATTGAAAATACCATAAACCAAAAAGCATAAAATATACAAATGCAGGCTTGCATTTTGGAAACTTTGCTTTTTCTCACAAGAGTTTTGAAAAGTCCATTTCCGATGGGCTTTTTATAGTAAAAAAATAAAAGGAGGCGAGAACGATGATGGGGATCGATGAACTGATGGATCTCACGATGTACAGCAGCATGTACCTGCTCTTTTACATGGCCTATTTCTATGTAGAAGGTGCGAACCTTCTGGTGCCGTGCCGTGTCAATGCCAATTTCAAACGGATCCTGTCTCGTTTTGCCTCTTTCTTCAGAGGTTTCATCGGCGCAGGGGGATGGAGAGCATCTGCTGCTCTCTGATCTTTTTGCGTACCTGTTTATTGCTTGGCTTGAAAGAGTGAAAAAGGGTCGGAAAAGCAGCAGCCGTACCGGAAGCGTTGCCTTATGGGGCCGCTTCTTTCTATTTCATGCGGCGGTGGGGCGCGGATATCGTGCCTGCCTTTGGCTTTTGAATGCGCCAGAGGATCCTTTTCTGATAGTGAAAAGAGACGCCGCAGGGCGTCTTTTTTGATGAAATCTCTGGAGAGTGAGCTTTGATGTACTCCTTAATCGAAGATATAAAGAAATTATTATCCGTGATGCTGCCGATCCTGGTCGCGCAGATCTCGACAGCGGGCATCACTTTTATCAATACGACCATGGCGGGGCATGCCGGAAGCGATGACCTCGCAGGCGTATCAGTGGGCGCGGGACTTTTCTATCCGCTTCTGGCTTCCATCGTGGGACTGCTCATGGCGGGAACGCCGCTCATGGCGACGCTTCTTGGTGAAAAGAAGCCGGAAGGGCTTCCTTATGTGGTCCGCGCAGGACTTCTGATCGGGCTTGTGATATCCTTCCTGTTCGGGGCAGCCTATGTACTTTTCATCGATGACCTTCTGACGTCGCTCACGCTGGAAGCGGAAGTGGCCTATGTGGCGCGCTACTATCTCATGACGATGGTGGGCGTGGTCTTCTTCATTTCCATGATCGTCCCCCTTCGCTGTCTGACGGATACGGCAGGCTCGACGTCGACTTCCATGAAGCTCTTCCTGATGGCGCCGCCGGTCAATGCTGTATTCAACTATCTTTTCATCTATGGGCATTTCGGTCTGCCGCGTCTGGGCGGGATCGGTGCCGGTCTTGCGACGATGCTGACCTATGGTTTCCTTTTGGCTCTTTTCCTTATCGTCGTACTGAAGTCCTCTGCGCTCAAGGGGCATGAGATCTTCCATTCGATCCTCGTGAAGCGTTCTGACGTCAAGGAGTACCTGATCGTTGGTGTGCCGAGCGGACTTTCCATTTTTATGGAAATGAGTCTTTTCAGTCTGATTATCGTATTTCTTGCCCGTTATGGCACGGACACGCTGGCTGCCTACCAGATCGCGGATAACTTTGCTTCTCTCGTCTACATGCTGCCCGTCTCCTGCTCGATGGCACTCACCATCCTCATCGCGACAGCTGTCGGCGCGCATGATATCCCGCTCGCTCGCCGCTACAAGAAGGCCGGCTTTGTCGTAGCCCTCTCCGGAGCAGCGATGACGGCTGCGATGACGGTGCTTTTCCGCTCTTCCATCGGAAATATGTATACGAGCGACGCGATCGTCGCCTCCATTGCCGGACAGTTCCTGATCTATAGTGCAGGCTGGCAGCTCTTTGATGCAATCTCCACTCCGATCCAGGGGATCCTCCGCGGTCTCAAGGATACGCGTGTCTCCTTTATTCTGATGGTCATTGCGTACTGGGGCGGCTGCTTCCCGATGAGCCTTTTCCTTGACCATGTGGTCGGTCTCGGGGCAGACTCCTACTGGCTCGGGCTGGTCTTCGGCGTCGGCTGCTCGGCCATGCTGATGATCCTGCGCCTCATCTATGTGGAGCGCGTCATGGATGGAGAGGCCCTGCCTGCCTTTGCTTTCTTTATGCACAGGAAGATCACGCATCCTGCTGCCGTCCATGCTGTAGTGGCTTCAAATGTAAAGCAGGCGAAGGAGCTGCTTGCTTTCTGGGAACGTGCTGAGGAAAAACTCGCTTCTCTGGTGCAGGACATCAAAGAAGCCGAGGTCGATATATTTACAGAAAACAGAAGGGTGCTTCCGATCGGTCGCTCTCTTCTGACGGATCTGCATTTATGCATCTTAGGCCATGCGACCCGGGCCTACATCCCTTAGGTACGATCAGGGGGATAGGGGCTGTGAAGAAATGAGGATTCATTTCTTCACAGCTCCTTTTTACTTTGCTTTCATTTGGTTCAGGGTTCAGGGCTCTCGTGGCGGCTTCGCCGCCTTTTTTTAGAAGATGGTATTCTCGTAGCGCAGCCTTCCCCTCTAGGGGAAGGCGCCCGAAAGGGGCGGATAGGGTGACTATGGCATGAAAGACAGCTGGGATAAGGTTTCCCGGTCACTCCTATGAGAGCTGCAAGTCCCCCGCGGCAGATGGAACGAGAAAATGAGATGATCGTTATTTCACATCGCCTTTTTGTTGGAGACTAAGGAAAACATGAATGACATCTGATAACGATTGAATCAATATTTACTTAGAGCTTTATAAAATAAATACGAAACAACTTGTATTGAAATGCTCGTGGTCGTATAATGAGAATACCCAAGAGGCATACTGAACAAAACCTTTTTGGCAGGCGTAAAATTCTTCCATGGTATCCCATGAAATAAGTAGGAGAAGAACAATGAAAAAAATCATCATCATAGGGGCAACGCTTCTCGCGGCAGGCTGTTTTCTCATGACGGGCTGCGGAGGAGACGCGCCGAAGCAGACGAAAAATGAGATCCATGTCGTGACTCATGCGAACTGGAATCCCTTCGAGTACATGGAGAATGGCAAGATCGTCGGATTTGACGTGGACCTTGCACGAGAAGCGGTGAAGCGCGCCGGGCTTACGATGGATCTCACCGATGCGGGCTGGGAAGCGCTCTTTGAGCAGATCCGCTCACATCAGGCGGACATGGCGATTTCCGGTGTCACCGTCACGAAGGATAGAGAAGCATCCTATCTCTTTTCGGCGCCGTATTTCCTCTCCCGGCAGGCGATCCTGGTGCGGGAAGGTGTGGATATCCACAGTGCGAAGGATCTGATGGACGGCAAAGAGATCGCTGTGCAGAACGGCTCGACGGGGCAGGAGGCACTGGAAAAGTTTCTCGGAAAGAATCATCCCTCCATCAAGAAGACGCCGATGTCCATCCAGATGCTGATCGGCGGGCAGGTCGATGCACTGGTCGGTGATGAGACGTCCGTGAAGTCTATCCAGGCGCAGTACCCCGAGGCGCATCTTTCGATCGTCTATGATGATGAAGCCTTCACGCCTGAGTTCTTCGGTATCCTGTATCCGAAGGATACGGGCGCAGAGCTCAAGGGCAAGATCGACAAGGCGCTCAAGGACATGATCGCTGACGGTACCTATGGGAAGATCTATGAAAAGTGGTTCAAGACGAAAGTCGATGAGGAGACGCTGGAAAAACTGGGGAAACGCTGACCTGGAACGCATCATTTTATAATTCTGAGGCTAATCATGTCTGATTTCAAATTTTCCATCATTCAGGAATATGCACCGTTTTTCTTATCCGGCACATGGCTCACGATCAAGCTCTCACTGATCGCGATCCTCTGTGGATTTCTGCTGGGGCTCGTGCTGGCACTCCTGCGTACTTCGAAAAAGAAATACCTGTCTTTTCCCGCGCTGCTCTTCATCGAAAGTATACGCGGGACGCCGCTCCTCCTGCAGCTGCTGATCACCTACTTCGGTATCGTACCTCTTTTCATGAAGAAGCCGGACGGTGTCCTTTCGGCCGCACTTGCGCTTTCCATCAATGCGGGGGCATACATTGCGGAAACGATCCGTGCGGGCATCCAGTCCGTCGATGTAGGGCAGGGGGAGGCCGCCAGTGCGCTGGGGCTTTCCGCATGGCAGAGCATGCGATATGTCATCCTGCCGCAGGCGCTGAAGTCGGTCGTACCGGCACTGGGCAATTCCTTCGTGAGCCTGATCAAGGACTCGTCTCTCGCCTCCGTCATCGCGACGCCGGAGCTCATGTACTGGGCGAATGCAGCGAATGCACAGTATTATCGCGTGTGGGAGACGTTCATCACGACAGCTGTCATCTATCTCTTTCTGACGGTCGTTACCAGCCGGATCCTTGCCAAATTGGAAAAGAACATGTGAGCATCTGCAAAGGCAGGTGCTTTTTTTGACTGGTGACTAGTGACTAGAAGACATCAGACTCCCGTATCGTCATTTCGAGCAAAGCGAGAAATCTTCCTTGCAGACCGATAAACGATGGATGTGTGAAAGCAGGGATGAGTGACTTGTGACTACAACTTCGGGCATCGCTTTATGCATACTTCGAGGCGCTTAGATCCTTCGACTCAGCTGCCATTATTCAGATAATCGTTTCCCTAACATACAGCTTTTTTCTCCGCTCAGGATGACGAAAAGCGCCGCACCAACCCCTTAGAAACTCTTGAACCCGTTAAGCCTTTAGCCTTCTTCCCATGAATGCTATAATAATACATATATATTCGTATTTCCAAAGGAGTCTTGTTATGATGCACAATGAACAGAAAGTGACGGACAGCATTTACTGGATCGGCGCAAACGATTTCGTGACGCCTCGCTTTGATAATCTGGTACCGCTCCCGCAGGGGATTTCCTATAACACCTACTTTATCGATGATGAAAAGACCTGTGTCCTGGATGGGATCGACAATGCATGCCGGGACATTTTCATGGATAACCTTTCGTATCTTCTGAAAGGCCGTGCGCTTGACTACATCATCATCAATCACATGGAGCCGGATCACAGCGGTTCGCTTCTGGCACTCGCAGAGGCACATCCACAGGCGAAGATCATCGCTTCTCCGCAGGCGATCAAAATGTTCGAGCAGTTCTTCCATGTATCGTTCAAAGATCGCACCATCCTTTCTGACGAAAAGATGGTGCTGGATCTCGGTGTGCACAAGCTTCGCTTCATCAAGGCACCGATGGTCCACTGGCCGGAAGTGACATTCACCTATGATGAGACAGACAAAGTCCTCTTTTCTGCGGATGCCTTCGGGACATTCGGTGCGATCCATGGCTCCATCTTTGCCGATGCCGTCGACTATGCGGATGTGTATGGCGTGGAAGGCCGTTGCTATTACACGAATACGACGGGCAAGTACGGCATGCAGGTGCTTTCCGCTTTAAAAAAGACAGAGGCTCTTCCCATCGACATCATCTGTTCGCTTCACGGGCCTGTCCTTCGCACGGAGAAGGATAAGGCGTATGTGATCGATCGCGTGAAGAAGTGGGCGTCTTTTACACCGGATTATACGTCCGTTTCCATCTTCTTCGCTTCTGCCTACGGTCATACCGCGATGGCAGCTACTCGTCTCGCGACACTTCTCGGCGAGCGCGGTGTCAGAAATCTGAAGCTCATCGATCTCTGCGTGACCCCGGTGAGCGATGCGTGGGCGGAAGTGTTCCGCAGAAGCCACATGGTACTGGCAGCACCTACGATGAATATGTGCCTCAATCCGGCGATGGCAGCCTTCCTTCACGAATGTACGGCGATGGGCATCCAGAACCGCAAAGTGGCGATCCTGGGGAACAGCAGCTGGGCGCCCAATGTATCCGGCAAGCTCATGAAGGATATCGTCAGCACGTGGAAGAAGTGTGAGATCATCGAGGAGCCGCTCCACTTGAAGGGCAGCATCACCGGTGATGACGAAGCATTGATCTCCCTCGCAGATACGCTGGCTGCGGATATTCTTGGCAAAGAAGGCGCATGATGAAGAAATGGATCTCTTGGATGGCGGCAGGGGCGCTCTCTGCCGTATTGCTTCTCTCGGGCTGCGGAAAACCCTCCGTGCATGTCATGAAGGCCGAAGCCAGCCAGGAACCATTTACCCTGGAGACGAAAGCGGTGCCGGAGGCGCTTCATGTCGCGCCGGTCATTCCGTCTGTATCAGGCGGCCTTCTTTCCGATCTGCCTGATATCGGGACCACAGTCGAGGCGGGCGATGTCCTTTTCCGGATCGACTCCTCTCAGTATGAGTCGCAGGCGGCATCGATCGAGGCGAAAATCGCCGAGAGTGCTTCTTCGGCTCCGGCGGTCAGCTATGGCGGCGCGCCGATCGATAACAGCATGGAAGCCTCGCTTCTGAAGCAGGGCATCATCACCCGCGCCGAGTATAACCGCATCAAGGGACGGAGCGCAGTGGCTGAGCCGGCCCCTTCCGGGGGCGGGGCGCAGGTGGATGGAAATCTGGCATCTGCACTGGCAGCTCTGCAGAAGACCATCGCCGGCTGCACCGTCCGTGCGCCGATCAGCGGGATCATTTCGCAGGTTTACATCGGAGATACGCACATGGCCATGGCAGGAAAGCCTGCTCTCGTCATCCGTCAGGATTCACCGGTGACGGCCTCCATCGAGATCCCGTCCAAGCTGGATACGCTGATGGAACGCGCCAAGGATGACAAGACGCTGACGGTCACGATGACGGATGACGATGAGATCTGGTATGGCGAGCTCAAAAAACAGCCGAATGAGGACGGCGACAAATACACCACCTACAAAGTACAGGTGGATAACAGCGATGATGAGATCACCATCGGGAATGAATACAACATTCGCATCGAAAGCGGCAAGACCATGTCCTCCTACATGATCCCCAAGACAGCTCTGATTGGCGATGACTCCGTCGCTGTTGTGAATGATGACGGGCTCATCGACATCAAGACCGTGGATATCGCCAGTGAGACAGGGGGATTCCTGCTCATCATGGATGGTCTCTCTGAGGGCGACCGCGTCGTCACCGACCCGACGAAGGATCTTGAGATGGGCATGGAGGTCGATGTGAAATGAAATGGGAGCGCGCCGACTACGACACCGATCCCGTGACATTGGCGAAGAAGCTCATCGGCGCTGTCCTCTGCTGCCGCACGAAGGAGGGGCTGACTACGGGCCGCATCGTGGAGTGCGAAGCCTATGGAGGATGCTGGCGCGGCCATGAAGACGATGGCGCGCATTCTGCCAAGGGCATCACCGCGCGGACGAAAGTGATCTTTGGCGAGCCTGGTCATGCCTATGTGTATCTCATTTATGGCATGTATACCTGTCTTAATATCGTCTGCGAACCCGAGGGAATACCCGGCTGCGTCCTTATCCGCGCCATCGAGCCGCTTTCCGGCGTGGAGCTCATGCGACATCGACGCAAAGGCGCGAAGGACAGGCTTCTTACGCGAGGTCCCGGCCGCCTGACGATGGCGATGGGCATTGACCGCTCCTTCTATGGAGAAGACCTCACAGGAAACCGTCTCTGGATCGAAAAGGGAGAGGGGCATTTCCCCGTGAAGCGCACCAAACGCATCGGTATCGACTATGCGAAGTATGGAAGAAATTTCCCGTGGCGCATGGTGCTCGAAGATAATATATATGTATCTAAGTAAAGAGGGCAGCTCTAGGGAAACACGGATCACATCTGACCCTGCGATCGAACCGGCGTTTCCCTGAGGTTGCTCTTTTGTGATGAAAGAAGCGCTTGCCATCGATGCGTCCATGCATAGTAAGCTCTGGCAAAGACGATTGGCTATGCATAGAGCCTGCTTTTGTTTAACTTTTCAAAAGGATCCCATAAAACGCTCTCAAATGGCTGTGAGAGCGTTTTTGTGCTATAATAAGATATGTAATTGTTTAATTTACAGCGCGCAAAGCGCTGTCTTTTTCGCAAGGAGACACTATGGATATCGAATGGAAAGAAGGAAAGATCATCAATACCCCATTGGAAGGGCAGATGAAGAATTCCTACATTGACTACGCCATGTCGGTCATCGTGACTCGTGCGCTGCCGGACGTGCGAGACGGCCTGAAGCCCGTACATCGCCGCATCCTCTACGCGATGAGCGAAGCCGGGATGCTGCCGGGCAAGGCGTACAAGAAGTCGGCCCGCATCGTCGGTGATGTCTTAGGTAAGTACCACCCGCACGGCGATACCGCCGTCTATGAGTCCGCTGTCCGCATGGCGCAGGACTTCTCGACGCGCTATCCGCTGGTCGATGGGCACGGGAACTTCGGCTCTGTCGACGGCGACTCTGCGGCTGCGATGCGTTATACAGAAATGCGTATGGCGAAGATCACCGTGGAAATGCTGCGCGACATTGACAAGAATACCGTTGATTTCATGCCGAACTATGACGGCTCGCTGCAGGAACCGCTCGTCCTGCCGTCCCGCATCCCGAACCTGCTCGTGAATGGTTCCTACGGCATCGCCGTCGGCATGGCGACGAATATCCCGCCGCACAACCTGTCGGAAGTGGTCGATGGCCTCTCTGCCATGATCGATGATCCAGACATCACGATCGATGGGCTGATGAAATATATCAAAGGTCCGGATTTCCCGACCGCCGGTATCATTCAGGGCGTGAAGGGCATCGAGGATACCTACCGCACCGGTCGCGGCAGCATCACCGTGCGTGCAAAGACGGAGATCGAAGACATGGATCGCGGCAAACACCGCATCGTAGTGACGGAGATCCCGTATCAGGTGAACAAGGCGCGCCTCATCGAGTCCATCGCCGACCTGCAGCGTCAGAAGGTCTTAGACGGCATCACGGCCCTTCGCGATGAATCTGATCGCAGCGGCATGCGCATCGCTATCGAGCTGCGTGCCGACGTCAGCCCGGACATCATGCTGAATAATCTCTTCAAACACACCCAGATGCAGGTGAATTTCGGTGCCATCATGCTGGCACTGGTCGACGGACATCCGCGCATCCTGAACCTGAAGCAGATCCTCTACTATTACCTGAAGCATCAGGAAGAAGTCATCACCAGAAGAAGTCAGTATGAACTCGACAAGGCCAGAGCCAAAGCGCACATCTTGGAGGGCCTCCTCATCGCGCTCGACCACATCGATGAAGTCATCAAGACCATCCGTGAATCCCGCACCGATGATGTGGCGAAACAGGCTCTCATGTCGAAATTCGGACTTTCGGAAAAGCAGGCCATCGCCATCCTCGACATGCGTCTGCGCAAGCTGACAGGCCTCGAAAGAGACAAGCTCGAACAGGACTATAAGGACGTGCAGGAAACCATCGCTTACCTCGAAGACCTCCTCTCCTCGAGAGAAAAGATCATGGGCGTCGTCAAAGACGAGCTCCAGGATGAAAAGAAAAACTTCGGCGATGAACGCCGCACCCAGATCTCGGCCACGAAGGAGGACTTCACCCTGACCGACCTCATCCCGGATGAACCGATGACCATCACCCTGACGAAGCAGAACTACATCAAGCGCATGGACTCTGCGGATATTCGTGTCCAGAAGAAGGGCGGCCGCGGTGTCTCCGGCATGAAGATGAAGGACGAAGACTATGTCTGGAAGATCCTGAATACCTCCACGCACAACCGCATCCTCTTCTTCACAAACAAGGGCAAGGTCTACATGAAGACGGCCGTGGAATTCCCGAAATCCACGAGAACCGCACGCGGCAGTGCGCTCATCAATTTCATTCCGAATCTGGCCCGTGATGAAAGAGTCACCGAGCTTCTCGACCTCGACAATGTCCAGGAAGGGACGAAGTACCTCCTCATGGTTACGAAGAAAGGCTACGTGAAGAAGACGGAGCTTGCGGAATACAAGAACATCAACAAGAACGGTCTCATCTCCATCCGCCTCAATGAGGGCGACCGCCTCGCTGCCGTGCTTGCGATCACCGGGGAAGAGGAGATCATCCTTGGCACCAAGGACGGCATGGCCATCCGCTTCTCTGTGGATGACAGCGAGGTCCGCTCCATGGGCCGCGCCGCTGCCGGTGTCCATGGGATCAAGCTCGCGGGCGATGATGAAGTCGTCGGCGCATGCATCGCAGCAGATAAGGATATCTTCACCATTTCTGCGGACGGCAATGCGAAGAGAAACAAGGCCTCTGCCTATCATATCCAGAGCCGAAACGGCAAGGGTATCCGGAATTTCCGCCGCGGCTACGAGGTCGTAGCCCTTGTCGCAGCGGATGACAAGGATGAGCTCGTCGGCGTCTCCGAACAGGGCATCACCATCAAGACCAAAGCGAGCCAGATCGTCAGCAAGAAGACGAAAGCCGGGCAGGGCGTCATTCTCCAGCGCCTCGAGGATGGGGATCGCATCGCCTCCATCGACGTGCTCTCGAATGATCCGGAAGCAGAAGACACCGAAGAATAAGTAGGTGAGAGGGGATCCTCGTGAGCTTGATTTGAGGATCGGCTGCCAGATGCCAGTCACATATACCCCTGCGAAACCCGCCGCGTGGAAAGCGCGGCGGGTTTTTGCGTCTGACTATCTGATGAAGTGCTTGGGAGGCATACAGGGAAGACCGGTTTTGAGATTTAATCTGGGGTTCGCTATCTTTTCCCTTTGCTGTATCGTATAATTGCAGTATAAGAAAACGATTTGAGACTTGGTTTTTAAGGAGGTATCTATGGCAGTCACGAAAGAAATGAATGCACAGCAGGACAGACAGAAGGCACTCGAAAATGCGATGAAGCAGATCACCAAGGAATTTGGTGCCGGCTCCATCATGCGTCTTGGCGAAATGGGAGATAAGCTCGATATCGAAGTCATCCCGACGGGCTCGCTCGCCCTTGATATCGCTGTCGGTGTCGGCGGTTATCCGCGCGGGCGTGTCATCGAGATCTATGGGCCGGAGTCCTCCGGTAAGACGACGCTGGCGCTGCATGCGATCGCAGAAGCGCAGAAGATGGGCGGCGTCACCGCATTTATCGATGCCGAGCATGCACTCGACCCTGTCTATGCGCATCACCTCGGAGTCGATACGAAAGAGCTTTTGATCTCCCAGCCGGACAGCGGCGAGCAGGCGCTCTCCATCGCAGAGTCTCTGGTCAGAAGCGGCGCGGTCGATATGATCGTCATCGACTCGGTCGCAGCCCTCGTACCGAAGCAGGAGATCGAGGGGGATATCAGTGATGCTTCGGTCGGTCTGCAGGCGCGCCTCATGAGCAAGGCGCTCCGTAAGCTGACGGGGATCATCAGCAAATCGAAGACCATCGTCATCTTCATCAACCAGCTGCGTGAAAAGGTCGGCGTGATGTTCGGCAATCCGGAAACCACGACGGGCGGCCGCGCGCTGAAATTCTATTCCTCGATCCGCATCGAGATCCGCAAGCTCGAAGTCATCAAGAATGGTTCGGACATCATTGGCAACCGTACGAAAGCGAAGGTCGTGAAGAACAAAGTCGCTCCGCCATTCAAGGTGGCTGAGTTCGATATCATGTACGGGGAAGGGATCTCCAAGGAAGGCACACTCCTTGATATCGCGGTCGATATGGAGATCATCCAGAAGAGCGGGGCATGGTACTCGTACAAAGGCAGCAGGATCAGCCAGGGGCGTGAGGCAGCGAAGCGTTACTTGAAGGAACACCCGGATGTCGAAGCGGAGATCGATAAGATCATCCGTGACACCCTTGTCGTAGAACCGGATCATTTCGAAGATGGCGTACACTCGGAAGCGGACAGCGAAACGGACTCGTCCGAAGGATAGGACCTGCTACGAGACGGCGGTGTACCTCCTGCAGTTCCGCGACCAGAGCGAGAAGGATCTCACGCGGAAGCTGAAAGAGCGGGAGTACACGGAAAAAGAGATCGAAGAGGCGATGGAACGGCTCAGAGACTATGAATATGTCAATGATGAGAACCTCGCTGATGAGCTTTTCGAAGCCTACCGCCGCCGCGCGCAGTACGGAGATGCCTACATCCATCAGAAGCTGAAGCTGAAAGGGCTTGCTACGGAGAAGCACCTGCAGCTTGAGGAAGAGATCGAGATGGCGGCCGCCCTCCTGCAAAAGAAGTGGGGCATGAGCCCGAAGTTGCGGACAGATTTCAAAAAGTCAGCCTCCTTTCTCCTGCGAAGGGGGTTTTCCCATGATGCCGTCATGACGGTGATGCATGAGATGGATCTTGAGGAAACAGAAGAGTAAAAAGGAAACGGCAGACCGATGGGTCTGCCGTTTTTGATTGGAGGCGGCCGGCTGCCTGCCGGTCACACATAAGCTCCGATCTCTGATCTCTGGAACTTCTAAAAGAATAAATCAAAAAGGCTATTGACTATTTGACTATTTGATGTATAATAGATTACAGAAATAAGGTAAGAGGTCAAGTGGAAAGTGGTGAGCGATATGAATAGCACGATGCTATCTGATAAAATAGAAAATTTCATTCTGGATCTGATGGATAAGCAGAATACAGACCAGCTGCTGCTAAAGCGCAAAGAGGTGGCTGACCGGCTCGCGTGTGCGCCTTCACAGGTGACGTATGTGATCAATACGAGATTCTCCGCCAATGATCGATTCATTGTCGAGTCACGGCGGGGGAGCGGTGGATATATCAAGATCTCCCTGCGTCCTGTCGAGCGTGAGGAGGTGCCGGACTACTATCATCGGCTGAAGGAGGCAGCGAGCCAGTACCAGAATGAAAAGTCAAATCATCAAACAAAAGACAAACCGGTATCTCAGGAGGAGATAGAAAATGGCCTTCGGGGATATTTCCAGATGCTTTTGAATTACGACATCATTTCCGAGCGTGAGTATCGGCTGATGTATGCGATGACGCACACGATGCTGGAGTATTGTCCGGAAGGACACCGAAAGGAAGCCGGACGGACGATGATCCATCGCATCGAGTGGGCGCTGAAAGGAGAATAAATATGCTTTGTGAACGCTGTCATGCACATCCTGCCACCGTTCATATGGTGCAGGTGGTGAACGGACATAGAAAAGAGGAGCATCTCTGCAGTGAGTGCGCAGAGAAAGAGCATGTGTTCCAGAAGGAGCAGAGCTTCTTTGGAAGTGGATTCTTTGACAGTCCGCTGGATCATTTTTTCGGCGGATCGATGCTTGGGCATCTCTTAGAAGACCCCTTCGGGACCCGCACGCTGGAAGATCAGGGCGGACAATTCATCGAAGTCAGCCCGGAAAAGTTGCCGGAGAATGAAGACGGCTACAACCGCTTCAAAGAGTCCATCCGCCCGTCGTTCCAGAAAGGGAAGAATGAAATTCCCGTCAATGAACCGAAGGCCAAAGAAAAGGCGGATGCTCCGGCGGAGAGCGAGGAGCTGCAAGCCTTAAGAAAGGAGCTCAAGAGCTGCGTCGATCGCGAGGACTTCGAGCGCGCCTGCGAGGTCAGAGATAAGATCAAGGCGATGGAAGGAAAGAAATGAGTGACTGGTGACTGAAATACCACCTTCATTTCTAATTTCTCATATAATATAAACCCCAAAACAAAGGAGGGATTTTTATGGAAGACAGATATACAGATGGTGTAAAAAATGCCTGGAAATTTGCAGGAGAAGAGGCCTCGAAGCTGGGCAGTGATTATTTGGGGACCGAGCATCTGCTTTTGGGCATTGCCCACGAAAAAGATTCGGCCGGCGGCAAGATCCTGAATTCGCTCGGCGTGACCGTAGAGGCGGTGGAGCCGCTGCTCGCCGGGCAGGGAAGGAGCGGCTTCTTCTCTCGCCGTGAGCTGTATGTAGCGCCGCGGACGAAACGGGTGCTGGAAATGGCGCTGGAGGAAGCCAATGATCTTGGCAATTCCTTCGTCGGCACGGAGCATCTGCTGCTTGCCATTCTCCGGGAAGGCAGCAGCGTTGCGATGCAGATCCTGGAGCATTTCGGAGTGACACAGGAGAAGCTGCAGAAAGCCTTCGATACCTATATTTCGGAAGACGGAAATGGAGAAGGCAGTGCAGAGCTGGGAGAGATGGGTGATTTTGCCATCGACCTCAATGAAAAAGCCAAACAGGGCAAGATCGACCCTGTCATCGGGCGTCAGACGGAGATCAATCGCGTGATCCAGATCCTGTCCCGCAGAAATAAGAACAACCCTGTCCTCATCGGTGAGCCGGGCGTAGGCAAGACAGCCATCGCAGAAGGGCTTGCACAGCGGATCGTTTCTCATGATGTGCCGGAGATCCTGAAGGACTGCCATGTGATTTCTCTCAATATGTCCTCCGTCGTCGCTGGTACCAAGTACAGAGGCGAATTTGAGGAACGGCTGAAAAAAGTCATTGATGAAGTGAAGAAACATAAAGACTGGATCCTTTTCGTCGATGAACTGCATACACTGGTGGGCGCAGGCTCGACGGAAGGCTCCATGGATGCAGCCAATATCATGAAACCGGCTCTGGCACGCGGGGAGCTGCGCTGCATCGGTGCGACCACTTTGAAAGAATATAAGAAGTATATCGAAAAGGATGCCGCTTTGGAACGTCGGTTCCAGCCGGTCAAAGTCGGTGAACCGACACCGGAAGATACGCTGAAGATCTTGAAGGGTCTGCGTGATCGCTACGAAGCCTTTCATAAAGCGAAGATCACCGATGAAGCAATGAAAGCGGCTGTCGAACTTTCCGGTCGTTACATCACGGATCGTTTCCAGCCTGATAAAGCCATCGATGTCATCGATGAAGCCGCCGCCAAGGTCCGCATGGAAGCGTCTTCGACACCGGATGCGCTGAAAGAGAAGGAAGAAAAGCTCGCCTCCCTTTTGAAAGAAAAGGAAGCGGCTGTGGCTTCGCAGGATTTTGAAAAAGCCGCCGAGTATCGTGATGCTGCCAAGAAGATGCAGAGTGAGATCGCCCTCATGAAGAAGGACTGGAAGGGTGCGGATCATGATGATCTTAAAGTCACGGAAGAAGATGTGGCAGAAGTCGTCGCTAAATGGACGGGGGTACCGCTGCAGAATCTGAAGAAGAGCGACTCCGAGCGCCTGCTCCATCTGGAAGAAGAGCTCCATAAGAGAGTGGTCGGTCAGGATGAGGCTGTCCATGCCGTTGCTACGGCGATCCGTCGTGCGCGTGCCGGCATGAAGGATCCGAAACGTCCGATCGGTTCCTTCCTCTTCCTCGGCTCGACCGGTGTCGGCAAGACCGAGCTGGCCAGAGCGCTCGCTGAATGCATGTTTGGCAGTGAGAAAAATATGATTCGTTTCGATATGTCGGAATACATGGAGAAACACGAAGTGTCCCGTCTCGTCGGTGCGCCTCCAGGATATGTCGGCTATGAAGAAGGCGGCCAGCTGACCGATGCCGTGAGAAAGACGCCGTACAGCGTCATCCTCTTCGATGAAGTCGAAAAGGCGCATCCGGATTTCTTCAATATCCTTCTGCAGGTACTCGATGATGGTCGTCTGACCGATGGTCAGGGCCGCACCGTGGACTTCACGAATGCTGTCATCATCATGACCAGTAACCTTGGCTCTGCCCTCTTGAAAAACCAGATGAAGAAACTGGGATTCAAAGCAGAGGACAAAGGCGAGAAGAAGGAGACCTTCGAGGATGTGAAGAAGCTGATGATGGATGAAGTGAAACACACGCTCCGTCCGGAATTCATCAACCGTATCGATGAGATCATCGTCTTCCATCCGCTCACCGCTACCGATCTTTCCTCTATCGTGAACCTGATGCTTGCCAAGGTCGGCGAGAAGCTCGCGCACTTCGAAGTGAAGCTCGATGCCAGCGAAGAAGCGAAAAAGCTCCTCATCGATCATGGTACCGATGTGGAATACGGTGCCCGTCCGCTGCGCCGCACCATCCAGAAAGAAGTCGAAGACCCGATCTCCGAGCTCATTCTCCAGGAGGGGCTCGAAAAGAAGAAAGTCCTCCATATGGATGCCAAGGATGGCAAGCTGACTTTCCACGCGGAATGATGCCACCGCCTTTAGGCAGATGATATAATAAGAGTGCAATGGGAATGTAGTAGACATTTCCCGTTGCACTCTTTTTGTGTTTTTAGGGGTTCAACGGGGTCTCTGGGGTCTGAAGGTTCAACGGGGAAGGTGTGGCGCGAAGCGCCGAATGATAAAATTGCGGCGAAGCCGCCACCATCACTCCTCACTTCTCACTCCTAACTCCTAACTTTGAGAAATTGTATAGCGTACTGATGAACGATATGATGATAAAGGAGATACGTCCATGGCCAAGAACCGAACCAAATTCGTCTGCTCGAACTGCGGGGCAGAGACTGTGAGATGGATGGGGCGATGCCCGCAGTGCGGCTCATGGAATACACTCGAGGAGACGGTGGAGGAAGTCCTCCCCAAGCAGCTGCGGACGACGCATGAGGTGGTCAGTGGCAAGCGTCCGCAGAAACTCTCGGAAGTGAATCTGGAAAACCATGAACGCATGCAGCTCTCGATGCCCGAGGTCGATCGTCCGCTCGGAGGAGGCGTCGTACCCGGCTCCGTTATCCTTTGGGGCGGAGAGCCGGGGATCGGCAAGTCGACACTGATTCTCCAGGTCTGCCACGCCATGGCAAAGGCGGGACGGAGCGTCCTTTATGCGAGCGGGGAAGAGTCCGAAGCACAGATCAAGATGCGCGCCGAAAGACTTGGCGCTGCTGATGACGATCTCTTCGTCTATTCCGGCGGCAATCTGGATGCCATCGTCTCTGAGGCTGAGAAAGAAAAGCCTTCCATGCTGGTCATCGACTCCATCCAGACGATGTATCTTTCTGCCAATGAATCCCCGATGGGAAGTCCTGCGCAGATCCGCGACTGCACCGCCGTACTTGTGCGCCTCGCGAAAAGTGAGAATATCGCTGTCATGATCATCGGTCACGTGACGAAGGAAGGAAATCTCGCGGGGCCGCGCATCTTGGAGCACATGGTCGACGTGGTCTTCTACTTGGAAGGCGACCGCAGCTACCAGTTCCGTGTGCTGAGGACGGTGAAGAACCGTTTCGGCTCCACCGCCGAGTCCGGGCTCTTCGTCATGGAGGGGCAGGGGCTCAAAGGGATCGAAGACCCGTCGAAGTACCTGCTCCGTGACCGCATAAGTCAGACACCCGGTTCCACCGTCGTCGCCTGCATGGAGGGACTGCGTCCTGTCCTTGTAGAGATCCAGGCACTCACGGTTCACTCCGTCCTCGCTATTCCTCGCCGCATCGCGGCGGGCTATGACTACAACCGCATGATTATCCTTCTCGCCGTCCTGGAACGCCGCGGACACATCCCTTTCTCGACCGAAGATGTGTACCTCAATGTGGCGGGCGGCTTCCGTGTGAAGGAAACTGCCGCCGATCTGGCTGTCGCGCTCTCACTGATCTCTGTCAGAGGCGACACCCCTATCCCGCAGAACCTCATGGCGCTCGGAGAGATCGGTCTCACCGGAGAGATCATGCCTGTTTCCCGTGTCACCCTTCGTCTCAAAGAAGCACTCAAGATGAAATTTACCCATTTCATCCTGTCGGAACGCAATAAAAAAGAAGTCCTGGCCTATTATGAAGCGCATCATCTGGACGAGGTCAGAGAACATACCGTCTTCGTCAGAAATCTGAAAGACTTGATGGAAGCGGTGAAGTAGGGGGGCCACGGGGCGTGTTGCTCCTTGATGTGGGGATGAAAGCTCTGTTTGAATGAGGAATTAGGAATGAAGGTGGCGGCTTTGCCGAGATCGATGACGAGGTCGCAGCTGTTCTGGCATTCGTTATCTCACATATAACGTTTCTCGTCGCTCAGGATGACGAAACGGGGCGATGTCCGAAGGTGGTATTGAGTCACCAGTCACTTGAGACTTCTGCCTAGCTGCTCATCCCTGCTTTCAAATTTCAGGGGTTGGTGCGGTGTTTCTATAGGATGAAGCGCTGCACCAACCCCTTTGAACCTTCTGAGCTTATAGAACCCGCTGCACCTGCCAACCGCAAACTGTCAACCATCAACAAAATTTTTCATTTCCGGTATAAATGAGAGCGAAAGTTTGCTATAATAAGATGATGCTTAAAATGTAAAAATGGACTTACTATCTGAAAAAGTTGTTTTCTACAAAAACATAGTGTAATCAAAGAGGATTCAAGATGCCGGAAAAAGTATTACGATTGATATTCATCCTGCTCTTTACCGTTCTTGGCGTCGTGCTTTCCAGACAGGGCGAGTCAGTGCTGACGGCACTGCTCCCGAACTCTGTCCTGACGGAGACCATTCTGGGGATCACCTTCATGTCTCTGGCCACGATGCTTCTGGGGGGTATTTTAGGAGCTGTCGTGGGCTGCGCTGTATCGCCCTACCTGATTTCCCGCCTTTTCGCATTGACATCGCGAATGGAGAAGTCGCTGTCTGCCATGAGTACGCAGGATCTCATCGCGGGGACGCTCGGGCTCTTTCTGGGGCTCATCATTGCTAATCTGGTCGGACTTGCTTTCAGCTCGGTGCCGTTCATCGGGCCGTATGTCTCTGTCGTATTGTCCATCGTGCTCGGATACCTGGGGATGCATCTCGCAGTCAGCAAGAAGCCGGAGATGGTCGGCTGGTTTAAGCTGCATGCGGAAGAAAAGAGCGAGAAAAAGAAATCAAAGGAAAAACAGCGCATCGGTAAGCTGCTGGATACGAATATCATCATCGACGGACGTGTGGCAGATATTTTCCAGACTGGATTTTTGGAAGGTCCTATCGTGGTGCCTGTCTTTGTGCTGGAAGAATTGCAGAAGATCGCAGACAGCTCGGACGTACTGAAGAGGAATCGCGGCCGCCGCGGACTGGATATCCTGAACCATATGCGTAAGAAGAACCGCGATGACATCAAGATCATCACCGATGATTTCGAGGAGATCAGTGAGGTGGACTCCAAGCTCATTAAGCTCGCCCGTGAAAAGGGCTACAAGATCATCACCAATGACTACAATCTGAATAAAGTGGCGGAGCTGCAGGGCGTCGCTGTCCTCAATGTGAATGACCTCGCCATCGCTGTGAAGCCGGCCGTCATTCCCGGCGAGCAGATCTTCGTCCAGCTCGTGAAGAATGGCAAGGAAGAAGGTCAGGGAGTCGCCTACCTTGATGACGGCACGATGATCGTGGTCGAAGACGGCAGCAAAAGCATCGGTAAGGAAGTGGCCGTCATCATTACATCGGTTCTCCAGACCTCGGCAGGGAAGATGATCTTTGCGAAGCTCGAAGAATAGGGGGACTGGTAGCTGGTGACTGGGGACTCGAAAACCAAGAGATATCAGATTCTCTCGTTTCGTCATTTCGAGCGCAAGCGAGAAATCTTTGTCATTCGCGGTCTGGCGGTCAATGTTTGGAAATTCCAAACGGGAAACCTGCTATCCAAGAGACTTTCGGGCATCGCCCCCTTTGTATCGTTGGAACCTTGAAGTTTGAAAACAGGGATGAGTAGCTGGGGATTGGGTTTGCGATACGAGAAAACCGCTCGTTTCAAACCTCCGCGGCGCTTAGATCCTTCGACTCAGTTCTCATGTTTCAGATAAGCCATTTCCAAACATACGACGTTTTTATCCGCTCAGGATGACGAAATGTGCCGCACTGCCCCCGTTGAACCCTCTGAACCCATAGAACCCGCTCCCCCTCTTTCGCACGCAATTAAGGGGCAGCACGCCCAAAGGGCTCACCTTACACCTTTAAACCCTCAAACCCATTTAGGAGTACATGTATTTATGAACAGTCTCATACTGGTGGCTGCCGGTCAGGGCAGCCGCATGGGGGCTCCGGTGAATAAACTTCTCTTGAAGCATCGGGGCCATTCGCTGATTTCTTATACGCTAAGGCATGTCTTTCAGAGCCGCTTTCTGGAAGAGCTCATCATCGTCGCAAGGGTCGAGGAACAGCCGATTTTTGCTGACATATTGAAAAGGATCGAGCATCATATCCCTGTCCGCTTCGCACCGGGCGGAGCGACGCGCACCCAGTCGGTGAAGAATGGACTTTCCTGTCTTGCGAAGGATTCGGAAAAAGTCCTCGTGCATGATGGGGCGCGTCCTTTCGTCGATGGGAAGACCATCGATGATGCCTTTGCTGCCATCAGTGAGGCACATCCGGCCGTCGTGGTCGGTATCCCCTGCGTGGATACCATCAAGGAGGTCGATGGGGAATTGGTGCAGGGGACGCTGGATCGGAGCCGCCTTTTTCGCGCACAGACGCCGCAGGGGGCATTTTCGAAGCTGCTCAAAGCGTCGATGGAGGCTCTTTCCTCCGAAGAAGGGATCACGGATGACGCTTCGATCCTGGAAAAAGCGGGCGTGCCGGTCACGGTGCTGCCCGGGAAAGAACAGTTTTTCAAGGTAACGACACCGGGAGATTGGAGCCGGTTTACAAAAATGATCGAAAAAGAGGGCTTGCCCTTCCGTATCGGACAGGGGTATGATATACATCGATACGATGAAAGCCGTCCGCTCATGCTTGGCGGTGTAGAGATCGCAAAGACAGGCGGCCTTTTGGGCCACTCGGATGCGGATGTGCTGCTGCATGCCATCATGGATGCGCTCCTAGGCGCAGCAGGTCTTCCCGATATCGGGCACTATTTCCCCGATACCGATCCTCGCTATGAGGGAGCGGACAGCAAAAAGCTCATGCTCGAAGTCGCGCGCGTCCTTTCCGAAGAAGGCTGGCAGGCTGGAAATATCGACAGCACGGTCATCGCGGAGAAGCCGAAGCTTGCGCCGCATATAGCGGAAATGAAAGCATCGATCGCGCATCTTCTTGGGATTTCCGAGAATCAGGTGGGTGTGAAAGCCACCACGAATGAAAAATTGGGTGCGGTGGGCCGCAGGGAAGGTATGGCAGCTCTGGCATCCGTTATCATTTATAGAAAATAAGAAGGAGTTTTAACAGATGGAAAAGAAATTGAAAGTTCGTTTTGCCCCGAGCCCGACAGGCCCATTTCATATCGGTGGTGCGCGCTCCGCGCTCTTCAACTGGCTGGTTGCTCGTCACGCTGACGGCACCTTCCTCGTCCGCATCGAAGATACGGATCTGAAGCGTTCTACCAAGGAATCCGAAGAGAATATCAAAGATTCTCTGAAATGGCTCGGCATGAACTGGGATGAAGGCATCGACGTAGGCGGCCCGCATGGCCCATACCGCCAGACCGAACGCCTCGATCTCTACAAGAAGGAAGTACAGAGACTTCTCGATGAAGGCAAAGCGTACTACTGCTACTGCAGCGCAGAAGAACTGGAAGTAAGCCGCAAGGCGCAGCTCGATGCCGGCAAGACTCCGATCTATGATGAACACTGCCGCCACCTCACCGAAGAAGAAAAAGCCAAGTACGAAGCCGAAGGCAGAAAACCGGTCGTCCGCCTCAAGGTCAGAAAAGACGGTGTCTTCGCTTTTGATGACATGGTTCGCGGCCATGTCGAATTCCAGGCAGCCGGTGTCGGCGATTTCATCATCATGAAATCCGACGGCATCCCGGTCTACAATTTCGCTGTCGTCATCGATGACGCTTTCATGGAAGTCACCCACGTCATCCGCGCGGAAGAACATCTCTCGAACACCCCGCGCCAGCTTGCCATCTATGAAGCGCTTGGCTATAAACCTCCGAAATTTGGCCATATCTCCCTGATCCTCGGCGAAGATCATAAGAAGATGAGCAAGCGCCATGGGGCGACCTCTGTCACCGAATACAGAAATATGGGCTACCTGCCGGAAGCGGTCGTGAACTATCTGGCGCTCCTTGGCTGGACTCCGAAGGGCGAACAGGAAATCTTCACAGAAGAAGAACTCATCAAACAGTTCTCCATGAAGCGCGTCTCCTCGAATGATGCTGTCTTCGATATCAATAAACTGAACTGGATCAATTTCCAGTACATGAAGAAACTCGATGCAGACCAGCTCTATGACCTGATTTTCCCGTTCCTTGTGAAAGCCGGCTATGTGGATGCTGCTGTCAGTGAAGAAAAGAAAGACTGGCTGAAAAAAGTCATCTGGTTCATGAAAGACCACATCTACTTCGCAGGTCAGGCGGCGGAAGAGCTGAAGTTCTTCTTCGAAGATATGCCGAAGATCACCGACGAAGATATCCTTGCTGTTATGAAGGAAGAAACCAGCGGCAAGCTCCTTAAAGCCTTCATCGAAGATCTGAAAGCGCTTGAGACCTTCGATCAGGCAGAGATCAAGAAATGCTTCAATGCATGCATGAAAGCACAGGGCATCAAGGGCAAAGCTGCTTACGAACCGACCCGTATCGCTTTGACCGGCGTGACCCAGGGCCCGGGCATGTTTGAAATGATGGAACTTTTCGGAAGAGAAAAGACCATGGATAGACTCGAAGCAGCGCTCGCGTACTGCTAAGAGAGGAAAGAGCCACAGAAATGCGCCGCATTTCTGTGGCTCTTTTGGTTTGAGGTTAGCCTGTGGGGAGCTGCCCTCTTGATGGGGAATGAAAGTCTCTCTTGAATGAGGAATTAGGAATGAGGAATTAGGAATGAAGGTGCGGCTTTGCCGAGATCCTTCGACTCAGGTCGCAGCTGTTCTGGCATTCGTTATCTCACATACGATGTTTCTCTCCGCTCAGGATGACGAAACGGGGCGATGCCCGTAGGTCTCTTGACAGCAGGTTTCCCTCGTATCGTCAGCCTCCCTTGCGGGTAATGCTATTAAGTTAAGCAGCAGAACGTTCTTGGCTCCCCATCGGGGGAGCTGCCCGAAGGGCTTGTGCAAGCGAACTGGATTTTTAGGAGTGAAGCGACGCGAAAATCCAGTGAGACGCCATTTCGAGCGAAGTGAGATGAGGGGGCTACGTAGCGGTATTGCATGAAAGTGTTGGAATATCGATAGCATCGGACTATTCAACATAGCACGCTATACCGTTAGCATGCCCCTATTGCCTTCGGCACTTCCCCCGAAGGGGGAAGCAAGACGTTACGTAGCTAACGATTTCCTTAAACTTAATAGCCTTCCCCTCGAGGGGAAGGTGCCCCGAAGGGGCGGATAGGGCACAGGCGGTATGAAAAACAGATGAGAAAAGCGGAGCAGTGCGCAGTACATATGGGGAAAGTGTGAGCCTCTCGCCGCGAATGACAAAGATTTCTCGCTTCGCTCGAAATGACGATACGGGAAAGTCTGATGTCTCCCAGTCTCCCAGTCTCCCAATCACTCGAGGCCCCTAATCCCTAGCTGCCGATCACAAATTTCTAATTCCAATTTCCTTCATTTATGCTATAATGACTATGAGTGTAATCAGCAGGCTTCCTGCTGAAATCACGATGAGGAAACAGATATGAAAATTATTGGTGGAAAAGCCAAAGGCACGAACCTTTTGGCACCCGTAGGAAGAAATACGACGAGACCGACGCTGGGACGGGTACGGGAAAGCATTTTCAACGTACTTACCAATGTGGGGCTCGTTGAGACGGATGTCCTTGATATTTTCGCCGGGACAGGCGCGATGGGGCTTGAGGCGCTCAGCCGGTATGCATCGTCTGCGGTCTTTATCGACAAGACAACGGGCCGCATCATCCGCGAAAATGCGAAGAAGTGCCATGCAGAAGATCAGGTACAGATCATATCGAGAGATGTAGGGGCTGCGCTGAAGTCTCTTCAGGGCAGGACCTTTGATTATATTTTCATGGACCCTCCGTATCGGAAGGGCTATATCAATGAAGTACTGGCGATGGTTTTCGACTGCGGCCTTCCTGCTGATCATGCGATCATTATTGCAGAACATTCTATATCAGAACCCCCGGATGTATCACTTTTTGCTGACCGATGTGAAGTCTGGAAAGAGAAAAAAGTGGGGGCCATTGTTGTTACCTATCTGCTATGCAGATCTACAGAGGGAGAAGTGCAATGAAAATAGCGATTTGCCCAGGAAGTTTCGACCCGGTGACCTATGGTCATCTGGATATCATCAGAAGGAGCGCTTGTCTGGTCGATAAACTGATTGTGGCAGCTTTTTTAAACCCGACCAAGCATTATATGTTTACTACGGAAGAACGGTTGGATATGCTTCGTGAGACGACCAAAGACATTCCCAATGTAGAAGTGGATGCTTTTGATGGTCTTTTGAATGAATACGCAGCGAAGAAGAATTGTCATCTTCTGATTCGCGGACTTCGTGCGTTCAGTGATTTTGAATACGAATTTCAGCGGGCGCTCATGATCAAACAGATCGATCCCACGCTGGAGACCGCATTCTTCATGACGGATGGACGCTATTCTTATCTGTCGTCTACCGGCGTTCGTGAGCTGGCCCATTTTGATGGTGATATTACCCGGATGGTCCCGCCCTATGTACAGGAAATGATCAAGAAAAAGGTAGAGAATCGCTGATCGCTATCGGCTTTTTTCTCAAACTTCGAAAAAGAAATGAGGCTTGCAATTATGGACACAAGAAAACTCTTAGAAGAATTAGAAAATGTCATCAATAACGCGAGTGAAGTACCGCTCACCAATAAGAAATTGGTGGATAAGGATGAGATCGAACGACTGATCGATGCCATCAATCAGTCGCTCCCAAATGAACTCGAGAGCGCACGCCGCATCGTCGCGGACAAAGAGCGTATCATGCTCGACGCAGAAAAGAAAGCAGAGGACACGGTGGCGCAGGCGAAGGATTATATCGCCCGCATCACGGAAGAAAGCGAACTTGTCAAGCAGGCGCAGGAGCGTGCCAATGAAGTGATCTCTTCGGCCAATAAATCCGCTGATGAGCTCCGCACCAGCTCTGTCACCTATGCGACAGATGTCCTGAAGTATGTGGAAACAAATATGGAAAATGTCTTAGACAGCCTGAAAAAGAACCGTCAGAGCCTGATCGATTCCAATTCCGCCGCTGCCCGTCAGCAGGAAAAAGAAAATAAGTGATGAGGGGCGGAGTTTGGGGATCAGCGCCCGCTGCACCCAATGAGCCCGTTGTACCTTATGGCATATTTTCATGCGAAGACGGAACGCATGTTACGTTTTGCTAGTGTCATCAGATTGATGGATGATGCTTCAGGGCGCACCTTCATTCCTTATTTCTCATTCCTCTTTGGGGGAAGGGGATAAGTGATATTCCGGTTTTGAATGAAGCATACAGGAGGCCATTCCCATGGGACGAGAAGAGGAAAGCCGACGGATCCTTGTGATCTGTTTTGCGGCGGCTCTTCTGGCTATGGGAGCGGCCTTTTTTCTGTGGCATACCGCAGGGGAGACGAAAGAGGAGCCGCTTCCTGTGGTCGAGCTTTCCGGCAAGGAGTCTTCCCGGACTTTCCTCGTCTATGTGACGGGTGCCGTGAGGCAGCCGGGTGTCTATGAGCTTCCTGAGGGAAGTCGCTTCTTCGATGCGGTGAAGGCTGCGGGTGATGTGCTGCCGTATGCGGTTATGGAAGATATCAATATGGCCGAGCCGCTTTCTGACGGGATGAAGATCCATATCCCGCTTGATCCGGAGCAGGTGGATGCACGGGGGAGCGGGCTCATCTCTATCAATGCCGCCAGCGCGAAAGAGCTTGAAGCACTCCCGGGCGTCGGTCAGGTGACGGCGGAGAAGATCATCCGCTACCGTGAGGAGCATGGCCGCTTTTCCTCGAAGGAGGAGCTCAAAAAGGTGCCCTCTATCGGTGAGAGTCGTTATAAGAAGATGGCGGATAAGATCACCCTATGATGATCCGGCTGGGGCTTTTCTGGAGTGCGCTTTTGCTGGCAGCGGGAGTTTTTCTTTTCGAGGAGCTTCCGCCTTTTCTGCTGCCTTATGGGTATGGCTTGCTGCTCCTTTCCGGTGTGCTTTTCCTTCTCTATGGTCATTTCCGCTGCCGCTTTTCCCTTGTCCTTTTGGGAGCGGCGCTTTCTCTTCTGACGATCGGTGCTTTCCGCATGGCACTCTCCGATGCCCTGTGGCAGGAGCAGTCGCACTGGGCGAGCCGAAGCGCAGGCACCTATGAAGGCATCGTCATGGAGGAGCCGCTGGTACAAAAAGGGGAGGAGGGCTATGCGAGATATGCGCTTGCGCTCGTTTCCATCCGATACGCCGATGGGACGCTCCAGCCGCTCTCTGGGACGGGTTACCTCTATGATCAGAAGGAGACCAGGCATTTCCATCCCGGTGACCGCCTTTACGCCGAAGGAGAAATGAGCCCGATCCGCCTGTATCAGAATCCGGGAAAGATCGATCTCACGGGACGCTATCGGAGCCGCCATCTCCTTGGAAGGCTGTATCTCAAGGAAGGCATGCATCCCGCCTTTGCCGGTGAGAGTGGTACCTATCGCATAGAGAGATTCTCTTCGGAGATGAAGCAGTCGCTGAAAGAGACCTTTGCGCCTTACATGGATCCGGTGCGCCTTTCGATCCTGATGACGCTTCTCTTCGGAGGAAATTATAATGATATTCCGGAAGAGGTCATGACGTCATTCTCCGCGACGGGCATCATCCACATTCTCTCTGTCTCGGGTTCGCATGTGGCGCTGCTCTTTGGCTTCCTGTACCTTTTGGGACGCTGGCTCTCGCTGCCGCGACGCCTTGTGATCCTGCCGGCCATCCTGCTTGTGCTGTTTTACGCGGTGCTCTCAGGGCTTGTGCCGCCCGTCATCCGTGCGGCGGTCATGGGGATCCTCTCTGTTGTTGGGATTTTCCTTGACCGGGAGAGGGAGACGCTGAATCTTCTGGGGGCGGCGGTCTTTGGCATGCTGCTCTGGGATCCTTACTATGTGTACGATGTGAGCTTCCAGCTCTCAGTCGGCGCATCCGCGGGGATCCTCCTCTTTTACCGTCCGATCCTTTGCTGGATGAGCCCTTTCCAAAAGCTGCCGAAATGGGTGAAGGAAGGGATCGCGCTGTCTTCAGCGGCGCAGCTTCTCACGATACCGATCATGCTCTATGATTTCCATCGCTTTCCGGTGTATTTCATCTTTGCGAATCTTTTCGTCACGCCGTTTCTGGAATGGGTCATCATCGCAGGGCTTATCGCAGCGCTCGTCTCCCTTCTTTGCCGTCCGCTGATGGCAGGGCTTCTCTATGCGGCAGACTACGCGGTCTTTTTAGCCTTGCGTCTGAATCTTCTCCTCTCCTCGGCCAGGGGAGCGCAGCTTGTGACAGGCGGTCTTTCTTCTTTAGAAATAGCCTTTTACTATGCGCTTCTTGCGGTGGTATATTTCAGAAAGCGGCTTTCTGCTCGCTCTCGCGTGGCTGCCGGAGGCATGCTGTCGCTTCTTTTTCTTGCCATAGCGACGGCTCAGCTCCTGGCGCCTTCGACCCGCGTCATCTGCCCGGATCTTGGCGGTGACCGCGGAATCCTTCTTGTCAATGACGGGCGAAACATCTTATACTATAAGGCAAGCCGCATCTCCTCACGCACCGCTGTCTGGGAGTGGAATTCCATTCTTGCCTATGAAGGGGTAGAGGAGGCAGATGTACTCATTCTGGATCTGGAGGATGTCGATAAGCCGCTCCCTCTCGTGATGGGGATACCTGTCAGGGAGATCTGGGTGACAGGCGGCGATTCGCGGAAATGGGCGGCGCAGCTTCTATCGGGGCAGACAGTGCGCGTGCGATGCCTGGGAAGGGCCGAACTTTCTTTGGATGAGCTGCGCTTTATCACCAATGGCAGCAGCTGGCAGATGGTGATGGGGGAGAAGGACATCTTCCTTTCCGGACGAAGACCCCTGCCGAAAGCGTCTCCTCATACTCTGTGGATCACCGGCAGCCATGGCTTTCAAGAATATACGGAAAAAGACGCGGAGGCCATGGCGCCCGAGCTGGTCATCTACGGCGGGACTCGTCTCGTCCATGCCTATGAAGATATGGAGCTCTTCGACTTCAAAGACATCCCGTCCGTGAACCTGTATCAGAAGGGGATGCAGGAGATCGTGTACAAGAATGGGTGGAAGCTAGGGAAACGCTGATTAAATCACAGAATCAGATTCCATATGGATTTTTATACATAGCGTCGTCGATATTCTCCTTAAATAGCTCGCTATTCGCGTCGAATGTCTCCTCGCTCTGTTATATAAAACTCCGCGGCGCTTCCTCATTTTATGCGCCGTACCTTCACTCCTAACTCCTAACTCCTCACTCCTAACTCCTCACTCCTAACTTGATTCGGAAGTTGACTTAAATGATAGTGATTTAGAAAATGCGATACTTGGCACCAGTCACTCCCGATTTCTGTTTACATTTATACAAGGACGATCACTTATGCCTGCCAAAAAGTTAAATAAAAAGAACTGCTGCTTTCTCTATGGTGAAGATCTGGTATCCCTTGCCCTTCGTCGGGAGGGACTGCTCAAGGCCTATTTTGAGGGAAATCCGCCCGATCCCGTTCTGTTCGATGGAGAGGGAAGTCTGGAAGAGTATGAGAATGCCCTCGCGGGGCAGTCACTTTTTTCCAGTGCGACTGCGGTCGTGATATACAATCCCCCCTTCCTGAAGCGCATTTCGAAAGCAGAGAAAGAAGAAAAGGCGGCCCTCCGCTTTGTGGAGAGGCTCGAAGGCCTGCCGCCTGATATTTTCTGCCTGATCCAGCTCGATGGAAAACCGGACAAGCGAACGAAGATCGTGAAAGGGCTGCTGTCTGTCTGCTACAGTGAAGAGCTTTCGCTCCTTTTGCCGCGTGATGCGGCAGGCGCGATGATACGTCTCCTGTCAGCGGCGGGCAAGCGTGTCGATTTCTCCGCACGGACGTATTTGGAGGATGTACTCTCCTCGTGGGATACGATTTCCCTTCCCCTTTTGCAGACGGAATGTGATAAGATGGTACTGATGTGCGGGGAAAAGTCCGTCGTGACGAAGGAGCTTTTGGAGCTTGCACTTCCCGACTACATGAATCAGGGGATCTTCAAATTCGTCGATGCTCTTCTGGACAAAAAGTCACAGCTGGTCTTAGAGAGTGCAGACCGCGTCTTCACGGATATGACCACCACGATCAAAAATCTCGGACTTCTTTCTTCCAAATTCAGAAAGATCAAGATCTTGAAGGAAATGGAAAGGAATCACGTGCCGCCCACCCGTATCCAGCAGGCGCTGGGGGTGAGATCCTCCTGGCAGTGGCGGGCCGTGCAGGCCGAGGCAAGGAAGGTCACGGAAGAAGAGGCGGAGTGGTTTCTTCTGGAGATCATGAAGTACCAGCTCGCTTCCCGTCAAGGTGCCTCGGAACTCGAACTCAAAGATTTGCTGCTGAAGTATTGTTTGAGAAAATAAGTGACTGGTGATTGGCGGCTAGGGATAAGACTAAAAGACTAAGAGACTGGGAGACATCAGACTCTCGTATCGTCATTTCGAGCGTCAGCGAGAAATCTTTGTCATTCGCGGTCAGGCGGTCGATGTTTGGGAATGCTCAAACGGGAAACCTGCTATCCAAGGAACCTTCGGGCATCGCCCCGTTTCGTCATCCTGAGCGGCGAGAAACGTCGTATGTGAGATAACGAATGCCAGAACAGCTGCGACCTCGTCATCGATCGCGGCGAAGCCGCCACCTTCATTCCTAATTCCTCATTCAAGAGAGACTTTCATCCCTAATCAAAGGGCAGCACGCCCCAGAGGCTGATCCTGAACCCATACACCTTACACCCAAATGTCATATACGAAACGAAGGGACTATCATTGAGTAAAAGACGATACCGCTGGAAGCGGATATTCGGACTGGTTTTCACACTGGCTGTTATCGGCATCGGAAGCGCGCCGTTTCTCTGGGTAAGTGACGGCAGGGTCATCCCCGGCGTCACCATCCATGGGACAAAGGCAGGCGGCGCGACGGAGGAAGAGCTCAAGGACCTTTTTTCCGTGAAAAATGCGGATCTTTTGCACGGAAAATTGGTACTCACAAAGGAGGATGCTCACGAAGAGATCTCCTTCCGCTCGCTCTCTGTCCGCTATGATGGGAAGGCCATAGAGAAAGCCATGGCTCTTGGTCGGACAGGCGGGCTCTTCCGGCGCTGGTACGATCGCTGGCGGATCCTACTCACCGGGCATAGTGCGGCCATCGATGCTTCTTTTGATGAGAAGCACCTCGCCGAGGATATCGCCCAGCTGGCCACCAAGTATGCGAAGCCTCCTGTCAATGCGAAGCCCCGGTTTGGGAAAGACGGATCCGTTTCCTTCGATGAAGGCAGGCCTTCCATGAAAATCGACAAGGCGGCACTGGAAGAAGCAGCCGCGCTCCAACTCAAAAAGGGCGAAAGCGGGGAGGTGGAGATCCCGGCCACAGACATCCAGAAGCCGAATATGACAAAGGAGGCTGCCAAGGGAATCAATGCGGTCCTTGCCGAATACACAACCACCTTTTATCCCGGGGGCAACCGCAGCAGAAATATCGAGATCGCTGCAAACAGTATCAGTGGCAGGTACATCGCACCGGGGGTCTCTTTTTCCTACAACCAGGCGACAGGTTCCCGTTCCAGCGCGAATGGCTATCTCGAAGCCCCTGTCATTATCAATGGCAAGGTCGAGCCGGGAACAGGCGGCGGCGTCTGTCAGGTGAGCACGACGCTCTTTAATGCCGTCATCCTGTCAGGGCTTGCCGTGACAGAGCGTACCTGTCACTATTCGCCGGCATCTTATGCACCGATCGGGCGTGATGCGACCGTCGCGGAAGGTTCTCTGGATTTCTGCTTCCTGAATCATTTGAAGCATGGCGTCTACATTTATGCGGTCTACGAACCGGGTGCTGTGACCGTGCGCATCTTAGGAAATCAGGAAGACAAGCCCTCTTTCGTAGAGATCGCAAGGAAGAGCGATGAAATCCTGCCCTTTAAGACCGTGATCCGTGTCGACCCTTCGCAGGAAGAGGATAAAAAGGTCGAGGAAGGCCACGAAGGACACAATGTCCTCGTCACGCAGTCTGTCAAGTGGGCTGACGGCCGCATTTTCCATGACAGCTTCTACTCTGACTATGAACCTGTCGACACCGTCATCACCTATAAGGTGAAACCGGATGATCCTCCCCAGCCATCCGAGCCGCCCTCCCCTGAGGCAGTGAAGAAGGGAGCATGAAGTGATGAGAAATGAGAAATGGTGGAGCGGCGCATCAAAATATAGAAGCGCCGCGGAGCGTAAATCATGGCAATGCCTGACGGTGGCATTTAGTGACTAGTCACTAGTCACCAGTCACCAGTCACTAGTCAATTGGGATTTCTAATCTCTAATCCCTAATTTCTAATGTCTCATCCTAAAAAGTCGAAATGCCACCACCTGTGTTATCTATACCTCGAAAGGAGATCCTATGGGAAAGTATCGTCTGAAGTCCCGACAGGCGGGATCCGTCATCACTTTGATGGAGATCGACACCGAGAGCCGCGCATGGTACATCAAGGCCGACCATAAAGAAGCCGCATTGAAGGCACTCAAAGATATGGGGCCGGCTTTGGCATGCGTGGAAACGATCTATATCAATGGTGATGATGTGTCGAGTGTGGTTTTTGCGCCTGCACCCATGATGGATCCGGATATGCCGCCGGTGGATTTCCCGCCGCCGGAAGAACCCATGGAGAGCTACAGCCTTGCGCCGGATATCCCTGTCTTCCCGACCGCTGACGATATCGCCGCGGCGCAGGAAGCGGAAATGACGGTACCGGCAATGGCAGAAGAGATACCGATGCCGGGGATCTCCATGCCGAGCAGTCTGCCATCTCTTTCGAGCGTCCTGCCGAAGAGTGCTTTCGCAGCACCTTCGCCCGCTGCCAAAAAAAGCGGCGCAGTGAATGGCATATACCTTGGCAGGAAGCATATCAAGGGAGAGGCCATCGAGATCCGTAGCGTGAATGAAGAGAAGGATGGTGTCATTTTTATCGGCACGGTGATCTCTATCGAGGTTCGCGAGCTTCGCAGCAAAAAGAAGCTCCTTCTCATGAATCTGGCCGATGAAACGAATGGCATCCCGTGCAAGAAATTTTTCGACCGCCCCGAGGAGGCAGAAGCTGTCGAGTCTTTGAAGCCGGGGACGACGGTCAAGGTGCGCGGGAATGTGCGCCTCGACAAGTACTCCGGCGGGCTTGTGCTGGAGCTGTCTCAGATGGAAAAGGGAGAGACAGTCAAGATCGACCACGAGGACAATTACGAGATGCCCCGTGTCGAGCTCCATCTGCATACGAAAATGAGCCTCGATGGTCTTATCGACAATGAAGAGATCATCAAGACGGCAGCGAAGTGGCATCATCCGGCGGTCGCGATCACAGACCATGGCGTCATTCAGGCATTCCCGAAGATCCAGGATCTCGCAGACAAGTATCACCAGAAGGTCATCTATGGCATGGAGGGGTACATGATCGATGAGATCCCGGTAGATCCGGACGCCGACCGCCAGCAGTACGGTCATATCATCATCCTTGCAAAGAACATCACCGGCCTGCGCAATCTGTACCGCATGGTGACACTGTCGCACCTCAAATTTTACAGAAAACGTCCGCTCATCCCCAAGCCCATTCTGGAAGAGCTTCACGAAGGCTTGATCTACGGCTCCGCCTGCGTCATGGGAGAATTCTTCCGTGCGGTCCTTGCGGGGGAGAGTGATGAAGAACTCATCCAAAAAGCCAAGTTCTACGATTACCTCGAAGTCCAACCGCTCGGAAACAATGAATTCCTCATCAATGACGACAAGTATGGCAAGATCAATACGAAGAAAGACCTAGAGGATCTGAACCGCAAGGTCATCGAGATCGCCGACAAGGCAGGCATGCCCTGCTGCGCGACATCCGACGCCCATTACATGTTTGCGGAAGACCAGAGAAATCGTGACATTCTCCTCTCGAACTGGGAGAAGCCGGGGAAGATCGAGTCCCATCCGCCCGTTTACATCCGTACCACACAGGAAATGCTTGACGAATTCAGCTACCTTCCCAAGGAAAAGGCCATCGAGATCGTCGTCACGAATACAAGAAAGATCGCCGAGCAGTGCGAAGTCTTAAAGCCACTCGCCGAAGAGTGGAAGTCCTATAACCCGAAAATCGCAGGTGCGGATGAGAAGCTGGTCAAGATGTGCTACGACAATGCGAAGGCCATCTACGGCGACCCGCTCCCAAAGGTCGTACAGGACCGTCTGACGCTCGAACTCACGCCGATCATCAATCACGGCTACGGCGTCCTCTACTACATCGCGCACAAGCTCGTCAAGCACTCGAATGATCGCGGCTACCTTGTCGGCTCGCGAGGCTCTGTCGGCTCCTCCTTCGTCGCAACGATGTCAGGCATCACAGAGGTGAATCCCCTCCCGCCGCACTACGTTTGCCCGAAGTGCCACTGGACCCATTTCTTCGAAGACGGCTCTGTCGGCGGCGGCTTCGACCTGCCGGATAAGAAATGCCCGAAGTGCGGGAGCGACCTCTCAAAGAACGGGCATGACATCCCGTTCGCCGTTTTCCTCGGATTCGACGGAGACAAGGTACCGGATATCGATCTCAATTTCTCCTCGGGAGACGATCAGGGCGTCGCGCACAAATATACCGAAGAGCTTTTCGGCCGCGACAATGTCTTCCGTGCCGGCACCATCGCAGGCATTCAGGATAAAACGGCTTACGGCTTCGTCAAGAAATACGCGGAGAACCGCGGGCTGACATTCAATGATATTTTCATCGAAAAACTCTCAGCCGGTGTAGCCGGGGTGAAGCGCACGACCGGCCAGCATCCGGCAGGCATCATGGTCTGCCCGCGTGATATGGATATTCACAATTTCACGCCGCTCCAGTACGCCGCAAATAAAAAATATCTGAAGGATGAGAATGGCCGGCAGATCCCCGGGACCATCACCACACACTTCGATTACCACTCCATCTCCGGCCGTATGCTGAAGCTGGATATTCTCGGCCACGATGATCCGAAGGTCATCCGTATGCTGCAGGACATCACCGGTATCGACCCGCTGAAGATCCCCTTCGACGACCAGAAGACACTCTCCCTCTTCAGCTCGCCCGAGGCACTGGGCCTGACGCCGGATGAGCTTGCAAGTGCGATCGGAAATAAAGGCGTCACCGTCGGAGCCCTCGGCCTGCCGGAATACGGGACGCCCTTCGTCCGCGGCATGCTCGAAGACACGCGACCGAAGAATTTCTCGGAGCTGGTCCGTATTTCCGGCTTCTCCCACGGCACTGACGTATGGCTGAACAATGCCCAAGACCTCATCAAGAACGGCGTCGTCAAACTGGAGGATGCGATCTCTACCCGAGACGATGTCATGAACTACCTCATCCAGCATGGCGTGAAGCCCCTGACATCCTTCAAAGTCATGGAAAATGTCCGTAAAGGCAAGGGCCTCGAAAAAGGCGGCTCGAATAACCGCGCCGAGCTTGACGCCGCGCACGTGCCGCAGTGGTTCATCGACTCCTGTCTCAAGATCGGCTACCTCTTCCCGCGAGCCCATGCCGTCGCCTATGTCATGATGGCCTTCCGCATTGCATGGTTCAAGGTCTATCAGCCGCTGGCCTACTATGCCGCCTACTTCACCATCCGTGCCGAAGGCTCTTTCAATGCGCCCGTCATCCTGCGCGGCCTTGCGTCCATGAAGCAGGAGCTGGCCCGCATCGCAGCGCTCGACAAGCCGACAGCCGTGGAAAAAGGAAATGCGACCGTCATCGAAGTCGCTGCTGAAATGTACCTGCGCGGCCTCTCCTTCCTGCCGATTGATTTGGAAAAATCTGACGCTTCGCAATTTCTCATGGTCGATGGGAAACTCCTGCCGCCATTCAACTGCATCCCTGCTCTGGGTGATGCGGTGGCTAAGGAGATCGTCCTTGCCAGACAGGATCATCCCTTCACCTCGAAGGAGGACCTCAAGAAGCGAGGCAAGGTCAGCCAGTCCATCATCGATACCTTAGACTCCATGGGCGTCCTCAAAGGATTGCCGGAAGAAGAACAGATGAGTCTCTTTGCGTTCTAGTCTAGTCGCTGGCGCGACGGGTTCAGGGTTCAGGTTGACAGGTTCAAGGTTGCGGAGCGGCGCATAAAATAAGTAGGCAATGCCAACCCCTTCCTCTGCGCGGGTTTTCTCTTTTAGAGGAAGCGGATCGCGATAGTACTCCCTCCTTTCAGAGGAAGAAGGGGGAATTTGGAATGCGGGCATTGCCTCATATATACTCGCGGCGTTTTGATTTTTATGCGCCGCACCAACCCTGTTGAACCCTCTGAACCTGTAGAACCCGCTGAACCTCTTTCGCACGCAATCAAAGGACGGCAACGCCCCGAGGGGCTAACCCTGAACACTATTTCCCTTAGCTAATACGATAAAGGAGAACACCCCATGTCCCAAGACTCTCTATTTCACGCCACCACCATCCTCGCGGTCAAGAAGGATGGGCACACCGCCGTCGCCGGCGACGGACAGGTGACCATGGGCAATGCGGTCATCATGAAGAATACCGCCCGCAAAGTGCGCCGCCTATACCACGGCCGCGTCATTGCCGGATTTGCAGGCTCTGTCGCAGATGCCTTTGCCCTTTTCGATAAATTCGAGGCGCGCCTCTCCGACTGCAATGGAAATCTTGTTCGCGCAGCCGTCGAATTTGCCAAGGAGTGGCGTCGCGACCGCGTGCTGCAGAAGCTCGAAGCCCTTCTCATCATGACTGATGGGGAGCACCTCTTCCTGGTTTCCGGAAACGGTGAAGTCATCGAGCCGGACGACGGCATCCTCGCCATCGGCAGCGGCGGAAACTACGCTCTTGCCGCCGCGCGTGCTCTGGTCTCCGCGACCGATCTCTCCGCCCGTGACATTGCGGAGAGATCCCTGCACATCGCCGCCGACATCTGCGTCTATACGAATCACAATGTCATCGTGGAGGAAATCTGATGAACGAAAATACAAACCTGACCCCGCGAAAAATCGTGGAATACCTGGACCAGTACATCATCGGGCAGAGCGATGCGAAGAGATCTGTAGCCGTCGCCCTCCGAAACCGCTGGCGTGCCAGCCGCCTCACGCCGGAAATGGCGAAAGAGGTGAGCCCGAAGAACATTCTCCTCATCGGGCCGACCGGTGTCGGCAAGACAGAGATCGCCCGCCGCATCGCGACCCTCACCCGCGCCCCCTTCGTCAAGGTCGAAGCGACCAAGTACACCGAAGTCGGCTACGTCGGCCGCGACGTCGAGTCCATGATCCGCGACCTTGCTGAAGAAGCCGTCCGCCTTGTGAAGAAAGAAGAGAGCGCCCACCATGGCAAGGATGCCGACGAAGAAGCGATCCACCGCATCGCGGAAGCCATGTGGCCCTCCAAGAAAGCCGAGACACGAAGCCCCATGGACATCATCTTCGGCGAAGCGAAGAAAGAGACGCCGATGGATGAAGGTGAGAAAGAGCGAAGAAAGGACCTCGAGACGCGCATCCGAAACGGCGACCTTGACGACCGTGTGATCGAGATCGAGGTGGAAGAGAAAGGAAATCCGGGGAACACCGATAACGAACAGGCGAACCAGATTTCCATGATGCTCTCCTCCATGATGCCGAAGAAAATGAAAAAGAAGAAAGTCACCGTCCGCGACGCGAAGAGAATCCTCGCAGAAGCCGCTGCCGATGAGATGGTCGATATGGAAGTCGTCAAAGACAAAGCCATCCACTACGCCGAAGAACGCGGCATCATCTTCATCGATGAGATCGACAAGATCGCAGGCGGCCGCTCCTCCGGCGGCCCCGACGTTTCCCGAGAAGGCGTGCAGCGCGACATCCTCCCGATCGTCGAAGGCGCGACCGTCAAGACCAAGTACGGCCAGATGAAGACCGACCACATCCTCTTCATGGCCGCCGGTGCCTTCCACGTCTCCAAGCCAAGCGATCTCATCCCCGAGCTCCAGGGACGCTTCCCGATCCGCGTCGAGCTTTCAAGCCTTACCAAGGATGACCTCCGCAGTATCCTGACCGAGCCAAGGCAGGCCCTCATCCGCCAGTACACCGCGCTCCTCGAGACCGAAGGCGTCGACATCACCTTCACCGAAGACGCCCTCTCCGCCATCGCCGACATCGCCTCCCGCGTGAATACCGAGACCGAAGACATCGGCGCCCGCCGCCTCTATACGATCTTGGAGCGCGTCTTGGAAGACCTCTCCTTCGATGCGCCGGACCTCGAAGATAAGCACGTCACCATCGACGAGAGCTATGTGAGAAATAAGCTCGGTGACGTCACGGAAAATATTGATATTTCGAATTACATCCTGTAGCCCTTTACATACAGGATAAAACCGCCGGAAGGAGGATCCCTTGTGGATCACCTTCCGGCGGTTTTTTGATGATGGGCAAGGCAGTGCATGAAACGAGGATGAAGTAAAATAAATTTTATAATAACTCTGTTTTTGTCATTACATATGGTATATAATTAAAAATAAAATATGCAGGAGATGAGGAGGATGGGAATTATGAGACGAAACCATATGAAATGTGATTTAGCAAAGTACTTTGACCTGCCTGGAAGTCTTGTGGGGCATTTATCTCCCTATTCATTTTATCATGCGTGTTTGTAGACGTTGATTTTCTATAAATGCGCTTTTTTAGTGTAGTGTTTTGAATTGGAGAGTGCGTGATGGAATTTATTCAGTTTTGTAAAATGTTTTTTTCTCAAACGATAAATTGGGTGTTCATTGTGGCATTCTTTGCTACATTCCTTTTATATAAATGCCATTTTGCAAAACCATTGGACGCTCGGTATAAAGAAATAGAGACATATCTTGATATATTGAAAAAATACAATCCGCAGAATGTCAATGTTTATTTTGAGTCATTATCTCAGGTAATGGAGAATAGTGATCTCATAAAGGGGATTTGGAGAAAGTATCAGCGGACACTGATTTCTATCCCCGGAAAAGATGGTCTAGAGAAGTATTCGACTGTTGAATCTGAGTCCTATTTTTCAGTTGCAGCATTTACCGAGGGCATGAAAGGCGGACTTTGGTCGGGGTTAGCGGGGACTTTTACCGGTATCGGCATTTTAGGTACTTTTATAGGGTTGACTATTGGTCTGGCAGGTGTAGATACCAGCAGTACTGGCGCGCTTTCTTCCAGTATCAGTGGTCTTCTTGGCGGGATGAGTACTGCGTTTGTGACATCTATTTTCGGTATTGTGAGCGCTATTGTATTTGGCGTGTGGCATAGTCAGAATATGAAAAGGTTTGGCGATGCGGTTTCCCGTTTTACTGATGCACTGGATCAGGTCTTCATTCGCAAAAGCGTGGAAGAAATCCTGCTTGAAGAGCTGGCAGAAAGCCGGGCGCAGCGGGCAGCGATGGAACAGCTCAGCACAGATATGGCTATCTCTATTTGCGATCACCTGCCGGATGTGTTGGATCAGCTGGCGGAGAAGATGGATAGTGCCATGAAGGGCAATCTGGATACTATGCTTGTGGGACTTTCAGAAAGACAGGATAAGCAAACTGAACAGCTGATGCAGATTTCGTCCAATACCAGTTCCCTTGTAAGTGGCGGTTTTGACCAGTTGGGGGATGTTCTGAAAAAAGGTGTTGGTCAGGGGGCAGAAGAATTAGGAAATTCGCTGAAGAACTTGTCTTCCGATATTGCCTCTCTTGCGGAAGGAATTCGGGACATTCTGGACCGCTCGACGAAGGCCTCTTCGGAAGCCAATCAGAAAACGCTGGATGCGTTGAATGAGGCGATTTCCAAAATGAATGAGACCATGGAAGGCATGGCGAATAAACAGACGGAAGAGACGGATAAAAATATTCAGAGGATGACAGCTCTCATGGAAGAGATGAAAACGACCATGAAGGATATTTTTGACGAGATGTCAGCGAGTGCGAAGGAACAGCGCACAGAAATTGGGAAAATCGCTAAAGACAGTGCTTACCAGACGAAAGAAAATCTGGGCGCTATCAATGCCAGTGTCAAGGAACTCATGGCAGAAATTGCTGATCAGATGCAGCAGATGCAGTCGATGGTGGATACGCATGAAAAACATATGCAGGAAACGCTCGACCAGATGCGGCAGGCGGTGTCCTCTTCTGGAAATGTGGTGAATGCGGCTGGTAAGACGGTAGAGGCGGCGGGCAAGACCGCCAAGGTATTTGTAGAAGCGGCGGATGATGTTTCTATGAAATTGAAAACAGCTGCAGAGCCTTTACAAAAGGCAGCTGAGCCTCTGCAGCAGGCCGCGGCTTCAATGGACAACGGTGTGAAGTTGCTGGCGCAGTCTATCACAAAGCAGCAGGCGGAGGCAAAGAGCGTAGCAGAGTCGATGCAGAAGATTTCCGGCGATTATATAGAATCTTCTCAGTATGTAAAAAAAGCACTGGAAGAGACGAGGAACTCTTGGACTGCCTACGAAGACCGTTTCAAAGGGGTCAGCGGAGAGTTGGAGAAAGCTTTTGTACAGCTGGATAGTGGGATGCAGAAATATAACGAAGCCACCAATGAGGGCCTGAGGGCAAAGCTGACAAAATTTGATGAAACGATTTCGAAGGCGGTCGATACATTGGCCGGCATAACGGAGGACGTAAATGAGAACATTGAAGATTTGACAGATGCCATTAAGAAAATGAGATAATCGAGGTAAAAGCTCACTATGCGAAGAACTCGTGGAAATACACAAATGCAGGAAAATCATGAAAATGCCTTTAACCTGTCCATCAGTGATCTCATGGCAGGGATGCTCTCTGTTTTCATCTTGGCGGTCTGCTACTTCATGCTGAATTTGGGGCAGGTAAAAGATCAATATATGGGAAACAATGCCAAAAGAGACCAGCTGCTTGAAGAAATCCAAGAGGAGATGAGTAAGCGGGGAATCTCTGTTAAGATCGATAAGAAGCAGGGGGTTCTCCGTATTCCGGAAGGCGCACTTTTTGCACAGGGAGAAGCCGATGTCAAAGAAGAAGGGCAGCAGGTCATCCGGAATCTGGGGGATGTCTTGTACCAATTACTCGATAAAAAAGAGTATAAAAATGTGGTAGAAACTGTCTTTATCGAAGGGCATACGGACAATGTGGATATTCATACGGATGAATTTCCATCGAATTGGGAGCTGTCTACGAAGAGAGCCATCAATACATGGAATCTGATGCGTGGGGATGTGCCGGAGCTGGATAGAGAAAAGAATGCCAATGAGCAGCCGATATTCTCTTGCTCCGGCTATGCAGATACCCGGCCCATCGTGGGTGATGAATATGATGAGGACTCAGAAGAAGGCAGGCAGGCGAACCGGCGTATTGATTTGCGATTTACGATGATGCCTCCGGTGGATGAGTCCAAATGATGATTTTATTCTGAGAGACGAGTGTGAAGAGGATGAGTGAATTAAGTCAAAGCATTGCCAGACTCAACATGAAAGCGAACACTTTGAGCCGTCAAGCAAGAGAAAGCAAAGAACGGTGGATTACGCTCTGCCTTCCTCGGACAGAAATGGTGCTCAGAGAACTCAGAAAGAAGGCAGATAAGATGATCCGGGTGGCCCCCTTGGATCTACAAGTGCTGGTAAAAAAGACAGTACGTATGTACCAGGGAAGTCAAGAAGAATTTACGCGAAGGGAAATCAGAAATCTTCCTTTTGTCATATCCTCTTCTGCGTTATCCATGCCAGTTGCTAAATTTGCTTTGCGTCAGGTGGATTTAGATAAAACGAGTTGTTTTCGGCGGTTGCTTTTTGCTTATTTTAGTGACTATGAGCCAAAAGAACGTAAGACGGAATGGATACGTACCGTGCTTTGGAAACAAATGCAGAGAAATGACAGGATGGGAAGAAATATCCATTTTCTGCAGGATTTCCCGCAGCTTCTCGACAAAGATGGTGTCTCGCAAATGGCAGAATTCTTCTCCGGAGGGAATCTTTATGACGGCCTCAAAAGATTGTCTTTTCCGTCTACTTTATATGGAAGCAATTTTGTGAAAGCCGCTATAGTGAATGCGTTTCAAATGGATATCGGATTGGATGCGAAGCAGAACCTGCTTAACGATTTGACGAAAGATCCGCGTTATAATAAAGAGTGGGTTTCCAACAAAGTAGTCGGGCCTGTCATCATCAGTGTGGACGAAGAAGGCAGTGACAGTGCGAAAAACTGGCTGATGCAGCTTATTTTTCGGTACATGGGAGATCCGAGAGGGAATGATACGGCTTGGCTATACGTGGAAGAAGAAGCAAAGGAAATTTTCTTGCATTGGCTGGTCAAAAATGACTTTGCTGTATTTTTTCATATTATTGCCAGTACGGCCGATAGCATGTGGAAGTATCGTCAGGCTTTTTGGGGCGCGTACATGAATGAAATACGTGCTTCCCGCATCATCATAGGCCAAAAGGCAAAGCTCATTCTGAATCAACTGCCAAGCGAAGAGAAGCGCAAGCTGATGGCATATGATTATCTGGAAGGAAAATCTTCAGACACGAGTCTCTTGGTATTTACGATAGGGCAGTATACTTTTATAGAGGTCAGTCATAATGGAAAGCTTCGTGTCTATAGCCGCGAAAAATCACCAATCCAGATTTTTTCTCAGAGGCACCGTACGATTTACTATAGCGATTTAATAAATTCAGATACAGAAGAGGAATTTGTTCATACCAATCCGAGGGGGAGGGGACCGAACTGGCAGCCTAAGGTGAGAGACTGGATTTATGATCATTGCGGTATTTGGAGAAAGGAACAGCAATGGAAGGTACAGCCATGAATATATCCTACTGGACTTGCAGCGAAGAAGGATACCATTTTCACTGGGAGGGGGATAGCCCCCAGTGGGAAGATATCCATACAGAACTGGATATGTTGGAAATGGAAGGGAAGGCAGCGAAGGTGGGGGATTCGTATCGAATTTCTCACGAGACAGCTGTCTCTTTTTCGCGTGATGAAAGGGAGCTCTTGACGCTGCCTCCCATATTTCCCTATCCGTTGTTTGTAGGGAAAGAAGGTCTGCCGCAGAATAACAGTTTCCGCTTGAAAGTGAATTTTCAAAAAGCGGATGGGACATATTTCATGAATCCGGAAGTGATTGGCTCCTATATAGATATTCGTCCCGGGTGCTGTTATATGTGCAGTGAGGCGCAGTATGCCATCTTGAAAAGCGCATCGTCATGTAATGCTGAGATTGGTCGATTGAAAGAGCGAGAGAAAATCTTAGCTTGCAGCCTGCGATATGTGGCACTTATCAAAGAGAATGCCAAAAAGATTGACGCCAGACTCGATCCGTTTTTGGAAAAGATTGATGTAGTGGCACCTGATTATTTAAGTATCTCGGTAAAAGAAGATACGGATGGTACATATTATGCCTCTCCCGTCATTTTGAATGCTGATGGCAGTCCTTATGGGGAGAAGGATGCCAGTGAATTTGGACGCAAGTTTAAAAACGGGAGCAAAGCGCAGCGGTCGTACATGGGGAAAGATCGTACCTATTACGTATTTGATCAGGAGCAGCAAGATGGATTGCAGCAGATCAAGGAGGCACGGAAACTGACAAAGGAGCAGGCCAAAACCTTGGTTCTGTCTCCACAAAGTGTCTTTACCGGAGCTCCATTTCGCTTTGATCGGGATGAGTACTCGGATCGCGTGATTGACTATGGAGCTTTTATCGCCAAAAATTATACTTACCTCAAAGGAATAGAAGGCGGCTGGTTGCCGGAGGAAGGGAGTGTAGGAAGAGAAGATCTTGACGGGATTGATGAACTTGACGAACCGGAAGTGACCGAGGAAAATGTGGCGATTCTCAAAGAATTGATCGAGAATGCTTTTGCAAAAAACAAGTCTTCGATTTCTTACCAAGGAAAAACGTACAAACTTACTAGTGCGTTCATTGAGAAGGTTATGGGGAAGGATGACGTAACAGATAGCACCGGTGGCAGCGCAGACGGAGAGAAGCCAAAGGAAGATAGAGGAAACCTGATCAGTGAAGAAAATGCCGAAAGTGTAGGCTACGAGCAGGCAAATGAGCAGAGGCGGCAGAAGCGAAGAGAGGCGCGCTTTCAAAAATTGGGCGCGAATTTGTCGATGGAGCAGGTATTATCCGGCTTCAAAGATGACGTAGTGCCTTTTTCCTATCAGAAAGAGGGCATTCGCTGGATGGCACAAAACTGGAAGGCAGGGTATCAGGGGGTACTTCTCGCCGATGACATGGGGCTTGGCAAAACCATGCAGGTTTTGGGATTGATTTCCGGAGTCAAGAATGCCTATGGTGAAAAAGACATGAACTCTGTTCTGGTGGTGGCCCCGGTATCGCTCTTGGCAAATTGGGAAAGCGAATTCATTCACTTTGTGAAAGAAGGCGTTTTTGAAGAGATAGTCCCCCTGTATGGAAATAGTTTCAGAGATTTCAAAAGAGGGCATGACCTGCGCCTTGATTTTTCTCCGGTGGCAAAGAACAGGATTGTATTGACTTCTTATGAAACGCTTCGTAATTACGATATTAGCTTTGGCTGTATTGACTGGTCATTCATGGTGCTTGATGAAGCGCAGAAGATCAAAAACCCAGTGACACTCATCACGAATGCAGTGAAATCCATGAAATATGATTTTGCAATCGCTATCACAGGGACGCCTGTCGAGAACGCATGGGTGGATCTGTGGAGTATCATGGATTTCGTAGAGCCAGGACGTTTGCGGGATTTGAAGAATTTCTGTAACACCTACCAAAACCAACTAAAGAAACTGCAAGGAGATATGGCTGGACAGGAAGCGCTGGGAAAGAAATTGGAACAAGAGCTTCAGCCGATTTTCCTCAGGCGGCAGAAGACTGACTACCTGGAAGGACTGCCGCATAAAGAGGTCATACCGAAACCTGTGCTGATGCCTCCTGTGCAGAGAGAAGCGTATGAAAAAATAATCGCTGTCGCAAAGAAAAGAAAGAAGAAAGATATCCTGCAAGTGATTGCGATGCTTCGAGATACATCGCTTTGCCCGTATCTGACTTCATATGCGGATAGTACGTTTGAAAATATGAGTGTCGATGCTTTTTTCAATATGTCAGCGCGGTTGAAAGCAACATTTCAGGCCCTGGTGAATATCAAAGCCAGAAAAGAAAAAGTACTGATCTTTGTGACGAGCCGAAAAATGCAGCGAATCCTGAAGCGTTTTCTGGAAAAGGCATTCGGGATTTCCATCCAGCCGCCCATCAATGGAGAACTGATAGGCCTGAAGCGACAGCAGATCGTGGATGCCTTCAATCAAAAGGAGGGGTTTGCGATTCTTATCCTTTCTGCAGAGGCTGGTGGCGTCGGCTTTAACATTACGGCAGCGAACCATGTTATCCATTTGAGTCGCTGCTGGAATCCAGCCAAGGAGGATCAGGCAACGGATCGCGTGTATCGCATCGGGCAGAAAAAAGAGGTGCATGTGTACTTGCCGATTGCTCAGTATGAAGGGGGCGACTCCTTCGATGTGAAGCTGGATCAGCTTTTGCAGTACAAGCGTTCACTGAGTCAGAGTGTCATTTTCCCTACCGCGGATACCGAAGTAGATGGGCAGGATATGTATAATAAGCTGGTAGGATGGAATAATGACATGGAATCGGGATCTGCATGCAGCACAGCGTCATATTGGACAATCGAAGACACAGATAAGGTGACAGGCGATGTATTTGAACGCATGGTGGCGAAACTCTATGCGAGTATCCCCGGCTATGCGGCGGAAGAGACGAAGCAAACCAATAATTACGGGGTAGATGTGGTTGTGGAAACCGATCAGAAATCCCGGCGGGGACTTTTGGTGCGATGCCAGCAGATGATGGGGGCAAGCCTGTCTCATGATAGCGTGGAAGCCATCTACAGCGCGATCCCGTTTTATGAGAAAAAGCTCGGGTATCATTTTTCAGGGGTGGTAGTCACAAATGCACTTGATTTCACGAGCCATGATAAAGAACGAGCCGCTGCAGCCGGCGTCAAACTGATTGCGCGACAAGATTTAACGAAACTTTTGGAGAGATACCCCTTAGAAAAGGATCTCTATATGATGTAAGAAAATACGTGTTGTTTGGGATGCGCGGGCCTATGGTCTGCGCATTTTTATTTGTGAAGAGCAGTGGGACGCACGTTAGAAATGAAAATGATGTACGAGCGTAGTAAAAAATGCGTCAAATCTCTTTACTTTTTCTCTTTATCGTGATAAAGTATAACCATAACAAAGAAAGAGGAGGGCTCGTATGGCTCATGCAATAGACGATTTAAAAATGGTGCATGAAGAGGAAATGAAGAATTATGACCGCATCGAGAGTGCGGTGGTTTCCGTCATGCGGCGTCACGGATGCAAGATCATCCAGACGCCGACTTTTGAGGATTACGATACATACGGCACCTATTTCCCACAGCTGCAGCGCGAGATGATCAAGACCATCAGCAGCGAGGGGGAGGTGCTGGTCATGCGCCCGGATGTGACGGTGCCGCTCGTGAAGACGGCGTCGCGCGAGTATCCGGATGCGCGGCAGCTTTTGAAATTCGGCTATGTGTCGATGGTATTCCGTGAATACTATGGCAAGTCGACGCACGGGAAGTATTTCCTGCAGAGCGGGGTCGAAGTCCTGGGGGATGAGACGCCGGAGTGTGATGGCGAGGTCATGGTGATGGCGGCGGAATTTCTGGAGTCGGTGGGCATCCATGATATGCGTATCGATCTCGGAAGCGTGGCGTACATGGATGCGCTTTTTGAAGAGCTGCGTCTCTCGAAGGAGGAGCTGTCGCAGGTGCGTGAGTTCTTGGAGAAGAGAAATCTCGTTTCCTTTGAGAAGCTGGCTGACCGGCTGTCGATCACGAAGATCCAGCGGGATGTGCTCTTGGAGCTGCCGCGGCTCTTTGGCAGCTATGAAGACACGTTGAAGCGTGCGGAAGGTCTTTGCCTGAATCATAAGATGGCGGATGCCCTCGCCCGCCTTGAGAAGGTGTATGAGTATCTGGCGGTCGCAGGCTATGCGGATCGCGTGCAGCTGGACTTCGGCTTTACGTCGCACATGGGATACTATACGGACTTGGTTTTCCGCATTTATGCGGATGGCGCGCTGTACTCGCTGATCTCCGGCGGGCGGTATGATTCGCTGGCGGCGCAGTTCCAGGTGCCGCGTCCGGCGTGCGGCTTCGGGATGAATATGAATCTGCTTTATGAAGTGATGGCGGACTCGAATCTTTTGGAAGAGATGGCGCCCTCGTGCGATCTGGCGGTGGTCTATGAGAAGGCGGACCGGGATCTCATCGTGACGCTCATGGGGTGGCGCAAGAAGGGCTACTCGGTCATGGGGGTCGCGAGTACGAATGCGATCGCCAGAGGTGATTATAAATTGATCGTTTCTTATAAAGAGGGGCGTTTCCTTTTAGAGGGGGCGGCGCTCACGAAGGAAGAGCTGGAAGAGAAATTAGGAGGTCTCTAGTATGCTGCATATTGCACTGGCGAAAGGGCGCATCGCGAAGACGGTCATGAAACGGCTGGCGGAGGGGGGCTTCCATTTTTCTGATTATTCGGATGAGAGCCGCAAGCTTATTTTCACTGATGATGAGGAGCGTATCCGCGTGACGCTGGTGAAGAGCCCGGATGTGGCGGTGTATGTGCGCCGCGGGGCAGCTGATGCCGGCATCGTCGGGAAGGATGTCCTCATGGAGGACGGGGAAGAGGATGTCTATGAGGTGCTGGATCTTGGGATCGGCCGCTGCCGCATGGCGGTGTCCGGTATCAAGGGGAATCAGAAGGTCATGCAGAAGCGGATCCTGACGGTGGCTTCGAAGTATCCGTCGATCGCGCGAAAATATTTCGCAGATCGCTTCCAGCCCATTGATATCATCAAGCTGAATGGTTCGGTCGAGCTGGCACCGCTCGTCGGCCTCTCGGATGTCATCGTCGATATCGTGGAAACGGGGACGACGCTTCGCGAGAATGGCCTCGAAGCGTATGATTACTTCATGGATTTCTCCGCCCGCCTCATCTGTAATAAGGTATCGTATAAAATGAAGCAGAAGGAAATGGCAGAGTTTATGGCGTTGGTTAAATAAGTGACTGGTGACTAGGGACTAGTAGCTAGGGATCAGGAGCCTCGAATGGCTGGAGCCTAAGAGGCTAGGAGATGGGGAGACTCCAGAGGTTCTCGTATCGTCATTTCGAGCGAAGCGAGAAATCTTTGTCATTCGCGGTCTGTCGGACAGTGTTTGGAATTTCCAAACGGGAAACCTGCAACCCACTCACCTTCGGGCATCGCCCATATATATTCGCGGCGGAGCCGCCACCGCAACCCTGAACCTTGAACCCGCCAACTTATATACTGAAAGAAGGATAATAACATCATGGAATGGATCACAGTACCTGAAAAAGGTTTTACTTTGAGAGAAGTACGTACATTGACGAACCGCAATGTGAATTTGTCGGAAGAGCTGGAGAAATCTGTCTCTGCCATTCTGGAAAAAGTGAGAGACGGCGGTGATGCAGCCATCCGTGAGCTGACGAAGAAATTCGACGGGGTAGAGCTCTCTGATCTCCGCGTGACGGAAGAAGAGATGCAGGAAGCCCTCGCGCAGGTGACGCCGGAATTTTTGGAAGTTCTGAAAGAAGCGAAAGCGAATATCGAGACATTCCACAAGGAACAGGTGAGAAAGTCCTGGACGAAGAAGTTCAGAGATGGCGTGGAGCTCGGGGAACAATTTCTTCCGATTCAGCGTGTCGGTGTCTATGTACCGGGCGGCCGCGCGGCCTATCCCTCGACCGTACTCATGGATACGGTACCGGCGCTCGTGGCTGGCTGCCCTTCGGTCGCGATGACGACACCGCCAGGGAAGGATGGCAAGGTGAATCCGAATATTCTGGCTGCTGCTTACGTGGCTGGCGTAAAGGAGATCTATAAGGTCGGCGGTGCGCAGGGCATCGCGATGCTGGCATACGGCACGGAGTCTGTCGAGCCGGTCTTCAAGATCGTAGGACCGGGCAATGCCTTCGTCGCTATGGCGAAACGTCTCGTCTTCGGTACGGTCGGCATCGACATGATCGCAGGCCCATCCGAAGTGTGCTGCGTGGCAGATGCCAGCGCGGATCCGACATGGATCGCAGCGGATCTCTTGTCGCAGGCGGAGCATGACCCGCGTGCGGCTGTCTTCCTCATCACGCCGGATGCAGACTTTGGTAAGAAGGTCGAAGCGGAGATGGAGAGACAGATGAAAGAGCTCTCCCGCTATGAGATCATGAAGAGCTCCGTCGATGACTATGCGAAGGCTTTCCTCTGCAAGGATGCGGCGCAATGCTTCGACATCGTGAATAAAATCGCGCCGGAGCATCTGGAAGTCGAGCTGCCGGATCCGAAGCAGTATCTGCCGCTCATTTATAATGCAGGCGCTATTTTCCTCGGGAAATACACCTCCGAACCGCTCGGCGACTATATGGCAGGCCCGAACCACACGCTCCCGACTTCCGGTACCGCTGCTTTCTCCTCGCCGCTCGGTGTTTATGATTTCGTTAAGCACAGCAGTGTAGAAATGTATAATAAAGAGGCCTTCCAGAAGATTTCCAAGAAGGTCCAGATTTTCGCCAAAGCAGAAGGCCTGACGGCTCACGCTCATGCGATGGAGGTGCGTGATGAAGACTGAATGGCTGAGAAAAACGATCGCTGACTTTGATCCGTACTTCGTAGCGCCGATCGCAGAAAAGCATGTCATCAATGCGAATGAAAATTATCTGAATGTCCTGACCATCCCCGGCGTGAAAGAAGAGCTTATCCAGGCTCTTGATACCTTCCGCCCGCAGATCTACCCGAAGCCAATGTCCGATGACATTCGGGAAGCGCTGGCGGACTACATCGGCGCGAAGCCGGAGAACTTCATCGTCGGCAATGGCGGGGATGAAATGATCACCTATCTGCTGGGGACCTTCCTTGATCCGGGCGATCAGATCCTGATCCACAGCCCGACCTTCGACATGTATGAGCTTGGCGCGGAAACGCTGGGTGCCTCTGCCATCAAGGTTAAGGATCTTCCCGGATACCGGCGCGATCAGAAGGGGCTTTTGGACGCGGTCAGGACATACCAGCCGAAGGTGACCGTCATTTGCAATCCGAACAATCCGACAGGCGATCTGCTCCCGCGCGCATTCATCGAGGAAGTGCTGAAGGCCGCTGACAATATCGTCTTCGTCGATGAGGCTTACATGGAGTTTGCCCAGAAGGAAAGCGTCATAGATCTCATCGATACATACCCGAATCTCATTGTCCTCCGCACGCTCTCGAAAGCCTTTGCCCTGGCGGGCATGCGCTGCGGCTACCTCGCTGCCGATGAAGCGCTGATCGAAGCCATCGCGAAGATCAAGGCACCGTACAATCTGAACGCTTTCACCCAGCTCTTTGCGCCGATCGTCATCCGTCACAGAGAGGATATTTTCAAAGTGCGCGATGCCATCTGCGTGGAAAGAGATCGTCTCTATGCGGCCATGAAGGAGATCCCGGGCGTCACGGTCTACCCGTCCTGCACCAATTTCCTCCTCGTTCAGGTGGATAAAAAGCAGGAGGAGATCTTCGAAGCGCTTCGCAAAAAAGATATTCTCGTCAAAATTTATAGAAACAGCCAAGACATCCCGAATGGTTTCCGCATTTCCGTCACGACGAAAGACGTCGATGATGCGCTGATTTCCGTATTCCGGGAGGCACTTGCATGAGAAAAGCCACACTTCGCCGCACGACAGGCGAGACGGATATTTCCATCAGTCTGACTATCGATGGGACAGGACGTTTTGAAGGGACTAGCGGCATCGGATTCTTTGACCATATGCTGCACCTGCTGGCCCGTCACAGCGGCATGGACATTTCCCTCACCTGTCAGGGCGACCTCGATGTAGACAACCACCATACCATCGAAGACATCGGGATCACGCTGGGAGAGGTATTCGAAAAAGCACTGGGGGATAAGAAGGGGATCCATCGCTATGGCTGCTTCTTCTGCCCGATGGATGAGACACTTTCCCGCATCGTGCTCGATCTATCCGGTCGGTCGTACCTCGTCTTTGATGTCGATATCCCTGTCGAGCGGATCGGCAGCTTCGAGACGGAAATGACACGGGAATTCTTCCTCGCCTTTGCAAACAATGCGAAGATGAATCTTCATATAGCGACCCTCTATGGCGTGAACGGGCATCACATCGTCGAGTCTCTTTTCAAAGGCATCGGCCACGCGCTGAAGGAGGCTGTCACCATCGAAGGCGACACGGTATTATCCACCAAAGGAGTGCTCTGATGAAAATAGCCATCATTGATTACGATGCAGGAAATCTGGCGAATGTCGTGCGCGCAGCCACCCGGGCCGGTCTTGATGTCGTCGTCACCCGCGATCCGGAAGAGATTCGCGAGGCGAAAGCCATGATCCTTCCCGGTGTCGGCGCGATGAAGGATGCCATGGATCACCTCTCCGGCTATGGACTGACAGAGATCATTTGCGAAGAAGTCAGAAGGGGCAAGAAACTCGCCGGTATCTGTCTCGGCATGCAGGCACTCTATGAAGTCTCCGAAGAGGGCGGCGAAGTGCCGGCTCTGGGACTTCTTCCAGGGCGCATTGCTCATTTTCCGCCAGGCGATCTCAAAGTCCCGCACATGGGATGGAATGAGCTCGTGATGCACCGGCCGCATGAAGTGCTTGCCGGTCTCCCCGAGAAGAGCTACGTCTACTTTGTACACTCCTACTACAAGACACCAGGGGATAGCGAAGACATCATCGCTTCCGCAGACTACGGTGTCACCGTACCTGCCGTCGTCGGAAAAGACAATGTATTGGGATTCCAGTTTCATCCAGAAAAATCCGGGCCTGTAGGACTTAAGATCTGGAAGAATTTAGCAGAATGGTTAGAAAAATGAAAATATTTCCAGCAATTGATATAGAAGACGGGCACTGCGTCCGTCTGAAACAGGGCAAAATTCAGGACCTCACCGTCTATGGCGATGATCCGGTGAAAATGGCACTCAAGTGGGAATCCCTCGGGGCGAAATACCTCCACGTCGTCGACCTTGATGGTGCTTTCAAAGGAAATGGCGTGAATACCGAGGTGATCCATCGCATCTGTCAGGCGGTGAAGATTCCCGTCGAAGTCGGCGGCGGCATCCGCACAGAGCAGGCCATCAAGCAGCATATCGAGAACGGCGTTTGGCGCGTCATCATCGGCTCGAAAGCGGTCGCCTCTCCGTACTTTGCGATCCAGGCCGCTAAGAAATACGGCGCTGACCATATCGCCGTCTCCGTCGATGCCCACGGCGACACCGTCGCCACCAACGGCTGGGTCGACGGCAGCCGCCAGAAGGTCCTGCCCTTCGTCAAGACGCTTCTGGAGAATGGCGTCAATACCATCGTTTACACCGACATCAGCCGTGACGGCATGCTGACCGGACCGAATTTCGAGATGATGGGAAAGCTGCAGGCACTTCCCGGGATCCACCTCATCGCTTCCGGCGGCGTTTCCTGTGCAGACGACCTGCGGAAGCTCTCTGACATGGGACTCTACGGCGCCATCACCGGCAAAGCCCTCTATGAAGAAAAAGTTTCGATGGAAGAGATCGTGGAGATTCAGGAAAAGTAAAGGGCTCAGGCTGACGGGGTCAAGGTTGATGTGGCGGCTGGGCCGCACCACAAGTTTAAAAGCAGGGATTAAGGATGAGTGGCTAGGGATTAGGTGCCTCGAGTGACTGGGGACTTGAATACGACTTTTGGGCATCGCTCTATTTTACTTTGCGGCGCTTCCATAGTATTATGCGCCGCACCATCCCCGTTGAACCTCTTGGACCTCTTGAACCTGCTGAACCTCTTTCGCGTGCGATCAAGGGACAGCACGACCCTCGGGCTGACCCCGAGCCTTCTTTATCCACCACATTTGAGTACACCCGCAAAGGATGCAACATTATGCTAGCCAAACGAATCATTCCCTGCCTGGACGTGAACCACGGGCGCGTCGTCAAAGGCAAAAAATTTCACAATCTTCAGGACGTTGACGATCCGGTGACACTGGGAAAATACTACTCCGAATCCGGCGCGGACGAGCTCGTTTTCTATGACATCACCGCTACTCACGAGGGACGCGAGACCTTCGTCGATACCGTCCGTGCCATCGCAGAAGAGCTCACCATCCCCTTCACGGTAGGAGGCGGGATACGCAAAGCAGACGATTTCCGTACCATGCTGCTGGCAGGAGCCGACAAAGTCTCCGTCAATTCTGCCGCCGTGATGCATCCTGAAATCATCCGCGAAAGTGCTGAACGATTCGGCAATCAGTGTGTCGTCCTTTCCATCGACGGCAAGCGGAACGGCAAAGGCGGCTGGGACGTCTTCGTCGAAGGCGGACGCAAGAATACAGGACTGTCCGTCGTAGACTGGGCCAGAAAAGGCATGGAGCTCGGCGCAGGAGAGATCTGCATGAATTCCATCGATGCAGACGGTGAAAAGGATGGTTATGATCTGGAGCTCATGCGCGTCCTCGCAGAAGAACTCTCCATCCCCGTCATCGCCTCCGGCGGCGCGGGGAAGAAAGAAGACTTCCTCAAAGCCTTCGAAGCAGGCGCTGATGCAGCACTGGCTGCTTCCGTCTTCCACTTCGGAGAGATCGCGATTCCCGACCTTAAACACTACCTCGCACAGAGCGGAGTCGAAATAAGAGTATAAATGGTTCAAGGCTCAAGGGGGAGGAGCAGCTTCGCCGCCATATAAAATTTGCGGCGAAGCCGTTCCACAACCCTGCACCCGATTTTCCATCCCAATGCTACAAAATGCGAAAGGCAACATTATGGAAACAGTAGACATAAAAAACATTTCTTTCAATGAAAAAGGCCTTGTGCCTGCCATTGTGCAGGACGCCAGAAGCGGCGAGATCCTCATGATGGCTTATATGAATCAGGAATCCTTGCAGAAAACCATCGAGACAGGAGAGACCTGGTTCTTCTCTAGAAGCCGACAGAAGCTCTGGCACAAAGGAGAAGAATCGGCCCACTTCCAGCATGTAAAGAAGATCTTCGTGGACTGCGATGCGGACACACTCGTCGTGCAGGTCATTCCCGATGGCCCTGCCTGCCATACAAATCATCCCACCTGCTTCTTCAGAAGCCTTACAGAGTGGGAAAATAGGGAAGAAACCGGAAGCCTTGCGATTCTTCATACCCTTTTTGAAGAAATCAAAGATCGCCGCGCCCATCCGCAGGATAAGTCCTACACCAATTACCTGCAGAGCGAAGGCAAAAACAAGATCGACAAGAAGATCGGCGAAGAAGCCTCTGAAGTCATCATCGCCGACCAGCATCAAGACAAAGAAGAGATCATCGACGAGTCCTGTGACCTTCTCTATCATCTGTTTGTGATGTGGGAAAACTCTGGCATCGATCTCTATGACATCATGCGTAAACTCGAAGAACGCGACGAGAAGAAAGGCAATAAAAAGAAAGTCGGGCATCAGGATAAGATCTTTTAAATAGAGAAAAAAGGCGGCGCTTCGCTGCCTTTTTTTATGGACAATACGTGCAGGCTGGGATAGCCGTGCCCCGCACCGTCATTTCGAGCAAAGCGAGAAATCTTTTTCATTCGCGTTAAAACGGTGTATATGCGAAGAACGAAAAACGGGAAACCCGTCATCAGGGAACCTACGGGCAAAGCCAGCCATAATGACGCTCAGCCTCATGAAGCCGCGCCCCCACACCGTCATTTCGAGCGAAGCGAGAAATCTTTTTCGTTTGCGGCAAAACGGTGTATATGCGGAGAACGAAAAACGGGAAACCCGTCATCAAGAAACCTACGGGCAAAGCCAGCCATAATGACACGCCGCACCCGCTCAAGGCCATTTCAAAAAACATACAAAAAGCTGTTGACACAAAGAAGGCAGTGTGGTAAGATAATACCCGTCGCTGATGAAGCGGCCCCGTTCGAAAGAGCGATAAAAAAGATTTCAAAAAAATCATTTGACAAACTTCTACGAATGTGGTAAGATAATCAAGTCGCTTGAAGAGCGATGGTTCTTTGAAAACTGAACAGTACAGCGAACGAATCAAGCCGATGTGCGAGGTAGAAATACCGAGCAATGAATTTGAGCAAGGCAAGAAATAAATCGAGCCAAACGAATGATCTATCATGGAGAGTTTGATCCTGGCTCAGGACGAACGCTGGCGGCGTGCTTAACACATGCAAGTCGAACGAGAGGAGAAGGAAGCTTGCTTCTTTCAAATCTAGTGGCAAACGGGTGAGTAACA
>OJJV01000133.1_pt1 | contig 80584 bp, 69 predicted proteins | sample 1596391 | NCBI WGS metagenome assembly OJJV01 (sample SAMEA4350164, study PRJEB24818) | metagenome | biome: human; feature: gut; material: faeces | place: Denmark | collected 2013-09
AGTCTGCTCCCTGCCCGCACAAACCTGCCACCGGCAGCTTTATTTGCGGCTATGACCCGAAGCTCGACTTCGGGTCATTTTCTCTTTTGCGAAAGAGAAACAGAAAAAGAAAGAATGAGGTGAAGAAAATATGGCGATTTATCATTTGGAAGCGAAGGTGGTCGGCCGGGGCGCAGGGCGCTCTGCCGTGGCCGCCTCCGCATATTTAAGCTGTTCCCGTCTATATAACGATTACGACGGAATTCAGCATGACTACACAAGAAAACAAGGACTTGCTTGGCAGCAGGTGTTTTTGCCGGAATATGCCCCGCAGGAATGGCAGGATCGTGAAAAGCTCTGGAACGCCGTGGAGGAAGTCGAGACAGCAAAAGACAGCAGGCTTGCCCGTGAGTTTGTCGTTGCCCTGCCCATCGAGCTGAACCGTGAGGAGCAGGTCGAGTTGCTGCAAGAATTTATCCGAGAACAGTTCGTATCAGACGGGATGTGTGCTGATGCTGCCATCCATGACACCGATGGTCACAATCCTCATGCCCACATTCTGCTGACGGTGCGCCCGCTGGATAAACGAGGCAAGTGGCAGTACAAGACCGAGAAGGAATATCTCTGCATGAAAAACGGCGAGGAACGGGGCTTCACCGCTGCTGAGTTCAGGACGGCAAAAAACGATGGATGGGAGAAGCAATATCCCTACAAGGTCGGCAAAAAGAAGGTGTATATGACGCCATCTGCTGCTAAGGCGCAGGAGCTTATCCGTGCAGACAAGCATCCCAAAAGCACCCGCTACGGCAGGCAAAATCCTATCTCCGAGCGCTGGAACAGCGAAGAACAGCTTACAGCATGGCGGGAGGCATGGGCTGACGTGTCCAACCGCTATCTGGAACGCGCCGGGCGGGAGGAACGCATTGACCACCGCAGCAATGCCGCACGGGGGCTGGATGAGATCCCCACCATCCATGAGGGCGTAACGGCGCAGGCGTTGGAGCGCAAGGGAATCATCTCTGACCGCTGCGAGATCAACCGGCAGATCAAGACCGAGAATGCGCTGCTGCGGGAGCTGAAAGCTGAAATCAAAAAACTGGCCGCACTGGTCGTCCGTACTGTCCCCGCCATTGCGGAAGGGCTGGAAAAGCTGCGCAGCCGTGTGCTGATCTTCTGCTACCAACTCTCTCACATTCGCAGCGGCAAATCGTATATTCAAGAATCCCTCGCCGTATGGAGGCCAGAGCTGGAGCGTTACACCGGTCTGGTGCAGCAGATCAAGGAAAAGAGCAAGGAGCGCAAAGCGCTGGTTGCTGAGAAAAAGGAATTGCCAATATACCATGTGAAACGCCACAAGGCGCTGACTGTCCGCATTGCCGAGCTGATAGAGAATTTGGAAGAACTGCGTTCCGAAAAGGCGCTCCTTTTGCAAAAATTTGAGTATGCGGAGGATGCAGGCGCAGAGGCGTTCCGCAAGGATATTGCCATCATGGAGTCCGGTCTGAAAAGGCTGGAGGCACAGGAGCAAAAATACGCTGCTGAATTAGATAAGGTTCTGGCTGAATATGCCGAGCTGAAAGCGCAGGCCGTGGATCTTGACCCGGTGGAGTTGTATGAAGCACGGCGGGCCATCCGTCCTGAAAAGGAGCTAAATGCCGTCGAACAGCTACAGCGTGCTTACGGGGATAAGTACCGCCCGCTTGCTATGCTCGACAGCAAACGAAAGGGATCCGGGTTGCTTCACGAATATGCAGACGAACAGGCCGTACAAAAGCTGAAACGAGCGCAACAGCAGAAAATTCAGTCCGAACACACTCCCCCCCAATCAAAGAAAAAACGAATCGACTTTGAACGTTAAGCTACGATTAGATGCAACATTTTTTACGGACAAGAGAAATCGTCATAACACAATTAGCGAGGCCGGCCATGTGTGAACACTGGCCGACCTCATATCATTAATTTACTTTTATCATACGATAGCCCACACCAATATGTGTTTGGATGTATTGTGGGGACTCCTCTGTTGGCTCCAGCTTTTTCCGCAGTGTCGCCATAAATACCCGCAGAGAAGCTACATCGTTATCCCAACTGCGGCCCCAGATATTTTGTGTGATAAAGGTATGGGTCAGTACCTTGCCAACATTCTTGGACAGCAGGCACAACAACTTATACTCAATGGGCGTCAGGTGCAGTTCGTCCTCTCCCAGATAAGCGCATCCCCCGGCATAGTCCACTTTCAGTTTACCATTCACAAATACAGAACTGGCAGTAAACATCTCTGCCGTCATCAGAGAGAGTCTTCGCTGCGTCACCCGAAGTCGAGCCAATAATTCTTCAACAGAAAAAGGTTTTGTCAGATAATCGTCAGCTCCGGCATCCAATGCATGAATCTTGTCATTATCTTCACTTCTGGCGCTAATTACAATGATGGGGGCATTGGACCAGGAGCGTACCGTTTGAATGACTTGAACGCCATCCATATCCGGCAAGCCCAAATCCAGCAGGATGATTTCAGGATTGTGCGATGTGGCCTCCATAATGGCTGTCGAGCCATTGGGCGCTACCACATAACGATAATCATTTGTTTTCAATGTGGTTGTAATGAGATTTCGTACAGATGGGTCATCCTCAACCACTAATATCAAAGGTTTATTCATGAAGTTCTACCTCCCCGGCGGGTAATGTAAATGTGAACACAGTGCCATTTGGCTGATTGTCTGATACGGAAATCGTGCCGCCGTGGGCGGTCACAATGGACTTACAGAGGGACAGCCCCAATCCAAGGCTTCTGCGACTGTCGACCACTTTATTGGCCCCACTATAGAACATATCGAAAATACGGGGTTTCTGCTCATCGGGAATCCCAGGGCCGTTGTCGGAAACGGAAACCGTGACCCATTGCTCTTTTTGATCGGTATGTATTTCAATTACTGAACCGACAGGGGTATATTTGATGGCGTTGTCAACCAAATTGATAATCACCTGAACGATCAGCTTCGCATCAATGTGGGCAAGGATAAAGTCTTTACCGCTGGTCACACGAATGGTGTGTTCTTTACTTTTTCTGTTGATGTGCTTCAGCGCTTCAGAAACGACCTCATCCATGAGTTCGATATTCCGAGTTAGATTGACCTGTCCGCCCTCAATTCGTGTGACTGCTAACAAATTTTCAACCAGATTGATTAGCCACATGGAATCGTCATAAATATCAGTAAAGGTCTGCTCCCGTAGTGCATCGTCCATTTTTTTATAATTTGCAAGCAAATTGTCTGCGCTGCCGGAAATCGCTGTCAAAGGCGTCCGAAGATCATGAGAGATTGCCCGCAGCAGGTTAGCACGAAGCTGTTCATTTTGCGCCAGAACAGCCGCTTCCTCTTTTTCTTTGGCGTTTTTGATGTTTTCAAGTGCCAAAGCGCACTCGCCCAGAATAGAGAGGAGTACGCTGTTTTCGAAAGAGTCCAGCGGAATACCGTTCACCGCAATACCAGCCACTCCATATACATGCTGGTTGACCCGAATCGCAAGGTATAAACACTTTGCACTGGATAATGTATCTGTTGTGGCACCGGCGTGTTTATTGTTTCGGAAGACCCAATCGGCGACTGCTTTCTCGTTCTCAGAAATTAAATCTTCCTGAATGCTATTAACAGCACGAAAAACGTTAGGAGTGGCAAGTTCTTTACCATCAGACAGGTAGACGACAATATCTTTTTTCATCAGCTTCATGAGCTGCCCTGCCGTAGCGGTGATTACCGCATTCTCATCCTGCTCTTTTTGCAGAAGCTGGTTGGTTTCAAAAAGAATCTTTGTACGGTAAGCTGTATGGGCAGATTGTTTCGCATTTTCTTTCAGCCGGGTAGCGAGAGATCCGGAAAGCAGTGTTACTATAAACATAATGGTAAAGGTAACAATATAGTTCGGATCGTCAAAATGGAATGTCAGTCTCGGAGTGGTAAAAAAGAAATTGAAAACCAGCACACTGACAACCGAGGTCAGAATCCCGCACAGTCGGTTGGTTGTGATTACAGCGGTCACAAGTACGCCTAATATATAAACTGCGATAATATTACTCTCCGTGAACCCAAGAGCGTCAAAACCACAGCCAATCAGTGTAGCTGCCAGCAATACGACGATACTCTTCAGAACATCACGCAGGGGCATCGCATCTACCTGCGCCTTTCTCTTTTTTTCCTGATAGCTGGTTGCTGTGCTGGTATCCGGTATCACATGAATATCCAGATTCGGTACGCTGGAAATCAGGCGTTCGGTCAAGGTAGGCTTGCTGAAAATATTTTTTCGTGCAATGGTACTTCGTCCGATTACGATTTTTGAGATGCCGGAAAGACGGGCAAATTCGGCAATTTGAACAGGAACGTCATCACCATAGCTTGTCTCAATTGTGGCGCCAAGCTGTTGAGCCAGCCGTTTATTATCCTGCAAACGTTTTTTGTCCTCTTCACTCATCACCGCTGTATTTGGCGTTTCCACATAAAGAGCGGTAAATGTTCCCCGAAAGGCTCTTGCCATCCTTGCAGCAGTCCGAATGATTTTTGCGTTGGATGGCGACGAGGAAAGACATGCCAGAATGCGCTCGTCTGTATGGTAATCGCCTCGGCTCTGTACTCTGGCGCTTTCCGTCAGCAAGTTCACCCGGTCAGCGCACCGACGGAGGGCGATTTCCCGCAATGCGGTGAGATTTTCCAGCGTGAAAAAATTAACTGTTGCCCGCTGCGCCTGATCTTCCCGGTACACATTTCCACTTGCCAGTCGTTCCAGCAACTCCGCAGGCTCAATATCCACCAGTTCTACCTGCTCTGCTTGATCAAAGGTGGAATCCGGAATGCGCTCCCGCACAAGAATTCCAGTGATGGAGGCTACTGTATCGTTGAGACTCTCGATATGTTGGACATTTACAGTCGTATAGACATCAATTCCTGCATTTAGCAGTTCCTGAACATCCTGATACCGCTTCGTGTGCCGACTGCTTTCGGCGTTGGTGTGGGCAAACTCATCCACCAGTATGAGCTGGGGATTTCGCTTGAGCGCAGCATCAATATCAAATTCACGAAGGGTCATTCCTTCGTAAGCAACTTGTTTCACAGGAAGCTGCTCCAAGCCGTCCAGAAGTGCCATCGTCTGGGGGCGGGCATGGGGTTCTATGTATCCAGCAACCACATCGATGCCACGCTCCTTCGCCTGTTGAGCCGCCTGAAGCATGGCATAGGTCTTTCCGACACCTGCGGCATAACCGAAAAAGATTTTGAGTTTTCCGCTTTTCTTAGTGGATGCATCGTTACGGATCGCACGAAGAAGCTGATCCGGATCTTGTCTTGGCAGTTCCATTTTAACCCTCCTATCTGTCACTCAAGTAAAAGCGATTCCCTTTTTCAATATTATAACACACAACGTCAAAGCCTACATCTGCGACTGATCCACGGAAAATGTATTCAGGCATCCAATAAAAAATCGATGACAGGTGATTTTTCAGAATTCCTCCATAGTACTTTTTGCGTGATTTGATTCTGGGTAATCGGCTCAATGGGCAAGTCAGCATATTCCATCACAACCGGGGCGCAACGAAGAAGCACCAACCGTGTATTATAATGAGTTTTTTCCGATATGTCTGTATTCTCCGGTAAAAAAATTATGTCTAATTTGTGTGTTTCCAGTTCTCTGCACAATTCACTTTCTTCTCCGCTGAAAATATAGATAGAGACATCTGGATGCTGCTTTCCGTAAGTCTCGAAAGTATCTGCGAGATCGCCTGCCATTAAAGGGTTGGAAAAACCAATTCTCAAGCTGTTTTCGCCGTATGCCAGAGCATTTTCTTGCTCATTCCAATTGTTTTCCAGAAAAACATCCAGTTTTTTCATCAGAAAGTACCCAAAAATAAATATGGCTGATGTACTTACAAGTAAAATAACATCCTGCATGGATTCACCCCCCAATTCCTTTGATTTTTCTTAAAATCAAGTATGAAAGCACTTTTGCAAATTTCTGTTACTTCCCAACGCCAACATGGTATCTCCTGCTTTCAGCACTGTGTCTGAAGAAATAGATAACTCCAGCTTGCCGCTTTTCTTGATTCCCATAATGTTAATATTGAATTTTTTACGAATATCAAGCTCTCCAATCGAATGGTCCGCCCAATCTTTTGGAATGGGAATCTCAAACATGGCATGATTTTCATCCAGTTCTATGTAATCGAGAATGTGATCCGCACTGTAACGGATTGCTGTCCACTTTGCGAGCTGTTTTTCCGGGTAGACTACTTCGTTTGCACCGTTACGCAGCAAAAACTTTTCCTGAACATCGGTTGCAGCTCTGGAAACTACAAACCTCGCTCCTAATTCACTGAGCAGAGAAGTTGTTTCCAATGAACTTTGAAAGTTGTTACCGATGGCCACAATGCATACATCATAGTTGCGAATACCGAGAGATTCCAGAAAATCGGCATTCGTACTGTCTCCAATCTGTGCGTTGGTAACAATGGGCAGAACAGCCTCTACACGTTCCTCTGAAGTATCTACTGCCATCACTTGATGACCCAAATGATTTAAGTGCAGGGCAATATGCTTTCCAAATCGCCCCAGACCAATTAGAAGAATTGATTTCATAATGTCTCCTTTATCCTACTGTTATTTTTTCCTTTGGTAGTTTTGAAACTTTCTTTTGTGCACTGGACAAGGCCGCAAAAATCAATGTAAGGCCACCTACTCGCCCAAAAAACATCAGCAGAATCAAAACACTCCGTGAGAGCAGATTCAGTTCCGGCGTAATTCCCAGGGACAGGCCGACTGTGCCAACAGCCGAGGCAGTTTCAAAAAGGCAGGTAAGCATGGGAAGTCCTTCGGAAACGCTGATGATAAGGCCACCGGTACAACATAGCGTGATATACATAAGCGAAATTGTCGCTGCATTTTTTACGACATCATCATCAATGCGACGTCCAAAGAGGTTGGCATTTTCTCTGCGCCGAAAGGTAGAAATCGCAGTAGTAAGCAAAACAGCAATGGTTGTTGTTTTCAAACCGCCTGCGGTAGACCCGGGACTACCGCCGATCAGCATCAGCGCAATGGTGATAAATTGTCCGGCCTCACTCAAATCAGTTAAATCCACCGTATTAAAGCCCGCCGTTCGTGGTGTCACGGCTTGAAAAAGAGAAGATAAAAGCCGTTCCTTTCGCGTGAGATCATCAAACTCAAAAAAATAAAAGTACATTGCCGGAGCGATCAATAAAACCGCTGTGGTACAAAGAATCACCTTGCTCTGCATCCGGTATTTGCGCAAATGCAATCGATTTGTCCGAATATCATCCCAAGTCAGAAAGCCGATGCCGCCAAACACAATTAAGAACATAATCGTAAAGTTTATGACTGGATTTGCTGCATAGCTGGTCAGGGAGGAAAAGGGGGTGCGCACACCCAACAGATCAAAGCCTGCGTTGCAAAAAGCGGACACGGAATGAAACAGTGCCATCCAAAGGCCAATTTTCCCGAAATCACGGCAAAACACCGGTGCCATCACGGCTGCACACAGCAGTTCCATCACCAATGTCACCCTGACGATAAAGCCGGTCAGGCGAACGATTCCTCCTACCTTTGGCGCTGAAATCGCCTCCTGCATGGTACTGCGCTGCATCAAAGAAATCTTCCGCCCGGAAATCATTGCAAAGGATGCGGCTACGGTAATAACCCCCATGCCTCCAATCTGAATCAGCAGTAAAATAACAAGCTGGCCGAAGGCCGACCAGTATGTTGCCGTATCATGTATAATGAGTCCGGTTACACAAACTGCTGAGGTAGAAGTAAACAATGCATCCGAGAAAGGCGTTGCCAGTCCGCTGCGGCTGGAAAACGGCAACATTAAAAGGAAGGTGCCGAAAAGGATCACACCGGAAAACCCGAGGATGATAATTTGAAACGAAGTCAACTTCCTTTTTAACAACACTACTCCCATAACTGCAATCCTCCTTTATACCCCTTTATGTGTCCTTAATCATAAATCAAATGGAGTAAAGAAGGTAAAAGAGAATGCGTATCTGTATTAAGGCCGTCTAAAGATGCAGGACGTATTCTTTTTTATCACGAGCTTGTGCCAGAAATTCAATCAGCCGTTTCCTTGTCAGAATCCCGCATAAGACATCACATTTTTAGCTATGTTCATTTCACCCCTCCAGAATACCGTCCAGCATCAGATTGACTTCCAGCACATTGACGGTCTCTTCACCAAAGATGCCAAGGAATCGTCCGTCGGTGCAGTTTTGGATGATCTCACGCACTTCATCTTCGGTCATATCATTCGCTTTTGCAATACGTGCTACCTGATACTCCGCTGCCGCCGGGGAAATATGGGGATCAAGCCCACTGCCGGAACAAGTAACAAGATCCACCGGAACAGCTGTTTCGTCCATATCCGGGTCGGCAGCCCGGAGCTTTTCCACCCGCTCTGCCACGAGCTGTGCATACTCCTCACTTGCCGGAGAGAGGTTGGAGGGAGCGGCGTACATCAGTGCCTTTCCGCTTTCATCCGTATAGGTTGAAACATCAATATTCATAATGCGCCCCCACATATGGGCTTCATCTGTATATTGCTGTCCAAGTAATTCACAGCCATATTTTTTCCCGTCTACTTCAATGATGCTTCCGTCTGCATTGTCCGGGAAAATTAGCTGAGCAATTCCTGTGACAACACCCGTATAGATCACGCCGCACAGCAGAGTAAAGATTAAAAAGATCATACCTGCCTTTGGTAATACACTTTTTATTGTTTTCATGATATATCCCCTCCTTATACCAAGCCGGTAAACACCAGCAGAACATCAATCAGTTTCACAAAGATAAAGGGAGCCGCCAGACCGCCCAAACCATAAACAAGCAGGTTCCGTGACAGCAGCTTTCCGGCAGCAACTTCACGATATTTCACACCTTTCAGTGCCAATGGAATAAGCGCAATAATGATGAGTGCATTATAAATAATCGCAGAGAGGACAGCGCTTTGCGGGGAATGTAGCCCCATAATATTCAGAGCAGACAGTCCCGGATAAAGTCCCATAAACAGCGCCGGAATAATGGCAAAGTATTTTGCCACATCGTTGGCAATGGAGAAGGTAGTCAGGCTGCCTCGTGTCATCAAAAGCTGTTTGCCGATGCGCACAATGTCGATCAGTTTTGTGGGGGAAGAGTCCAAATCCACCATGTTGCCTGCTTCTTTTGCTGCTTGTGTGCCGCTGTTCATGGCAACTGCAACATCTGCTTGTGCCAAAGCCGGAGCGTCGTTGGTGCCGTCGCCTGTCATGGCGACCAAATGACCCTTGGCCTGAAAATCACGAATCATTGCCAGCTTTCCTTCCGGCGTTGCTTCCGCAAGGAAGTCATCCACACCTGCCTCGGCAGCAATGGCCGCAGCAGTAATCGGATTGTCGCCGGTGATCATAATGGTCTTGATGCCCATTTTCCGCAGATCTGCGAATTTCTCCTTCACACCCTGCTTGATAATATCCTTCAAATAGATAACGCCGAGAATCTTGTGGTTCTTAGCCACAACCAGAGGTGTGCCGCCCTTGGACGCAATAGACTTGACAACTCGATCACAGTCTGGAGAATACATTCCGCCTGCATGGGTCACATAACTCTGCATGGCATCTGCTGCGCCTTTTCGGATTTCGTTGCCGTCAAAGTCGACGCCGCTCATACGAGTCACGGCAGTAAATGGGACAAAGTGCATATTCTTGTCCTGAAGGCTTCTGCCACGAATTCCAAACTGCTCCTTTGCCAGCACAACAACGCTTCTGCCCTCGGGGGTTTCATCGGCCAGAGAAGAAAGCTGAGCGGCGTCCGCCAGTTCCTGAATATCAACACCATCTACCGGAATGAACTCCGATGCCTGCCGATTGCCCAGGGTGATTGTTCCGGTTTTGTCAAGCATCAGAATGTCTACATCACCGGCGGCTTCAATGGCACGTCCACTCATGGCCAGAACATTTGCCTGGTTCAGTCGGGACATACCGGCAATACCGATGGCGGAAAGCAAGGCACCAATGGTAGTAGGCGCAAGGCACACCAACAGCGCTACCAGAGTTGTTACAGAGGTGGGATTCTCAATTCCTGCCAGCTTTGCAGAAAAAATGGAATAAGTGTAGAGAGAGACTGTCACCAAGATAAAGATAATGGACAAGGCTACCAGAAAAATCTGCAAAGCAATTTCGTTGGGCGTCTTCTTCCGGGCGGCACCTTCTACCATCGCAATCATCTTGTCCAGAAAGCTTTCTCCGGCTTCGTTGGTCACTCTGACAACGATCCAGTCCGACAGTACAGTGGTGCCGCCGGTTACAGCGCTGCGGTCGCCGCCTGCCTCACGAATTACGGGAGCGGATTCGCCGGTGATGGCGCTTTCATCCACAGATGCCGCACCTTCTATGACTTCACCGTCTGCCGGAATCTGCTCTCCGGCTTTGACAATCACCAGTTCCCCTTTTTTCAGCAGGGCGGATGGAACCACGGTCACGCTGTCCTTCTGCGATACGGAGGGAATTTTATGTGCATCCACATCCTTTCGAGATGCCCGGAGAGAATCTGCCTGTGCTTTACCACGGCCTTCTGCAATGGCCTCGGCAAAGTTGGCAAATAGCACGGTAAACCAAAGGATAACGGCAATCGCCAGTGTATATCCGCTTGGAGCGTCTTTTAACCCGAACAGGGATACCACCCAAAGGATACTGGTCAAGATCGCACTCACAAAAACCAGAAACATGACCGGGTTTTTTGCCTGTGTTTTCGGACTTAATTTCGCAAAAGAATCTTTAATTGCCCTGCCGAGCATTTTCCGGTCGGCAAAAGCACTTTTCTGTTTTGTACGCATATCTGTAAACCTCCTTTACGCAATGCTGCCAAAGAACTCAGCAAGCGGACCAAGGGCAAGCGCCGGGAAGAAGCTCAGCGCACCGATCAGCAATACCACAACAATCAGCAGGAAAACAAACATTCCATTTGTGGTAGACAAGGTGCCCGCAGTCGTAGCAATTTTCTTTTTCCCAGCCAAGCTGCCTGCGATTGCAAGTGTGCCGATGATGGGCAGAAACCGGGCAAAGAGCATCATCAGTCCCAGGCTTACATTCAGAAATACGGTATTCGCATTGAAACCGGCAAAGGCAGAGCCGTTATTGCCGCCACAGGATGAGTAGGCATACAGCATTTCAGAGAAACCGTGGGCACCGCCGTTATGCAGGCTATCCATGACAGAGGGTACTACAGCGGCAAGGCCGCTGCCGACCAGAATTGCAATGGGCGTTGCAAGGCAAACCAGTACCGACCATTTCATCTCATAAGGCTCAATTTTCTTGCCAAGGAATTCCGGAGTGCGGCCTACCATCAGACCGGCAATAAACACCGCCAGAATGGCAAAAGCAAGCATACCGTAAAGGCCGCAGCCCACGCCGCCGAAAATAACCTCGCCAAGCTGCATCAGCAGCATAGTCACCATACCGGCAAGCGGCGTGTAGCTGTCATGCATGGAATTTACAGAGCCGTTAGAAGCTGCTGTGGTGAAGGCTGCCCAGGTAGAGGACGCTGCAATGCCGAAGCGAGTCTCCTTGCCCTCCATATTGCCGCCCGCCTGTTCTGCCATTGACATATTGACTGCGCCGTTTTGTGCAAGCTGGGATGTGCCAGCCTGTTCAGTGACGGCGATGCAGCCCAAGGCAACAACCAGGCAGAGAAACATTGCCATAAAGATTGCAATACCCTGCTTCTTGTTCTTTACCGCAGAACCGAATGTGAAACACAGTGCCGCCGGAATCAGCAGAATGGAAATCATTTCGATCAGATTGGTAAAGGCATTGGGATTTTCCAAAGGATGTGCGGAGTTGACGCCCATATAACCGCCGCCGTTGGTGCCGGTCTGTTTGATTGCGACCTGGCTGGCCGCAGGACCCATCGGTACGAACTGCTCGGTGACGATCTGTGCATCCGAAACGATTTCGCCATCTACAGTGACGGTTTCGGTGTCTAAGTCAATTACCGCATCCTCAAGGATTTCACCTTCTGCACTGACGGCAATCGGTTCTACAAGGGATACTGTTTCTGCACTTTTCAGGTTCTGAATCACGCCGCCGCCTACCAGCAACAGAGAAATGACCAGATTCAGCGGGAGCAGGATGTGAACCACAATGCGGGTCAAGTCCACCCAAAAGCTTCCCAACCCGGAGGATTTCACCTTGATAAAGCCACGGATCAATGCAAATAGAACGGCGATACCTGTAGCTGCGGAAACAAAGTTCTGAACAGTCAGACCTAAAGCCTGAGTGAGATAACTCAATGTGGATTCACCGGAATACGCCTGCCAGTTTGTATTAGTAATGAAACTTGCAGAAGTATTAAATGCCAAATCCCATTTCACACCGGAAAGATGCTGCGGGTTTCCGGGAAGAACTCCCTGCAGAAGTTGAAGCAGGAACAGAAAAACAAGCCCGATACCGGAAAAGATCATTACACTTACCGCATATTTTTTCCATGTCATCTGTTCTTCTCTGTCTACACGCATAACCTTGTAAATCAGGTTTTCGCACGGTGTCAGAACTTTGGACAAAAAAGTTTTCTCGCCGCTCATGACGTTTTTTATGTATGCGCCCAGCGGAATTGCCAAAACAACCAGAATGGCAAGGTATAAAACATACTGAATCATGGTGCTCATGCCTGATCATCTCCCTTCATTAAAATATAGACATACCACAGCAGCATTGCTGCCGCACATACACCTATGAGTGCAATTAGCATTTGCATAAGATTCATCCTCCTTTTTTGCTGTCCCCAATATCATAAAACCTTTCCTCTAAAAATGGCATTAGTCATCTTTTGTGCGTTTAAAGATGAAATAAAGATTACAACCAACCCAAAAGCCATGCCATAGGAAAGGCGATAACAATCGTACTGATACAGACACACGCCAAAACCAGTAATGGCATTCCAACAAAGATGGAGATGAAGCCAAGTAGCGGATGATGCCAAATAAAGCGCTCCGCTTTTGCGTCAAATCTCTGTTCAAATCTTCTCGCCGCATTTGTAATGCTCATAATTGTTCACCTCATTTCTTTCTTGCAAGGCCATAATACCGCTTAAAGTATTAAGTGGGGAAAAGGGTCCTGCAATCGAAACTAAGACTGTATAAGTCTTTAAGAAAAAAGAGTCAGACCCGGAAGAGGACTGACTCATTCATATAATGATTTTGAAATTGTATTTTCGAGAAGAGAATACCCTTGACAAATCTCGTCTCAAAAGATCATTTTGATGGATTACGCCAAGAAGAACGGCTATCTGCATCCAAAGTATTTTGTGGACGACGGAATCAGCGGCACGACCTTTGATCGTCCGGGCTTTCGGGAAATGGAGGCGCTGATCGAAGCTGGACAGGTAGCAGCGGTTATCGTCAAGGACCTGTCCCGTTTTGGGCGTGAGCACGTGGAAACCAGCCGGTATTTAGAAATCATCTATCCAACTTTAGGTGTGAAATTTGTCGCCATTCAGGAGCGTGTGGATACCGAAACCGGCGAGGGCACGGAGATGATGCCATTCCACAACATTTTTAACGAGTGGTATGCAGCGCAGACCAGCAAAAAAGTGCGGGCTGTGTGGGCAATGAAGGCAGCCAACGGTAAAAGAAGCAACTTCCGGGTACCATACGGCTACAAGCGTGACGAGCTTGATAAAGAAAAGTGGCTTGTTGATGAGGCTGCCGCCGAGGTAGTACGAAGGATTTACCACCTTTGTCTTGAAGGAAAAGGCCCGGAGCAAATTGCGAGGCTTCTGCAAAAGGAGAAGGTTCTTACCCCTACCGCATATTACTATTCGGTCGGTTCTTCTTCCGCCAATCGTCCTATGCCGAGCGATCCGTATTTATGGAAGGACAGCACCATTGACGCCATCTTGAGCAATCGAAAATACACCGGCTGTATGGTTAATCTGAAAACGACTACCGTCAGTTATAAAGTGCACAAGCTGATACGCAAGCCGGAGGAGGAATGGAGCATCGTACCGAACGCACAGGAAGCGATCATTGACGAAAACACTTGGCTCCGAGTGCAGGAGCTGCGCAAAAATAAGCGCCGCCCGACTGCGACGGGGAAAACAAGCCTGTTTTCCGGATTGGTTTTTTGTGCAGACTGCGGTTCAAAGCTCCACTTTTGTGCGGCTAAGAGTTTGAAAGCAAATCAGGAATTTTTTCGCTGTGCCAATTACAAGTCCGGTCGGGGAGAATGCACAATTCACTATATCCGGAATGTCGCGCTGGAACAAATCGTCTCAGTGGCGGTCAGCGATCTTGCAGATTTCGTCACCTGTCACGAATCATTCTTTCTGCAAATGATTGGAAAGCGACAATCTGCGGGGAAAGATCAGAATATCCAATCTATCAAATCGGACATCGCTGCCGGAAAACACCGTATCGATGAAATCGACCGGCTGATCGCCAAGCTCTATGAGGATAATTTTGCGGGCAAGCTGTCTGACGAGCGTTATTCCCGTATGGCAGCAAAATACGAAAAAGAGCAGGCGGAGCTACTGCAATCCGTCAGTACAAAGGAAAAAGAGCTGGCCGAACTCGAACGGGAGAGCGTGGATATTCGACTTTTGCTGGCAGGACTCAGGGAGTACTCCAGTATGGAAACACTTACGCCGGAGGTGGTCAATAAGATCATCAAGCGAATCGAGGTTCACAACAGTGAAACGGTGAACGGGCATAAGCGGGTGGGCGTTGACATCTACTTTACCGGTGTCGGACTTGTAGATCTTGCAACCATAAAGGAAATGCTTGCTATCGCAGAATCGTCAAGGCCGTGATCTACCATAGAAAGAGAAAAGGCCGCAGCCTCCATAACAGAGGTTGCGACCAATCTCTCATAAGAAAATACTTCCTTATGAACGGAAACGGTTGATTTTCCGGGGGTTTTGAGCTTTTGAGTTGTAAATTTGCGTCCGATCAGCGCTTGCTGAACTGAGGTGCGCGACGGGCGGCCTTGAGACCGTACTTTTTACGCTCTTTCATTCTCGGGTCGCGGGTCAGGAAGCCTGCGGCCTTCAGGGATGCGCGGTAGCTCTCATCGACGAGGAGCAGTGCGCGTGCGATGCCGTGACGGATAGCGCCGGCCTGGCCGGAAACGCCGCCGCCGTGGACGGTAGCCTCGATGTCAACCTTGCCGACGGTGCCGGTGGTGACCAGGGGCTGACGAACGATGAGCTTCAGAGTCTCAAGACCGAAGTAATCGTCGATATCACGGCCGTTGATGGTGATAACACCGGTGCCGTTGGGGATGAGGTGGACGCGTGCTACAGACTGCTTTCTGCGTCCGGTGCCGTACATATACGGTCTTTTGCACTTATAAGTTGCCATATTCTCTTCCTCCTATTAGCGATCCCAAACTTCGGGCTTCTGAGCTGCATGGGTGTGCTCTGCACCGGCGAAAACGCGCAGGCGCTTGAGCTGCCACTGAGCTATGGTGTTCTTCTGAAGCATGCCGCGGACTGCAAGACGCATTGCCAGCTCCGGGCGATTTGCCATCAGGTGCTTGTACTGAGTCTCCTTCAGGCCGCCGACCCAGCCGGAGTGAGTACGATAGTACTTCTGCTCGAGCTTCTTGCCGGTCAGGACTGCGTCCTTTGCGTTGATGATGATGACGTAATCGCCGCAATCGACGTGAGGAGTATAGGTGGTCTTAAGCTTGCCGCGAAGCAGATCGGCAGCAATTGCAGCGGTCTTGCCGAGGGGCTTGCCTGCTGCGTCAAGGACGTACCATTTTCTTTCAACGGTCTCCTTGGTAAGCATTGTCGTGGACATATTTGTGCCTCCAAAAAATTTAAATATACTTTGACATTTTAACGGGGCGCTATTAAAATACAAACATTGAAAATAGCGTGCTCTATTTTTATACCACAGCCGCGAAACAGTGTCAATACCGATTTTAATCCGCGTTTGATAAACTCGCAAAATCTCGCAAATGCTCCTTAAATCGGCCCGATGCTCAATTTCATTTTTGCATTTTTCGAGAGGTTTTAGCATGGACATACGCGCACTTAACGAATTTACGGGCATTATCCGCAAGGCCGTGGACGATTACGGCATGATAAACGAGGGCGACAAGGTCGCAGTCGGCGTTTCCGGCGGCAAGGACAGCATGCTGCTCCTGCTGGCGCTCAAGCATCTGCAAAGCTACTATCCCAAGCATTTTGAGCTTGAGGCGATCACGATCGAGCTGGGCTTTGAGGGCATGGATTTTACGCCCGTGCGCGAGATGTGCAGGGAGCTGGACATTCCCTACACCTGCCTGAAAACCGACATCAAGGAGATAGTCTTTGACGTGCGCAAGGAGGATAACCCCTGCTCGCTGTGCGCAAAGATGCGGCGCGGCGCGCTCAACGACGCGATCCGCGCGCGCGGCATATCCAAGCTCGCGCTCGGCCACCACTTCGACGACGCGGTCGAGACGTTTCTGATGAGCCTGCTGTTCGAGGGGCGTCTGAGCTGCTTCCGGCCGGTGACGTTCATGGATCGCAGCGGCGTTACGCAGATACGTCCGCTCATCTACGCCGGCGAGCAGAAGATCATGAACCTTGCCGACTCGCTTGATATCCCGATCGTCGAAAATCCCTGTCCGCAGGATAAGGCCAGCAAGAGATATGAGATAAAGCAGCTTATAAAGACCCTCTCCGCCACATATCCTGACATGAAGTCTAAGGTATTCGGCGCGATGCAGCGTCTGCCGCTGCCCGGCTGGGGCATTGAAAGTTAAATGAAAAAGAGCACCCGACCGGGTGCTCTTTTCATATGCTTTTACTTGTCCTTATCGTCGGGGCTCATGTCGAACTCAAGCTCCGCATCGCACTTCGGGCAGCGGATCGAGCCGAAATCGAGATCCTCCTCATAGACGGTGATCGTTTCGCCGCATTTCGGGCAGGTCACTTCGTACTCCTGCTCGTCGCCGCAGCTGCCGCAGCAGCCTGTGCAGACGTCGGCGTCGTCATCATCGTCATCGATCTCGTCGTAGTCCTCGTCATCGTCGTCCATATCACCGATGCAGAGATCCTCGAGGTATTCCATATCCTCGCTTATATCGCTGATGCTGTCGGAAAGATCCTTTGCATGAGCGTCAACGGCTTCGATATCGTCGGCCATGGCTTCGAGCACGTCGATAACGGCGAGCATCAGCTTGCCCTCGTTGGTGCTGTCCTTTATGCCGAGGCCGTCTGCAAGACCCTTGAGGTATGCGACTTTTTCACTTACTGTCATATTAATAAATTTTCCTCCATTTTTGCGTCGGTATGCCGTCAGGCAGCCGATAGCCGATAGCGGATATTTTTTTAGTAGCGCCTTTTAGTAGCGCCTTTGCGCTGATACCGATACATTTATTGCGGTTGCACGACCGGTGGGTGCAGGCAAAACCGCGGCAAGCGGGTGAGCATTGCTCGCCCCTACTGGTACGTAGCCTTATGGTGTGCGCTTTAATTCAACCCCTCGGCAGCAAAGCTGCCTGCTCCCCTTGACATGGGAGCCAATGGGGTGCGGTGCAGAATTTAACATCGCACTAATGTGTAGCGGCAGTTTTCCGGTTTTGCCGGTAACTTCGACACCGGGCACCGGCAAAACTCAGCTTGCACTACCGGGTTGCGTAGCAGTCACAGTATATTCCAATGTCCCGAACCGGGCCACCAGAGATAACCGTATTGGTAGGTGCGTCAAAGCGCCTCTAAAATCACTTGGAGCGGCTGAGGTACTCGCCGGTGCGGGTGTCGATCTGGATCTTCTCGCCGGGCTCGATGAAGAGGGGAACCTTGACCTCTGCGCCGGTCTCGAGGGTTGCGGGCTTGGTCGCGTTGGTAGCGGTGTTGCCTGCAAAGCCGGGGTCGGTGTCGGTGACTACGAGGTCAACGAAGAAGGGAGGCTCGACGTTGAAGACCTTGCCCTTGTAGGAATAGATGGTGCAGGGCATATTCTCTTTGACGAACTTGAAGCTGTCGTTAAGAACGGACTCGTCCACAGGCTCGAGCTCGTAGGTTTCGGGGTTCATGAAGTAGTAAAGGTTGCCGTCGTTGTAGCTGTATTCCATGGTCATACGATCGACGGTAGCGCTCTCGAACTTTGCGGTGGGGTTGAAGGAAGTTTCGGTGACGGCGCCGGTGATGACGTTTTTCATCTTGGTGCGCACGAAAGCTGCGCCCTTGCCGGGCTTAACATGCTGGAACTCGACGACCTGCATGACCTGACCGTCCATCTCAAAGGTAACGCCGTTTCTGAAATCGCCTGCTGTAATCATAATAGGTGATCCTCCTATGTGAATTAAAATTAATGTCTATAGCCTTAATAGTTTACATTAAATTACGCCATATTGCAACGATTATTTTTTGCTTTTGTTCTTATTTGCATTATCCGGAGCGTCGTTTTCGCGTTTTCCGGTGCGTTTTTCAAACGCGATCTGGAACATATAGACGACCATCGCCAGAACGCCGACTATGTAAAGCACGTTCCGCAGAACCTCCGGAAAAGCCGGAATGAAGCTTTGCAGCAGCGCCGTTACGCACACGACTATGAATCCGCCGTAAAGAAACGGCGTGAGCGAGAAGTTCATTTTTCTCTCTTTCTTTTTTCCCTTTGTCATTGTTTTCCCTCCGTTACAGTATCAAAAGCTGCTTTGCGGCCTTTGTTATCACTTCGCAGCCGCCCTCGCGCAGGATGAGCACATCCTCGATCCTCACGCCGAATTTGCCCGGCAGATATATGCCCGGCTCGGCGGATATCACCGCGCCCTCCGGCATCGGCGTTTTCACCGACGGCGACGCGGACGGCGATTCGTGGATATAAAGCCCCAGCGAGTGGCCGAAGCTGTGTCCGAAATATTCGCCGTAGCCTGCGTCGGAGATCACCTTGCGCGCCGCGCCGTCGATCTCCGCGCCGGTAACGCCGGCGGCGGCCCTTGCAATGCCTGCAAGCTGGGCGCGCAGGACGATATCGTAAACGTTTTTCATCTCGTCGGTAGCGTATCCGACGGCGACGGTGCGCGTCATGTCCGAGCAATAGCCGTCCTTTATGCAGCCGAAATCCATGGTGATAAAATCGCCCTCGCGCACAACGGCATCCGACGGAACACCGTGCGGCATGCTGGAGTTTGCGCCCGTCACCGCTATGGGGTCAAAGCTGTTGCCCTCGCCGCCGTGCTTGAGCATTCGATAGCTTATCTCGGCAGCGATATCGCGCTCGGTGATGCCGGGACGGATTATGTGCAGCACATCGTCCAGCGCTTTCTCGGCTATCGCCTGCGCGCGGCGCATGCTGCGAATTTCCGCCTCATCCTTGGATGCGCGCAGCCTGTAAAACAGGCTCTGGCACGGATGCAGCTCAACGCCGAGCACCCTCTGCCAGTTGAGGTACGCCCCGTGCGAGAGCGAAAACTCCTCCGCGCCGAGCATTTTCACACTGCATTCGGTCATTGCCTCGCGCACGAGCTGCGAAAGGCGCTTGCCTGCGCCGAACATGCGCACCGTTATATCGCCCGAAACGCTTTTTTCCGCCGCCTCGATATAGCGCGAGTCGGTCAGCAGAAACGCCCGGTCGAGCGTTACGAGCACCGCGCCGTCGGTAAAGGCAAAGCCCGTTGCGTAGCGTTGATTTAATTCATCGGTTATAAGCACCGCGTCAAGCCCGAGATCTATAAGCCCTCCGCGAATTTTCGCAAGTCTTTCCACTGTGTGCCTCCGTCTCAGAAGCCGCCGCCCGGCTCGTCGCTTATCGGCTCGAACGAGGCTGCCCGACTGAATGGCGTCCTGAAGATCGACCAGCAGTGAAGATCGACGAGCAGTATCGAGCCGTCGTTGCCGCTCTGGAATATGCCGCGGACTATCTCCGTTCCGTCGGCAAGCTCATATGAAACGGCTATGTTCGGCTGCGCGTCGGGAATGAAGCTTTTGACCTCCACACCTTCGCCGGTCGTGAGGTAGTTGCGCTGCCAGAGCATCCTGCCGGAGGTGTAGATCTTCACGTTGTAAACCGTCTCCTCGGCCGAGAGGACAACGCTCTGCCCGTCCTCGTCAACGGTGACCGTGCCAAGGATATTCAGGCTGCTGCGGTCGAGCTTGTCGCCGTCGTCGGCCAGCAGCATGCCGTTATCTCCCTCGTATTCGACCGGCATGAAGCTTTCGTCGATAAACTCGGCAAGCGCCGAATACGGTATCTCGAACGTCAGCACGCCGCGGCTGTATGGCGCGATGTCATAGGGATTGGCGTAGAACACAAGGCCATTGTCGCTGAAATACCAGTTTGCGCCGGCATCGACGAGATCGCTTATCGTGCTCTCAAAATCGTCAAACAGGATGCTGACGCCGCCCTCTTTGTAATCGTCCCCGGCTGCAAGGCCGATGACATAGTTTTTGATGAAGGTCTTGAGCTGCTCCTCGTTTTTGGCAATGTCCGCAATGGTCAGAAGCGAGCCGTCATCGGCGTTGTAGCTGCGGCTGGTGCGCGTAGAATCGGCGTGGATGCCGCCTACATCCTGCGAAACGTCAAACACGACGCTCAAAACGCGTGTATCGCAGCGCGTCACGCTCGGCGCGCAGTAGTAGCTCAGCTCGATCGGCTCGCCGTCGGTCTGATCCTCGGCAACGCGCTGGGTGTACTCCGCGTCGGCCCCGAACCTGACATACAGCTCCGCCAGCGACGAATTTATGCGCTCGGCCGCGCGCTCGTCCTTCGAGCTTATCGTTGCCGTGCCGAGGCTCTGCCTGTAATACGTCGTGCCGTCGCCGCTTTTAAGCTCCTTATCCTCGAAGCCGTAGCTCACCGTCATGTCAAACTGCGGCACATAGGTTCGTTTCTCATAATCGCTGCCGTGCTGGCATGCGCACAACGCCCCAAGCATCGCGCAGCAAAGCAGCATGGAAATTGTCTTTTTCATTATCTTCAACCTTTCACACCGGTATCAAAATGTTAACAAACTGCTAACAAAACCGTTGAATTTCAAGGGTTTTGCACACTTTCAACAAAGTTATCAACACATTATGTAAATCACAGAGGGCTATCCGCATTCAGAAAGCCCTGGATGCCGCGCGCGCAGTAAGTATCGAGCACATAAGCCACTCGCTCGGGCGCGGCCTTCATGCCGGTATCGAGCCAGTATTTGACCACAGTCGATATGGACGAAACGAGCAGCTGTTTAAGGCACTGCGAAAAAGTCTCGCTCACATCCCCGAGCGTCAGGATCTCCTGCTCGAGGTAGTCGTCGGCGTGCTTTGCAATGACCTTGAGCATCGCGTCATGGTCGCCGTAAGGGCCGACAAAGACACGGCAAAGCTCTCGGTTTTCGCTCAGAAGCCGCAGCGTTTGCAGCGATGTCAGGCGCTTAAGCCCCGACTCCTGAAGCCGCTGCGCAAGCGCGTCGGAAAGTTGATCCTCCAGGCTCCTTTTCAGCTCATACGGGTCGGAATAGTGCGCGTAGAACGTGCCGCGGTTTATGTCCGCCTCGCGGCAGATCTCCGTCACGCTTATTTTTTCGATCGGTTTTTCGGCGAGCAGACGCAGAAAGCCATCCCTGATCGCCTGCTTGGTGTATCTTACTCGTCTGTCTTCCTTCTTTGGCTTCGCTGTTTCCATGCCCACCACGCTCCTTATTTCTTTATACATACATCTTACTATACAAATGATAGAAAATCAACACAATGCCTGTTTTTTTAGAGGCGAATTACGGCAGCTACGGATACGTTTATTGCGGTGGCCCGGTTCGGAACAATGGAGAAAACCGTAATTGCCTCTTGCTACGTTAGTGCGCTGCTGAATTTTCCACCGCACACCCTTTTGTCTTCCCCTTGCGGAGCTTGAGGGGAAGATGCCGCTTGCGGCAGATGAGGTGTAAATAAATCCGCGCCGTAGGCGCTACATTTTTTCAGTGGCGCATTCACATAGTGCCGATGCGTTTATTGCGGTGGCCCGGTGTCGAAGTTGCGGAGGAAACCGTGCGTGCCTCTCCACACGGTAGTGCGGCGCTGAATTTTGCGCCGCACCCAATTGTCTTCCCCTCAAGCTACGCAGGGGAAGGCAAGCGCCGCCAATGAATAATGAATGATGAATAATTAATAGTGAATAGTGAACAGGTGCGATGGGGGTATGGGCAAAAACTTTTGTAAAAAATGATAAAACGCAAAAAAAGTGCTTGACAAAACTCCGATATGGCGCTACTATGCCCACGTCAAAACAAACTGACAAATTTCGAGGAAAGGCAGAAAGCATCGATGAAGAAGCTGAGCAACGCAATGATGATGATGTACATGTGCATGTGCCGCATGTGCATGTTTCGTCGCGCTCACTTCGGTCAGAAACTTTCTGAAACCTGTTTAACGGCTTAAAGCCGAACCTCTTCGGATAGCAAACAGCGGAAGGTCGATGACCTCCCGCTGTTTTTTGTTTATCCGAAACGATTTCGATTTGAAAGGAGATGTGCCGTATGAAATGGCAGGTCATGCGAATGTGTCCCCGGGACACAGAGGATATTAATTACTGACAGACGACACGGCTCATTAAATTCAAAACTTTTAAGGAGAAAACGAAAATGAAAAAGTTCACCAAAATAATCGCACTTGCACTCGCGGTAGTGCTCGCATTCAGCCTCGCGGCATGCTCCGGCTCCGGCAACGGCGGCGACAACGCCTCCGACAAGGTCATCAAGATCGCAGTTCCCAACGACACAACCAACGAAGCCCGCGCACTGCTCCTCCTCCAGGAGGCCGGCATCATCAAGCTCAAGGACGGCGCAGGCATCACCGCAACCAAGAACGACATCGCAGAGAACCCGTACAATGTTGAGATCGTTGAGGCCGAGGCCGCAGCGATCCCCCAGCTTCTTCCCGACGTTGACTACGCAGTCATCAACAGCAACTATGCAATAAACGCAGGCCTCAACCCCGTTAAGGACTCCCTGTTCAAGGAAGGCTCCTCCTCGGCATACGGCAACATCCTCGCAGTCAAGGAAGGCAACGAAAACACCGACGCAGTCAAGGCGCTCAAGGCAGCTCTCGAAAGCAAGCAGGTAGCAGACTTCATCAGTGAGAAGTACAACGGCAGCGTAGTTTCCACCGTAGACAACCTCACCGACGGCTTCGACAGCAGCGTTGACTACGCAGCTCTCGCAGGCACCACCATCTCCGTTGCAGCATCCCCCACTCCGCACGCAGAGATCCTTGAGATCGCAAAGCAGATCCTCGCAGAGAAGGACATCACCCTCGACATCCAGACCTACAACGATTACGTCGTTCCCAACAACGTCGTTGAAGACGGCACCGTTCTGGCAAACTACTTCCAGCACTCTCCCTACCTCGATGACTTCAACGCCGAGCAGGGCACCCACATCGTCTCCGTGGCTTCCATCCACGTCGAGCCTATGGGTCTGTACGGCGGCACCCAGACCACTCTGGACGCAGTCTCCGGCAAGTAATTAATATTAAATAGCAGCCGGCAGGGTCAAGCTCCCTGTCGGCTACATCAGAGAGAGGGAAACGACAGTGATCGAACTAAAAAACGTCAGCAAGACCTTTGACTCCGGAACCGGCGAGGTAGACGCGCTCAAAAACGTCACGCTCACCATAAACGACGGAGACATATACGGAATAATAGGCATGTCCGGCGCAGGAAAGAGCACGCTCGTGCGATGCATAAACCTGCTCGAAAAGCCCTCGAGCGGCGAGATAATCGTAAACGGCGAAAGGCTTGACACAATGAGCCCGGCTCAGCTTCGCGCGGCAAGACGCAACATAACGATGATCTTCCAGCACTTCAATCTGCTCATGCAGCGCACATGCCTGAAGAATATCTGCTTCCCGATGGAGCTTGCAGGCGTCAAAAAGGCCGAGGCCGAAAAACGCGCAAGAGAGCTTCTTGAGCTTGTCGGTCTGCCGGATAAGGCAAACGCCTATCCCGCTCAGCTCTCCGGCGGCCAGCAGCAGCGCATAGCCATTGCCCGCGCGCTCGCCACCGACCCCAAGGTTTTGCTGTGCGACGAGGCCACCAGCGCCCTCGACCCGAAAACGACACGTCAGATCCTTGAACTGATAAAGGACATAAACCGGAAGCTCGGCATAACGGTCGTCATCATCACCCACCAGATGAGCGTTGTCAAAGAGGTGTGCAACCACGTTGCCATCCTCGATGACGGCGAGGTTGCCGAGGAGGGCCTTGTCGCCGCGGTGTTCGCCGCACCCAAGTCCCCTGCCGGACGTAGGCTCGTGTTCCCCGGCGGAGTTGACGAAATGGTCTCCGACCCCAAAGCCGAGCGCCGCGTAAGGCTCATTTTCCGCGACAGTCAGACCACGGCCATCCCTCTTGTCGCGCGCCTTGCATCCGAGGAGAACATCTTCTGCAACATCATTTCCGCATCGACGCAGAAGCTCTCCGAGGAGGTCTACGGCAGCCTTCTGATAGGCATCCCCAGCGCCCATTTTGACAGAGCGCTGAAATTCATTTCATCCGTTGCAAACGTCACGGCAGAGGAGGTGGACGGCAATGTACAGTAATCTGTTTTCCGAAAAGTCCGTTCAGGATCTTATCTCGATACTGCCCAGTCTGCCGACCGCTCTGTGGGAGACGTTTTACGTCACCGTTCTGAGCACCGCGCTTTCCCTCGTGATCGGGCTTCCGCTCGGCGTTCTGCTCGTCACCGGCGAAAAGGACGGCGTTCTGCCGCTGCCGGGCTGGCTGATGCACCTGCTGAACATCATAATAAACCTTCTGCGCTCGATCCCCTTCCTTATATTAATGATCATGGTTCTTCCTCTCTCCAGAGCGCTCATAGGCACCGCCGTCGGCACGACGGCGACGATCGTTCCGCTGGTCGCCGCGGCATTCCCCTTCGTCGCGCGCCTTGTTGAGAGCAGCCTGCGCGAGCTTGACGGCAACATCATCGAGGCCGCACAGAGCATGGGCGCATCGCCTTTGCAGATCATCTGCAAGGTCATGATCCCCGAAAGCGTCCCCTCGCTTATCCAGAACGTCACCATCGCACTGACGACCATCCTCAGCTACTCGGCAATGAGCGGCATCATCGGCGGCGGCGGCCTCGGCAAGATCGCCATCGACTACGGCTACTATCGCTACAAGTACCTCATCATGGTCGTTGCGGTTATCATCCTCATCCTGCTCGTCCAGTTCTTCCAGAGCCTCGGAACATATCTGGCAAAGAAGAGCGACAAGCGGCTTAAATAAAAATTCTCTCTTATTATATAATGTATAATGAACAGTCCCGAAAGGACTGTTCATTTTTTAGGCAAATCGCGTCTAATGCTTGATTTTAGGACTGACAACTGATATTGTCTATGTTAAATAAAGTTACTTTATTGTAGATTTAGTTTGAGTAAAAGTCGATGCAAGGGTGGTTATATGAAGAATACATTCAAAATATTCTTTTCCGACATCAAAAGCCTCTCCAGGCACTTCTTTGCAGTCCTCGTCGTGATCGCCATAATGATCATACCGGCACTGTATGCGTGGGTAAACATCTACGCAAACTCAGATCCTTACGGAAACACGGGCAACATAAGCGTTGCCGTCGCTTCCGACGATCAGGGCTATGAAGGCCAGAACATGGGTGAGAGCGTACTCGAAGGCCTGAAGGACAACAAGTCGATAAACTGGGTGTTTACCGGCAGCACCGATAAGGCCATCAAGGGTGTTGAAAGCGGCAAATACTATGCCGCCATCGTCATAGGCGAAAATTTCAGCCGCAACATGTATGATCTCAAAAGCGCGCTGACCGATGACGAGAGCACCGTTACATATTACAAAAACGCGAAAACAAACGCCATCGCGGTGAAGATTACCGACACGGCGGCAGAGACTGTTCAGAATAACGTTAAGGTGCAGTACCTCAAGGTGCTGTTCCAGACCGTTTTCACCAAGGGTCAGGAGCTTGGCGAGGACATCGACGAGGAGCAGGCGGTGAACGCCGTTATCGCGCAGCTGACCGATCTGAGCAAGAGCCTGCGCCATTACAGCGACTCGGTCGGCCGCTTCGTCAGCGACAGCTCGTCGATATCCTATGTTCTCTCGGGCATAGGCAGCGGCTCGGCAAACGCCTCTGCTGCGCTCTCGGGCAGCCAGGCAACGCTAAGCTCCGCGCAGGCGGCAGTTACCAATGCGCAGACGTCGATAGATCAGCTCGCCAACGGACTTGACGGCAAGCTCGCAGAGCTTGAGGCGGATCTTGACGCGGTCACGGACGCATTGAACAAGCTTGCCTCCAGCGAGGTGCTAAACGGCAGCATCGAGCTGCACAATCAGATGGTCGATAACGCAAAAAACGCGGCGGCCAATCTCCAGACGCATCTTGAAGCGCTGCGCGCCATCCTTCCGGAAAACAGCGCGCTGAGCGGAACGGCCTACGTTGCCAACACCCTCGACGCGCTCATCGAGCGCACAAAGCAGATGCAGAACCAGCTCGACCTGCTTTATAACGACGCAAGCTTCGTCGAGGACGCGGCGAACATCACCGGCGCATGCGCCGACACGGTGTCGCTCATGCGCTCGATGATAACAAACCAGCTCAAAACCGGCATCGACATGATGCTCACGAACCTCTCAAGCACGCTGAGCATGATGAGCCCGCTCATCTCGAGCCTCGGCATAACGCTTGACGATATCGCGCCCGTTGTCGAGTCGGCAGGCGATACGCTTTCGTATGTCTCCTCGGCAATGACAAGGCTCCAGTCGCTTATGACCCGCGTTGCAGACGCCTGCGACCAGCTTCTCGTCAAAATAAACGAGGGCACGGCCGACGAAAGGCTCCAGACGCTCATAACCGTCCTCAACGGCAACGCGGAAAAATACGCGGAGTTTCTCTCCTCGCCGGTGAGCGTGACGGAGGAGACCATCTATCCCGTCGCAAGCTACGGCGACGCAATGACGCCGTTCTATTCCGCACTGGCAATCTGGGTCGGCGGCGTTGTCCTTACCGCGATACTCAAGGTTGAGGCCGAGCCTAAGGGCCTGCGCAACGTGACCGAAGGCCAGAAATACTGGGGCAAGTTCCTCCTGTTCTTCGTCCTCGGGCAGATACAGACAGCTGTCATCGTTTTGGGCGATATATATCTGCTCGGCTGCCAGTGTCAGGAGCCAGTCATGTTCTGGGTGGCGTCGGCAATAACGAGCTTTGCCTTCACGGCGGTGATCTATTCGCTGGCGCTGGCGTTCGGCGATATCGGCAAGGCGATCGTCATCGTCATCGTCGTCATGCAGGTCGCCGGCTCCTCCGGCTCTTACCCGATCGAGATCCTGCCGGATATATTCAGCAAGATCTATCTCTTCTTCCCCTTCCCGTACGCCATAAACGCAATGCGCGAGGCGATATGCGGCATGTATCAATGGGATTACTGGATCTATCTCGGCGAGCTTATGATATTCGCCGTCGGCGGCATACTCATCGGCCTTGTGCTGAGAAAGCCTTTTATAAAACTCAACCGCTTCGTAGAGCACGAAGTGGAGAAATCGGGGGTGCTGTGATATGGCGAAGAAACTCAATGTCCGCGTCCGCGAAAACAGCACCGATGTGCTTTACGGCAAGCTGCTTATGTACGCCGAGCAGGTGCATCAGGGCAACAAGCGCCGCATAAGGCACGGCCTTGTGAGCCTTATAGTGATCCCGATCGTTCTCATAGTTGTTCTTCTTCTGACAGAAAGCTCACGCATCGTGTTCCTGCTTATCTGGATCGCGTGCATGTTCGTCGTTGCGGCGTTTTTGCTGTACGTCGCTTATTCCGACTGGATGCTGCAAACCACGATAAATGAGTTGTCGCGCGATGAGCTGGGCGAGCTGGACAGCCTCATAACCGTCAAGCAGCCGCACAGCCTCAAGCTGCTGAAAAAGCTTGAAGAGGAGGTGACGAAGTGAAAAATATCCTGACTATATGCAGAAACGACCTGCGCAGAATATCTTCAAACGTCGTCGCCATAGTCCTCGTCCTCGGTCTTGCCGTTGTTCCGTGCCTGTATGCATGGTTCAACATCTTCTCAAACTGGGATCCCTACGGTCCGGACGCTACCTCTCGCATAAAGGTTGCCGTCGCATCGGAGGACGCCGGCGCCTCGGTGCTTGGACTTAAAATAAACATCGGCTCGCAGGTCATATCGGCGCTCGAGGCAAACGACACCATCGGCTGGCAGTTTGTTGACACAAAGCAGGAAGCACTCGACCTTGTTTACAGCGGCGACTGCTACGCGGCCCTCGTCGTTCCCGATGATTTCACCGCAAACGTCACAAGCTTTTTAAGCGGAGACATCACCAATCCCGATATCATTTTCTATCAGAACGACAAGAAAAACGCCATCGCGCCGAAGATAACCGGCAAGGCAAAGACTGCCGTTCAGGAGCAGGTAAACGCCACCTTCGTTCAGACGATATCCGACGATATCGCGTCGCTGATCTCCGTTGCCAACGCAAACGGCATCTCGGCCGAGGATCTTCTCAACGATCTGAGCGAGGACATAAACGACCTGAGCACCAAGCTTTCCGACTGCTGCGCGGCTTTGAGCGCGGCAAACGGGCTGACAAACTCCGCGCGAAACCTTATAAACGTTTCGGTGAAGCTGTGCAACAGCACCTCGGCAAGCCTTGAGCAGTCCAAGGAGCTGCTGGACAAAACCGGCGACGACGCTGCAACGATAAATAACCGCATCGACACGACGGTGCAGAGCGTGACCACCGCGCTTGCGCAGGCAGACTCCAACCTCGCAGCCATTCAGGCAAGCCTCGAAGACGCTTTTTCCGACATAAACCGCTATAACGACTACGTTTCCACCGGCCTTGCGGCTGACGTCGCCATGCTCGATGCGTTCAGCACCAATTGCAGCGATATGGCGCAGTCGTTCACGTCCATCGGCTTTGACGCCGCGGCAGCTCAGATGAACGCGCTTGCCTCGAAGCTCAAAGCCCTCAGCTCCGCTCTGTCGAGCCTCAAGGAGGCAAACGACGACAGCTGGGCCGGCATCCGCGAGCAGCAGGCCGCGCTCATCGACCAGATCACATCCGCGCGCGAGACGATCAGCAATCTCTCGGCAAGCGTCAGCGGCGAGCTTTCGCCGAAGCTGCACGAGGCGCTGAACAAGGCTCAGGGCGCATCGTCGTCCGTCAGCTCCGTGCTCGGCAAGCTGCAAAGCTCGACGAGCGCACTCAGTGGAACGCTCAACTCCTACCTCGGCTCCATCGGAACGATGCAGACCGGCTTTGCCGACACGCAGAAGGCCATTGAGGGCGCGCAGGCCGAGCTGAAGGTCGTTTCCGAGTTCGTATCCGCCCTTGCGGGCAGCAATCTGCTCGCCGAGGTCTCGGATACGCTCGAGAGCGAGGGCGACCTTGTCGGCAATTATCTCGCCTCGCCCATAAAGATGGACACCGTCATCAAATTCGACATCAAAACCTACGGCTCGGCAATGGCTCCGTTCTACACCGTGCTTGCCCAGTGGGTCGGCGCACTGCTGAGCGCCGTGTTCCTCAAGGTCAAGATCCGCAAGGAGCACGAGCCGGCAAACCTGCGTCTGCACGAAAGATTTTTCGGCAGATACGGTCTGTTCTTCCTCGTAGCCATCGGTCAGGCGATCATAGTTTCGCTCGGCGATCTGTTCTATGTCCAGATCCAGTGCGTCGCACCGTGGCGGTTTATACTCGCATCCGTGGTGACGGGACTTTGCTTCTCACTCATAAACTACGCGCTTGTTTTTGCGCTTGATAACATCGGCATGGCGATCTCCGTTATCGTCATGGTCTTGCAGGTCGGCGGCTCCGGCGGAACGTACCCCGTCGAGGTGCTGCCGGAGATATTCCGCAAGATGTATGACTTCATGCCGTTTAAATATGCAATGAACGCAATGCGCGAGACCATCGGAGGTATGTACGGCGATGTGTATCTGCACAACATTGTTGTCCTCCTGTGTATATGCGTCGGTTCGATCATTCTCGGACTTGCGCTGTACTATCCCTGCCTTGGTCTGAACCGCTTAATTGAATCAAGTAAAAGAAAGAGTGAGATTATGCTATGATCATCGATTTCAAAGCGCATGTTATGCCCGGCATGGACAAAACCTGCAAAAACCGGATCGACACTATTCGCCGCCTTATGGCGGCGAAGGATGCCGGGGTCGATCTGATCGTCGCCGCGCCCGTTTACGATCCCGACGAGTGCAGCGTCGAGGAATTTCTTGACCGCCGCCGCCAGAGCGAGGATATTCTCGGCAGCCTCATGAACGATGAGCTTCCCGAGGTCATGACGGCCGCGATGGTCAAATTCAGCGATAAGCTTCTGACAGCCGACGAGCTGGATAAGCTCTGCTTCGGCGACAGGTGCTTTATCCTGAACATGAGGGACACAACATGGGACGACACCACCGAGGCCGTGCTGCGCAGGCTCACCGGAAGGCTGTGCATGAACGTCATCCTTGCCGATGCGAGCGAAGATGTGCTCAAAAACAGCGATAAGCTCCAGCAGCTCGGAGTCCACGTCATGCTCGATCTCGAGGAGATCCACCACAAAAAACAGATCCGCGCCTATCTTCCGCTGATCGGAAGCGGCCTTATCTGCGCCATCGGCAGCGACTGGGGTTCGGAGGCGCCATATCGTTTCCTGCGCAAGACCAAAAGGCGTATGGACGAAGCCTTTGACACCGTTATGGCAGCGTCCGCGCACCTGCTCGGCCGATAACGCCACAGCACGCAAAGAAATAGAGACGATTTTACCCCCGGCGGATCCCGCCGGGGGTTAAATCATGTGTGAGCGTTTATTCTTAAACTGATGAGAGTTGAACCGGAGGCTTTTAATCGGGGACAACTTGCAGTTAAACAAAGTATTATTTTTTGCTCGACATATTTTAATTTTTGTTTAAAAGTCCGCGTGGTCAATACAAAAGAAAATCCCGAAGCCCAAAAGCTTCGGGATCAACTATGGCGGACGATACAAGACTCGAACTTGCGGAGGCCTGTCGCTTTGCGCCCGGCATCCGCCGCCTGTTCCGCTTGAGCAGGCTCAAGCTCGAATTTGGTCACAAGCTTCGAGTCCTTCTGCCTTAAGAAAAAAAGAAAGCCTACAGCTCAATAGAACTGTAGGCTTTTTGGTGGACGATACAAGACTCGAACTTGTGACCTCCCGCACGTCAAGCGGATGCGCTACCAGCTGCGCCAATCGTCCATTTTTCATCGGCAACGGTTATTCTACCCGATGCCGATGGATTTGTCAATACCTTTTTTTAATTTCTCACATAAACCGTGCATTCGGCGGTTTTTCCGTAGCACGAGAGGACGACCTTCATCGTTCCTGCGCTTACGCCCGTCACGGTGCAGGTGCCGTTTTCGTTGGTCGTCACGGTTGCAACGTTCGGGTCGGTCGATGACCACTGATACTCTACTGCGACCGTCATCGGGAAGTGCGAGCCTGTGAGCGTTATCGACTGGCCGGCCTGGATGGCAAACTCCGTGCAGGGATTTGCGTAGGGGCTGCTCATCGTGACCGAGGTTATCTCCGGCGTGGGCGTCGGAGTCGGGGTCGGGGTGGGCGTCGGAGTCGGCGCGGCAGAGACCTCTGCCGGAGGCGTCGGCATGACCGGAGCATTGGGATTGTCCGCATTATCGAGGCTCACGGTTATCATGACTATGAGCGCTGCTATGATGGCGACGATGAGTATCGCGCCGAAAATAAACTGCCATTTGCGATTATCGCCCGCTCTTTTGTTCGCGGCCGTACCTTTGACGGCGCTGGGCGTTGTGCCGGGAGCGCGGCGGCTGTTCTGGACTCTGCGAGTGCTGCACTTGGGGCAACGGCGGCGCATTGCGGAATACTTCTCTCCGCAGCGGCGGCAGGTCACCTGAGGAATCAATGCCATATATGCTCCTCCTTATTGCTTGATATCCTAAATATAATACAATATTATAGCTTTCTCGTCAAGTATCGCACCCTGCCATGCGGCGGCGGATATACTCTGCGACGTCGGCGGCGGCAATGCCCAGAGCATAGGCCAGCTCGCCGTGCAGCATGCGCTCAGCCGTTTTCAGATACTGCGCATCGACATTATGGAAGTGCTTTTTCTGATCCTTGAGCGCCTCGCGGCGGCGATACAGCATTCCGACAAGCTGCATGAGCTGCTTGCGGCTGCCGTTTTTGACAATATCGTCGCAGACCGACTTGCGCTCGTTATCGCTTGTTATCCACTCAAGCGGCTCGTTCGCTGCCTCATCGATAAGCGCGTTTGCCTCGCTGCCCGTCAGCACCGGGCGGAGCTTATTTGCAAGCTTTTCGCTCGCCGTCGGCACATAAACAGTGCTGCCCGGATCGTCGATCGGGCTGAGGACATAGTACTCGCCCTTCGTTTTTCCGAGCTTGAGCATGCTTATCTCCTTGACCGTGCACACTCCCTGCGTTCCGTAGACAACCGTTTGACCAACCGCCAGCATTTTTTCGACCTCCAAAAAAATTGCGCCGCTTCATGCGGCACCACAAAAGCTTTTATCCCTTAATACATTATTAACATATATTAATATATCACATTTTTAAATTTGTTGCAAGGAAGAAAAAAATAGTATATAATAATCGCTTGTCAACAAACAAAACAAAAGATTGGAGTGTTATTATGAAACGCACTAAGATCGCTCAGATATTTGCCGATGCGGACAGCTTCGGCGGCAAGGAGATAACCGTCTGCGGCTGGGCGCGCACCATCCGCGACATGAAGAATTTCGGCTTTATCGAGCTTAACGACGGCTCGTGCTTCAAGAGCCTGCAGGTCGTGCTCGAGCGCGAGAAGCTCGATAACTACGACGAGCTTGCGCACCAGAACGTCGGCGCGGCGTTCATCGCCAAGGGCGAGCTTGTGCTCACGCCCGACGCAAAGCAGCCGTTTGAGCTGAAGGCGACCGAGGTCACCGTCGAGGGCGCATCCACCCCCGACTATCCGCTTCAGAAAAAGCGCCACAGCGTCGAGTTTTTGCGCACGATCCAGCACCTGAGGCCGCGCACGAACCTGTTCTCGGCAACCTTCCGCGTCCGCAGCGTTGCGGCGCAGGCTGTGCACGAATTTTTCCGCAGCAACGGCTTTGTATACGTCCACACGCCGATCATCACCGGCTCCGACTGCGAGGGCGCAGGCGAGATGTTCCGCGTGACCACCCTCGACCTGAACAACCTCCCTCTGCGCGAGGACGGCAAGGTCGATGACAGCAAGGATTTCTTCGGCAAGGTCACGAGCCTTACCGTTTCCGGCCAGCTCAACGCCGAAAACTTCGCCATGGCCTTCGGCGATGTTTACACCTTCGGCCCGACCTTCCGCGCCGAGGTATCCTACACTCAGCGCCACGCCGCCGAGTTCTGGATGATCGAGCCCGAGATGGCGTTTGCCGACCTTTACGACTACATGGACAACGCCGAAGCGATGGTCAAGTACGTCATAAACACTGTCATCGAGCGCTGCCCACAGGAGATGCAGTTTTTCAACTCCTTCGTGGACAAGGGGCTGCTCGAGCGCCTCGAGAACGTCGTTTCCAACGAGTTCGGCCGCATAAGCTACACCGAGGCCGTCGATATCCTCAAGAAAAGCGGCGAGAAGTTCGACTTCCCCGTTGAGTGGGGCATCGATCTGCAAACCGAGCACGAGCGCTACCTGACCGAAAAGGTCTTTAAAAAGCCCATCTTCGTCACCGATTACCCCAAGGATATCAAGGCGTTTTACATGCGCGCAAACGACGACGGCAAGACCGTTGCCGCGGCCGACTGCCTTGTTCCCGGCGTCGGCGAGATCATCGGCGGCTCGCAGCGCGAGGAGCGCCTCGACGTTCTGCTTGCACGCATGAACGAGCTGGGTCTTAACCCCGACGACTACTGGTGGTACCTCGATCTGCGCCGCTACGGCTCCTGCCGACACGCAGGCTACGGTCTGGGCTTCGAGCGGCTGGTCATGTACCTCACCGGCGTTTCCAATATCCGCGACGTCGAGCTTCATCCCCGCACCACCGGCAACGCTGATTTTTAGAGGCGATTTGACGCACCTACCAATACGGTTATCTCTGGTAGCCCGGTTCGAGACAATGGAATAAACCGTGATTGCCACGCAACCCGGTAGTGCGGAGTTGTGTTCGCGGTAGCCCGGTTCGAGGGTGCCGACAAAACCATAGTTGCCTCGCACTTTTTCAGAGGCGCATTGGGGCACCTACCAACACATTTATCTCTGGTTGCCCGGTTCGAGGCAATGGAATAAACCGTGATTGCCACGCAACCCGGTAGTGCGCTGCAAAGTTTTTTGCCGCACTCCATTGGCTCACCTGTCAAGGGGAGCAGGCAGCTTTGCTGCCGTGGGGTTGAAAAAACTATTCGCTATCAGCTATCAGCTCTCCGCTGCGGCCAACGGTCGCTTGTAGGGAACGGATTTATCCGTTCCGTTGTGATGGTTTTGCCGGTAGTTCCCGGTCGGGCAACCGCAAAAACTGTATCGGCATCAGCGTTGATGCGCAATTAAAAATTCGTGCGCTTGCGCACACCGCAATTATTAATTATTAATTATTCATCATTCATTATTCATCGGGGCGGTCACAGACCGCCCCATTTTTGCCTTCCCCTGCGTAGCTTGAGGGGAAGACTTTTTAGAGGCGCTTTTTTAGAGGCGCTTTTACATTGTACCGATACATTTATTGCGTCAGCCCGACCGGAGGGTGCAGGCAAAACCACAACATACGGAACGGATAAATCCGTTCCCTACAAGCGACCGTTGGCCGCAGCGGAGAGCTAATAGCTGATAGTTAATAGTTTTTTTATTCAACCCCTCGGCAGCAAAGCTGCCTGCTCCCCTTGACAGGTGAGCCAATGAGGTGCGGCGCAAAACTTTGCAGCGCACTACCGGGTTGCGTAGCAGTCACGGTTTATTCCATTGTTCCGAACCGGGCAACCGCAAAAGCCGTATCCGTAGGTGCCCCAATTCGCCTCTAAAAAACCTTGACGAACGTGGGGTTTTGGTGCATTATATAATGTAATTATGCATACGCAATACTGAAAGGATCGGAACATGCTTTTTGCGATCATTGCCGCGGTGATACTCATTGCGGATCAGTGGCTGAAATATTGGGTCACGGTTAATATAACGCTCTCGACCGGCTCGCAGGAGCTGATCCCGGGCGTGGTGAAGCTTGTTAATATCCACAACTCCGGCGCGGCGTTCGGCCTGCTTGACAATGTTGACTATGCGCGCTGGATATTCCTCGCGGTGACGGCGGTGTTCGTCGTTGTGATCGCCGTGCTGCTGGTCAAGCGCGTGTTCGACTCGCGCTTTGCGGTGTGGTGCGAGGTGCTGTTTCTCACGGGCGCGCTCGGCAACTGCATCGACCGCGTTTTTCTCGGCTACGTTGTGGACATGTTCAAGCTCGAGTTTGTCAACTTCGCGGTGTTCAACATCGCCGACGCGGTTCTGGTCGTGTCGTGCCTGATGTTCGTAATATATGTTTTCTTCGGCTCGCGCGGCGACGATGATGAGGACGACGAGCCTATAAAGGTCCGCCCCATGCCGCGCAGCACGTCTGCAGACCCAGTTGACGATTTTGCCGACATTTTCGGAATAAGCACCAAGGCCGCCGAGCAGCCCGCAGAAGCTCAGCCGCTCAAGCCCGAGGAGAGCAAGCTTCCGCCGACGCATGATGCGTTCTGGGACGATTTCGGCCCTGCGCAGCGCACGGCCGCGCCGAAGCCTGCCGAAAAAGCGCCGGAGGCAAAGCCGAAGTCGGCAGCCGATGCCGGCGAGGACTTCAGCATTGAGGATATTCTGGCCGAGTTTAAGGATCTGTAATGGATTATTTGGATGATAACATCATAACGATAACAGCACAGGAGAGCGCCGAACGTATCGACGCTCTCCTTGCGCGCTGTGTGCCGGAGCTTACGCGCAGCGCCGCCGCGCGGCTGATCGAGGCCGGCGCAGTGACCGTCGGCGGACGCACGGTCAGGAAAAACTACAAGTGCGCGCCCGGCGACGAGATAAGCCTTATCATGCCCGAGGCCGCCGACTGCGAGCTGAGGCCGCAGGATATCCCCATCGACGTCGTGTACGAGGACGACGATCTGCTGGTCGTCAACAAGGCGCGCGGCATGGTCGTCCACCCTGCCCCCGGCCACCCGGACGGCACGCTCGTAAACGCGCTGATGTTCCGCTGCGGCGACTCGCTGTCCGGCATCGGCGGCGAGAAGCGCCCCGGCATCGTGCACCGCATCGACAAGGATACGTCGGGACTGCTGATAGTCGCGAAAAACGACTTTGCGCACCTGGCGCTGTCGGCTCAGCTTGCCGACCGCAGCCTGTCGCGCGTGTACGAGGCCGTCGTGCGCGGCGGCATGCGCGAGGATTCGGGCACGGTTAACGCGCCCATCGGCCGGCATCCGACCGACCGCAAGAAAATGGCCGTCACGCAGAAGGGCTCGCGCAGCGCGGTCACGCACTGGGAGGTCATCGCGCGCTATCGCGGCTACACGCACATCCGCTGCCGGCTCGAGACCGGCCGCACGCATCAGATCCGCGTCCACATGGCGCACATCGGGCATCCCCTGCTCGGCGACGCGCTTTACGGCGCGCCCTCGCCCGACAAGGGGCTTAGCGGCCAGTGTCTGCACGCGCGCGAGCTGAAATTCATCCATCCGCGCACCGGCGAGCATGTCGTCGTCTCCACTGATCTGCCCGAGTACTTCACCTCCGTCCTCCACCGCCTTTTTCCGGAGGCGAATTGACGCAGTCACCAATACGGTGATTGCCGGTGCCCGGTTCGGAATATTGGCGAAAACCGTGACTGCTACGCAACCCGGTAGTACAAGCTGAGTTTTTTGCCGCACCACCTTTTGTCTTCCCCTTGAGGGGAAGATGCCGCTTGCGGCAAATGAGGTGTAATTCAAATTGCGGCGTTAGCCGCCTCATTATAGCCGTAGGGGCGATCATTGCTCGTTTTTTTAGAGGCGATTTTACATTCTACGAATACATTTTTTGCGGTATCCCGACCGGTGGTTATTGACCAAACCGATATATATGGAAACAATGTAGCGCCTACGGCGCGGATATAATTACACCTCATCTGCCGCAAGCGGTTTTTCAGAGGCGCGTCAGCACTGATACCGATACGGTTTTCGCGTCAGCCCGACCGGGAGCTGCCGACGAAACCACAGCAAACGGAACGGATAAATCCGTTCCCTACAGGGGGTACGGTGCAAAACTCAGCAACGCACTACCGGGTTGCGTAGCAGCTACGGTTTTTGCCAATGTCTCGACACCGGGCGACCGCAATATGCGTATCCGTAGGTGCCGTAATTCGCCTCTAAAAATTCGCCTCTAAAAAAGCTTTCTGTATTCCGTCGGCAGGCAGCCGACGGATTTTTTAAATTCTGCGGAGAATTTGCTCTGATTTTCGTAGCCCACGCGCTCGGCGATCTCGGCAATGCTCAGCCCCGTTTCGCGCAGAAGCTTTGAGGCAAGTTCCATGCGGTGCTCTTTTATGTGCGCGGCAAGCGACTTGCCGTAGACGGCCTTGAACATCTCCTTGAGCGAGGACGGATTTATCAAAAATCTCCGCGACAGCTCGTCGATCGTGTAGCGCCGGTCGAGATTTTCCGTCAGAAGATCGTGCACGCGGCGTATGGTGTCAAGCTGCTCGGCGGAGTATCTGCCCTCGCCGCCGGTTGCGGCGTCAAGCTCCGGCAGCTCCGGTACGCTTTGAATATCGCCGTCGTGCTCTTCGGGGCAGGATATCTCCATCGTCTTTTCTATCATAATATGCAATAGCCTCACCTGCTCGGTCGCAGCGGCCTTGTAGTAGACCTCCTTGCCGTCGCGGCGGCTGACTATAAGTCCCGAATCCCTGAGCTGGCGCAGATGATGCGACACGGCCGGGCTTGTCATACCCGTCAGCAGCGATATATTGACAACGCACTGCTCGCAGTGGCACAAAAGCCAGAATATCCTCACGCGGCTTGAATCGGCAAGCAGCTTGAATATGTCCGACACCGTGCGGAAGCTCTCGGTTTTCGCGACGTTATCGCGCAGATGCTCGCTTATCTCCGCGCCGTGATCGTGCAGAACAGCTTCGTTTTCCATCGTCGTTACTCCATTCGGAAATGATTTAAGCCCATTCGGAAGTTCATTGCCGCGCGGCATTGACTTTTCGGCTCGGACTTATTATACTGCAAGCATAACGATTAAACAACTACTTAATTGTTGAATTAAATTGTATAGGAGAAATCATCATGAAAAAGACCTACAAGATCGAAGTAGACTGCGCAAACTGTGCAAATCTCATGGAAGAGGCAGCCGGCAAGACCGAGGGCGTCGAGAAGGCCGCAGTCAATTTCATGACCCAGAAGATGACCCTTGAGTTTGCAGAGGGCGCGGACATTGACGCCGTTATGAAGAACGTCGTCAAAAATTGCAAAAAGGTCGAGGATGACTGCGAGATCTATCTTTAAGCCGCATAAGTCCGTAAACGCCCTTCATGATGAGGGGCGTATTTTAATCATAAGGGAAAGATGATATTATGAATAAAAAGCAGAAAAAAGTGCTCGTGCGAATATTGATCGCCGCGGTGCTGCTCGCGCTGCTGAACCTGGTTCGGCTCCCGGAGATACCGGAGGTGCTCCTGTATCTTGCCGCGTACCTCGTCATCGGCCATGACGTTCTGCGCAAGGCCGGCAAGGGCATTTTAAACGGCCGCGTTTTCGACGAGAACTTCCTGATGGCCGTTGCCACGATCGGCGCGGTCGCGCTTGCGATAATAAGCGGCAGCGGCGACTTCAACGAGGCGGTGCTGGTAATGCTGTTTTACCAGGTCGGCGAGCTGTTCCAGAGCTACGCCGTCGGCAAAAGCCGCCGCAGCATAGCCTCGCTGATGGACATCCGCCCCGACTACGCAAACATTGAGGTTGACGGCAAGCTCGAGCAGGTCGATCCCGACGAGGTCGAGACCGGCAGCGTCATCGTCGTGCAGCCGGGCGAAAAGGTGCCGATCGACGGCGTTGTTATCTCCGGCAGCTCGACAGTAAACACCAGTGCCCTGACGGGCGAGAGCCTGCCGCGCGACATTGCCGAGGGCGACGAGATCATAAGCGGCTGCATAAATCTCAGCGGCCTTATCCGCGTGCGCACAACAAAGCCCTTCGGCGAATCGACCGTGTCGAAGATACTGGAGCTTGTTGAAAGCTCCGGCTCGCGCAAGTCGCGCTCGGAGCAGTTTATCTCGCGCTTTGCAAGGGTCTACACCCCCATCGTGTGCTACTCGGCGCTTGCGCTTGCGATACTGCCGCCGCTTGTGCGCATCGTGTTCATGGGTCTGGGCGGTGACTGGACCGACTGGATCTATCGCGCGCTGACCTTCCTCATCATAAGCTGCCCCTGCGCACTGGTCATCAGCATTCCGCTGAGCTTCTTCGCAGGTCTGGGCGGCGCGAGCAGCGAGGGCGTTCTGATAAAGGGCTCGAACTATCTGGAGGCTCTGGCACAGACAAAGACCGTTGTTTTCGACAAGACCGGCACGCTCACGCGCGGCGTTTTCGAGGTCAGCGGCATCCACCACTGCCCCATCGAGGACGAAAAGCTGCTTGAATACGCGGCCCTTGCCGAGTGCGCCTCCTCGCACCCGATCAGCAAAAGCCTGCGCGAGGCTTACGGCAGGGAGCTTGACCGCAGCCGAGTGAGCGATATCGAGGAGATAAGCGGCAACGGCGTTATCGCAAAGGTAGACGGCCGAACGATAGCCGCCGGCAACGACCGCCTGATGCAGCGCCTCGGCATAGATCACAAACCCTGCCGCAGCGTCGGCACGATCGTGCACGTTGCCATCGACGGCGTTTACTCGGGCCACATCGTCATCTCCGACGTTGTAAAGCCCAGCTCCGCACAGGCGATAGCCGAGCTTAAAAAGCAGGGCGTCGGCAAGACCGTCATGCTCACGGGCGACGCAAAGGTGGTTGCCGAAAAGGTCGCAGCCGACCTCGGCGTTGACGAGGTACACAGTCAGCTCCTGCCCGGCGACAAGGTCAGCGAGGTCGAGCGTCTGCTCGGCGAGACCACCGGCAAGGCAAAGCTTGCCTTCGTCGGCGACGGCATAAACGACGCCCCCGTGCTCTCGCGCGCCGACATCGGCATCGCGATGGGGGCAATGGGCTCGGACGCCGCCATCGAGGCAGCAGACGTTGTGCTCATGGACGACGATCCGCTGAAGATATCCAGAGCGATAAAAATTTCGCGCAAGTGCATCCGCATCGTGTACGAAAACATCGTTTTCGCCCTCGGCGTGAAGTTTGCCTGTCTGCTGCTGGGCGCGCTCGGCATAGCCGACATGGGCGCGGCTATCTTCGCCGACGTCGGCGTAATGGTCATAGCCGTGCTCAACGCAATGCGCGCGCTGCACTGCTCGAAATAATAAAAACATCACAAAATCCGCTCCGAGGAGCGGATTTTTTATACTCTCCATGTCATTTATGATGCTTTTCCTGCGCGGAGCGGAATATAGCTGACGGTTTTAAGCTTTTTGTACGATATCTGTACGGCAAGCTGAAATTTTCGCATTTTTCTTTGGCTTTGGTAACTAAAATCACTGTTATACAAATTCGGGTCGCTGTCCTGATTTCAGGCATGCGGCTCGATTTGCCTATTTAATTGCCCGGATCGTCAGACTAACATCATAATCAAACAACGAACAGTGCAGGATATCCTGCACGCATGGAGGAATGACAATATGAACAAGAAATTTGCAAAAACGCTTGCAATGGTTCTGGTCATTGCAATGCTTCTGTCCCTCGGCTCGTTCGCCTTTGCGGACGCGGACACAACGTCAGCCGACGACGGCAACGATTACCCGATCGTGCTCGTCCACGGTCTGTTCGGCTGGGGCGGAACGGAGATCGCGAACCTTAACTACTGGGGCGGCTTTTCCAGCCTTCAGCAGATGCTCACCGACGCAGGCTATGAGGTCTACACCCCGTCGATAGGCCCCGTTGCGAGCAACTGGGACAGAGCCTGCGAGCTGTACGCCTACCTCGTCGGCGGCACGGTCGACTACGGCCAGTACCACTCGGCGCAGAACGGACACAGCCGCTACGGCCGCACCTTCAAGGGCGTCCTGCCCGAGCTTAACAACGCCGACAGCACGCTGAAGATCCACCTTGTCGGCCACAGCATGGGCGGCGAGACGATACGCATGCTCGCGCAGCTTCTTGAAAACGGCGATGCCGACGAACTGCGCGCAACGACCGACGGCAGCATCAGCAAGCTCTTCACCGGCACCTGCCGCCACTGGATAGAGAGCATCACCACCCTCTGCACTCCGCACGACGGCAGCCAGTATGACGGTAAGGTCTACAACGAGGAGGAGCCGCTCGTTCACCGCTTCGTGGCCGCTCTTTCCGCAGCAACGGGCATGAACATAAACGAGGAAAACCTCGGCCTTGATTTCAAGCTCGACCAGTGGGGTCTTACCCGTGAGCCGGGCGAGAGCTACGAAAGCTACATTCACCGCGTCGAAAACAGCAACCTGTGGAAGGACGACGTGAAGGATCTGAGCGTTTACGACCTGTCCCCGGACGGCGCGGCGGTGCTCAACTCCTACGCCAAGGCGCAGGATGATATCTACTACTTCTCCGTCGCCTGCTCGGATACCTACCGCAGCGCGGTTTATCCGCATCACTACCTGCCCTACAGCAACATAAATCCGCTCATGAAAAAGAGCGCGACCTACATGGGCAGCTACAAAAACTACGCCGCCGGACACGTCACCATCGACGAGAGCTGGTGGGAAAACGACGGCATAGTCAGCGTTCGCTCGGCGCAGTATCCGCATGAAGGCTCGTCTGATCGCTGCGACCTCAATTACGGCACCGAAAACGGCGTTATGACCTTCAAGGACGGCACCGAAAAGGGCGTTTGGAACTACATCGAGAAGATCGAACGGACCGATCACATCAACATGGTCGGCCAGATCACAAACACGAAGTATCTTCAGGGCAAATTCTTTGAGCTGGCTGCAATGCTCGCAAGCATCCCTGCCGACGGCGGCACACCCGACACTCCCGATGCTCCCGCAAGCGTTCCCTTTGTCGATATCGTAAAGGGCAGCTTTTATTACGACGCCGTAGTCTGGGGCTATAACAACGGCATCGCAAACGGCGTTGACTCTACGCACTTTGCGCCCGACGCAAACTGCACCCGCGCGCAGGTCGTGACCTTCCTCTGGCGCGCGGCCGGCAGCCCGGAGCCTAAGTCGATGAGCACTCCGTTTACCGACGTAAAGTCCGGCAGCTTCTACGAAAAGGCAGCGGCCTGGGCCTATGAAAACGGCATCGTCAAGGGCACAACGGAAACAACGTTCGCGCCGAACGCAACGGTAACGCGCGCTCAGTTTGTCACCTTCCTGTGGCGTTATGAGGACTGCCCCTCGTCGAGCATCGCAAATCCGTTTTCCGATGTTTCCGAAAGCTCGGTATATGCTCCGGCAATACTCTGGGCAGCCGAAAACGGCGTAACCGTCGGCACCGGAAACGGCACCTTCGTTCCCAACGGCGCATGCACACGCGCACACGTCGTCACCTTCCTTTACCGCGACCTGGCAAAGTGAAGAACGATTTAAGCATGAAAAAATTCTCTCCCGACCGGGAGAGATTTTTTCATATTTCGCTCGATTTATGGATGCCGGTGACGGAGAACTCGACCCATTCGGCGACGTTTGTCGCGTGGTCGCCGATGCGCTCGAAGTATTTTGCTATCATCAGAAGATCCAGCGCGTACTCCGCGTCGCCGCTGCCGGAGCGGATCATTTCGATAAGCGCGGTTTTCATGCTCAAAAAGCAATCGTCAACCACGTCGTCGTGCTCGATGACGCTTCTTGCAAGGGCAAGGTCGCGCTTATTATACGCCTCGATGCTGTCGGTGACCATGCCGATGGCGGCCTCGGCCATGGGGCGCATGGCGGCGCACTCGCTGCCGGTCTTGCCGCCGAGATGCGGAATTATCTCGGCAATATCGCCTGCCTGATCGCCGATGCGCTCAAGGTCGGTTATCATTTTAAGCGCGGCCGATATCTGCCGCAGGTCGCGCGCCACGGGCTGCTGCTGGAGCAGAAGCCGCAGGCACAGCGCTTCTATATCGCGCTCGTACCGGTCGATCTCAAGGTCAAGCGGCGCGAGCTTTTTTGCAAGCTCCGAGTCGCCCGTGAGCAGCGCCTTTGCGGAGTTTGCTATAGCCTCCTCGCACATTGCGCCCATAAGCGTGAGCTTTTCGCCAAGCTCCTTGAGCTGGGCATCGAATTTGCTTCTCATCAGCCGAACCTCCCTGTTATATAGTCCTCGGTGCGCTTATCCGAAGGCACGGAGAACAGCTTTTCGGTGTTATCATACTCAACAAGCTCGCCGAGCAGGAAAAACGCGGTGCTGTCGGAGATGCGCAGCGCCTGCTGCATATTGTGAGTTACGATAACGATGGTGTAGTTTTTCTTCAGCTCCGTTGCAAGCTCCTCGATCTTCGAGGTAGAGATCGGGTCGAGCGCACTCGTCGGCTCATCCATGAGCAGCACGTCCGGCTCGACGGCAAGAGCGCGCGCGATGCACAGTCTCTGCTGCTGGCCGCCCGACAGGCCGAGGGCTGATTTTTTGAGTCTGTCCTTTACCTCATCCCAGATCGCCGCGCCCTGAAGCGAGCGCTCGACGATCTCGTCAAGCTCGGACTTTTTGCGCACGCCGTGCGTGCGCGGCCCGTAGGCAACATTATCGTAAATGCTCATGGGAAAGGGATTGGGCTTCTGGAACACCATGCCGATGCAGCGCCTGAGCTCGTTTACGTCCGTTCCCGGAGCATAGATATTCTGCTCTTTATACTTCACCTCGCCGGTTATCTTCACGCCGGGCACGAGGTCATTCATGCGGTCGAGCGTTTTTAAAAACGTAGATTTACCGCAGCCGGAGGGGCCGATGAGCGCGGTTATGCTCTTTTCGGGTATCTCCATGTTTATGTTTTTAAGCGCCTGGGTCTGGCCGTACCACAGGCACAGATCGTTTACGCTGATTATGCTGCTCATATGCTTCTCCTCTTCTGATAGTACTTGCCGACAAGCGTTGCGACAAGGTTTATGATAACGGTCAGCGCCATGAGTATCGCGGCGATGGCGAAGGCTATTTCAAAGTCGCCCTGCTCCTTGGCGTAGACATACAGCGCAACGGTGAGCGTGGCGCCCGCGCCGGACAGACCGTCAACGAAAATGTTGTAGATATTGTGCGCAAAGCCGGCGGTGAACAGCAGCGCTGCCGATTCGCCCAGAATGCGGCCGACGGCAAGAATGCAGCCTGTTATGATGCCGTCCACGCAACCGGGGAAAACGACGGTGCGGATAACGCGCCACTTGCCGGCTCCGAGGCCGAACGCGCCCTCGCGCAGGCTCTGCGGAACGGTTTTGAGGCTCTCCTGAGTCGTGCGCATAACGGTCGGCAGATTCATGATGACAAGCGTCATAGCGCCGGCCTGCAAGGAGGTCTGGAAGCCGAGGAAATTGCAGAAAAACAGCATGCCTACAAGGCCGTAGATGATGCTCGGAATGCCAGAGAGAGTCTCGGCGGCGTATTCGATAGCGCCGACGATGCGGTGGTTGCTCGCGTATTCGGTGAGATATATCGCAGCACCCACGCCCAGCGGCAGCACCCACACAAGCGTGCCGAGGACGATATACAGCGTGTTGAGTATATCCGGCAGGATACCGACGGAGTCCGTGAGGTAGCTCGGCTTTGTTGAAAGAAACTCCCACGATATATTCGGAATGCCTTTTATGAGCACATATGCTATAAGAAACAGCACCAGCGCCGCCGTCAGGGCCGCGCACAGGCCCGAAAGGCCGTGCATGACGATGCCATAGGCTCTGCGCTTTGCTTTTACGTTTTTATTATCCATTCGATTTATCCCTCTTCAAAAGGAAGTTGAGCGTTGCGTTTATGAGCATGATAAACAAAAACAGCACGAGCGCTATCGAGAAAAGCGCCTGACGCTGAAGGCCCGAGGAATAGCTCATCTCGCTTGCAACGGCCGTTGTGAGAAATCTTACGCTCTGGAAAAGCTCGGGCATGTTAGGCGCGTTGCCGGACACCATCATAACGGCCATAGCCTCGCCGATCGCGCGGCCTACGCCGAGCACGACCGCTGCCGCGATGCCGCTTTTCGCCGCCGGGACGGATACTCGGAAATACGTTTCCGTCGGCGTTGCGCCGAGGGCAAGCGACGCATCCTCGTACTCCTTGGGAACGGCCTCGAGCGAGGTCATGGAGACCTTGATTATCGACGGCAGGATCATGATGGCAAGCACGATCATCGCCGCCAGAAGGCTCGCGCCGTCGGGAACGTTAAACACCTTGCGTATGCCCGGAACGAGCACCATCATGCCCACAAGGCCGTAAACGACCGAGGGGATACCGGCAAGCAGCGACACCGCCTCAACGACCACGGCGCGCACGCGCTTATCGGCCATTTTCGCAAGATACACGGCCGCCATAAATCCCACCGGCACGCCGAGGACAATGGCTCCGGCGGTGCCGTAGACGCTCGTGAGGATAAACGGCAGGATGCCGTAGCTCGGCTCTGCGGCGGTCGAGGCCCACTTTTTGCCCAGCAGGAAGTCGCCAAGGCCGATCTCCTTTATCGCCGGAATGCCCGAAACGATGAGGTAGACCGTTATCATCAAAACGCTCGCCACCGTCACAAGCCCGAGGACAAGGAATATGCCGTGGACTATATTTTCAATGAGATTTTTCGTTTTTAGTTTCATATGAGCAACATCCTACACATACAAAAAGTAAGCCGACGTAAACCGAACCGCTGCCGGTTTTCGTCGGCTTAATTAATTACTTCGCTACGGGAACTGCGCCTGCTGCAGAAATAACATCCGCTGCCGCTGCGCTGGTTGCGTATTCAAAGAACTTCTGAGCCGCTGCGGAAAGCTCGGTGCCGTCCTTGGTTACCAGAACGAAGGGGCGCTGCACTGCGTAGGTACCGTCGGAAACGGTGGCCTCGGTGGGAGCGACTCCGCCGACGGAGAGTGCCTTGACGGTGTCCTTAACGGATGCCAGGGATGCGTAGCCGATAGCGTTGGGGTTGCCTGCAACGGTGGTGATCACGTCGCCGGTGCTGGTCAACTCCTGACGGTACTTGCATGAGTCCTTGGTGTCGGTGATGCTCTCGAAGCCGTCACGGGTGCCGGAGCCTGCCTCGCGGCCGATGAGAACGATCTCTGCGTCGTCGCCGCCGACATCCTTCCAGTTGGTGATCTCGCCGGTGTAGATCTTTGCGATCTGCTCGATGCTCAGGTCGGAGACCTTGTTTTCGGGGTTAACGATGATCGCAATGCCGTCGAGTGCGAGGACGGTCTCTTTCAGGCCGGATGCCTTCTCATCATCCTTCAGTGCACGGGATGCAAGGCCGATATCGCAGCGGCCTTCGCTGACTGCGGTGATGCCGGAGCCGGAGCCGGTGGGGTTGTAGCCTACGGTGATGCCCTTGTTGTCGGCCTGGAAGGCCTCGCCCAGGGACATGATGACCTTTTCCATCGAGGTCGAGCCGTCGGTGCTGACTGTGCCGGTCACTTCGGCGTTGTCGTTGTTATCGGTGGTGCCGCCGTTGTCGCTTTTTCCGCATGCGGCGAACAGGCTGAGCGCCATGAGCGCTGCAAGAACTAAACTTATAAGCTTTTTCATTCAAAAAGCTCCTTTCTTTTTCGTTTGATTTCTGAGTACACCCTTAGATTATGCCCCTTTTATCAAATCCGAAAGCAGCCTTTTGTAAAAAGAATTTAAAGCCGGCGGCTGTGAAGCCATGTACGTCTATTGACAGCTCACTTCATTTTTTGTAAAATTATTCATAGCAATATAAGGAGGTTCTCCCCCACATGAAAAGCAGGAAGCTGAGGACTGTTCTCATCGTCGCTGCGGCGATAATCTTCGCATACGCCGTTGTTTTGTTCGTTCTGACGCAGGTTCAGACCTCTAAAATGGACGATCCCTTTGCCCGCGCCGAAAAGCAGGTTTTCTCGCTCGATGCGGAGAAGATCACTTATATCGCCGTGCAGAACGGAAACGGCGAGCTTTACGAGTTCACCGGCGGCGAAAAAGCCTCAGCGATCGATAAGCTCAACGCGTTTGAGGCCACAAAGATCCGCGGCATGTGGCATATCGAGGCCGGAGGCTGGACTTACCGCCTTATTATCGAGGATGCCGACGGCAATTCCGGCAACTATCGCCTGTTCGATAACAGGCTCATCTGCGGCGACGTCAGCCTGCGCGGCAGCGACGGATACTTTGACGATCTCATTAAACATGTAAGCCTTGATTAACAGCAAAAAACCGCCCCGATCGGGCGGTTTTTGCTGTATTTTGCTTACTTTGTTTTAACGTAGCGGTTCATCGGGTGGACCATATACTCGTTATAGGGGAACTTATCGGTGGTGACGTAGCCGGCAGGGGCGTCGATGAGCTGCGGAATGCGGTTTACGAGCGTTGCGCAGGTAAGCTCGACCGTCGCAGGCTTATTGACGATGCAGGTCGTGTCCGGCTCGCCGTAAAGCGTCCACACGTTTTTGTCGAACTCATCGGGATTGAATATCTTGCCGACGCACTCGGTGACGAGGGTGATGCCCTCCTCGGTCTCTGTCGTAACGATGGCGCGCATGCCGGTCGCGTCGCCGGCCTTGACGACCATTCCGAGCGTTTCGGATTTGAGATCGACAGAGTCAACGCAGGGGATGCACTTCTGAGTCTGTGAGGTGATGTGCAGATCCATCTTGCTGCACAGCCATCCGTTCTGGTTCCACATATACGACGGAACGTATTTGCCGCTTTCGACAAGCTCCTTCATCTCATCGGAGGGAGTTTCGTTGTAGCAGCCGATGGTTTTATTGAACTCCTCGATGCTCAGGCCTGCGCCGTGCCCCTCTGCAAGAGCTATGCCGTAGTCCTCGACATTATACCAGCTGCTGCCCTCGATCTTGGTGATCTTATGCGAGGAGCCGGCGAGGTTTGTTACCATCGTACCCCAGTACAGGTCGCAGTATCCGACGCCGGTGAGGGTACAGCCGCCCTCTTTTGCCAGCTTATCGAGCTTTTCGGTTATTGCAGGAGAGGAATTCCACGGATACAGCGCTTCCTCGCATGTGGTTATGGCGTTAACGCCGTGTTTTGCGCAGATAGTGAAGATATCCTCAAGCTCCGCCACCGTGCTGCGCGTTGCGATTATGCACACATCGGGCTTGAGCTCGCCCATGCGTCTGTCGGTATCGGCAGAGTTTTCGACCGCGACTCCGACATGGGGGAAGCCGTCGCCGATTATTTCGGAGACATCTTTACCGATGTGATTTTTGTTGCGGCAGAACGCGCCGACAAGCTCCCCACCGTGCTCAAGGACGTAACGCATAAGATAACGGCTCATTTTGCCTGCACCGTACTGTACTACTCTGATTTTGCGATCCATTTAATTGCCTCCTTGTTTTAAAATAGAATTGGTTATTAATTTAACAACCTTATGGTCACATTATAGAGTATTGCCTCGGCGCAGTCAAGTTAATTCTTCCCAAAGAGTAAAATCTCTGTGAATAAAATAATTATTTACTGTTGCCAATCGTTAAAAAAGGTGTATAATATACATGTCAGTCGGTATGACATTTAAACTGACGAGAGGTAAGTATGTCCCTGGATGAACTGAAAACGCAGAATATCCGGACCGTTACGGAAAAAGCACTTGTATGCTTTATTAAAAACGGCATCACAAATACAAAGGTCTCGGAGATCGCAAAGACCGCAGGACTTACCGAGCGCTCCGTTTACCGCTATTTCCCGACAAAAAGCGACATTGTTATTTCCGCTGCCTTCTGCTACTGGGAGCGCGCCAAGGAATACATAGCTTGGGAGCTTGACACGCACGACTATGAGCATTTAAGCGGCATCGAGCAGATATCCATAATACTTAAAAGCTACGCCAATATACTCTTCATCGACCCGGAGGGCATCCGTTTTTCGCTCGACGCCGAGGTCGCGCTCTTTAACGCCGGAAAAAACGACAGGGTCATAAACCGCCCTCCCGATAAATTCGAGGAGTACACCGGCCCGCTCTCGCAGGCGATCGTGCGCGGACTTTCCGACGGTACGGTAAATCCCGAAGCGAACATAAAGCAGCTTTATTACAACGCATATGACTCCATTCTCGGGCTTATGCAGCGCCTCACGGTAGGCGTGCCGAGCGTGAGCGAGCTTGATGCGCGCGAAAGGCTGTACGCGATGTGCGAAATGTTCACACGGGCATTCGCCGCAAAAAATGTCGAAATATAGCATAATTGCAGACCTGTCGGTGCGGTGCACCGACCATTAAATAAAGAAACATAAAAACGGAAGGGGAAAAACATGAATTCCAAGTACAACGCTCTATTTACACCCTGGAAGATCGGCAATGTCGAGATACCGAACAGAATAGTTCAGTGCTCTATGGGCGGAACGTCCCTGTTCGGCTGGATGGAGCCGAGCCACCTCGACAAGGAAGCGGCATACTTCCTGCTCAACCGCGCGCAGGACGGCGTCGGCCTTATCCTGCCCGGCATGCAGTGCATCAAGGATCCCATCGGCGGCCGCTGGCTGTATCAGAACAACAAGATGTTCAAAGACCTTAAGGAGTACATGGTCGAGTTCCACAAGACCGGCTCCAAGCTCTTTATCCAGCTGGCAGCAGGCATGGGCCGCTCGATGGCTATAACAAAGCCCATGGTAGCTCTGCTCAAGCACCCCATTCTCGGCAAGCTCGCAAGCCCGGTAGCCGACCTTGACTACATAACCGCTTCCGCTTCCGCAACGCCGAACCGCTGGTATGACGAGATCAAGTCCCGCCCCATGACCATCAAGGAGATCCACGATCAGGTCGAGGCATTTGCAAAGACCTCGAAGAAGCTCATGGACGCAGGCGTTGACGGCGTTGAGATCCACGCCGTTCACGAGGGCTATCTGCTCGACCAGTTCACCATTTCAAACATGAACTACCGCACCGACGAGTACGGCGGCAGCTTTGAGAATCGCTTCCGTTTCCCGGTCGAGATCGTTCAGGCGATAAAGGCCGCCTGCGGCGATGATTTCCCCGTTTCCCTGCGCTACTCCGTTGTTTCCAAGACCAAGGACTGGGGCAAGGGCGCCATGCCTTACGAGAAGGACTTCAAGGAGTTCGGACGCGACATGGAAGAGTCCGAAAAGGCCATAAAATATCTTGCCGACGCAGGCTATGACATGTTCAACTGCGACAACGGCACCTACGACGCATGGTACTGGGCACATCCGCCTCAGTATATGCCCGACAACTGCAACCTTGAGTATGTTGAGCATATAAAGAAATTCACCGACAAGCCCGTCGTGTGCGCAGGCCGCATGGATCCCGTGAAGGCCGCCGAGGAGATCGAGGCCGGAAAGCTCGACGCTGTCGCGATCGCGCGCCAGAACCTTGTTGACCACGACTGGATCCACAAGATCAAGGAAGGCCATGAGGACGAGATAAAGCCCTGCATCCGCTGTCACAACGGCTGCTTCAACATGGCCAAATTCGCAGGCACCCCGAACGTTCAGCACTTCAACGACTCGATGCATCTTGCGCGCTGCGCGCTGAACCCGACCACCATGCAGCACACGCGCTACAAGATCGTGCCCACCAAGAACCCCAAGAAGGTCGCAATAATCGGCGGCGGCATCGGCGGCATGGAGTGCGCCCTCGTACTCAAGCAGCGCGGCCACATCCCCACCATTTTTGAAAAGACCGACGAGCTCGGCGGCCTGTTCCTCACGGCATCGGCAATGACCTTCAAGGAAAACGACAAGGAGCTTATCCGCTGGTATAAAAACGAGATCGAAAAGCAGGGCATCGACGTGCACTTCAACACCGAAATCAACGACCTCGGCGTGCTGCGCGGCTATGACGATATCATCGTTGCAAGCGGCTCGGTCCCGCGCATGATGCCCAGCATCAAGGGCTTTGACAAGGCGCTCACCTTCACCCAGGTGCTCAAGGACAAGGTCGATGTCGGCGATAAGGTCCTGTTCATCGGCGGCGGCCAGTCCTCCTGCGAGGCGGCTTACGATATGCTGCTCAACTTCGGCAAGCACCCGATAATCGTCGAATACGCCGGCGACCTCGTTGCCGCTCAGGCGACCTGCCTTGCAAACACCTCGTTCCTGCGCGACGCTATGGAATACCACAAGGTTCCCGTTTACCTGCACTCGACCGTTACCGAGATAACGGACAAGGGCTGCACCGTTAAAAATGTCGAGACCGGCGAGACGACCTTCGTCGAGTGCGACAGCGTTGTAAACGGCATCGGCTTTGTTCCCACTCCCGTCGGCGGCAAGGACAACAAGAAGGCCTACCGCGTCGGCGACTGCGTTGCCATCGGCAACCTGCGCACGGTCATCTGGCGCGCATGGGACGTCTGCATGAAGATATAGTTCCAAAGCGGCAAAAAATAAGCTGCGCCGGGTCTCCGGCGCAGCGATCAATTACGCAAACGAGCAATATTTCTTCGTTTTGAATATGGGAGCAAAAAGTTAAAAGCAGACCCGGGGCGCGTCATTTCTGCCGCCTCGGGTCTCAGCGTATCAAAAAAGTCATAGACTTTTTTGCACGCTTCAAAAACGCCACATTTTTTGTGAAAACAAGGTTTCACGAAAAATCTCGCTGCGCTCGTCAAAAAGTCCGTACCGGACGTTTTTGATGGCTATTAATCCAATCACGAGTGGGGCCTTTGCCCCCTCGAGCTCCCCTGCTGCTCTATTATCTCTCATTTGCAGCATAGTTTTTTGACAGTCTAAGACCCGGGGCGGCAAAATGCCGCCTCGGGTCTGTTTTTTCATTTCATTTCACACAGGCGCAAGCATAAAATTTACGCGTTCTCCGGAAGATGGGACTTGCGCTGCTCCATCGGTATATAGTGACCTTTGATGCTGACGGCGCGGTAGGCAGGACGCATGATGCGGCTGCACGTCAGCAGCTCCTCCATACGGTTTGCGCACCAGCCGGCTATACGGGCGGAGGCAAACAGCGGCGTGAATACATCCTGGGGAATGCCCAGCATGGTATACACAAGGCCCGAGTACATATCCACATTTGCGCACATGGGCGTATCGTCGCGGCGGCGCTCCTGCAGCAGCGGAATACCCAGCTCCTCGACCTTCTGCAGAAGGGCAAATTCCTCGGCGTAGCCCTTGATCTCCGCCATATGCCGAGCGTATTTCTTCAGCAGCTCGGCACGGGGGTCGGATATGGTGTACACCGCGTGACCCAGGCCGTAGAGCTTTCCGGAGCGGTCGCCTGCTTCCTTATTCAGCAGCTTTACCAGATAGTCGCGGATAGAGCCGTCGTCATGCGGGTCAACGTTCTCCTTGATATAGCCGAACATCTCCATGACCTTGGCATTGGCGCCGCCGTGGAGAGGGCCCTTAAGTGAGCCGACGGCGCCGGCGATCGCACTGTATGTGTCTGTTCCGCTGGAGGTCATGGCACGGCAGACGAATGTGGAGTTGTTGCCGCCGCCGTGCTCTGCATGGACCATCAGCATCATGTCCAGCAAATGCGCTTCTTCCTCTGTGTAGTTTGTGTCCGGCCGGATCATACGCAGGAAATTCTCCGCAGTGGACAGCTCGGGCACGGGGAAATGGATATGCAGAGAGTCGCCATGGAAATAATGGCGCTTCACAGCGTAGGAATTGGCAACGATCGACGGGAAGCAGCCGATGAGCTTGACCGACTGCAAAAGCAGGTTCTCGATGGAGGTGCTGTCCGGATCAGGATCGTAGGAATACAGGCTCAGCACGCTGCGCGCCAGCTCGTTCATCATGTTGCTGCTGGGGTGACGCATGATCATGCCCTCGGTAAAGCCGTCCGGCAGCTTGCGCGCCTGACTCATGATGCCGTTGAAGCGGGCAAGCTCATCCTGCGTGGGCAGATAGCCCATAAGCAGCAGATACGCTACCTCCTCGAAGCCGAAAGTGCCGGCCTTGCGGTGCGCCTCGACAATATCGTGCAGCTCGATGCCGCGATAATACAGCCGCCCGGGGGTGGGCACTCTTTGGCCGTCCTGCAGCAGGTAGCCCTGTACGCTGCCGACCTTGGTGACGCCGACCAGCACGCCGGTACCGTCGCTGTTACGCAGGCCTTTTTTGACCTCGCCGTGATAAAACTCGTCGCCAATGGCATATTCCTTCTGAATTCGGTGGCTCAGCGGCTCCGTGTAACGCTCCAGAATATCGGTATCCTTTTCAGCCATGATGCCTTCCTTTCCCTCCGCAGTGCCTGCGGGTCTTTAGATTTAATGGTCTGATTATAGCGCGGCGCAGAGCGCTTTGCAAGATAAAATTTTTAAAAATTCATAAAACTCCAAAAAATTTCATTAAAGCGAGGCGCTCACGAGCAAAAATGCAATAATTATGTTTTTAACTTTCATTTTTCAGTTGCAATCCGAGAATAATCTGCTATACTGATACATTGTAATTGTAACATCAATAACGTCTACAAAATTTCTCCTAAAAGGAGCGTGACCATATGATTAAGCTTCAGAACAAAGGCGTCACCCTGCAAGGCGGCGTGCCGACGCCCGCCGAAGCCGTCTTTCCTGCCGGCCGGGACAAGACCATGGCTTATCAGATCCTCCGCCGCCATGACAGACCCTGCGGCGACGGATCGATGCACCTGACATTTGACAGCCTTATTTCCCACGATATCACCTATGTGGGAGTTATCCAGACCGCCAAGGCCAGCGGCATGACGGAGTTTCCGGTGCCCTATGTGCTGACAAACTGCCACAACAGTCTGTGCGCGGTCGGCGGCACCATAAACGAGGACGACCATGTGTTCGGCCTGTCCGCCGCCGTGAAGTACGGCGGAGATTATGTGCCGGCCAATCAGGCGGTGATCCACCAGTACGCGCGAGAGATGATGAGCGGCTGCGGCCGCATGATTCTCGGCTCCGACAGCCACACGCGCTATGGCGCGCTCGGCACCATGGGCGTCGGCGAGGGCGGCCCCGAGATCGTAAAGCAGCTGCTGCGCAACACATATGATATTGCCGCGCCGGAGGTCATTCTGGTTTGGCTCACCGGGCAGCCGCCCCGGGGCGTAGGGCCGCATGACGTTGCCATCGCGCTGTGCGGCGCGGTGTACAAAAACGGCTTTGTAAAGAACAAGGTGCTGGAGTTTGCAGGCCCTGCCGTATCGCATCTGCCCATGGACTACCGCATCGGCATTGACGTTATGACCACGGAAACGGCCTGCCTCAGCTCCATATGGGAGACCGACGACGCCGTGGCGGAGTACCTTGCCATCCACGGCAGGCCGGAGACGTTCACCGCGCTGCATCCGCAGGACGGCGCGTACTACGACGGCATGATAAGCATTGACCTCAGCCGCATGGAGCCTATGGCCGCGCTGCCGTTCCACCCGTCCGAGGCCGTGACGCTCCGTGAGCTTATCCACGATCCGGGCGACCATCTGCGCGAGGTGGAAAAGCGCGCCGAGGCCCAGTTCGGCGGCAAGGCCGGTCTGCACCTGACCGATAAGCTGATAAACGGCAGGCTCATGGTGGATCAGGGCATCATAGCCGGCTGCGCCGGCGGCATGTATGACAACATCGCCGAGGCCGCCGCCATTCTGAGCGGCCACGACACCGGCAGCGGCTATTTCTCGCTGTCGGTCTATCCGCCCTCGGTTCCGGTGAATCTGGAGCTGATGGAAAACGGCGTGCAGCAGTCACTGCTGACTTCAGGCGCGCTGTTCAAGCCCTGCTTCTGCGGCCCCTGCTTCGGCGCGGGGGATGTGCCTGCCAACAACGGCCTGTCAATCCGCCACACGACCCGAAACTTCCCCAACCGCGAAGGCTCAAAGCCCTCGGACGGGCAGCTGGCCGGCGTCATTCTCATGGACGCGCGCTCCATTGCCGCCACAGCCCGAAATCACGGCGTTCTCACCTCGGCAGCGGACGTGGACTACACGCCGCCTGCGCCGGTGCGGCGCCGCTTTGACCGCAAGGTATACGATCGCCGCGTCTACTTCGGCTTCGGCCACGCCCGGCCGGATGCGGCCTTGAAATACGGCCCCAACATTGCAGAGTGGCCTGCCATCCCGGCTCTGGCCGACGATCTTCTCATGCAGGTGGCTTCCGTCCTGCGCGACGAGGTGACCACGACCGATGAGCTTATTCCCTCCGGCGAGACATCGTCTTATCGCTCCAACCCCTTGAAGCTTGCGGAATTTGCGCTGTCGCGCCGCGATCCGGATTATGTGCCGCGAGCCAAGGCGGCTCAGGCTCTGGAGGTCTCTCGCGCCGCCGGTGCGGTTCCCCCGGCGCTTGCCGAGGTGCTGAAATCCTTGAATTTGCCCGAAAGTGCGTTAGCGCGCATGCATATCGGCTCTGTCATATTCGCCAACAAGCCCGGCGACGGCTCGGCTCGCGAGCAGGCCGCTTCCTGCCAGCGCGTTTTGGGCGGCTGCGCAAACATCTGCTATGAGTTTGCAACAAAGCGCTATCGCTCCAACTGCGTAAACTGGGGAATGCTGCCCTTTACTCTGGCCGAGGGCGCAGCGTTTGACGGCGACGCCGGCGACTTTGTCTATGTTCCCGACGTGCGCGAGAAGGTTGCTCGGGGCGACGAGGAGTTTCCTGCCGTTCTTGTTCACGGCGGCAAGGCGCAGCCTATCACCCTGTATCTTAAAAACACGAATGCCGAGGAGCGCGAGCTGCTGCTCACCGGCTGCCTTATGAATCACTACGCCGCGCAGAACAGGAGGTAAAGATGGAAAAGATCAAAATGCCGGTTCCCATTGCCGAGCTTGACGGCGATGAGATGACCCATATCCTTTGGGGGATGATAAAGGAGCAGCTTATCTGCCCCTTTGTTGAGCTGAACACCGAATACTATGACCTGTCGCTGCCCAACCGCGACAAAACCGAGGACGCAGTGACCCATCAGGCGGCGGAGGCGATCCGGCGGCTGCACGTCGGCGTTAAGTGCGCGACCATTACGCCCAACAACCAGCGGCAGGAGGAATACGGCCTCAAGAAGCTTTGGAGGTCGCCCAACGCCACAATCCGCGCGGCGCTCGACGGCACGGTGTTCCGCACGCCAATTCTTATCTCGCGGATAAAGCCGGTGGTCGCCTGCTGGGAAAAGCCCATCACCATCGCCCGTCACGCGTACGGCGATGTGTACAAGGCCGCGGAATACCGCGTTCCCTGCGCCGGCAAGGCCGAGCTTGTGTTCACCGACTCGCACGGCACGGAGCTGAGCCGCCAGACGGTATTTGATTTTTCCGGCCCCGGCGTTTTGCAGGCCATGCACAATCGGGACGACTCCATTCTGGCCTTTGCGAGAGCCTGCTTTACCTATGCGCTGGACATGAAGCAGGATCTTTGGTTCTCGGCCAAGGACACCATATCCAAGGATTACGACCAGACCTTCAAGCTTCTGTTCCGGAAGGTGTTCGACGAGGAATATCGCACCGCCTTTGAGCAGGCCGGATTGCAGTACCGCTATTGCCTTATAGACGATGCGGTCGCCAAAGTGATCCGCTCCTCCGGCGGCATCATCTGGGCCTGCAAAAATTACGACGGCGACGTGATGAGCGACCTCATCGCCTCCGCCTCCGGCTCGCTTGCCATGATGACGAGCGTGCTCGTTTCGCCCGACGGCAACTTCGAGTACGAGGCCGCCCACGGCACGGTCACGGCGCATTTCTACCGCTGGCGCAAGGGCGAGAAGGTCTCCACAAATCCGATGGCCACCATGGCCGCATGGGCAGGCGCGCTGAAAAAGCGCGGCGAGCTGGACGGAAACAGAGAGCTTATCCGCTTTGCCGACTGCCTGTACCGAGCCGGGCTTGACGTTTTTGAGGAGGGATATCTCCCCAAGGATCTGGCGCCTTTGTGCGATCCTGCCGCTGTGCGTGAGATACCGGACACCGAGCGGCTCATCTCATTGATCCGTCATCGGCTGGAAGTGCTGCTGGGAGAATAAAATGGACAACGAAGAAATGAAGCGCTCGCTTCGGGAGCTGTGCCGGATAGAGAGCGTCGCCGGCATAGACGTATCAGACGATGCGCCCTACGGCGCAGGCTGCGCGCAGGCTCTGGACTACGCGCTGGAATCCGACTGATCTATGCATGATTTCAGATCGCCGCATTTTCCGCGGCAAGCGCAAAACCGCTGTGAGCTTGACAGTTCACGGCGGTTTTTTAAATTATTCCGGCTTTATGCTCGTGCGTATTGACAACGCCTGTCCGATGCGTTAAAATATTAACACGCCCGAAGGGGCATAATAAAAACAGATCATTTTTCATATCAAGAAAGGAGAAACCTTACTATGGCAAACAGAATCATGCTCAACCAGACCTCTTATCACGGCGCAGGCGCCATCAGCGAGCTGCCAACCGAGGTGAAATCCCGCGGCCTTAAAAAGGCTCTTATCTGCTGCGGCCCCACCCTTCTGCGTCACGGAGTTATCGCCCGAGTGACCGATGTTATGGACGCTGCCGGACTGAGTTACGAGATATATTCCGATATAAAACCCAATCCCACCATCGAGAACGTTACCGACGGCGTTGCGGCATTCAAGGCAGCCGGCGCGGATTATCTGATCGCCATCGGCGGCGGTTCCCCCATGGACACCTCCAAGGCCATCGGCATCATAATCAACAACCCGGAATTTGCCGACGTGCGCTCCCTTGAGGGCGTAGCGGACACAAAGAAGCCCTGCGTTCCCATTATCGCCATCCCGACCACCGCCGGCACCGCAGCCGAAGTCACCATCAACTATGTCATCACCGATGTTGAGAAAAAGCGCAAATTCGTCTGCGTCGATCCTCACGACATGCCCATCGTGGCGATCGTCGATCCCGAAATGATGAGCTCTATGCCCGCAGGTCTGACCGCTTCCACCGGTATGGACGCACTGACCCACGCCATTGAAGGCTACACCACCAAGGCGGCATGGGAGATGACCGACATGTTCCATCTTGAGGCTATCAAGCTCATCTCAACCTACCTGCGCGGCGCGGTCAAGGGCACCAAGGAAGGCCGCGAGGGTATGGCTCTCGGCCAGTATATTGCCGGCATGGGCTTCTCGAACGTCGGACTTGGCATCGCCCACTCCATGGCGCACACACTCGGCGCCGTTTATGATACTCCGCACGGCGTCGCCTGCGCGATGATGCTGCCGATCGTTATGGAATACAATGCCGACTGCACCGGCGAGAAGTACCGCGAGATCGCACGCGCAATGGGCGTGGAGGGCGTTGATTCGATGACTCAGGCCGAATACCGCAGGGCTGCAATCGACGCAGTCAAGAAGCTCTCCAAGGATGTCGGCATCCCGGAGAAGCTGGATGCTCTGAAGGAAGAGGACCTTCCCTTCCTTGCTGAAAGCGCATACGCCGATGCCTGCCGTCCCGGCAACCCCAAGGACACAAATCCCGCAGAGCTGACCGAGCTGTTCAGAAAGCTGATGTAAGCCGATTCAGGCTTATTGCCGTCCGCCGTCAAATTACGGCGTGCAGATACTGCAAATAGCAAAACAGCGGCCCGTTTTCAAAAGAAACGGGCTGCAGTTTGTCGAAAAACCAATCCCATTCATCAAGCTACAGCCGGATTTCGTTCAAGAAAGAGGAAAACGGCTCGGAAAAGCGGATAGATAAAACACTCCTTCCACTTGGAAATGGAAACGGAAAAATCTTTCTCCGGGGAAGAGGCGGAGAAGGATTTTTGCGGCCGATTATTTTTCTTGGCTGCTATTTTTCCCTTTTCAAACGAAAAAGCCTGCCTTGGCGTGACTGCTAAGACAGACTTTTTCTACAGGCTGAGCCTCCGGCCTAAGGCCGGAGGCTTTTAATTGCATTAACGATTTTTCCTATATTTCGCTTATCAATACTTGTGGAACTTATTGTGCCAGCGATCAAGTAGCGCATCGATCTCTTCCTTTGTTGCAACAGTTCCGTAAACATCATAGTTATGCTCACCGACCTCGGGCAGAGGAAGATAATCGGGATTTTCCGCATCGCTCGATGTTTTGAAGGGCAGTCCTTTTATCTTATACTGCTTGCGGCCGGTTTCCTCGACAATGCTCTTGGGGAAGGGGATATCCTCGAAATAATGACGCGACGCGAGCTGCGGGCATTCGTGCATCTCCCAATCGGCCTTGACCTCGGCACACGGCACATCGTGTGAGCGCAGGATCTCGATCGCTTCACTTGCGTTCTCGTACTTGGAAAGCCACGCCTGGATTATATCGACCAGCTCATAGCGGTTCTCAATACGCTTGGACATATCGGAATAGCGCTCGTTTTCGAGCAGATCCTCGCGCTGCATGGCAATGCAGAGATTTTTCCAAATAGGAGGCGTCGGTGCGCAAATGGCAATGTATCTTTTTCCTGCGCCCTCAAACAGTCCGTAGGGTGCGGAATTGAACATATGGTTGCCGGTACGGCCGTTCTTCAGACCGAACAGGGAGTAAACATCGACATTTGCAGACAGATACGCAAGGCTCTCATAGAGGCTTACATCGAGATACTGTCCCTCGCCGGTGACTTCGCGGTGATACAGCGCCGCACAAATCGCCGACAGGACGGACTGTGCGCCGACATAATCGCCAAGGTAGGTGCCGATCCTCTGCGGAGCGCCGTCGGGGTCGCCGGTAGAATTGATGATGCCCGACTCTGCCTGAGCTATAAGGTCAAAGCCCGGGCGCTTGCTGTAAGGACCGGTCTGACCGTAGGTCGAGATAGAGCAGTAAATAAGCTTCGGGTTGACTGCCTTCAGGTTTTCGTAATCAAGCCCGTATTTTGCCATCAAGCCGGGGCGGAAGCCTTCAAGGACGATATCATAGTCCTTTACGAGCCGCTTGAACACTTCTCTGCCCTCACTGTCCTGAATGTCAAGCTCGATGGATTTGCGTCCGTGGTTAGTCTGAAGAATATTGCCGGAATGATGACCGATCTTCATATTCATCATGCCGCGTCCCGAGTCGCCGCAAACGGGCATTTCGACCTTTACCACATTTGCGCCCATATATGCCATGAGCTGGGTAGAAGTAGGCCCAGCAACGAAGCTGGTGAGGTCAAGAACTTTTACTCCTTTAAGTAAGGTATTCATGCTTTGTCTCCTTTTCAGTATTTCAGTTTTTCAGCATCGCTATCATGGCGTCGCAGACTTCGTCCATATCTCCGACGATGCCGTAGTCGCAGTAGTTGAAAATGGGTGCAGAGGCATCCTTGTTGACGGCGATGAACTTTTCCGCGTCAACGCCGGTGACATGGTTTACAGCGCCGGATACGCCGAAGCCTATGTAAAGCTTGGGCTTTATCATGACGCCCGACTGCCCGACCTGAAGCTTTACGGGCAGAAGCTCTCTGTCGCATACCGGGCGCGTTCCCGCAAGCTTGCCGCCGAGCAGCTTTGCAAGCTCCTTGTACTTCGGCAGGCTTTCGTCCTTGACGCCGTTTCCGACGCAGACTATCGTATCGCACGACGCTATATCAAGCTCAGGGTCAAACTCGTTTGCCTTGTACTCAACAAGCTTTGTGCGGATCTTCGTCGGGTCAAAGTCTATGTGCTCCTGCACAAGCTCAAACTCCGCTTTCTTGCCCGTCGGAACGTATTTGAACGTGCCCGGACGGATCGTTCCCACCTGCGGACGCAGCACCGGGATCGTGATGACGGCCATGATCTTTCCGCCGGCCGCAGGCTCGACAAATTCAATATCGGTGGTCTCGGGATTATATATCAATTCTGTTGCATCTGATGTGCAGCCTGTCTCAAGACACGCTGCAAAGTGCGGCGCAAAGTCTCTGCCGTTCGCGGTCGCGCCGATGAATATCGCTGAGGGCTTGTACTTCTTGGAAAGCTCGACATAGAGATTTGAAAACGCCTCGGTATTGTAGCGCTCATATCCCGTGCCGGAGACCTCTATCGCTCCGTCGATGCCGCACTCTTTGAGCTTTTCAAGCTCTCCTTCCGGAATGCTTCCGGCTATAACGCCGATCAGCTTATCTCCCGACTGATCGCACAGCTTCCGTATCTCGCAGCACAGTTCCAGCGCCGCCGAGCTTACCTTGCCTTCGGTGTGCTCTATATGCACCCACATGTTTTTGTATTCACGCTTATCCATTTTGAGCACCTCCTCAGTCCTTAATAAGCTGCATGAGCTTTGCTACCGAAGCCTCCACGCTGCCCTCATCTATGATGATGCCGGGTTCGGGCATCACCGGCGGGAACATGCGGGGCACTTTGGTCGGTGAGCCGGGGTCGCCTATGCGGTTTCGGTCAAGCCCGGGAATATGGTCAGCCGTTATCGTTGTGATGACGGCTTTCTTTGCTGCCAGCTTACCCTTGAGGTTGGGTATGCGTGCTGGATAATTGGTTTTTTCCATGGTAAACAGGCACGGAAGCTGAACTTCAAGAGTTTCAACGCCGTCTTCAAGCTCGCGCTCGACAACTGCGGTCTTTGCCTCTTCGTTTACTTCCTTTATGAGCAGCGTGCCCGTTACCTGTGCAGCTTTAAAGCGCTGAGCAAGCTGTGCGCCCATCTGTCCGGTCGCACCGTCGAGCGATTCCTTGCCGCAGAAGATCATATCGTACTTATCCTGTGTGCTTGCTGCCGACAGGATAGAATAGCTCGTTGCAAGGGTGTCTGCATTTCCGAATGCGCGGTCAGTCACGAGAACCGCCTTATCCGCGCCTACCGCAAGACACTCGCGCAGAGCAGCCTCAGCATTCGGCGGGCCCATAGTGATGAGCGTGACCTCGCCGCCGTATGTCTCCTTGACCTTCATCGCAGCCGAAAGCGCGTTTGCGTCCTGCGGATTGAGTATCGCGGGAACTCCTGCGCGGATGAGGTTGCCGGTCTCCGGATCCATTCGCATCTGGTCAACGTCGGGCACCTGCTTTACGCAGCATAGTATTTTCAGCATCAGTCTGCCACCTTTCCGGGATTGAGTATTCCTTTGGGATCAAGCTTCGCCTTGACCGCCGCAAACTCGCCGCGGGCATTTTCGCCGAGGTATGCTGTCTTGGCATAACCGATGCCGTATTCACCGCGGATATCTCCGCCGAGAGCAGCGCACTTTTCATACACCGCTGCCGAAAAATCGGCAATAGCTGCCTTGAACTCGTCTTTTTCGCCGTCGGAAGCTATGTGAATATGCATTCCGCCGGTGCAGACGTGTGCATACGCCAGTGCTTTCAAGCCCTTTTCTTCGGCAAGAGCCTTGGCCCATTCAACCATATCGGCGATATTTTCTGCCGGAACGGTTATGTTATACTCAAACGAATTCTTTGCACCGCTTTCCATCGAGGTATGGAACGCATCGTGGGCTGCCCACATATCGCGCTTCATGGTCGGTGTGTCGCCTACCAGTATATCCAGGCATTCCATATCTTCGGCAAGCTCTGCTATGGCTTCCATCTGCTCCATGACCGCATCGTCGTCCTCACCCTCAAGGACTGCCATGAGGGTCGCTGTGACTCGCTCTCCGTCCATTTCGACCGGGAACACGGGATTGCCGGTGACATTGCCGGAAAACTCGACCATGTCCGTATCCATGTACTCTACCACTGCCGGTGCGCAGCCTGTTCCGATGACCGTGGCCGCCGCCTTTATGCAGCTTTCAGTATCCATGAACGGCAGAAGCAGTATTGCGTCGGCCTTCGGCTTGTCCACAAGCTTGAGCGTCAGCTCGCAGATAACGGCAAGCGTTCCCTCGCTGCCGATGACCGCTTCATTTCCCGCAAGCGTCGTTATGCTGCCGTCTGCAAGGACGATGACTGCGTCGAGAACATAGTCTTTCGTGCTGCCGTACTTCACTGCGCACGGGCCGCCTGCGTCGGTCGCTGCGTTGCCGCCTATCGTCGCGGTCTTTTCGCCGGGATCGGGAGGATAGTACAGCCCGTGCTTCTCGGCTTCGGCCTTGACATCCTGAAGCAGAACGCCCGGCTGTACGCGCAGCGTGCGCTCTTCTTCGTTATACCCAAGGATCTTGTCCATGCCTTTGACCGACAGGACAACTCCGCCCTTTACGGGCACTGAGCCGCCGACCTGACCTGTGCCAGCTCCGCGTACCGTTACCGGCACGTCGTTTTCGCTGCACAGTTTCAGCGCTGCCGCAACTTCCTCGGCACTTTTGGCCTCCACGACCGCCTCAGGTGCAAAATTCCCGCCGGGATACTCGTCATGGCAGTAGTCTGCTCCTATCGCATCGCCGGTGTGGATTGTTATTCCATCTATTAACTTCAGGCAATCTATAAATTGATTGTTGATCATTTTCTTCCTCCATGCGGACTTTTCGCATAAAATTTTACGGCTGCGAGAAACCGCGAATCTGCATCGGTTTCAATTCACTTGGCACGCATCGGTCATCGGCGTGCCAAGTGAATTATTCGCGCAGCGCTTTTTATGTCTGCACAATAAGCGGATGCTTACTTGCAGTAGTTATCAAAGAACTCGATTGCGCTGTTTACGGCGAGCTCAGTGCCGACGCCTGCGCCGCCTGCGGCCGCACCGACTACGTATGCGCCCTCGACCGGAAGCTTGATCTTGGGACGGTATGCGCCGGTCTGGCCTGCGACCTGTCCGATGCCGATTCCTGCGCCGCCCTTGCCGGATGCGGTCATGATATCGCTGTTAAACAGCACTTCCTTAATGATAATGTGTTCGCTCAGGCCGGGGATATATTTTTCCGCGGTGACCATCATTTTATCAACGAGTCTGGCTTCGATCTCCTCGGGAAGGTCGAGCTGGTGGGGACAAGTAAAGCAGATCATCTGCTTGCCTTCCGGAGCTGCGGATTTGGAGTAGTTAGAGGGATTGGACATGAAGAAGTTCACTTCCTCCGGAATAATGCCCTTTGCAAGGTCTTCATAGAATTTTTCCTGATCGAGTGTGCCAAACTGAGAAAGCATCTTGAGATCTGTCAGATGTCCGTCTACTGCGAGCTTGACGGTAGTGCCGCCCCAGGAATACTTGAGTGCGTTGACGTAGTCTACATACTCTTTGTCGAAGTGCTCTGCGCCGATGACCTTGTTTACAGCCGTCTTGATATCGCCGTTATACACCATCATATCACAGTCGATCTCTTCACCGTTTACGATTACGCCGACGACCTTGCCGTCCTTGACAACAGCCTTTTCCACGGGCGCGTTAAGCATTATCTCACCGCCGAGCTTTGTGAATGCCTTGCTGTATGTATCGGTGATAGCCTGGCAGCCGCCTTCGGGATAGCCCGAAGCTCTTGCGGCGGATTCCCAGCGCAGGCAGCGCATAAATTCTCCGGCGCTTGCTTCCCAGTAAGGCAGGCAGGTGTAAACTGCGCAAACCATCCAGATGCATGAGCATGCAAGCGGATTCTTGGTATACTTGTGCAGGACATCCTTAACGGTGACCGTATCGAACTGTGCGACTTCCTCGTCGGTATAGCTGCGGATATCCTTGAGGAACTGCTTGACACCGAGAAAATCCTCCTCGGGCACCATGGTTGCCAGATCATGAGGGAAAATAAAGGTTTTTCCGTCATAGCTGGAAAGCGGACGAACATTGGTATACTCAAGATTATTTTCCGCACCGACTCTGCGCAGGACCTCGCCGAGAGGGCCTTTGTTGCCACGGGAGATGATGTGAACGCCGAGGTCGAAATTAAACTCGCCCTTCTTATATGCGGAAACTCTGCCGCCGAGACAGTCGTGCTTCTCAACCATAAGGACCTTCTTACCCTGATGAGCCATCAAAACGCCTGCCGCCATGCCGCCGATTCCCGAGCCGACAACTATTGCATCATATTTTTTCATAATTCAGTAATTCCTTTCAATTAAACATTTCGGTAAGTTTTCTCTTGTCAATTTTTCCTGTGCTGTTCACAGGCAATTCATTTACAAAAAACACTTTTCTGGGCTTCATAAAGCCTGCTATTTTACCTTTGCACCAGTTCCGAACCGTTGCTTCGTCCAGTTCGGTGCCCGGGGCCTTAACTATCACCGCCGTGACCGCCTCGCCGAGATGGTCGTCCTTTAGGCCGACAACCGCAACATTTTCCACGCCGTCAAGGGCAAGTATGCATTCCTCAACAGACTTCGGATATACATTCTCCCCGCCGCTGATTATCATGTCCGACATTCTCCCGACAAGATACAGGTAATTATCCTCGTCAAGGTAACCGACATCGCCGGTGTGATACCAGCCGTCGCTGAAAACACTTGCGGTTTTATCCGGAGCATTATAATAGCACATCATTTGCCCAAGCCCCTGTGCATAGATCTCTCCCTGCCGGCCGACCGGGCATTTGCTTCCGTCGGGAGCGACGATTTTGATCTTTGCGCCGAGAGCAACTTTGCCTACCGACTTCAGTCGTTTTTCAAGCAATGCGTCGTCCTTGGCCCTGTGATCCTCGGCCCGAAGCAGCGTAATTACCGGTCCCATTTCCGACATACCGAAGAGCTGATAAAAATCGCAGCCGAGCTTTTCATTCGCCTTTCGGATATATTTTGCCAAAATAGGCTCGGCTCCGTATATAACGCTCTTAACGCTTGTAAGATCGTAGGATCCTTCGTCGATCTCGTCCAACAAGGCCGAGAACATTGAAGGAGTAAGGCTCAACGCCGTTGCCTTATATTTCTCGATCATTTTCAGATACACCTTTGGTCTGAAGCGTTCGAGCACGACCACCGTTGCACCCGCAATCAAAGTGGCAATCGCTCCCGATGAAGACGCATGAAAAAGCGGAAGAACGCACATATACACGCTGTTGCCCGTTTGACAGATATCGGTGAGATGACCGAGAGCATGGCTGCATATTGCATTATCGGAAAGCATTACCCCCTTGGGTATGCTTGTCGTTCCGCTGGTGTATATCTGCATAAGGCAGCCTTCTCCGCTGCGATCAGCGGAGCTTATCTCCTCATTCGGATATGCCAGGCACCCGGAGTAAGCCGCGTTATCTTCGTCGACATCGTCTATGACGATAATTTTGCGCTCACCGGATATGCTGTGCTTTAATGTCTCCAGCTGCTCAAGAAAGCTTTTGGATACAAACAAGACTTTTGCATCGGTAGCATCTACAAGTTCGATTATGCTCTCTGCGCACATTCTCCAGCTTATCGGCGTGAAGACAGCGCCTATGCGAGAGCAGGCAGTTAATATTTCAAAATACATCTCGCTGTTGTACGCTATGTAGACAACATGGTTGCCCACCCCGATACCGTTGGCGCGCAGAAAAGCTGCAACCGAGTTTGCATTTGCGTCAATTTCAGCATACGAATATTCTTTATCATTATAGATAACAGCGGTCTTGTCGCACAGGCAGCTTGCTCTGCTGGCAATCAAATCTCCGAATCTCAAATAGCAACACTTCCTTTACCGGGTGATCTGTGATCGCAATCGTTTGTGAGTTACCCCATCATGTCCGTTGTGAACGGAAGTATATAAAGGGTGGAAACGCCCTTTGCAACCTCAACGCCGTCAATGTCACGCAGAGTGATCTCGACCGGCATGCGACCGCGGCCACGCTCACGGATGGGCTTAATACGCTCTGCCGCTTCCTCCTCAGTCCATTCAATCTCCGCTACAAGATCCTTCTTCGTGGGCTTGAGGAAGCTGATCTCAAAATTGCTGACAATGGGAACGAATTCGTCAAGACCGTACGTGCACATAAATATTGCGCCTGCGGCAAGCTCCATTGCGGTGAACATTGTGCCGGCATAGACAATACCGACATGGTTAAGGTGCAGGCCCTCGACCGGGACAACGACGCGCACATGGCGCTCATCAAGAATTTCATTTGTGAATTTGCCGTCGCCTACCCACTTTATCGGGCATACTTCAAGAGATTTGCGTACCTTTTCTATATCAACAGCCATTTTAATGTATCCTTTCTGTTACACTATAATTACAGCAGCTCGGTAAGCGCCGGAACGACCTTGTAAATGTCTCCTACGATACCGTAATCGCACTGCTTGAAAATCGGCGCATTTTTATCCTTGTTGACCGCAATTATGATCTTCGCATCACGCACGCCGACCGTATGCTGGACCTGACCGGATATGCCGAGGGCAACATAGATATCCGGCTTGAGCATAACGCCGGAAACGCCGATGTATCTCGATATTGCCATCCAGTTTTCGCCCTGTGCAATGGGTCGGCTGCAGCCGACCTCCGCACCGAGCTTTGCGGCAAAGGCATACACCATCTCGAGATCCTCCTGCTTGGCAAGGCCTCGACCTATGCCTACGGCTCTTTTTGCTGCGGAAAGGTTTACCGTTTCGCCTTGCTTCTCGCGGCGCTCAACGAATTTCGCCGGGTGTGCGGGAGCTGCGAAATCAACACTCTCTTTTTCTGCCGCCTCGCCCTTAAGATCCTCAAACGAACCCGGCGCAAGGACAACTACGGTAGTATCCGCCGCGCTGCTTTCGCAGCGAACGGCGGCACCGCCGTAAACCAAATGGCTGCAATACAGCTTTCCTTCCGCAACCTCCATTGCATTTACATCTGCGATAACAGCGGTTTTGCAAACCGCTGCAATGCGTGCCGCTATCGAGCGCATGCGCTTTTCGCTCGAAACTATGATCGCATCCGGCGCATATTCGGCCGTGACCGCAGCGAATGTTTCAAAATAGTCATCAAAAACTATGCCCTGATCCGCGACGACAAAGGCCTTGTCCACCGGGCAAGCGGGAGCCGAAGCCACCGCAAATGCTGCCGTATGTTCGGCAATGCTCTTTGCAGCAGAGCAAAGAAGTCCGAATTGGCTTTCTTTTTCTGCAAAAATCAATACTTTACTGAGTTTTTCCATTGCTTTCTCCTTACAGCTCTCTGCGGATTATAGCCGCCAGTTCTTCGATGTTCTCGGGGCTGTCGCCCTCTTTGACTATCTGCTTGCGCTCCGTGCTTTCGGGAGCAAGCGTGGAGCGGACACATCGAACAGCCGCAGACACCTTAATGTCGGCGCCGTCAAGCTGTATCTGAGGTTTCTTGCCGCCTGCAAGTATATCCTTCATGCTGGGGATCCTCGGAGTTGCGATACCTGCCGCAGCGGAAAGCACCGCCGGCAGGGTGATCTCGATCAGCTCCTCGCAGTCGTCAAGACTGCGGCCGATGAGCAAGCCGTTCTCTGCCGGAGCAATACTGCTGACCGCATTGAACACCGGCAGTCCGAGCATTTGGCCGAGTATCATGCCGACCTGCTGAGAATACATATCACTTGAGCCTTCTCCGCACAGCACCAGATCATATTCGGTGCTGCCAAGTGCCCGGGCAAGAACCTCCGCAGTGCAGTAAGCATCAAGATTTGCAAATGCTTCGCTGCATACTACTGTCTGATCGTCCGCTCCTCTGGACAGGATGGACTTTTTGAGCTTTGAATTGAGCACCTCGTCGCCGCCTACGGTCAGCACGGTAACCTTTCCGCCAACGCTGTCGCGAAGCTGAACCGCCGCTTCAAGCGCCTCGAGATCATATTCGCCAAGGCTCCACTGAGCGCCCGACACATCAACGCTTCTGTCGGCCTTTATCGCGATGCCCTCTTCATCGGGGACTATCTTATAACAAACAACTATGTTCATGCTTTTTCCTTTCAGATACGCTTACTTGTTTGCAAACTCCTTGAGCAGAGCACGGCCTGCGATGTGAACCATTATCTCATCCGTGCCCGCCATAATACGACTCAAGCGGCAGTCGCGCCACAGTCTTGCAATGCGGACATCGTTTGTATAGCCGATTCCGCCCATGATCTGCATTGCGTCGTCAACGACCTCGAATGCGGCTCTGGAAGTATAATACTTTGCCATAGCGCTCTCGGTTGCGATAGACATTCCGTTCTGCTTCATCCATGCATAGTGATAAACCATGTTTCTCATGTTTTCGATCTTTATCGCCATGTTTATGATCTTTTCCTGAGTGAGCTGGAAGCTGCCTATGGTCTTGCCAAACTGCACGCGCTCGGTTGCATACCTTGCCGCTTCCTCATATGCCGCCTGTGCCATGCCGACATTCATTGCGGTGGACATAAGACGCTCGACCTCGAAGTTTTTCATCAGCTGGAAGAAGCCTCTGCCCTTCTTGCCGACAAGCGCGCTCTCATCCAGAACAACGTTCTCAAGATACACCTCGCAGGAGTTGATCATATGCTGGCCGATCTTATCCAGCGGAGTGACCTTCACGCCGGGTGTGTTCATCGGCAGCCAGTACATGCTCATATCCTTCTGGGGAATTTCGTTTTCATAATTTCGTGCCATCAGGAGCATATACGGCACTCTGTCGGCGTAGGTGATAAAGGTCTTCTGTCCGTTTATATAGACCTTACCGTCTCTGTGCTCCGCACGGGTCGACATGGCGGAGTTGTCACTGCCGGCATTGGGCTCTGTGAAGCCGAGAGAGAACGGCTTCGTGCCGGTCATCGCATTCTTCATGGTCTCTGCCTGCTGCTCGGGGCTGCCGAATGCGAGCATATCATCGACCTCGCATGCAAAGTTCATCCAGCACAGATTGGGGAAGCCAAGTGCGCAGGCCTGCTCGACCACCATGCACTGTGTCAATATATCAACCTCGGTGCCGCCGTACTGCTCGGGGATGCCGAGAGTTGCAAAGCCGGCGTCGACCATAACATCGATTGCCTTCTGCGGGAACTCGTGCTTCTCGTCGCACTCCTTAAAATATGCGTCAAGGTCATTTCTTTCGTATACTTCTTTCAGGCTTTCAAGCAGCAATTCCTGATCTTCTGTTTTCTTAAATTCGTACATATTGTTTCTCCTTTTCTTATTTTGTTTTTCCGTATATTCGCGTATTGCCTCTGCATTGACAACAATCTGTTAAAGTGTTATTTTAGTTATGTTGTTGTCAATCCATTGAATGCAAATGCATATGTATGTACAGGGAGGCGTCAAAGTGAAAATTGAGTATTTCGGATATTTTTGCGAAGTTGTTGAGTCACAGGGCATTTCAGTTGCGGCTCAAAAGATGTACATTTCTCAGCAGGGCTTGAGCAAGGCTCTCAACGTCATTGAAAGTGAGCTCGGAACAACATTGCTTAACCGCAACCGGAACAGCGGCAGCGTCTCGCTTACTGCCGAAGGACAGATCTTTTATGATTATGCCTCGAGCATTTGGAAAGAATACAGCCGGATGTGTACTGTTTTTCAGTCGCTCAAGGGCAAACAGTCCGGCGGAGAAAAGGTCACGATTTGCGGCACAAAGTTTCTTCTTAACAATGTCCTCACGCCTGTGTTTCACACGATGACAGCTGCCGGAACGGAGCTTCCGCAAATTCTTGAAAAATCAATAGATGAGATTTTCTCGGGACTTGATTCCCAGCCTTCCAATCAGCTCAATATCGTAAACATTCCCGAGTACACTTTTTCCGAGATCAAGCGCAACTCCGACCTTTGCTTCGTTGCTCTGTATTCTTCATCGCTGATGGCTTATCTTTATAAGAACAACCCTATGTCGAGCAAAAAATGCATAAGCCTTGATGAGCTCAGCACCGTGCCTCTCGCGATCTATCAGGATGACAATCTTCTTGAAATGCTTCACCATTTGCTCGGCACCGATAAGCTCGGCAACATTAAGTTCATCACATCCAATGCAAGAGCCATCCGTCAATTCATGCGTGAAAATCAGTGCATAAGCATAACCGATTCTTACTTGGAGCGGTTTGACAAACGCAGCAGCTTTATCGGCATTCCTCTTAAAAAGAGCATTGTGATACATCAGGGCTTCATTTACAGCAGAAAAAATCCGCCTTCTACAAACGCCATGCAAATGATCGACACCATAACAAAAATCGTCGGCAATCTTAAATAAGCAATTGTTTCGGTGCGCTCCGGAGTTCTTTATGAACTCCGGATATTCTTATACTCCAAGAATTCTGATTATCAGCGGTGTCCAAACAGCAACGAATGCGCACAGTGCGACCGACGGAATAAGTCCTGCCTTCGCCATATCGGCAGAGCTGTAATAGCCGTAGTCAAAGCTCAATGCAGATATCGGATTTATGGGGAGCAGATACGTTCCGGCAGCAACAATCGTAATTATCAGCGTCGGGACCGCTGCCGAAATTCCCATCGGCACGCACACCGCGGCAACAGCCGGTACGAACAGGCTTATTATCGCCGGCGCGACAGGGAAGAAGGTCTGCAGCAGGTAGGCAAATACGCCGACTATAAAGAACACAAGGATAATGTTCAGATTCATGACGCCGCTTGCAAGGAACAGCTTTGACAGATATGCAGCGCCGCCTGTCTTTGCAACAATTGTTCCGAGTGAGAGTATCGCGCCGAACATAAGAATTATGTTCCAGGGAACAGACTCTTCAAACTGCTTCCATGTCAGTATGTTTATGCCGGGCATAAACATCACCACAAAGCCGATTATGGAAACGACCGTAACATCCAGCGCCGGGAACCATGTTCCGAGGATCCACAGGACCGGCATGGCAACCAGCATGAATAGGACCTTCTTTTCATAAGCCGAAATTTTGCCTGCATTTTCTGCTTCTTCTCTTATTGATGCCGAGCATTCTTCGTTTATGGCCTCGGGTTTGAATATCTTCACAAGGCAGATCCAGCATACAAGAGTAGCTACGATCGCCGTGGGCAGTCCAACCGCCATCCACTGAAGAAATGTCAGCGGCTTTCCGGCAATGGACTCGAAAACTCCCATAGCCAGCACATTGAAGGAGCTTCCCGCAGGGGTGGCCATGCCTCCGTTAACGGCTGCAAACGGTATGCCTATCATCAGGCACTTTCCAAGCCTTGAGGAACCGGGCTTAGCGCCGACGGCTTTAAGGACAGGCTGAGCAAGACCGAGAAACAATACCGTAACCGGCACATTGCTCATAACGGACGAAAGAAGAGCTGCCGCCGCCATATATGCAAGGACGAGTTTTTCCGCACTGCTTCCTGCCCAACGCAGGAGCTTATTTATAAGACGAAGTGTAAGCTTTGTGTTCATAACCGCTGCCGTAAGGCAGAAAACGGTTATAACAAAAATCACAGAGCTGTTTGAGAATCCGACAAAGACACTCGCCATGTCGCTTACGCCAAGAAGAACCAGCATCACAAGTGCCAGCAGCCCCGTAACGCCGAACGGCAGTGTGTTGGATATCCACAGGATGCTTGCCATTCCAAGAACGCCAAGCGCCGTGATGCCTTCATGGCTCAGTTCCTCAGATCCCGGCAAAAGGTAAGTTACCGTCACGCATATTGCTGCAAGTATCACGCCTATCAGACTTTTGCCTTTCATCATTGATTCACTTCCTTTTAGAATTTGCCCTGACCGATATAGCCAGGGCAAATATTTCGTGTTTTTCAGTTGTTTGAGTTCTTCGGGATCTTAACCATGACGGCAAGTGCAGCGGTTACAACGAGGATGACGGCTGCAACGATGTACACGCCGACATAAGTGCCGGTGTTGTCAAACACCACTCCGGCAATGAGCGGAAGGGTGGATGAGAAAATGGTGGTGGTCAGCTGTGCAACGCCGATGTTCTTTGCGAAGCTTGCATTTCCGAAATAGTTGCTGATCGCAACAGGCATGGTAGTCGTTACGCCGCCGAAGCCGAGGCCAAGCAGCAGATAGTAAGCTACCATCATCGCCTGGCTCTTGGCAAATGCAGAGCAGAGAGTGCCGACTGCAATGATCAAGAGGTAAACTGCCATCATTCGGGTAGGCTCGACCTTGTCGCCGATAGGGCCGACGGAAAGCTTGCCGACCATGTTTGCAATGCCCATGTAGGAAACCGCAGCAACGATAGCCGCGCTTTCAAAGCCCTGGGTCGTGAAGTGCTTAACGGCTGCCGCAGAGTTGAGGCTGTACAGGCAAAATGCGCCGGTAGCCGCAAGAGCAATGAACCAGAAGTTGCGGTTTTTGAGAACCGCCTTGTGGTCATAGGCTTCGCTGGTCTTATACACCTTGGAGAATTTCTGAGCTGCCGCAACTGCGGAACCCGGCTCGATGCCGTCGGGATACTGACCCTTGTCTGAGGGCTTATCCACAACGAGAGCCACAGCTATAATGATTACCACAACACCGAGACCTGCAACGAGGAGCCATGCATTCTGCCAGCGACCGGTGCTTGCAACGATTGAATTGAGTATACGCGGGGAAATGAACGAGCCGATTGCGCCTATAACCGTCGCGATCGACATGGCGAGCGCACGCTTCTGAACGAACCATGCACTGACCGAAGTCTGCATGGTGACCTGACCTGCCATCTGGCTGCCTATTGAGAGAATAACGCCGAAAGCAATGAGATATCCGATCGTGGTCTTAACGACAAAAGCCATGAGCAGACCGCCGATGATAAGCAGCAGACCGCCGACGATAAAGGTTTTCTTCTGGCCATACTTAGTTATGAACTGACCGATCAGCGGAGCGGGAATGCCCTGGCACAGAACAAACAAAGTAAAGCCTAAGCCCATAAGCGTTGCATTCATGTTCATGCTGGAGTCCGCCATCATCAGAGGATTTACGACGGAAGCTCCTACGAGAATAAATCCGCTGGAGCATAAGAACATGATGCCGATGGCTACAAGCAGTATCCATCCATAAAAGTTTTTCTTTTCTGCATTCATAGTTGATAGTCCTTTCGGTTTCCCAAAACTGTTGTCTCTACTATTTCATCCAGAACCGCTCGGCCGCCGCTGAACTGGCATTGAAATCAATTTACTTAAAAAGTTTGTGGTATTTTTGACTGTTAAAAGATTAGCATAAAAGTGTCTATATATCAAACAAAACATTGTTTTAAACCTTACAACTTTTCGTGACAAATCGCACAAATGATCGAAATCTAACACAACAATTTCCGTCATTTTCACTTTTTAGTTAATTTTTTGACTATGAAAAGCAGGACGCCGCTTAATTAATATTCCGTCAAATTTAATTTACAAAACAATTTAACAGGAGTTTTGCAAGCACATTCCCCAGCTTCAAGCCCGGGAGCGGCTCGATCGGTGATCCCTTGTGAAATTTTTCATTCCACATGGGTGATTCGCTCGAGTTTCGGCCGCACATTTTGTCGCGGGGGTATAAAGCAAAGCCGTCCGTGACCGGAGTTGTTCCCGGCCGTGGGCGGCTTTCCTATGTCAATATAAAAAATAATAATTTATCGTTTGTATTCTTATAACGATTGCAATTCTCCCAAGCCGTGCTTTGGGAACACCCAGCTGCGGTAAATAGGACATCACGGTCTGTTCAACGGCAGAAATGTTCTGAAAATCCTCCGTTTTCAGACAGAAAACGCCTACAGAACAGCAGAAAATAAAAAATTACCGTTGCTGATATTGTATCAACAACGGTAACTGATTTGGTTGCGGAGGAGGGATTTGAACCCACGACCTTCGGGTTATGAGCCCGACGAGCTACCGGACTGCTCCACTCCGCGATATCCGATGCTCCTTAAAGCTTATATATAATACCACATACAGAGGCACAAGTCAATACCCTTTTGTATTATTAAGGTCAACGATCCCGGATCGGCGCATGCCTGCCCGGGATCGCAGGTCTATTTTACTTGCACAGCTCTGCTGCGGTTTTGGATGCGACGATGGCGTTATTGAGAACAAGCTGGATATTGCTCTCGAGCGAGTCGCCGCCGGTCAGCTCGACTACGCGGGCCAGCAGGAACGGAGTGGTCTCCTTGCCGTGGATGCCCTGCTCCTTGCTCTCGGCAACCGCCTGCTCGATGGCAGCGTCGATGACAGCCTTGTCCATCGCGTACTGCTCGGGGATGGGATTGGTGACGAGCATGCCGCCCTTCATGCCCAGCTCCTGCTGCGCCTTGAACATTGCGGCCAGCTGCTCCGGAGTATCGACGCGGTAGTCAACGCCGAAACCGCTTCTGCGAGTGTAGAACGCAGGCAGCTCGTCTGTGCCGTAGCCGATGACGGGAACGCCCTTGGTCTCGAGATACTCGAGCGTAAGGCCAAGGTCGAGGATGCTCTTTGCTCCTGCGCACACGACCATTACCGGCGTGCTTGCAAGCTCTTCGAGGTCGGCGGAGATGTCCATGGTGGTCTCTGCGCCGCGGTGTACGCCGCCGATGCCGCCGGTCGCGAACACCTTGATGCCGGCCATGTGTGCGATGATCATGGTCGTTGTGACGGTCGTTGCGCCGTCTGCGCCGCGTGCGACGATCGCTGCCAGGTCGCGGCGCGAAACCTTCGCTACCTTGCGGCCGGACTTGCCCAGATACTCGATCTCCTCGGGGGACAGGCCTGCCTTGAGTCTGCCGCCGATGATCGCGATAGTTGCAGGAACCGCGCCGTTTTCGCGTATCGTTTTCTCAACGAGCATAGCTGTTTCCACGTTTTTGGGATAAGGCATGCCGTGGGAAATAATCGTGCTCTCAAGTGCTACGACGGGCTTGCCGTCTGCAAGTGCCTGCTGAACTTCGGGTGAGATGTCAAGATATTTATTCATAGCTAAACTCCTTCTTTTTCATTTCTGAAAAGTGTATTATACACACGATATCCCATCCTGTCAAGTACTTTTAGTGGCGAATTGACGCACCTACCAATACATTTATCTCTGGTAGCACGGTGTCGAAGTTACCGGCAAAACCGTGGTTGCCTCGCGTAACGCAGGTACGGTGCTGAATTTTGCATCGCACCCTTTTTGTCTTCCCCTTGCGGAGCTTGAGGGGAAGGTGTCACCTTTGGTGACGGATGAGGTGTTATTAAATCTGCGGTGCTAACCGCTACATTTTTCAGAGGCGCATTTTTAGAGGCGCTTTAGCGTTGTACCGATACATTTATTGCGTCAGCCCGACCGGTGGATGACGGCGAAACCGATACAAGCGGAACGGATAAATCCGTTCCCTACAAGCGACCTTTGGCCGCAGTGAAGAGGTAATAGGTAATAGTGAATAGGTGTGGTGTGCCTACGGCACGGATTTAAATTCAACCCCTCGGCAGCAAAGCTGCCTGCTCCCCTTGACAGGTGAGCCAATGAGGTGCGGTGCAAAACTCAGCAGCACACTAACGTTACGCGAGGAAAACACGGTTTTTGCCGTTATTTCCGGTCGGGCAACCGAAATAACCGTATCCGTGACTGCGTCAATGCGCCACTAAAAAGCTACGGTGATGACGGTGCCTTTGCCGGGGGCGGAGACGACGTTAATTTTCGCGTTGTGCAGCGCGGCGGCGTGCTTTACGATCGAAAGGCCGAGGCCGGTGCCGCCGACCTCCTTGGAGTGGCTCTTGTCAACGCGGTAGAAGCGCTCGAAAATGCGCTCCTGCTGCTCGGGCGGAATGCCGATGCCGTTATCCTCGACCGTCAGCAGCGCCGAGCCGCCCTCGCGCCGGACGTTGACTTTGACAAAGCCGCCGGGGCGGTTGTATTTGATCGCGTTTTCGCTGAGATTGTGAACTATCGCGTCGAGAAGCTGCGGAATGCCGTTTACGACGGCGCTCTCGCCGCTGACGGAGAGCGAAACCTGCGCACTTTCGGCCGCCTGCGAGAGGTTATCGGCCTGGCGGCGCGCGACGGCGAGCAGATCAACATCCTCGCGCTGCATGTCCTCCGCGCCCTCGTCGAGGTGCGAAAGCTTGATGATGTCCTCGATGAGCGCAATCATGCGCTTTGCCTCGGACCGGATCTGGCTGAGAAAATGCGGAACGTCCTCGGGCTTGACGATGCCGTTTGCCAGAAGCTCCGCGCAGCCGGATATGGTGTGCAGCGGCGACTTCAGCTCGTGCGAAACATTGGCGGAAAACTCGCGGCGCAGCTGCTCGGCCTGCTCCTTCTCGGTGGTGTCGAGCATCAGGAGCACGGCGCCGGTGACCTTATCGCCGGAGGTGACGGGGCTTGCGTAGAGCCTGTAGCTCACGCCGCCGAGGCACGCGTGCGCCTCGCAGTGCTCGCCGCCGAGCGCCTTTTCGCTCAGCTCGCGCAGCTGCGGCACGGCGCTGACGGCGCAGATATCCTTGCCGATGCAGTAGCGGCTTATGTCGAGGATGTGCGTTGCCGAGCGATTGATGCTCAGCACGCTGCCCTGCTCGTTGAGCAGAACCAGACCCTCGGTCATGTTGCCGGTCGCGGCCTCGAACTCGTCGCGGCGGCGGCGCAGCTCGGTCTCCTGCTCGCGCAGCTGATTTTGCTGGCTTCTAAGCTTATCGGTCAGCGGCTCAAGCTCGGGATATGTTTCGATCTTGTCGGCATTGTCGAGGCTCAGCTCGTTGAGGGGCTTGACGATGCGCTTTGACATGCGCGAGGCCAAAAACAGCGACAGCAGCAGCGCAAGCAGTGCAATGATGATGACCGGCTGGATCATACCCAGGATCAGCGTCAGCGGCGTGTACTGCATGTCCGAAATGCGCACGACCGTGCCGTCGGGCAGGCGGTCGGCGGAATATAGCTGGCGCTCCATGAGCGTCGTGGAGTAGCGCATGCTCTCGCCGTGGCCGGTTTTCAGCGCCTGCTGCACCTCTTCGCGGTCGGCGTGGTTTTCCATGCCCGACTGCTGCGCCTGACTGTCGAACAGCACCGTACCGTCGGCGGCGATCCAGGTTATGCGGCAGCCGTCGATGTCCATATCATTAAAATAATCCGCGCCGGCGGACTCGACGCCCTGCGCGGCAAGGTGGATCTGCATATTGAGCTGATCCATCTGCTTGTTTGAAAAATACTCGTAAAGAACGCCCGTAATGAGCACGAACGACGCAAGCAGCACCACGGCTGCGACGGCGAAGATCGAACGAAAAATGCGTTTTGTCATTGCCGCTACACCTCCAGCTTATAGCCCACGCCGCGCACGGTGCGGATGTACTTGCCGCAGGAGCCGAGCTTCTGGCGCAGCGTGCCGACGTGGACGTCAACCGTGCGCGTTTCGCCCATGAAATCCTCGCACCAGACCGAGGACAGCAGCTGCTCGCGCGTGAACGCTCTGCCGGGGTTTGTCATGAATGTGCGCAGCAGCTCAAACTCCTTGAGCGTGAGCTGGATGCGGATGCCGTCGGCCGTAACGATGTGCTCGCCGAGGTTCATCTCAAGGCCGCCGACGCGGATAAGCTGCGGCTTTTCCGCCGCGCGGCCGCTGCGGCGCAGCACTGCTCGAACGCGCGAGGCCATCTCCATCATGCCGAACGGCTTTGCAAGATAGTCGTCCGCGCCGAGGTCAAGGCCGATGACCTTGTCGTACTCGTTGCCCTTGGCCGTCGCCATGATGACCGGGATGTCGGCCGTGCGCGCGTCGGCTTTCAGGCGCTTGAGGATGGATATGCCGTCCTCGCCCGGCAGCATGATGTCAAGCATTATAAGCTCCGGAGTGTCGTCTGCCAGAGCGGCATAGAACTCCCTTGCGTTTTCAAAGCCCACCGCCCGGAAGCCCGAGGCGTTGAGCGTGTATATCATCAGATCGCGGATGCCTGCGTCGTCTTCAACACAAAATATCATTGTCATTACCTCGCTTTGCCTTAATTTTAATTGTAAAGCGTAATGTAAAATACCATCCCGATGTAAAATCCCCGTAAATTCTTTTTAGTTGCGATTTTTTAGAGGCGATTTGACGCAGTCACGGATACGCTTATCTCTGGTTGCCCGGTATCGAGGCAATAGAAAAAACCGTGACGTTTCGCGTAACACAAGTGCGCTGCTGAGTTTTGCACCGCACCCCATTGTCTTCCCCTTGCGGAGCTTGAGGGGAAGATGCCGCTTGCGGCAGATGAGGTGTAAATAAATCCGCGCCGTAGGTGCTACTTTGTTACAATATGTATCGGTTTCGTCGGCACAAAAATCTATAGCCGTAGGGGCGATCATTGATCGCCCGATTTTAATAATGTTTTTGCCTGACGGCAATGATTTAATAACACCTCATCCGTCACCAAGGTGACACCTTCCCCTCAAGCTACGCAGGGGAAGGCATTTAGAGGCGCATTGACGCTGGTACCGATACGGTTTTTGCGTCAGCCCGACCGGTGGGTGCGGAGAAAACCGTGGCAAGCGGAACGGATAAATCCGTTCCCTACAAGCGACCGTTGGACGAAGTGAAGAGCTAACAGCTGATAGTTAATAGCTGTCAACCCCTCGGCAGCAAGCTGCCTGCTCCCCTTGACAGGTGAGCCAATGGGAGGCGGCAAAAACTCAGCATTGCACTTATGTAGCGCGAGGCAGTCACGGTTTCGTCGGTAACTTCGGCACCGGGCAACCGCAATAAACGTATTGGTAGCTGCGTCAATTCGATTCGAAAAAGCGGACGAATTGGGAGATGTGGTAGCCGTCGATGAAGCGGTGGTTTACCTCAAGCGACATGCCAAGCTCCTTGCGGCCGCTGCCGTCGTCAACAAACCTGCCCCATGCAACGCGCGGAATCGCATCGTCGGGGTCGAACGTGCGCTCATGCGAGAGCGAGGTAATGTCGAGCCAGGGCAGGCTCGTGATGAAAATGAGGTTTTTGCCCTCCATGCTCATGTCGATAAAGCAGTCCTGCTCACGGCTCCGGCGCTTCGCCTCGCGGCAGAACTCGGTAATGTCGCCCTCGCAGGGCATGGTGACTATATGAAACTGCTCCGCGCCGGGCTTGAGATCGGTAAAGCTCGGCATCAGCGAGTCAAAAAGCACGATCTGGCCGTCAAGTTTGGCATACCTGAACGCCTCGACGGAGTTGATGGCCTTAGTTACGAGATAAGTCATCACCATGTAAAACGACAGCGAATGCTCCTTTGCAAAATTATACGCGCGCGTCACGTCAAGGCGGAACGCAACATTGTAAAACGGCTGATCGGCAGCGGAGAAAAACTCGTACATCTCCCTGCGCGGCCAGCTTGCGTAATCGATCACTTTGTAATCCATGGCTACCTCCGTTCGTCAAGGCCGGAAATGAAAATTAGTACACCTAAACATTCTATCGCAGCTGCATATTGCCTGTCAACGCCGCATCAAAGGCATTACAGTAATTTTCGGCCTGTATGCGGAAAAGCAAATATATGCAAAAAGACCGCTACTTTCGTAGCGGTCTATTGTGTTGGCATTGACCTATTTTCCCGGTCCGTCTCCAGACAAGTATTGTCGGCACTGGTGAGCTTAACTTCCGTGTTCGGAATGGGAACGGGTGGACCCTCACCGTTAAAAACACCAACTATTCAAGGGATCACACCCTCAAAACTGAACAGAAAAGGAAGGAAGAAACAAGGCTGCCTGCATAACTGTAGGTCAAGCCCTCGGGCTATTAGTACCGGTAGGCTGAACACATTACTGCGCTTACACCGCCGGCCTATCAACCATGTAGTCTACATGGACCCTTACTCCATAAAGGATGGGAGATCTTATCTTAGGGGGAGTTTCACGCTTAGATGCCTTCAGCGTTTATCTCGTCCCGACATAGCTACCCAGCTGTGCCGTTGGCACGACAACTGGTGCACCAGAGGTCAGTCCATCCCGGTCCTCTCGTACTAAGGACAGCTCCCTTCAAATCTCCTACGCCCGCAACAGATAGGGACCGAACTGTCTCACGACGTTCTGAACCCAGCTCGCGTGCCACTTTAATCGGCGAACAGCCGAACCCTTGGGACCGAATTCAGCCCCAGGATGTGACGAGCCGACATCG